>BFBZ01000006.1_pt6 | contig 322944 bp, 216 predicted proteins | sample 1888401 | NCBI WGS metagenome assembly BFBZ01 (sample SAMD00112614, study PRJDB3348) | symbiont metagenome | host: Chara braunii | reverse complement strand
AGGTTCAGACCCAGACCGGTGTTGACACCACTGGCATCGTTGAAGTTCGTGCTCGTCACACCCGTCACACTGTTCCACACACCGCCGATGGTATGAGAGGCTTGCATCCGTACATAGATCTTCCGCGTCGGGTCCTTATCCAGTACGGTCAACGTAAAGGTACGCGTGGCCTTCAGACCATTGGCATCGTTCACGGTTACCAGTACATTGTAAGTGCCTGAAGCCGCATAGGTCGGATGCAGTTGCAAGGTCGCCTGTCCATTCGCACCCGGCACGATAGTATAGTTGTTCGGTACATTGCTCACCGCAAAGCTCAACGCATTCGCGGGATTCTGCTCGTGCGCGCTCAACGGTATGCTCAACGTATCATTCTCACTCAGTGTATAGTTACCGATGCTGTCGATCACCGGTGCATAGTTATTATTGACATTCAGCGCAAATACCGTCGAGTCCATTCCGCCAAAAGCGTCCGCTACCACGATCTTCAGACCCGGATAGCTGCCCTGGTCGGTAGCCGCGGGCGTCAGCACCAGCGTACCCGTCCGGTCATGGTTATCCGTGAACTGGGCAAAGGACGGCAGATTGATCGTGTTAAAGGTCAGCGTGCCCGCGTTCACCGAAGTGGCGCTCACCGTCAGCGTCGTCGTCGTACCATAACGCAGGGACGTATCCGACTGCTTGGTGATCACAGGCGGAATGTCGGCAGTGGTGGCGCTTGTCTCGTTGGAATAACCCGAGGCACCCCCTGCATTGATCGCGCTCACCTTGTAAAAATAGGTAGCATTGGAGAAGAGGCCGTTATCACTGTAAGAAGTGGCTGTTCCGGGCAGAGTAGCCAGCAGTACATAGCTCTGGTTGTTGCCGGATGAGCGGTAAAGCTGGATATTATCCGCATTGCCGCTGCCGTTGATCCAGGTCAGGTTAATGGCAGACGGACCATTGGTGGAAGCCACAAGCGAGCTGGGCGCTCCCGGAATAGCCGGGAGGGATGAAGTAGTCGTATATGATACGGCGCCGGTGGTAGTGAAATTCATTACAGCATTGACGGCAGCCGTAGTAAGAGCCATATTCAAGATGGTAAAGTCGTCGATCCATCCGCCAAAGAGCGTACTGTTGCTGACGTTCAGGGCATTCGTACCGTTGACCTGTCCGATCCTCGCTCCATTAGTGGTTGTGCTCAGCGAGTGGAAGCTGAGGCTGGTATTGCTGGCAGCAAGACTACCGTTGACATACAGGAGGAGACTGTCTCCATTGTAAACGACGGCCACATGCGTCCAGTTTGTGCTGGAGAACGATGTCGATATGCTGGCCCGGCTATTGTTGCTGGCTACAGCTGCTATCAACGTATTGTTATTCAGCAGGAGGGCCAGACCATTGTCGCTGCCGCCGATGTCCCAGATCATCCGGTTGGTGCCCGTCGTCTGGCTGGCTTTTATCCAGCAGGAGATCGTACGCTGACTATAGGCTTCCTGCAGGAAGCTGCCCGTATTGGAAATGGTGATATTCTGATTCGTACCATTCAGCTTAATAGAAGCAGCGCCTTCCACCTTGGTGGTCGCATCAAAGACGGGGCTGTTGGTCGTCGACAGCGTATGGTTATTACCACTGCTGTCATTGATGTTATTGTTGAACTTCCACTCAGCCTCCACATAGCTGCGGGTAAAGGCAGACTGACCATAGACATTTATCGCTCTCACCTGATAATAATAGGTGGTGCTGCCCGATAAGGAGTTGTCCGTAAAGGTAGTAACACCCGCGGCGGTATTTCCCACTGTAACATAAGTACCGCCCACAGACGTGGCCCTCCACACTTCAAACCCTGTCTCATTGGTACTGTTGTCCTTCCACGTAAGCTTGATGGAATTGTATGACAGCGTGGTAGCCACCAGATTGGACGGCGCGGCCGGCGCGCTGCCATTGTTGACGGCGGCGTCATTCAAAGCCGAATTGGGGATGGTGACATAACTGTTGGAGCCGGGTATCTTCCAGGAAATGCCTATCGACGCGCTGCCCGTCAATTGCATATATGCGACGGCAATGGGATATACGCCTGCGGTGAGGCTAATATTGGCCGAAGTCACCGTGGTCGAACCATGTGTACCGTCATTGTTCACTATTGGGGTACCCGAGAAACTATACGGAGAAGCGACACTGTTCAGCGCACCCAGATACAGATTGCTGCCGGCAGAGGAGGTCGTTCGGAAATTGTATGTACCGGTAGTCGGTACAATGATATACCCCGTCCAGAGGAACCCATAGTTCTGGCTCTGTGTGGCAGGAGAGAGAGAAATATTCGTCGTCGCACCCACAAGCGTCGGCGTCATCGAGCCGAAGTCGGGCAACACCTGCAGATCTGAAGGCAGTACATAATAATTATAGGTAAACCCGGCCAGCAAGGGCACACCGCTGACCTGGTTGCTGGCAGGAGAAAGGTTCTTCGCAAGATCGGTAGCCTTCACGCTAAAGGCATATGACTGATTTCTCGTAAGCCCATATACAGTGAACACAGTTTGACCTCCGGGAACATAATAAGATTGCGCCCCGCCATTGACATATACATAGTAGCCAGTCACACCTACATTGTCCGTAGATGCACTCCAATTCAGCGTGACGGAAGACCGGGAAGATCCGACGATCGTCAGGTTAGCCGGCGCCGTCGGCGGTTGCATATCCGCTACAGTCGTAGCGTTAGCTTCATTAGAGGCGGCAGAAGCACCCGAATTGTTCACGGCCCTTACAACAAAATAGTATTTGGTGCCGCCATTCAGCCCCGTAATAGTATCCTTGCTCACATCAGCTCCTGTGATATCCACCAGTTTATAGGGACCGCCGGCCTGGGTAGCCCGGTAGACCTCAAAATTCGTCTCATTATATACAGGCGAGGGGTTCTGACTCCAGATCAAAAGCACAGAAGTCTGCGAAAGAGTAGAAGCCACAAGACCCGAGGCCGCATCAGGCTTATTCGGCCCGTTCGCGCTTACGACGGTAAAAGGAGAGGAGAAGCTGCTGGAGCAACCGTACTGCTCCGTAACCTTTGCAATATAATCCCCGGGAGTAGTGACATAAAGAGCGCTGTCCGTACCGACGGTCGTATTGTTGCCGACTTTCTGCCATACATAGCTGGCATAACCCGAAGGCACCTTCAGCGTCACGCCATTGTTATCCAATGCGGGAATAACCTTGCTCATAAGACCGGAGATAGTGATAGGTGGCGTCACAGTTGGCTGTTTGGTCGATATGACCACAGGCGCATGACTCCAGTCTGACCAGATGCCCAGCCGTTGGACCTGGCAATCATAGGTGCCCAGCTGCGTCACAGTGATCGAATCAGTGCTCGCACCAGGGATGATCACCCCATCCTTCCTCCACTGATAGGCATCATAACCGGGCGCTACCCCCATCCTCACATTGATAGTATCACTGGGACAGAACTGCGTCCGGCCATAAAGAGTCCATGGGTTCGAAGCATAGGCTCTTACACAGAAGGGGAAGAAATCCGGTTCGGCCCAGGCCGTGTTCCAGGTGCCATGACCAAGCGTCGGATACAAAGTATACTTGATATTGCCCCCCGCAGCATTGATGTTGCCAACTACATTGGCAGCTGTGCCAGGGTCGGGAGAGCCATCCCTTCCGCCCTGGAACAGCCAAATGGGGGTAAATTTATAGGTATTGATATAGCTGTTGTCCACCAGCGACACACCCGACATGGGTAGAGCAGCCGCCGCATATTGCGGATAGGTTTCTATAAAATTCCAGGAGTTATATCCACCCGCCGACAAACCATTCACCATCACTCTATAAGGGTCCAGCTTGTTGTTGGCCACCATATAGTTGATGATCTGCGTTATATAAGTATTGTGATTGGGGCCCCAACTGCCCGTACTCTGCATGATAAACACAAAGCCGTCAAAAGCGCCGCTGGTCACCGCATTGGTGAACACAGGACCCCCATTGGCCATCGAATACTCATTGTCCGTCACCGGACCAGCCTCACCGACCCCATGAAAGAATACGATCATGGGATACTTCTTCCCATCGTTGGCCGTAGTATAAGATTTGGGAAATTTAAGCCGGATAGGCACCCCTACCCCGTTGGGACCTGTATACACATAAGCCTTCCACATGTTGGTATTCCAGTTCAGCCGCACTGTCCGTATCCATTTGCCGAGCGTGTTGACGGCAGGGAGATTCGGATTCGTCGGCGAACCCTTGGCCGCGTTTGAATTGTAGGTATACACTGAATCATTGGGATCCATGATGCTCTGAGCCCGGGTTTGCTGCACCAGCAGACCGAAGACCACAAATAATACCCAGAAAAGGGGATTTGCAGAAAGTTTCATGAGATGTAGGGTAAAAGGGTGTTTAAAATTCTTATCTATATGAAAATCATGAAAATAAATAGCACTCCACCAACGTTGATCAGTTCAATGGTTCCAGTAGGTTGAACACGTAAAAGGATAGGTTACACCGATCGCACGATGGAAAAGGAAATTGGAGAAAGGAATTCACGGATATGACTTCTGAAAAAAACTGCGATGGACATGAGGAGGTTTAGTCAAAGGAGATCGAAGTCTGAGGGAAGTCTTTGCACCGCAAGATACAAATCATTTTCCGGAAATACCAATTTTATGACCCTGAAAAATAAAATATACCTGTTCGCCCTGACCCGGAAATACCGAATTCATGCTAATTTGGCGGCAGGTTTGACAGACAACCCTTAACTTTCTAAAACTCATTGTGGATGAAAAGTTTTTTACTGAAGGTTCCCGATACCGTCTATGTTTTTCTTTTCTTCTTTATCTTCTTCGCTTTCAATCTTACGTCAAACTTTTCCGGTCCTCATGATTCCATGTCCTATCTTCTTGGGTTTATCAAAGGAGGGGACCTCTTTCCGCCCCATCATTTACTCTATCATATCACGACGTATGGCGTATTTCGTTTTCTCAGTTTTATATTTCCCCATATTCCTGATTATCACCTGGTGGAAATATCGGACGCCATCTGGGGCTGTCTTGCGCTAACAGTCGTCTACAGAATCTTTTTACACCGCATCCAAATGGAGAAAAAAGAAGCTTTTTTTTCCACATGCGTTGTAGCCTTTTCCTTCGGTATCTGGTTTTATTGCAGCAATATCGAAGTCTACATGCCTCCCTTGTTCTTCCTCATTTCCATCCTCTATATCTGTATGAAGCCGGCATTGCAGCGGAAAGATATACTGCCGTTGGCCCTCCTGTACAGTCTGTCGATACTCTTTCACCAGGCCAATGTGCTGATCACGCCTGTGATCGCCTGGAAATTATGGGCCTCCCGCAAACAAACCCCTTTCCTCCCCTCCGCCATTCGCATTGCCCTCATATCCGCCCTGCTGGTCGGTGGATTGTACGTAATCATAGGATGGGGTGTGGAAGGACAAAGTAATTTTAAGGATTTCTACGCCTGGCTAAGAGGATATACCCTGCAATCCAATTATTGGTTCCCTCTTGCCTTCGGAACGCTGATAAGGGCCCTCATAGGATGGGGACACGCCATTGTCGGTGGACATTTCGCCTTCCGGGTAGCTCCGCTGCAAGCCATGATCAACAAGTTGTTCTTCTATCACAACCTCGACGACGAAGTCTACCTGGTCAGGAATTTGCCCCAGGGAGTAGCGCTGTTGCTGTTGCTCCTTACCGCTGCCCTCCTGGCCACCCTCCTCTTCCTGCTGATCCGCGTCCTCCTCAACGCCCGGACAATCTTTGGCAAATACGGCTACCTGTTCATTCCACTGGGAATGTTCCTGATAATCTATACGGCTTTCTTCTTCTTCTGGATGCCGGAAAACCTGGAATTCTGGATCCCACAGACGGCCGTGCTCTGGGCCCTTTTGCTGGGCGCCAACCGCCTGCTCCCGCCTTTACGGATAGTAAAAAAATATTACCTGGTCCCGGCAGGGCTCACCCTCCTGCTGCTGATAGTAAACTACGTTGGCAGCATCCACTGGATGAAAGATATAGAGAATGACAGCGTTTACATCAAGATCAAACAAGTAAAACAAACCGCTTCACCCGGAGACATCATTATCCTCCACGACCCCTGGCTGCTGGACGACTTCTTGTCATATTATACGCCCTCTTACATCACCCCCGTCCCGGGAGAGCCCCAAAAGATCACGGCCCTCAACGCCCGTATCCACACCTGCCTGGACAAAGGAGATAAAATATATTTGTTCACCGAAGGAAGTATGATGCACAGCAGCGGCAATCTGGGATACATGGACTCCCTCATGCATTCACCCGGCGTACAGGTGACAGACCTTCACAATCCGCTGACCCCGGTGATGATAATGACCAGGGCCGGCTCCCGCTAATACAACCTATGAAAAAAATATTTTTTCATAACGATGGGATGGTCCTGGTGCTATTCTTCATCCTCTCCAGGGCGCTCGTTGCCCTTGCCGGCATCGACATGGATCAGACCGCGCTTTACCGCTATTGGCAATACCTGGACGTACTTACGTTAAAGGACCATCTACTCCGGGGGATCTGGTACGATCACACACAGCCGCCCCTGTTTAACCTCTTTTTAGGGCTGGTTCTAAAGACGTCTGGGACCCACGCCCCTCTTGCATTTCAGACACTCTTTAAATTTTTCACTCTGGCAAACGCATGGCTGCTGCTGACTATTTTGAAAAAGATGACGCGTCATCCCTACGTTCCCTTGCTGCTGACCCTGCTATACCTGCTCAGCCCGGCTACCATCATTTTTGAGAACGAGCTGTTCTATACCAGCTTTATTACCTTGCTGCTCCTTATTTCGGTGCGATATCTTCTCCAACTGGAACAAGGTATTACCTGGCAACGAGCCGCAGCCCTGTTCATCCCCCTCGTCTTTGTATGTCTCACCCGTAGTATGTATCATATCATCTGGCTCCTGATACTGTCCACGCTGGTTTGTATCTGGTACAGGTCCCATCAGCACGCAAGGATCTTGTTTACAAACGCCCTCCTTTCTTTATTACTGGTGGGTAGCTGGTACATAAAGAATTACATTGTATTTCATCAATTCTCCACTTCCACCTGGATGGGCATGAACATGGCCCGGAATGTATTTCATGACGCCGTGGGTACGGATACCGGAAGTATCACTGCCATCGAACCCTTTTCAAAGATCTCCGACTACCAGCGCTTTCTGCCACCCGGCTATGCCGGCAAATATGCGGGCCTGGAAGATCGCGATCTCCTGCAGGAGTGGAAGAACGATAGCTTTATCAACGAAAAACACGTAGGGTACATCGAGATCTCCCGGCTGTATGCCGATGCATCAAAAAAAGCCATCCGCTCCCACCCGGCGGCCTATATGACGAACGTACTTCAATCCGCGATCATCTATTTCGCACCCGCCACCCGCTATCCCACCACCGAATACCTGTCAAATAGAATGGCATGGTACGATGTGCTGTATTCTTTCAACCTCTCACACTTCGCTCACGGCAAACAACAAAGACGTATTGCGCTCACACTATCCGCCATACCCAAGTTTATTATTTATTTCCTCGTATTCGGCTGGCTGATCCGGGAAACCCTTCGCCGCAAACAAGTCCCCGGCAGCCTGATCACCCTCTTTATTACTTGCATCATAGGGTACATATTCGCCGTCAGCTCGCTGTTCGAACACTATGAAAATATGAGGTTCCGCTATGAGGTGGAACCACTCTTCTTCGTCTTGCTGGCAGTTGTCTTGTCGAGTGTGCGTCGTAACACCCAGCACTATTACACAACTCAGACAGACATTTGATCAACATCGGGAACCTATCTCCTGCGGCGCTTAAGGCTCCTCCACTACAGGGCATGGCTTCAATCTCTGTTGGACCAGCTACAGCCCGCCGTATCCGCGACCAGCAGGCAGCTATGGCCTGGAGGAGCCTTACATTGGGCCGGAGAGTCAGCTACAACTGCCTAACAGTACGCTTCGCTGAGTAAAGTACAATTGCACAGTGGTACCCAATGTACAGCGACGGAAGGCTCATAGCTGCCGGTAATGAATGAGGTATTGCGGCGAAGCGCGCTTGCATTATTCCCATTTTAGATATATTTTTACCCCATGACCGACTTAAAGTGCAAGATTTGCGGGAATAAAGAGAACAATCGGACCTACACTGCCAAGGAGATGATGTTTGGACTAAAAGACGAATTCGAGTACCTGGAATGTTCGAATTGTAAATGCCTCCAACTGATAGAGATCCCAGGGGACCTCGCCAGATACTACCCGGAAGATTACTATTCTTATTTCAGCAAGGGAGAAGAACACCACATCCAACAGAGCTTTTCCAAGACATTGAAACGTAATTTGAAAAAAGGCCTGCTGAACCATTACCTCAAAGGCAAGAGCCCCATCGGCAAAATACTGACGCCAAAACTCAGCAGCTACTACCCCTGGATAAAAACAGGTATGCTCACCAACAACTCCAACATCCTCGATGTAGGCTGCGGGTCGGGAGAGCTGCTGCTGAAAATGTACAACGATGGATTCCGCCACCTCACCGGTCTGGACCCCTTTATAAAAGAAGACATCCATTACAAGTGCGGTATCACGATCCATAAAAAAACACTCCCCCAGCTGACGGAGAAATATGATCTGATCATGATGCACCACGCATTCGAACATATGGACAATCCGCTACAGATCGTAGAGGACATCCGCCGGCTGCTGAACCCCAAAGGGATAGCGCTCATCCGCATACCCGTAGCCGACTCCTACGCCTGGCACAAGTACGGCGTGGATTGGGTACAGCTGGACGCCCCTCGTCATATTTTCCTGCATACGGAAAAAAGCATACAGATCCTTTGCAACCAGGCCGGACTTAAATTTTCAGACGTTGTGTTCGACTCCTGGAACCTTCAATTTTACGGGTCCGAGCTGTATAAAAAGGATATCCCGCTAAGAGCGAATAAAGAGAAGGAAATATTTTCCGGTCAGCAAATGGAACAGTTCACTACGGAATCCCGTCAGTTGAATGAAAAAAAACAGGGAGATCAAGCCTGCTTCTATTTGACAAAGGAGTCATAGACGGCTTCTATCTTGCGCGTCATAACCCCGGCATTATATTGTTCCTTGATCGTCTCCAGCGCTTTACTGTGAAGAGAGGCCCGTAAGGTGTCATCTTTCCCCAGCCTGACCAATGCGGCCGCCAGGGCAGAAAAATCACCCGGCTCCACCAGCAATCCATTCACCTCATGCTGTATGACCTCCTTCGTACCATCCACGCGGGTGGCGACCACCGCCTTCCCCATAGCCATTGCTTCCAGCAACCCGATGGGCAGACCCTCCCAAAGCGAGGGCAATACAAAGATATCCGCGGAAGCCAGCACCTCCGGCACATCCTGACGAAAAGGTTGCAAGGTCACTTTATCCTCCAGCCCCAGTTCCTTCACCAACGCAACACCCTCCTCCTTCTGATCTCCATCACCCACCATCAGCAGGTGCAGAGAGGGTAGGCCGGCCAATGCCTCCCGAAAAGCCCTGATCAACGCCAATGGCTGTTTATGATGGGTAAAGCGGGCCACAAAAAGCACCAGCATCGCATCAGCCGGTATCTTCAGCTCCTCGCGTATGTTTTTAAATTTTTTGGCAGGGGAGAATTTCTTCTGGTCAATGCCATTGCTGATCACCGTTGCCTTCAGACCCGGTATCTGGTCGATACCTGACTGCCGGTTGCTGGCGGAAACAGCTATATTAAAGGCGCTCCGAGACGTGATATAACGCTCGCCCATGATACGCATACGCCGCACCAATAGGCTCTGGTCATCGTGAAAAGACCAGCCATGCACAGTATAGATCAGAGGGATACCCAATGAACGGGCGGCCCACAACGTATTGGAGCTGGCCCGGGTGCCATGTGCATGCACCAACGCCGGACGTTCCGCCTGCAAAAGCTGCTTTACCTGGCCCCATTTGCTGACGTCAAAAGGCTTTTCTGTATAAATGACATGGGTATTCACATTCAACGCACGCAGCCGGTCGACCATCGGACCTTCGGTAAAAGAAAGTACGACAGGCTCAAACCTATCCCGGTTGAGGTTCTCCACAAGGCTCAGCAGGTGTGACTCGCCCCCGCCGATCTGACCCTGGCGAATACATTCCAGGACCTTTATCTTTTTTGTCATGTCCGTTTACAGTTTTTCTATCCAGCGGTCATACCAAAGCTGGAACATCAGCACCTGCCAGAGCTTTTGATAATTTACTTTTTTGCCGGCAAGGAACTCGTCCCGCAGACGAATAATAGGCGCTGACGAGAAGACACCCGTGGCAGCAAGACATTTTTCGCTGAGATAATAACGCAGTTGCTCTTTCAGGTCTTCCCGGAACCACACCATCAACGGAGCGATAAAAGGTCGCTTGGGTCTTTCCATCAATGTCTTTGGGATATAACGATGGACGACCTCTTTCAACAGCCATTTATTCACCCCATTGCGAATCTTATAAGAAGAGTTTAATTGAGAGAGGAATTCGATGACCGTATGATCCAGCATGGGCTCTCTTCCTTCCAGACTGACAGACATGGTAGCCCTGTCCATCTTCACCAGGTTGTTATCCACCAAAAAAGTCTTGTAGTCGATGGCCAGTAGACGATTGACCACGCCATCATTATGCTCCAGTTTAGCGCCGTCCTCAAAGGCTGTATGCAGACGCTGGAAAGGCTTACCCAGAAAGGATTCCACCTCTTTCTCAGTGATGTACTGGCTGATGTATTTGACGGCCGTCACAGGATCATGACTCTTCCAGATCAACCGCATCTTTTCATAGCGGGTGGAGAAATTATATTTTTTACTGAAGTAAGGTATATAGTCGGGGTTGATAAGAGACATCGTCCCGCTGAGCATGCTTTGGATCAGGGGAGGGAAGGTACTGGTGTATTTCTCCGCCTGGTTGAATTTATTGTAGCCGCCAAAAATCTCGTCCCCACCGTCGGCACTGAGCGCTACTTTCACATCCTTTCTTGCCAGTTGGCTCACCAATACGGAAGGTACGGTAGAATTGTCCGCAAAAGGCTCGTCATATATTTCCGGCAATCTGCTCAGCACACCTCCCGCCTCCTTGGCAGTGAGGTACCATTCGGTATGGTCAGTGCCAAGATATTCAGCTATTTTCTTTGCCTCCGGCGCTTCGTTGAACTCGTTCTCATGAAACCCGATGGTAAAGGTCTTTAGCTTTTCCGTGCGCCCGGTCTGCAAAAGAGCCGCTACGCTGCTGCTGTCATATCCGCCGCTGAGAAAGAGTCCTACAGGCACATCCGCCACCATACGGTATTCATACGCTTTTTTCAACAGCCGGTCCGTATGCTCGATGACCTCCTGCTCGGACATATCCAGTTTGGGCTTGTTGTAATAGTCGAATACATCCCAATACTTTGTCAGCTCCTGTCCCCTGGTAGACAGGTCGATGGTAAGATAGTGCCCGGGCAGTAGCTTGAAGGTATTATGAAAGATGCTGTGCGGGGCGGGAATATAACTGAATTGAAGGAACAGGGCCAGACTGTTGACGTCGATCTTCTTTTTAAAAGAGGCGTGCTGAAAAAGAGCTTTCAGTTCAGACCCGAATAACAACGTATCCCCATCCCAATAATAATACAGGGGCTTGACGCCTGCCCGGTCGCGGATAAGGATCAATTTCTCCTTCTTTTTGTCATAAAGCGCAATGGCAAACATGCCGATGAACTTCTGGACTACGTCCATCCCCCAGCAATCATATCCTTTAAGGATGACCTCCGTATCGCTCCAGGACGTAAAAGAATACCCCTTTTCTTCCAGTTCTTTCCGGATCTCCTTGAAATTGTAGATCTCGCCGTTGAAATTGACGATCAGGTCCCCAAAATGCATGGGCTGATGACCCAGGGGGGACAGGTCGAGGATGGATAGCCGCCGTTGACCAAAGCCGATCCGGGCCTGAGGAGCCTCATATACTTCATGCCCGCCGTCATCAGGGCCGCGATGCAGCATGGCATCGGTCATGGCCTTGAGCACGTCGATACCGCTGTCCTTTTTAAAATCCACAAAACCGGTGATGCCACACATAGATTGTCAATTAAAGGTGATGGTACGGTTAAACTGCCAGAGGATCCCTTTCCAAAAAGACCGCAGGTGCTCTTTTTGCCCCCGAATAAGGAACTGGAGGGTATTCTTCGGCATGGTAAAGATCGTAAAATAAGTGGCAAACACCAGGAAAGCCGGCCAGGGGGCGTTCCTGCGCATAAACAGGATCCTGTTGCGCGTGAGATAAAAGGTTTTGAGAGGGCTGGACTTGCCGGTGGTCATGGATTCCTTGTGATAGATCAGACTGGCAGGCTGATAATAAATGCTATATCCCTTTCTCTTGATCTGTTCGCTCCAATCAAACTCTTCGTAGTATAAAAAGAATTGTTCAGGCATGGCGCCAACCTCTTCGATTATACGGCGAGGTACCATCATAGCCCCCCCATGGACATAATGCGTGGGACGGATACTATCATACTGCCCATGGTCCTGCTCGCGGCAGCCGATCATGCCATTCCTCCCGGTAAAGATATTCACCTGCTTGTAGCCCGCATATTCGATGGTTCCCTTGGCGAAATAATAATGGAACTTGGGGCTGGCCATACCCGCGTCAGGGTATTTCCGGAAGATATCTATCAACCCTTCCAGCAGACCGGGCGTGAATTCCGTATCGTTGTTCACAATAAAGAGATAGTCCCCTTTGGCCACACGGATGCCCGCATTATTACCTGCCGAAAATCCAAGATTTTCAGCGTTGCGGATCACCCGGACAGAAGGCAGGGCAGCAAGAAAAGCCGCCGTAGGGTCTTCCCGGGAAGCATTGTCAACTACGATAACCTCAATATTCGGGTAAGTATTGTTCCGGCTGATAGAATGCAAAAAGTCACAGGTTACAGCTGTGGTATTCCAGTTGAGCGCAATAATAGACACCAGGGGTGACATGACGATCATCTATACATTTTCCTTCTGCAATAACGCTGAAGGAGTATTCGCTATTATCCACAGGTCGGTAGCAAAATTGCATTTGGAGGCATAATCGATGTCCATATTGATCCTTTCTTCCACAGACATATCCTTATTTCCCCTCTTTTTCACCTGCCAAAGACCGGTGATACCTGCGGGAGCCATAAAACGGGCGGCATAATCATCCGTGGTCAGGGTAGCTGCCTCATACAAAGGCAGGGGACGGTTACCCACCAGGGACATATGACCCAAAAATACATTGAACAACTGGGGCAGCTCGTCCAGGGAAGTATTACGTAACAGACTGCCGATGCGGGTGATACGTGGATCGTTGTTGATCTTGAAGAAGACAGGACCCACAGATTCGGCGCTGTATTGGTTCAGGTGTGTCAGTTCAGCTATCTTTTTGTCGGCATCCTGATGCATGGTCCTGAACTTATAGAAATTAAAGATCCTGTACCCTCTGCCGGCACGTTTGGCGATGTAAAAGATAGGACCACGCGACTCTATACGGATAGCCATGGCTATCAACAGGAACAGGGGAGCCAGTAAGACCAGCGCAATAGAGGACACCAAAATGTCAAAAGCACGTTTGGTCAGAGGACCGGGATTGAACCTGTCCCGGGCAGCCTCTTCAATAAGAGGCGCGGGCGCTCCGGAGGCCTTCATCTTACGGAGGAACTGGATCTTGGTCTTCAGGTCCTTATCCTCACAGTTATGTAAGAAAATGATCTCGTCAGGACGGGTGTTCTTCTTATATTGTTCTAATTCTTTCTCGTTAAGACCGGAACCATCAAGTATAAAAGGAATAACACTCAGCACGGGGTGTCTACGCAGAAATTGGCTGAAATTACGGATGGAGGCAAAATCAAATCTCGCTTCGCAGAGAATAACCTCAGGTATCAGATTCTTTTCCTGTTGCAGGCTTCTCAATAATTCCGCTTTTACATTTTCAAGACCTTCCGAAGCATAACCTCTTTTGTAGGTGCTAACCAGCTTTTCGATATGAGCAGTGTTCTTACCAATATAGTAGAATCCGCCATATTGAAAATTATCCGCCTTAGGCAAATGATAAGTGCGGAAAGTCGTACGGGGGACGAACCTGGGTCCTTTCTCTACAGTGTTGGGTAGAAATAATAAATCCATACAAAAGGTTTACGGTTTCATAAATACGGTGGTCCAGAAATAGAGGCATGCTCTAATAGGAACAGCTCTACAAAGTTTAAGCTTTGCTTTTCATATGCTGAGCAATACCATGCTATAACGTCCTTGCTTAACTTGCCATGGCCGAAAGGTCCTTGTCCAGTTGCCGGCTCTTTACCAGGTCGCTCACTGCGGTCATCAGATCGACAGGGTTAAAGGGCTTGACAAAATACTTGACAATGCCAAACTCCAGGCATTTTTGTTCTGTCTCATTCTTATCCAGACCGGACAGTACGATTAGGGGTATATCACCGTACATCCCGCTGGAAGAAAGCTGTTGTATCAATTCCCAGTTCTCCATATCTGGTAGCTGGGGGTCTGCTATTATCAGGTCTGGCATCTGCCTGTGAGAAAGATAATACATTGCGGAGTAGCCGTCAGGCACCGTGATCACATTGTATTCTTTTCCCAAAACAGTCTGCAACAAAAATCGAATAGCCTTACTGTCATCAATTGCCAAAATTTGCTTTTTCATCACCAAGTTCTTTTTAAGGGTTTAAGTAGACACTTAATCTTTCTAGGATGGCAATGGAGTCGGCTTACAAGAGGTATTGGCGTCCAAAAATTATACTTCTCAGAGATGCGAAGCAGGCTTTACCAGATAGTGATGTGGATTATGGACAATTACTACAAATCACCAAAGACTTTCGAGGAATTTCAAGGATTCGTGGGATTTGTCAAATGATCTATATGAAAGAGTTAAATCGCCGAATATTCAGAGGATTTGAATATGGCAGGCATTAAAGTTAACGTGTCATAAAAGTACAGATAGTTTTTCTATTATTCAAAATTATTTGTTCGATTATTTTTGATTCGGGTGCAAATTGGGAAAATTTCCCGGAATAAAAAATACCCGGAACATGGTATTTTCCACATAATCGCAACTTTAATCAAGAGAACGGATATATATTAACATATATAAATAAAATAATGAAGCCGATCAGCGATGATCCTTGTAAACACTGGCCGGCAGCGCTTCAGATAACTCCCTTACCGCATCCTCTCTCAGTATGGGAACATCCACGACACCTGCTATATCTTCCAACTATACAGATGTACATACGCCGGAAACTACTGTGGATACTGCGGAATTTACGATCACAAAATCCATCACAGCTTGCCCTGCACTCCTCACTTTCCCATAATGGGAATCAACAACAGCAGCCATTTTCGCTACTTCGCCTTCATTATGATCCTGGTACGGAACAGCAAGTTTGTTTACTAGCAATCTGCGTGCCAGCGCTCCCGTACCAACACTCCCACCCCAGCGCTTTTTAACAAATTCAGATAACCACATCTTCCCTTCTGTTGTGGAATACCTTCCCCAGCATTGGACATATCGAAGAAGTTAATACCCTTTCCAGGGCGAAGTGAATAAAACGAAGATTGGCCGTTATGTCATCTCCCGGGGACATACAGCCGAAAAGAGAAAGATATCACAATAAGGTTACAACACCAGCGGATTGAGATCACTGGCGGCCAGCCGCCCCGGCGGCAACCCCATCAACCAGGTATTCCGGTCATTCTCCTGCGCCGGATTGGCAGGCTGCGTCACCCGGGCCCCGTCAGCCATATAAATGATGGTCATTATTTCCCGCATTTTGTCGGAGTCATTCCCCGGCGCACTATGTACAGTGTTGCCATAATGCCAGGTGGCATCACCAGCCCGCATACCCGCAGAGCGCGTCACAGGGTATTGGTTCTCCTTGATATATTTTTTGTAGCCGGCCTCCGACTCATCGGAGATCTTCTGGTCCAGCACAGTCCCTTTTTTATGACTGCCGCTGGCAAATGTCAGCATACCCATTTCCACAGAGATATCCGTCATCGGCATCCACATGGTAACAGTGTTCGGAGTATCCAACGGCCAATAATACTGATCCTGATGCCAGGGCGTAGGTCCGCCCCCAGGCTCTTTGAACAAGGCCTGGTCATGATAGACCCGCACATTGGTCACCCCTAACAGGTCAGCCGCCACCCGCCCCAGCCTCCTGGACAACACCAGACGACGTACGCTTTCATCCACCCGCCAGAGATTCATCACCTGTAAAAAAGCCTTTCCATAGGTATCCCTCTCGGAAAGCCGGCGTTTTTCCGTACGCAGCCGCTTTACAGCATCCGCTACTACAGGCCGGTAAGCCGCCGCCTCGGCCGGGCTCAATAAACCCCGGATAAGTATATGCCCATTCTCCCTGAACTCCTCCTGTTGCGCAAGAGAAACAGACCGGGCATCATCCAATGACATTATGGTTGTTGAAGTTGCCATGCAAATCACGAAGTACGCCATTCCCACGGAGAAAAGGTACGGGCAAATTGACTAATTATTGGGGAATATTACCCTACTATCAATAAATTCATATATTTATTAGCAAAAAAGGCAATGCAGAAAGCATCCTTTGAAGTGTTGCAACCAGCCGCCGGCCATTCATTTATCGTCTCGACGTATGACGAGTCCGGCTTTAAAGCGCCCTTCCATTTTCACCCGGAATACGAGCTGACCCTCATCACCACCGGCAGCGGCAAACGCTACATCGGCAGCCATATGGCGAGCTTCACCCCCGGGGACCTGGTGCTGCTGGGCCCTAACCTCCCCCACTGCTGGAAACTGGAGCCCGCCGATGCACCCGCCACATCCATCGTGATCCAATTCGCCGGCGATTGCCTGGGGCAGGATTTTTTTTCCTCTCCCGAACTGAGCGCCATCCATCGACTGCTGGACAGCAGCCACTGCGGTATACACTTCCCCCATACCTCACCCATACAACGCATCCACACATTGGCCGCCGAGCAAAACGACTTCCGCCGGCTCATCGGCCTGCTGGAACTCCTGCAGGAACTGGCCCACGAAAAAAACAACGTACTGCTGGACACCAGCGGCATGACAGCAGGACTCACACCCGCCGACAGAGAAAGGATCCATCCCATATTCGCCTACGTGGTGGAAAATTTCAGGGGACCGGTTTCGCTGGAAAAAGCTGCCGCCATCGCAGGCATGTCTCCCAATGCCTTCTGCCGGTACTTCAGAAAGATCACCCGTAAGACCTTTATGGAGACGGTCATCCAGCACAGACTGGACCACGCCACCCGGCAACTTATACAAACCAACGATCCCATATCCGCGATCTGTTTTGACAGCGGCTTCGGGGACATCTCGCATTTCTATAAGATCTTCCGCTCACGCCTGCACATCAGCCCATTGAACTATCGAAAAAAATTCAGACTGGCGACAGAAGCATAGAACGCCTATAATATAGACAGGACGTGGTTTTACGAGGACGATCACGCAAATCCACGCGTATATATGCTGCGTGTTTCCCGCAAAAAAATACCCGCAATTTTAAAAATGCCATGACAGTAGGACAAAGTAGGCGAATGTACTCGGGTAGAACCCTTAGGCTATGGAATTAGATATACCTTAAGCCTTATTTTGACGTTATATTGTGTACTATATTACTGCCAGATCAGTGATATATTTTGATCGTAACTAAATCCAATTTTCTATGAGTAAGAAATTTACTTTGGTGCTCCTCATGCTCCCACTGTTCGTGCTGGGCTTTTTATCGCTTTCTGCACAGCAGCATAAGTCATTGAAGTTGGTAGGCGGGACCTCACACGCGGAAACAGCCCCTACAACACCCCAGCTCATTCCCGTTTCAGATTATGAAGCCACGATAGAATTCTGGATCTATGTCCCTGCGCCGGCGCCCGGCAGACATGAATTTATTTCCGAGGTTGGCGACGGCTCTCCCGGTTCGGAATTCTACATCGGCTATGATCATGACTCCGCCGATGCGATCATGATCGGCACCTACTGGGCGTCCGGCGATGGCATCACCAGCTCCAACAGCCTCAATAAGACCAATGTCATATTCCCCTTTGGACAATGGAACCACATCGCCCTTACCCAGGAGGCTGGTACATTCAGTGGAAGACTTTATCTGAACGGCGTACCGGTGGACTCGGCGATCAACGGGTTCGTCGGCCACAGCGCCAATAGCGTCGGCCACCTGCAGTTGGGTACGGATCCGGCCGATACAATGACCCTGAAAGGCAGTATCGACGGAGTACGGATCTGGAACGTCTTGCGTACGCCCGCCCAGATAAAGGCAGGTATGTACGGCACTGTATCCGCCTCCGACCCCAACCTCCTCGCCTGGTATCAAATGGATGAAGGCTCCGGTACCATCGCGGCCAACAACGCAACGGGGGTATCGGCGTCGACAGGTACCGACCTCACCCTGATAGACAGCGCCGGCTGGGCCAGCGGTCCCGCTATCAGCAACGCCAACGCACTGACCTTTGACAATACACTGGGCACCGAGATCACGATCCCCACAAAGCCCGAATATGAATCCACTTCAGGCACCATCGAATTTGATGTCAAACCCGGCGACCTGCAAGGCCTCCGCACGATCATAGGCAATAATGATGGCTCCGCAAGTCGCTGGACGGTCTTAATGAACAATGCTACAGGCGACAACAGGATCGTTTTCGGAAACCTTGACTACACCTATACACCCGGTTTCACAATAAACAATTGGTATCATATATCGCTTGTTACGGCCCCTGCAGGTATTGGCGATACTACGGCGCTGTTTGTCAATGGCATCTACATCACCCAACACCCGGTAGGTTACTCCACAGGTGTCACCGGCAAGCCCCTGATCATCGGCGCTAACCCCGCCGACGCCACTCAAAACTGGCTGGGCGGCATCGACGAAGTACGTCTCTGGAATACAGCCCTCACACAGACTGATATACAAAATAATATGGGCCGCACACTGCAAGGCACGGAATCCGGCCTGGTAGGCAACTGGTCATTCAACCAGGGCATTCCCAGCGGCGATAATACGGGGCTGAAAGTAGCCGTGGACAATGCCTCGCTGACCAACAACGGCCTGCTGAATAACAATTTCGCCCTGTCCGGCGCTTCCTCCAACTTCATAGCCAATATCCCGATATCCCTGCCGGTTACCTTCGGCAAGTTCACTGCGACAAGAATAGGTACGTCGGCCCAGCTTAAATGGCAGACCTACTTCGAGTCCAATACAAAGGATTTCATCATCCTGAGAAGCGGCAATGGCGTTAATTTCACCGACATCGGTTCCACAGCCGCATCCGGCAACAGCAGCACCCTGAAGACTTATTTCTTCATCGATGATACCCCGCTGGAAGGAATTAACTACTATCGTATCCAGGAAAGGGACCTCGATCTGAAATCCACGTACAGCGATGTGAGAGCGCTGAACTTTACCCGGTCCGGCGACCTGATATGGTATACCACAGGCGCCAGGTCCGTCGAGATCCGTCTGCAAAAGGGCTCCACAGAACAATACAGTATCTCTGACGCTACAGGACACACGATACGCAACGGCCGTCTTACCGACGGCGTCACCAGCCTCTCCGGCGTACCGGGCGGCATCTATCTCGTGACAGTGTTCAACGGCATCGGCGATAAACAAACAACAAAAGTCATCATCCCATAACTTAGTAAAAAACGCCCCGAATGGGGCGTTTTTTTATTATTGCTATTGCCAGTCTTTCCATACAGGCTGATATCCCTGTCTTCGTATCATCTCTGCAATAAGCGCAGGGCTACGGTCGTCATGTATCTCAAACTGCTCTAAGGACTCCGGGTCCACCGCATAGCCGCCAGGATTGGTCCGGCTGCCCGCACTGATAGAAGTGATCCCCAGTCGGATAGCATGGTCCCTGAATACGGGACTCTCCCGGGTTGAAAGCGATAGCTCCACCTCCTCATCCAATAGACGATAAGCACAGATAAGCTGGATCAACTCCCTATCCGTCATTTCTACCTTGGGCGTAAGCCCACCCGCATGCGGCCGCAGCCGGGGAAAAGAAATGGAGTATTTCGTCCGCCAATACGTTTTCTCAAGATATTGCAGATGCAAGGCAGTAAAAAAACTATCCGTCCGCCAGTCCTCCAACCCGATGAGCACTCCCAGCCCCATCTTGTAGATGCCGGCCTGACCCAGCCGGTCAGGCGTATCCAGTCTGTACCCAAAATTCGACTTCTTCCCTTTCGGATGATGCAGCTTATAGTCCTCCTGGTGATACGTCTCCTGGTATACCAGCACGGTGTGAAGCCCTTCCCCTATCAACAACTCGTAATCCTCCTGGTCCAGAGGCTGAACCTCCATAGCGATATGGGCAAAATGAGGCCGCACCACCTGCAGGGCCTTGACAAAATAGTCGGTCCCCACCGTTTGATTGGCCTCTCCACTCACCAGCAGCACATGATCGTACCCCATCTGCCGGATGGCGCCCACTTCAGTCAGCAACTCACCTGCGCTGAGGGTCCTGCGGCGTATTTTATTGTCATAGCTAAATCCACAATAGGTACAGATGTTCTGACACTCATTGGATAGGTACAAGGGGATATACAGCTGCATGATCCTCCCAAATCGCTTGATGGTAAGCTGATGGCTTATCTGCGCCATAGTTTCAAGATATGGCGCCGCCGCAGGAGAAATAAGTGCCTTAAAATCCTCCAGATCCCGGTGACTGCGGCTCAACGCACGCTCTACATCCACCGCGGTCTTGTCATAAATACTTTGTTTGACAGCGGCCCATTCATACTGTTGAAATATCGCTCGGAACATGATCTGTATTTTATTCGTCTATTCTAAAAATTTTGTCAACGGACTGCTGGCCACCGCCTCTACAGATGGTAAGGCCAGTTTGGCCGTATACGCTATCCTCCCGCTCTCCACCGCCAGCCTGAACGCCCTTGCCATTCGTATAGCATCGGGACTGGCGGCGATAGCCGTATTTACCAGCACGGCGTCGGCGCCCATTTCCAGGGCCTTGGCCGCATCCGAAGGAGCCCCGATACCCGCATCCACTACCACAGGCACACGGCTCTGCGCAATGATGATCTCCAGGAAATCCTGCGTCTTAAGTCCTTTATTACTCCCGATGGGAGAACCCAGAGGCATGACAGCCGCAACACCCACATCCTCCAGCCGGCGGCATAACACAGGATCGGCATGGATATAGGGTAACACTACAAACCCTTTCTTCACCAACGCTTCCGCCGCCAGCAAAGTCTCTACAGGGTCCGGCATCAACCACCGCGGATCGGGATGTATCTCCAGCTTCAGCCAATGGGTCTCCAATGCCTCACGAGCCAGCTCTGCCGCAAAGACAGCCTCTTTCGCCGTCCTGACGCCGGATGTATTGGGCAATAAATGCATATGCGGATGACGTAAATGCAACAACAGGTCATCTCCATTCCCCGCAGGGCCCGTCATACCCGTCTTTCTGACATCCACCCGCCGTAAAGCCACTGTCACCAGTTCGGACCCGCTGGCCAGTAAAGCATCTTCCATTACGCCTGAAGACCCGAATTTACCGGTGCCGGTGAACAGACGGGAACAAAAGGTTTTGTCCCCGATGTTGAGCATATCCCGTGCATCATCGATCTCTTGTCCCAATGACCGCACAGTACTCTCCCAATCCTTCGCACGCACCAGCAACCCCGAGAACGCTATACCCGCCACACCCGCATCGATCAGGGCCTTGATGTCACCCCTTTCGATCCCGCCGATAGCGACCACAGGAATTTCGATACCTTCTTCCCGCAATTGTGTCATTATCCGCCGGTAACCTTGTAACCCCAGCAAAGGGCTCAGGTTCTTCTTGGTATCGGTAAACCTGTAAGGGCCCAACCCAATATAATCCGCCCCCTGTTCATGATGCCGGCGTATGTCTTCAACGGTATTAGCCGTCCCGCCGATGATAATTTCCTCCCCCAGCAGCCGGCGCGCCGCCGCCACAGACATGTCCTGCAATCCGACATGCACGCCATGCGCCCCCACCTCAGCGGCCAGCTCCACCCTGTCATTGAGGATCAGCATACAACCCCAGGCTTCGCAAATTTCCCTGGCCGCACGCGCTGTCTCACGAAATGTCATGTCATCCGCCAGCTTCATCCGCAATTGTATCCATCGGATGCCGGCACGACAGGCAGCTTCCACCTGCTGTAAATGATTCAGCGGGGCATCGTCTTTTGTGATAAAATTCAATCCGCTGATCTTTCCTCTTAACAACGAACCTCCGGTCCGTTCTGGAATGTATGCCATCCTAAATTAGTTTTATTACTTGTTAAAAACTGCTCGATATATTTCTTCGATCGGGTGGCAGCTATCGGTAAGGTATACCCCAGAGAAAGGTTGGCAGCCAGTGAAGACGACAATACACAGCCGGACCCATGCTTGGAATAGATGGTTCCCGCCGCTGCCCCCGGCTCCAGCACCTGCAGCATCCCCCCGCTCCATAAATAATCCCGCCCCGGCTGCTGCGGATGATGCCCCCCCTTCAGGTACAGGTTACAAAAACCCGATAGTCTCCGGCTGACCTCGGGGATGTCTTCCCCGGGATATAGCCATCCTATTTCCTCCCAGTTAGGCGTCACCAGCCAGCACTCGCGGGCAAGCGCATCAAACCCCGCCCTGTCCGTACCCTCCCAGAAATCCTTACCGCTGCTGGCCTTGATAACAGGGTCCAGCACAATGCGTACGGCAGGGTTATGTTGCTTTAGATGACGGATGATGGATGACAGCATACCAATGCTCCTGGCGATACCAATCTTCACCCAATCAAAACTGCCCGTCTCAAAACAGAGATCTATCTGCTCAAATATGTCTCTCTCATCATACCAATGTACCCGGCTGATGGTCCGCTCGTTCTGAAAGGTCAGCCCCGTACATACGGCATATCCATATACGCCATGCGCCTCCAGGGTCTTGATATCCGCCAGGATACCCGCCCCTCCGCACTGATCAAAACCCGCCGCCACTAACACCCGTGGACGATTATCTTCCATAATGACTAATGATCTCTTTTAATATCCTGAATCTTTCTACAGCCTTCTCCGGTTGCTGCCAGATATATCCAAGCAAAGCAGCTCCGTCCCATCCATGCTTTATCACCTCTCCGATGGTATCCGCACCGATCCCCCCCAATCCGATGAGCCTGCAGGGTGCAACCCCGGCCGGACGCTGCAGCAAACCGTCGCCGGCCGGATAGCCGGGCTTGGAGATACTGTCGAACAAAGGACTGAGAAAAATATATTCCAATACGCCAGACGGCACCTCACGGACCTCCTCCCAGGAATGAAGGGAGGCGGAAACCACTATTTTCTGGCTTCCAGACAGACCTCCATCCTCCAACCAGGGCTTATGCCAATGCCCATGTATCTGCGGGATTTTGTATCGCCGGGCTAATTCCACCACATCCCTTCCTCCATGCAGCACTAGCCGCGAGCACCATCGGGGGGCCAGCCGCTCTAACAACGCCTCCCTGGCATCCTCCGTATCCCCCGGCTTCCGTATATGCAGCTTCTCTAATCCTTCCTCTAAAAGCCCCTCCAGACAGTCCGCTTCACCCGGCGCCGCAACAGGACTGGTAATGACTGCTAACAAAAAATGAGCACCCGTCATAAGTAGATCTCCGCACCAGCCTGCTTGAACGCTTCTGCCTTTTCTTTCATACCTTCTTCTACTGCTGAATCTTCGCTGATCCCCTTCTCTTCCGCAAACCGGCGCACTTCCTGCGTGATCTTCATGCTGCAGAAATGTGGTCCGCACATGCTGCAAAAGTGAGCGATCTTTGCGCCTTCCGCAGGCAGGGTTTCGTCATGATACGCCCGTGCGGTATCCGGGTCCAGGGAAAGATTGAACTGATCCTGCCACCGGAACTCAAAACGCGCTTTGCTGAGGACGTTGTCCCTATGCTGCGCTCCCGGATGTCCCTTCGCCAGATCAGCGGCATGCGCGGCAATCTTATACGCAATGACACCGTCCTTTACATCTTTTTTGTTGGGAAGTCCAAGATGCTCTTTGGGAGTGACATAGCACAACATGGCAGTGCCATACCAGCCGATCATGGCAGCTCCAATGGCGGATGTGATATGATCATAGCCCGGTGCTATGTCGGTGGTCAAAGGCCCTAAGGTATAAAAAGGCGCTTCATGACATTCCTTCAACTGCTTGTCCATATTCTCCTTTATCAGGTGCATGGGAATATGCCCGGGTCCCTCGATGATCACCTGGCAGTCATGCTTCCACGCGATCTTTGTCAGCTGTCCCAGGGTCTCCAGTTCGGCAAACTGCGCCGCGTCGTTGGCGTCGGCAATGGAGCCGGGACGTAGCCCGTCCCCGAGAGAAAAAGAGACGTCATATGCTTTCATGATCTCACATATCTCTTCAAAATTCGTATAGAGGAAACTCTCGCGATGATGCGCCAGACACCACTTGGCCATGATCGAACCGCCACGGGATACGATCCCTGTGACACGTCTGGCCGTCAACGGGATATAACGCAGCAATACGCCCGCATGAATGGTAAAATAGTCTACCCCCTGTTCTGCCTGCTCGATCAGCGTATCCCGGTAGATCTCCCAGGTAAGCTCTTCCGCCTTGCCGCCCACTTTCTCCAATGCCTGGTAAATGGGTACGGTACCCACAGGAACAGGCGTATTACGGAGTATCCATTCCCTCGTTTCATGGATATTCTTCCCGGTTGAGAGATCCATGATAGTATCCGCCCCCCAGCGACAAGCCCATACCGCCTTTTCCACCTCCTCCTCGATGGAAGAGCTGACGGCTGAATTGCCGATATTGGCATTGATCTTTACAAGAAAGTTCCTGCCGATGATCATCGGCTCTGTCTCGGGATGATTGATATTGGAAGGGATGACAGCCCTGCCCGCCGCCACTTCCTGCCGGACAAACTCTGGCGTGATGGATCCCTTGGGTATATTCGCCCCAAAAGACTGACCCGCATGCTGCTGGATATCTCCCGGATCGCTTCGCTGGTTCTCCCGGATGGCAATGTATTCCATCTCGGGTGTGATGATCCCCTGCTTCGCATAATGCAGCTGCGTTACGTTACGCCCCGTTTTTGCTTTTCGCGGTCTGCCCTCCACGTCTCCCCTCTGCATGATCCACTGCTCACGAAGAGGCGACAACCCCTTTTGCAAATCGATCTCGACAACAGGATCTGTGTACGGCCCGCTGGTATCATACACCGTGACAGGAGGATTGGACGTCTCCGTATTGTTATGCCTGTCCACCGTATTGCCGACGGCGATCTCACGCATGGCAACCCGTATATCATGCAGCTGCCCTTTTACATATACTTTACGGCTCGCTGGAAATGGCTCCCGGCTGATGATATGCTCACCCGGCATGCTCTCTTTCTTCATATGTATAGAATTTTAGTTTACCCTCCTTGTGTTGCCCGGATAACAAAGACCTTATCCTCTGACTGTAGCTTGTACCGTTCCCACTCGCCTTTGGGAATGACAGTATCATTAACGGCAATGGCTATCCCATCTGGCTGACGGATCTCCAGCAGGGACAATACTTCGGCCAGCGTGCCTGATTCGGGCAGCATAAAACGCTCCCGGTTGATGGTTACCTGTACCATACATCCTGGAATAAAAATTTTACAAATCGTAGGAGGTGCTGCAAACGTGCAGAAAGAGAGAGTCCGTCTTTTCCCTTCGCCGGTATTATCCGGATCAGGTTATGAGGGTATTATCTCAGCCGGTCGTAAACCAGCACCCCTAAAGTCCGTGATAAAGGTAGGAAATAAATTTAAAAAGAAACTATTTTAAGTAGAACAGCGCCATGCGCAGGTATCTTTCGCTTGAATTCTTTTTTATAGACGCCTATATCCTTTTGCATCCAAAGGTCCCTCACTTTCACCGCCTTCTTCCATCCCAGTTGCCGGAACTCCACTCCCACTTCCTTCTCTACATCACTGATGTTGAACAAAGCAGCATATTTGCCTCCATCCGGCGCACGCGACACCCACACCATACCCCCATCCTGTTTGTACAGCTGCCGCGGGTCCGCGCCTTCCTGGTTCACCTGTAGTACTTCCTCGTTGGAGAACAACCGCTGCTCCAGTTCCCTGTCATCGGGAAGATTGCCGCCCAGCATCAGGGGACTGCGATAGATACACCAGAAGGTCATATGCGTCACCAGCTCATCCTCGGAGAGTCTGCTGTACCGCTCAGGACCCACCGGCCCTCTTTTGGAGATCTTGCCTATCTGGATCATATCGCAGTCGGGCCAATGCCCCGGCCCGCCGACACCTTCCCAGCTTTTGGCATAATCAAACATCTTTAGCATCTCCTTCCAGCTGTCCCAGAAATCATCCGCCATCCGCCACATATTGGCATACTGCACGACATGCACGGAATCTTTCAGGGGCGTCTCACCTGGAGATATGCTCAGGACGACAGACCTGCCACATTGCCGGATCGCGTTTTGATATCCTTCTATCTCCGCGGCACTGTATGGCCGGGCAATATCATCCACTTTTATAAAATCTACTCCCCACTGCGCATAAAGGTTCAACAAAGAATTGAGATACGCCTGCGCGCCTGGCTTGCGCATATCAAGTCCATACATATGGTTCATCCAGGGACAGGTGGAAGATGTGTCGGCTATCTGGTCGGCGGTGACGCCATTCGCGCCAAGGACAGGACTATGTGCCCATACTGCCTGCCGCGGAATACCCCGCATCACATGTATGCCGAATTTAAGACCCAAAGAATGTACATATTCTCCCAGGGGTTTGAACCCCTTGCCCCCAAAGGCGGATGGGAATTTATTTGTATTGGGCTGCAGCCTGCCCCATTCATCCATGGTGAGCCACGGGATATAGGCCCCATCCTGCAATCGCTGTTGAAAAGGATTGCCGATCAGACTGCCGGGCGGATTGTCATATGCCCATAGGAAATCGACGACAATATATTGCCAGCCTCCCCGAAGACGATGGGCCATATGCTCCGCGTTGGCCTTTACTTCGTCCTCGTGTACGGCAGAACCCCAACAATTATAGCTGTTCCAGCCCATCGGAGGCCTGGAGGCGACATCCGTCTGCTGCGCAAGAACACCGCCCGTCAGTAGCAGCATTGCACCGAAGAGTACTCCACGCATATATGATTATTTCAATTCCAATACGACAATTGATTCAGCCGGCATTTCCACCACCAGGTCCCCGCCATCTTTTTTAGCTCCGGAGAACACAGCCGTGCGCACCTTATTGGGTTGGTCAAAAGTATTGATATCTGTGTACTTCGCGGATGTCAGCATCTGCCCCTGGACACTCTTGGAAGGCAACCCCTGCAAGGCGATACGCACAGTCGCCTTTTTCGAAGGATCGATATTCACCAGGGAAATATGGACGGCTCCCACAGAGTCACGGGAAGCAGAAGCATTGACAGCAGGTATCTTCTCCCCGCCAAAAGTATAGTCGGGGCTGTTCAGCTTCAGCACCAGCGAATGCGCATCCTGGTGCACTTTATAAAGATCAAAAACATGATAAGTAGGCGTCAGCAGCATTTTGTCCTTTTCCGTAAGGACAAGCGCCTGCAATACATTGACGGTCTGCGCCAGGTTGGCCATTTTCACCCTGTCTGTATGATTGTTAAAGATATTCAGCGTGGTGCCCGCGATCAATGCATCCCTGAGACTGTTCTGCTGATAAAGGAAGCCCGGATGAGAGCCCGGTTCAGGGTCTGTCCAGATACCCCATTCGTCAACGACCAACGCTACTTTTTTTGCGGGATCGTATTTATCCATGATAGAGGCATGTTTGTTCACGATCTCCTCCATTCTCAAACAGGCTTTCATCGCCTTGAAATAGATGTCCTCTCCAAATTGCGTAGCGGACCCCTTATGATTCCAGTCCCCCGCCAGGGTATAGTAATGCATGGAGAGCCCCCAGGTATTCCACAATGTAATATTCTTCATCACCGCATCGGTCCAGTTGTAGTCGTCACTGTTGGCCCCGCTGGCAATCAGTTTCAACGGCGCACCGGGATAACTTTTACAGAACTCTGCATAGCGGCGGTACTGCATGGCATAGAACTCAGGAGTCATGCTGCCCCCGCATCCCCAACTCTCATTACCTACGCCCCAGAAAGACACTTTCCAGGGTTTGTCCCGGCCGTTCTGCCGGCGCAGGTTTGCTAACGTGCTCTTCCCATCATAGTTCAGGTACTCCAGCCAGTTAGACATTTCCTCCGGCGTACCCGTTCCCACATTGCCGGCAATATATGGCTCGCAACCCAGCAGGCCGCACAATTCCAGGAACTCATGCGTGCCGAAGCTATTGTCCTCCGTCACCATCCCCCACGTAGTATTCACCGTCGCTTTACGCTGATCCCTGGGACCGATGGCATCCCGCCAGTGATATTGGTCGGCATAACATCCCCCAGGCCACCGCAATACGGGTACTTTTATTTTCTTCAGGGCATCCACCACATCCATCCGGATATGATCCCCTGTCCAGAACCCGTCGTATATGCAACGGCCAAGGTCTTCCGAAAAATGACCATAGATATGACGGCTGATCAATGGACCCGAAGTGTCGGAGATTGAAAGGCTTGCGCCGTTCTGCGCATAGATGGACGAACAGACGGCCAGCAGCGCAACCAGCAGGAGGGGGCGTTTATTCATATGTATACATCGTTTTAATGGATACCAAAATAAACGTTTTTTTGACAATTAAAAAAAATAATAAAAAAATGCGCCCGCCTAATGGCGGGCGCATTGATAGCAACAATGTTATATTATATCTTGACTATCTTCCTCGTCACGATCCACGATCCTACCTGGATCCTCACAAAATAGGTGCCGGCAGTAAGCCCGCTCACATCCACCGTTGTTAGGGTGATAGCCTGGCTCTTCTCCGTAGCATATGACTTCCGGATAGCGCCGGTCGCATCCAACACCTGTATGAGCAGCTTGCCCGTATGGGAATTGTTGAGACTCAATGTGAAGGCATCCCGTACAGGGTTGGGCCAAAGACTGATGGAAGTCACCGTCGCATCGGCGGTATTTTCCGTATCCAACTGGCTGGTCGAGGTTGCCGTCACCGCCCTTGCAGCCACAGCGCTCGTCGTAGTGGAAGAATGGGTGCTGGCCATGATATCCCAGGCATTCTTATTCCCATTCCACCAACGGGAGGTCAGCAGGAAGGGCTGTGTCCAGGCATCCACCGTATGGGCCAGTCCTGGTATTTCCTTGTAGAAACCACGACCGGACTGTACAGCCGTCTTCATCGCGTTGCTATAGTACTGCGCATTACCCAACACGCCAACATCCGATGCACCGACGGTAAAGATATATCCCAGTCCATTTTTCAGACAGGTCTGCAGATTGGGGATCAGGTCGGTACGAGTGTCATATCCACCCGCGGACATCGGCATGATGCCGGCCAGCTTGCCGCCAAGACTGACACTCTCCATGGGTACGCTGAACGTTCCCCGGCCGCCCATGCTGCCGCCGCCCAGCCATACGCAGGTGGGATCCACACGATAATTAGACAGTAAATAAGGGATGGTGTACTGCAACTGTGCATAGGAATATGACCCGGCAGTACCCGGAGCAAACGGAGAAACCACGATAAATTTCACGGTATCTTTCGTCACGCTGTCGATGCCATAAGGCTTGAAACCCTGCGCTATCAGCTGCGGCAGCGAAGCCTTTGTCACGTCGGCGATATTGGTGCTGGTCCCCACGGCCTCGTCATGCAGGAAAATATACAACGCATACTTCTTGGTCAGGTTGGTGAAATAATCATCCGGGTAATAGATGAGGGCCTGCGCCTGCGCATATCCGGCGGGGAATACAGGGACAGAGATGATGGTTTGGTTGCCCACAGTAGTACCGCCAGAGCCGGATCCCGAGCCGGGGGTTGTACCCGAGCCGCCGCCGGAACTACCGCCGCCGGGCGGAGTCGTCGGGGTAGAGGAGGCCGCGTTCACCGTCACCTGCATATTGTCCGAGGCCGTAGCGCCTGAATTATCCGTTACAGTCAGCTTGAGTACGTATATACCTGCCACATTCAGGTTTTTGGCCTCGGTCGCCGGAAGCGAGGAATTTACAAAATACACCGTTGTAGGACCACTGACCTGCACCCACTTATAGCTCTTGATGGTCCCGGTCGCAGTACCATTTAGCATCGCGGCGACAACGTTGGGTAAAGTAATGGACTGGTCCGGTCCGGCATCCACCGTCGGCGGCTGGTTGATAGCAGCGGGATTCACGGTGATCTGTACATTGGCCGCAGTCTTCGCACCTAAATTATCGGTGGCTGTAAGACTAAAGACATAAGTCCCCTGTGTCAACCCTGTAACAGTAGTAGTGGCAGACGAGGCGCTGGTGATCGTCCCCGACGATGGACCGCTGACCTTTGCCCAGGCATAAGAGGCAATAGTGCCGTCCGTATCCGTGGCGCTGCCGCTCAAGGTAACACTGCTCGCAGGCAGGGTAATGGTCTGGTTTGCCCCGGCATTCACCGTCGGCGGCTGGTTGACAGGAGCCGCATTCACGGTGACCTGTACATTGGCCGCAGCCTTCGCGCCTAAATTATCGGTGACGGTAAGACTAAAGACATAAGTCCCCTGTGTCAACCCTGTGACGGTAGTAGTGGCAGACGAAGCGCTGGTGATCGTCCCCGACGATGGACCGCTGACCTTTGCCCAGGCATAAGAGGCAATCGTACCGTCCGCATCCTTGCCGGTGCCCGTAAGGGTAACGGTACTGGTAGGCAGAGTAATGGTCTGATTACCCCCTACGCTTACGGTCGGCGCCTGGTTGATCAATGGGTTGACGACCACCTGTACATTGCTCGTTGCTTTATTACCCTTGCTGTCCGTGACGGAAAGCTGGAACACATAGGTGCCAGCTGAAAGCAGCCCTGTCACCAGCGTGGTGATCCCTGCTACCGATACGATCACAGGTGCGGCAGGTCCGCTGACAAAACTCCAGTTATAGCCGGTGATCGTCGCTCCCGTACTGGGTGCGGCAGTACCGCCCAACGTTACACTGGAAACAGGCAAAGTGATCGTCTGCGTAGTGCCCGCGCTTACAGACAAGGGAGTAGTAGAAACCCCGCGATGCGTGCTGGCCATCTGGTCCCACGCATTCCATTTTGGATTGAATATCCTGGAGTTAAGATAGAAAGGGGGATTCCACACATTCGCACTGTGCGTTCCTCCAATGATGACCTTGGTATAATATTTACCAGGCTGCGCATTCGCGCTCATCAGACTGTTGTAAGCAAAGTATCCTATAGCATTGTAACCAGGGTCCTGGTCACCGATGGTATATAATACAGACATACCGCTCTTCATGGCATCCGCCAGGTTGCCCCCAAGCGTAGATATGTTATTATCATACCCCCCATTCGCCATGGGTAGGATGCCGGCCAGTTTCCGGCCCCAATATGTATCCCCGGGATTATTCCCCATCGGCATGCTAAAAGTGGCGCGTCCGCCGGAAGATAACCCCCCGGCCCACATGCAGGTGGTGTCGATCCGGTAGTTCTGGATCAGATAAGGCATAGTATACTGTAATTGAGGATAAGAATAAGATCCTCCACATTGAGCGCAGTGCGGACTGACGACAATAAATTTAACGGTATCCCCCGTCAGCGTATCGATGCCGTAAGGTTTCAGACCGGTCTTGATCAGATAAGGTAAGGACTGATTGGTCACCTCGGTGATGTCCAGACTGACGCCTTCTCCCGCCCCATGCAGAAAAAGAAACAAGGGGTAACGCTTGTTCGCATTCTTGGGAAGGAAGTAATCATCCGGGTAATAGATCAGGGCCTGTGCGCTGACAGCATAACCCGCGGGTGCAGTTGCAATGGGTATTACTGTCTGATTTCCAATGACAGAACCAAGCGGTTTTGTCTGAGCTTCAACGCCTGCGCATATGAGCAGACATAGGGAGACGACAAGGAGGCTTCTCATAAAACTAACTTTTGGATTGTAAAAAAGGGTCATCAAAAAATTTTAAATAGTTCGTTCACGACATGGCAAAACATCGCCACGCCCTAATTGATCTCAATTACAGGCACGGTGTTTCATATGCTCAGCAATGGGAAAAAGGGGATAGAGTTAAAGGGGGAGTCGAATCCGATAAGGCCGATTGGGAAAAGGCTTGATCTACGTCAACAGATATCCTTATTATTTATATAGGAATTTCATATGCGATGCGAAAACATCGATTATGTTGTATGCTTCGATATGTCAGCGGAGAAGTTACACGGGTAGAAGTAGGTACAAAATAGGCCCTCATAGCTTGGGTCACGTGTTTCATAGTCAATTCTTGTTTCAGAACCTGTTGAATAAAATATGACGCTGAAAAGGAACAAAAACCATGCTAACTATCGTCCAAATGGGTAGAAAAAGAATGAATTTGGGGAGATACTTACACAGTTACAGACGCAAGCAAATATCAGACCCAAATAAGTTTAGCAGGCATTCCCGTATATTTTACATTTATTTTTTATATGTAAAAAAATCTCAACTTTTATTTTCTGATCTGCCCGTTGCCTCTTATCAACCATTTTTCCGTCACCAGTTTCTCCAACGCAAAAGGCCCCCTGGCATGCAGCTTTTGAGTGGAAATGCCTATCTCAGCCCCTAATCCCAACTCCTCTCCATCGGTAAATCGGGTGGAAGCATTGGTATAGACAGCAGCCGCATCCACTTCCGCAAGAAACCGCTCGCATTGTTTTTTATCCTTCGAAACAATAGCCTCCGAATGACGGGTGGAATACTGCCGGATATGAGCCAGGGCCTCATCGATATCTTCCACTATTTTTACAGCACATTTCAGACTGAGGAACTCCCGGGCGAAATCCTCTTTGGCTGCCTTTTTCAGATAAGGATATCCCTTCAGCAGACTATGCGCCTTCGGCTCCGCAAACATTTCCACCTCATATTGCTCCATGGGCGCCCGCAGCCGCCGCAAAAACCCCTGGGCGACTTTTTTGTCCACCAGCAAACAATCCATTGCATTACAAACAGAAGGACGTGAAACCTTCGCATTGACGACAATATCCACGGCCTTGTCCAGGTCAGCTTGCTTTTCCACATATATATGACAGACCCCCGCGCCCGTCTCGATCACAGGTACCCTGCTGTTCTCCCTGACATGTCGGATCAATGCATCCGAACCCCGGGGGATCAACACATCCACCCATCGCGTGGCAGTAAACAACTCCTGCACCGTCTCTCTTTCGGAAGGAAGTAACGTAGCGCAATCGGGAAGGATACCACCCGTTCCCAAAGCTTTTTTGATAAGCGCTATAGCCACTTTGTTTGTTTCCTCCGCCTCCTTGCTTCCCTTCAGCACACAGGCATTGCGGCTGCGGATACAAAGGGCGGCGATATCAAAGGTGACATTGGGCCTCGATTCATAAATAGCGCCTACCACCCCCAGCGGAACGGAGACTTTTTCTACCAAAAGACCATTGGGCAGCCGGCGCTTGTCCAACAGCCGGCCTGTAGGATCAGGAAGCCGGCTTACTTTCCGGATACTGGCTGCAATGGCGCGGACCCGCTGCTCATTCAGCATCAGCCGGTCATTACGCGGGCTATCGGGGTCTTGCTTTGCCAGATCCCTGGCATTGGCCTTTAATAGGGCCGGGGTCTGCTCTTCCAGACTGTCCGCCAGCCTCCGTAACACCTCTTTTATCCGTCGTTCATCAGCGCTGCGTAAGGAACCAGCCGCCTCATATGTCTTCTTTATCATGGACTCAATCCTACTCATGGTTGTCCGCATTTTCTATCTAAAAAATTACGATGTCATCCGCATGGGCCGCCACAACATTCTTGTTATTAAGATTAGCGGCCACTTCCGCGGCGCCAAGCTTCGCCTTGGCTACCCCGATGATGTTTTCTTCCTCGTCTATCAGTTGTACCACTTCGCCGGGGGTAAATTTCCCCTGCACCTTGTGGATGCCCACGCTTAAAAGGCTCTTCCTGAGGGTCAAGGCCTTTGCGGCTCCTTTATCCACAAAAATACTTCCAAGGGTAATAGAACCACTGGCCAGCCATTTTTGTCTTGCCTTGAGATTAGAAGGCTGCGGCCGGAAAGAGGTGCCTGTCATTCCAGCCAGGGCATCCGCAAAAGGAGCCTCTCCTTTAAGCCCACAGATCACCACCTTGATACCCAGTGAATTGGCCAGCCTCGTAAAAGTCAGCTTGGACAACATCCCCCCCAGTCCAAGACTACTCTTATCCGTCGTGACATAACCGAGTATCCTACTGTCCACCTTATCCACCCGGGGGATGATCTTCTTATCGGGATCCATAAACCCTCCCACGGAAGTACAGATGATCAGCGTTTCGGCATCAAATCCGATGGCAGTGAGGGTAGCCAGCTCGTCATTGTCGGAAAATTTCAGCTCTACATTACTCACCAGGTCGTTCTCATTCATAATGGGGAGAATGCCATTCTTCCAGAATTCGGTAAAAGTATCCTTCAATTGGAGAAACCGGGGGCGGCTGGAGAAATGATGTCTTTCACACAAGGCCTGCGCCACTGGTATATCGTATGCGGAAAAGTATTTCTGATAATGACGGATGAGGATGGGATTGCCCACGGCGGCGGCGGCCTTACGCTCCGTCAATGAGCCTTTATAATTTTGAAAAAAGCCCCGGCCGCTGCCTACGGCGCCGCTGGATACCAATACGATATGGTACTTACCCGACAAGGCGGCCACTTCAGCCGCCACTTTTTTGATGATGGATTGCACGATGACCCCTTTCCCATCCGTAATCACCGCCGTACCTAGCTTAATGACCAACACCGGCTTTTGCATCCGCAAATGTACCGGATTAGGTATTGAATATTATCTAATTCTTCGCCTTCTGCATCACCATGACCCCATTCATGATAAAAGTGCTGCCCCCTGCCGCTACGATATTATATACCCGCTGTATCCCTCCCGCATATTCCTCCCTGTCCCAGACTATAAATCGTTCCGGACATAACACGATGTCCCCGACCGCCAGTTCTCCGGACTTCTTCTCCCCTTTGGACGTCATCACCGGGTGATTGGGCGTAGCCTGCAGCCATCTGGACAAAAGTTTTATTTCTCTCCCTTCGACGGTGGCCGACACCAGCAACAGCCGTGTAATGGCATAGTTCTTCGCCTCATGGACGGTGAGCTCCTTTACGCCGACAGATGTCCTCTCTCCGGTGGAAGGATTCACAGCGACCACTACATCCCCTGCTTTTACATCACAAAGAGGCCGCCGGCTGCCATCCGACATAGTGACCAGCATATCCCCGGGAAAACAAATGTCATTCCCATACGTGCCGGACTCCCTCTCCCGGCTGGGCGAGGCGCCCGTGGCAGCCGCACGATACAATTGAAAGCCCAGTTCTCTGGACAACACATACGATAGCTTCAGTACAAAATTCTTCTCCTCCCTGTCGATGGCATGGATGTCCTCAAAATACTTTTCCCATACCTTCCCCTCTGCCTTGAACCCCGGCAGACAGGCCATATAACGCTTCCCGCCCTCTGTCGTATAAAAGATCATGGTCCCCAGTTCTATCCGCCCGTCTTTCCGTATGAGCTTGTAAAGATCGATCCGTTTCTTCAATCCGTCATCCCCTGTAATAAAGTAAGGCTTCCCAAAGTCGTTGCGGTCGAGGATATAAGCATTCTCGAATTTCACATAACTGTCCTTATCCAGATCGCCGGGAGAAAAGCTTTTCGCTTTTTCATACTCGGCCATGGTCAATGCCCCGGATACAGCCGAGTCCTTCATCTGGGCCCGGGCTGCCGGCATAAAAAAGCTTCCGGCCATTAATAAGATGGCCAAACATAATTGTTTCATCCGTCGTTAATTTTATGACAGTTCTTTGAACGCGGCAGCAAAGGCCTCCATCTCGTCCATGCGCCCGATGCTGACCCTGCACCATTTATTGCTGTTGTTCAATGTCCAGGACCGCACCCCCACGCCCCGCTTCATCATCTCGGAAGCAAAATGCTCTCCATCCATTTTGATGGGAAAAAGGACAAAATTGGTGTTGGACGCTATGTAACTATACCCCTCTTTCTTTAGTACATCATAAAGATATTCCCTCGACGCCAGCGTCTTTTTCAACGCATCCTGCAAATACTCTTTATCCTGGTAACTTGCGATAGCAGCCTGCAATGAAGTAGCTGAAATGGACATTGGCCCCTCGGTATAGTCTTCCAGTTTCTTCACCATATCCGGTTGAGCAATTATATAGCCCACCCGCAAACCCGCAAAACCATACAGCTTGCTAAAGGTCCTGGCTACGATGATGTTCTGTCCCGCCTTTACTGCCCCGACCATGGTCATGCCGGCCGGATCGGGGAGATAGTCGATATAAGCCTCGTCCACAAAAACGGTCACCCTCCTGGAAACACGCTCGCAGAAGGCTTTGAGCTTTTCCGCATCCAGCACGGTGGCTGTGGGATTATTCGGGTTGCAGATATACACCAGTCCCGTGTTGCCGTCGACGGCCTTTTCCATAGCATCAAGATCCAGCTTGTAATCTGCGGTCACGGGCACTTTTATCCACTTCTCATTAAACCTGGCAGCCTTGCTGGGAAGGTCTTCATAGGAAGGATCCCCGCTGATAATATTGCCGCCGGGTTTGCTAAAGCAGATGGCTGCCGCCTGTAGCAAGGGGCTGCTGCCCGCGGCCATCAGGATATTATCAGGCGTGACGCCTTCATGATCGGCGATCTTCTGGTAGATGTCCCGAAGAAACATAAATGGATATTGGTAACTTTTGGGCAGGGCTTCCAATACAGCTTTCTTTGCCTTGTCGGAAGGGCCAAAAGGATTTTCATTGGCAAAAAGCCGGGCCTTTAGCTCCGCAGGAGCATGCAGGGCAATCTCCCGTTCCGCCCAAACCTTTGACCCCGAGATGATCGTTCCATCGGCCCCCGATCCCATTCCATACCCTGACGGATAGAGGGGATTCGCCTGCACCTTTCCCAAAAGGCCGTTGGCTACAGGCAGACCGCCTGCTAATAAGGCGCCTGTTCTGAGTAATTGACGACGACTGATCTTCTGGCCCATAAGCGTATTATTTGGTGGTTAAAAAACTGTTTTCTCTCACTGGCTTGCCGGATAACTCATCCTTCCTCCGGTAACACGGGCATGCAGGGATGCCACCACACTCCGCGCCGACTCAAACGCACCTGCCATCCACGCATTCAGATAGGTCAGGTGCTCTCCGGCGAAATACACCTGCTTGTCAGGTTGCAACAAAGCCTTATAAAGCGTCTGCCTCTCCTCAGCAGAATACAGGGCCCATCCCCCCAGACTATATTTTGTCTTATGCCAGCTGACAGAGAACGAGGTTTCAAACGCCTGTCTATACTGCGGATGGATGAGACTACCCTTTTCCAATGCCAGCTGCTCCCTCTCTGCATAGGACAGCTCTCCCGTAGCCCTTGCCTTCTCATTAAAGTTATAATATCCTATTAGTATCCCCTTACCGCTTAAATAATCATAAGAGGGATAAAAGATCTGGGTCAGCTGGTTGTTAGTATGAGTGATCCCCCCATAAATATGTTCGTCCTCTTCCCAGAACCTACGCTTGAATTGCAGACCTATCTTGCCCGTATTCATATAGGCAATGTTGTCGATGGCTCGGCTCGCATCAGAGGAAAAGTTGTGTTCGATGTTGCTGAGGACAGGCAGCGGAATGGTACAGATACAGAGGTCGGCCTCCTGGCTACGTTGGGTCCCCTTGTCCTTATATTCGACTTTTACACCCTGTTCCGTATTATGGATGGCGCTCACCTCGGCATTAAAGTGGATGACCCCGGTCAGCTTTTTTTCAAAGGCCGCCGCAATTCTATCCATGCCCCCCACCGCCTGAAAAAGGGTCATCTGCAATTCATAGGTATATTCGGCGACATTGTAAAAGTCCGGTTCCATAAGCCCCGAGGCGATCAACTCGGACAAAACATGCGGATCAGCGATCCGTCCTGCCTTCTCTCCCGCACCCGGCGCCTCCATATACCCACGACGTGCGGATGCCTTATATAATTTATCGATGTCCAGCCCGCCTTCGGCACGGAGATATTCTATCACCTTCTGCGTATCCTCCCTGCTCATTTGCGAGTCTATCTTTCCTCCATCCATCCCCTTGGCCAGCAGCTCGCAAAGCCAGCCACGTACATCGTTATGGACCTCGCGCATACGTATTTTCTTATTCGACAACGGGCCCTTTCCCTCACTAAAATAGTAAGCGGCTTCGTTCACATTGTTATACACCTGTATGGGAACGCCTAATTCTTTACAATAATGCAATGTAAGGGCATGGTGATGGGGTATGCGGGAGGGGCCGGCGTTGAAATACTGTCCTTCGTCAAAGTTCGCCGTCTGGAGAGACTGCCCTGTCTCGATATTGGTGGAGCCTTTGCGAACACTAAAACAGCGCCCTCCGACCCTGTCCCTTGCTTCCAGGATCATACATTGATATCCCAGTTTATTCAGCTCATAGGCTGCGGCCATGCCCGCCAACCCAGCACCCAGGATGATCACCCGTTTTCCCTGTCCGTCACCCTCCGGTTGAAAAGGATGCGCTGGCGCCGCCGGCAGGAAACCCATAGCCATCATGGCAGGATATGCAGCGCCGGCAAATGCTCCCGTCCGGGTCAGAAATTCTCTCCGCGTTAGTTTTCTCAATTGGTTAGACCTTGTAATGTGAATGTCTGTATTAAAATTAGCAATTTTACCGTGAAAACACCCATTTTTACAAAACCCGTCAATATAGACGCTTCCCATTTTTTTCCCCTGTAAATCCTCTGTAGTTTTATATGAAATGATCATATGCTATTTGATCAGATAGAGCCTCCTCTTAAACACCGGGCATTTACCCGAAGACATAATGCAAATTGGTATTCATGGAGCCGGTTCTTCAGACAGGAGTTCAGACAATTCAGGCAATCGATCAGCTCGCTGCATCAGCCTGAATTGCTTTATATAAAAGATCATAAAGACTACAATTATACATATTCCGCCGTCTTTGAAAAAAAAGACGAGCCATTTATGAGGGATTTCAAACACTTCGCATTCTCCCTGTATCATTTCGATCCGAAAGACCGTTTAAACTTTTTTACAGGCATGATCGACAGTCAAATTACGGATCAATACTATCACAAGATCATTTCGCTCATCCGCGTTGTCATCACCCGCGACCTTAAAGACCCAATGGCGGCATTATACGCTCCCTTAACCCCGGGGAAAGCGCAGAGCGATTTTCCACTGCATTGCGATCTGTATATCCCAAAGATATTATTCAACGTGTTTGGGAAAGTGGCGACGGATGGCAGCGGCAGATCTACTTTCCTACCGCTTGATACCTTTTTCAACCTTCTGAACAAGGTCCCTTCGATGCCAGTGGATATAAGAAATCAGATCAAAAATATCTTCAAAGAGGAGCTTAAAAGCGATCATTACGAAAAATTTTATAGCTTGCTCTATAATGAAGAAAATAGCTGGTCGGCAGATCTGAAAAAGGTTTTGGCAAAAGCCAAAATATCCATAGGTCTGCAGAAAGGTGAAGGATATATGATCAATGACAGGGTTTGGATGCACGGAAGAGACAGGACGACAGGCGGTATATCCCGAAAAAGACTGCACAGGCTGATCTTTACAAATATCTACCAGAAATAGTGGATCATTTTTCGTATTTTCAGCTACATGAAACCAATCTTCCTTTCTTTCATTTTCTCCTTCGTCCTCATTACCACGCAAGCCCAAACCTGGTTAACCCACGCAAGCCTGGTGGACCCTATCCAACAAAAGATACTCCCCGACCAAACGATCGTCTATAAAGGTGACACGATCCTGCAGGTAGGCCCCTCCTCACATATAAAAGTCCCCAAGAACGCCTCGGTCATCAACGCCTCCGGCAAATGGGTAATGCCGGGCATGGTGGACGCCCATGTTCACTTTTTCCAGACAGGAGGCCTGTACACACGCCCCGACGCCATCGACCTGCGACAATATCACTCCTACAAAAAAGAGATCGAATGGTACAAACAGCACATGGATGAACAGCTCCGGAGATATCTTGCCGTAGGCATCACCACCGTCATCGACGATGGCGCCACCCTGGCCCTCCTTGGACAAAGAGATACATTCTCTTCCAAATCATACGCGCCGAAAATATTGATGGCCGGCCCGCTGATCTCCACAGCCTACAATCCCAAACCCTTTGATGAACTGTCCGACCCGGATCAACCATTCTACGTCGTAAATACACCTGAACAGGCTATAAAACAGACCCAAAAAGAATATCCTTACCACCCCGACTTTATAAAGATCTGGTACATCATCCTCAACCCTGACAAAAAAGCCGGCGCGGAAAAAAATCTCCCCATGGTAAAAGCCACTATCGACGAGGCTCATGCCCATGGGTATAAGGTCGCCGTCCACGCCACGGAAAGGATCGCCGCACAGTTGTCCGTAGAGGCAGGAGCCGGCTTCCTGGTGCATGACATAGAGGATGAAATAGTCGATGACACTTTTATCCAACTGTTAAAAGATCACCGCACTGTCCTTTGCCCTACATTGGTCGTCGTATCCGGCTACTTCGATGCTTTTGGTCAACAGTATACGCCTACTGCTGAAGACATCGCCGATGGCGATCCGGAACAGCTGGCCTCTTTGCAAAAACTTGCTCACCTGGAGGACACAGCCATCGCAAAACGATACAAGCTGCTGGCCGGGCTGAGAACAAAGATCAATATCAAACAGGACTCCATCCGCAGGATCAACCTGAAAAAAATGGCCGATGCCGGCGTCATCATTGCGACGGGCACCGACGCAGGTAATATCGGTACGCTCCACGCCTCCTCTTTCTTCAAAGAACTACGGGCCATGCAGCAGGCAGGCCTCACTAATTGGCAGATCATCACAGCCTCGACGATCAATGGTGCGCGTGCATTGGATAAGGAAGAACTATTCGGCAGTATCCAAAAAGGCAAAACCGCAGACCTGTTGATCCTTACGGCAGACCCCGTAGCCGACCTGGCTAACCTGCAAAAGCTGGAAAGCGTCATCCACCGGGGCGTACGTTTCCAGCCGGCTTCCATCAGACCTTAAAATGTCTTATTTTTCCAATTTCTGCTCCAGGCATCTGCCTACTTTTGAAAAAACAAAAAGTTATGAAGATCCCTGACAATTATCTTCCGGTCATGCCGTACCTGCTCGTAAAGGACGCCTATAAATTCCTGGAATTCAGCAAAAAGATTTTGGGCGCCACCCAGCAATACCTTGCGGAACGCTCCCCTGGCGTAGTTATGCACGCCGAGCTACGTATCGAACAGGCGGTGATCATGTTTGCCGACGCCACGGATGTATACCCCGAATTTCCCGGTAGTATGTTCCTCTATATCTCCGATGTCGATGCTGTCCATAAAAAAGCCGAAGCTGCCGGCCTAAAGATACTCCAGCCCTTGGAAGACAGAGACTATGGCCGCGGCTTTGGCTTTGCAGATGATTTTGGCAACAACTGGTGGGTGAATACGCCTATAGCGTAATGATCCAATCCCGCCATACGGCATTCTCAGGAATACCCGGCTTGCGCTTGCCAAAGAATTGTACGATCAGCTCGCCCACCTCATCATACAGTTCCAGACTATGTACAAGGCCGTCTACGGTGGGCTTTTTTACAACCCAGGTTTCATTGATATCAGACAGCCGCAAGTGAAGGTTGAAAGCAGGGTCCATTACATTGATCCATCCGGGTATGGACAATATATACTTTATGGCGCCGGTGTGTATCTGGATATTGCCATGGTTGCCTGTAAAGATCATGATCTCCCAGTCATGAACGCTGGCCCTCTGCAATAGTTGTACGACCGTATCATTATCCACTTGCTTTGAGTAGTCGCCCGCGATCCGCAATGCGTGAAGACGGGAGACATTGTGTTTCTTTAGCAGAGGGAAAAAATCATGCGTATCCTTTAGCTCGCTCCAGTCCTTACGAAAAGCCGCGGCATCTGCATTTACATCGTTATAAACTGCCGGTGGAGGCGCCGGCAGCAGGGAAAGCGCCGTAGGTTGTAAGGTAGTAGAAAAATCCCGTACGATAATTTCAAAGGCGGCCCGGTCAGACGTATCCTGTAGAAAGACCTTCAGCACCGCCACGCCCTGATGATCGAATATCTGTATGGAATCTTTAAACCCTGCGGCCTCGTCCGAAAAAACAGCCCAGGCATAGGCCCATTGTTGGAAAAACATCCGGAGGTCGATGTCAGGTCCCGTGACTATCCCTACATGTTTGCCATGGAAGGCCACTTCTTCGAATACACCCTTCCTTTCGTGCACGCAGCTTTCATTACGGGTCAAGACCATGATATACCCCAGCTCGTGTAGACGTTTAATAAGCGAAGGGAACTCCTTATTCAACTGCATGGTACAGCTGCCGGCAAAAGAGGCCAGTATCTCCGCCTCTGTCGTCCCCATTTTTCGGGCGGCATCCCGGATACGTACCTGTGGCTGGGAAGTATGACAGGCGATCCATTGTTCTTTAAGCCCATTTCGTATTTCAGTTGTTTGCATATATCTCGTTTTTTATTGTGGTTGGAATAACAACGGGGAAGGGGGAGCCTTCAGGGTAAAATACTGTCACGTTGATACCATATGCCGCTTGAATAAACTCCGGTATCAACACGCTGCCCGGTTCCCCTGCCGTCAGTAATCTGCCGTTCTTTAACAATAAGATCCTATCCGCAAATTGCGCAGCCAGGTTCAGGTCGTGTAAAACTACCACTACCGTATAACCGCTGATCGCCAGCTCCCTGGCTTTTTGAAGACACAATTGCTGGTGCTGCCAGTCCAGGCTGGAGGTAGGCTCGTCCAGCAACAGCAAGCCGGGAGAATTACCCGGCATCCTATCTTCATCCATCTCCCGCCCTCGCAGCTGCGCCAGCACCCGCGCCATATGTACCCGTTGTTGTTCACCGCCGGACAACGTATAAAAATACCGCGCCGCCAGATGCCGGACCTTCATCTCCTCCAGACAGAAGGCCACGATCGCCCTGTCTTTCTCAGAAGAGCTGTTCCTGTAGTGAGGATATCTGCCCATCAAGACGATCTCCTCAACGGTAAAAGGGAGGGACACTACCGTATGTTGCGTCAACACCGCCCGCCATCTGGCCAGCTCCGCCGGAGCAAAAGAATGCAGCTGCCGGTCGCCCCACCATATTTTCCCCGCGTGTGGGGACCGCTCTCCGGATATCAGCCGCAATAAGGTTGACTTGCCTGCGCCATTGGCGCCCAGCAATACGGTCAGCTCTCCGGGAAGGATGTCACAGGACAACGCATCTAAGATCTTGATCCGCCCTGCCCTGTAGCTGATATCTTCAATCCTTAACATAATTCTTTTTGTATCTGTAAAGTAGATAGATGAACAAGGGAGTTCCGAGCATGGCAGTGATAATGCCGATAGGCAGTTCAGCCGGGGCCAGCAAGGTCCTGCTGACAAGGTCGGCCAGTACAAGCAGGATGGCGCCAAAAAGAGCGCTATCCGGCAACAGCCGCCTGTGATCACTGCCGGACAGCGTTCTTATGATATGGGGTACGATCAGACCGACAAAACCAATGATGCCGGCAACAGCCACCGATGCACCCACGGCAAGGGTCGTAAGCACCATGATACGCGCTTTCAACATACGTACGTCGATACCCAGATGAATGGCCTCCTGTTCTCCCAGCGACCAGGCATTCAGAGCCTTTGCAGAGAGAGGCAGCAGCAGCACGGGGGTTATGATAAAGGGTAGTAAGGAAAGGACCAATTTCCACGAGGCGCCGCCTAGACTGCCCATCAGCCAGAAAGTGACGGAACGCAGCTGTTCATTATTAGCCGAATAGGTGATAAGACCCGTCATGGCATTACAAAGGGCATTTACGGCAAGACCTGCCAGCAGCAACATGGCCACGATGGTATGGCCTCCCGAACGCCCCATCCTGAATAGAATGATCGCGCTGAGACAGGCGCCAAGAAAACTGGCGGTATTTAATAAATAATGACTAGCGATACCTCCCAGACAAACGATCGTTGCTACCGCGGCCAGGCTGGCCCCGGACGAGATCCCTATAAGCACTGGGTCAGCCATGGGATTGCGAAAAAGCCCCTGCAGACTGGCCCCGGCCACGGCAAGACCTGCTCCTACCAGGACAGCCAGTATGACCCTGGGTAAACGTATCTGCAACAGCACCCCCTCCATCCCTTCCGTATACGCCACAGGCAGGTGAATACCTATCTTATTCAGGAGCACAGCTATCACCTGTCCGGGAGAAATGACCATGGCCCCTTTACCCGCCGCAAACACAATGCTTAGCGCCAGGAAAAGGACAAGCCCCCATCGTATGACCCGTCGTGTTGCCAATACTTATAATTGATGGATCTTTTCCTGTAATTCCCTTATCGCCTGCGGCAGCCGGAGCCCAAAACCACTCAACAACTCCCCATCCATGACAATGACCTTTTTATTCTTGCCCGCTGCCGTCTGTGCAACCCCGGGCACTTGTAGCAAACCATCGATGCCCCCAAGACTTTTTAGCCCGCTGTCAAATAAAAGAATGATATCAGGATTGGCGGATGCCAGTGATTCGGCGGTCAGCGGCCGGAAATCCACAAAGCCTGTCACCGCATTTTGGACTCCCGCGAGTTGAAGTACCTTGTCTACCGAGGTTCCTGTGCCACTCACCATCATCGTGCCGGCCCCTCTTGCATAAATAAACAACACTTTTTTATCCAGTCGTTGTGTTTTGATCGCTGCCATCTCCTTATCGAATTGCTGCCGGACAGCGGTTGCCTTGGCGCTGGTACCCGTAGCGCCGGCTACTTCATCCAGTAAGTTACGGATACCCTGTACGCTGAGATCCTGCTTAAAGATCCGGGTCGTCACCTTCACCGCCTGCAACTGCTCGACAAGCGCGGGGTTCAATTGATTGTCTACTCCCAGGACAAGCGTAGGCTGCAGGGATAGCACTCCCTCTGCCGAGATGTTCCGGTTGTGACCGACCTTCGGCTTTTTCTGTAACGATGTTGGATAAGTGCTGGTGATATCCACCCCGGCTATCTGCTGCTCCAGTCCCAAAGCGCAAAGCATTTCACTGACATTACCGTTCAACGATACGATGCGTTGCTGGGCTGTTCCTGACACCCCCGTCATCAACGCTATAAATGGTACCAATATGCTTTTTTTCATACGTATTAATTTTAAAAAAGGCCAGCCCCGTAGAAACAGGACCGGGTCGCTGAAACCATAACTTCAGCCGATTGTAATTTCCAATATCTTAAGGTATCTGCAGGTTCGTGCTTCCATCCTGCTGCACCCAATACTTAAAAGTGATATACGGCACAGGAGTCGACAAAGTAGGATTGACGGGATTACCTTTGTACAGACTGATCATCTGCAGCTTTGCATATTTCCCATTGGCCATTTTGATCACCAGCGTCCTGGCCTGTATCGGGGTCAACAGGTGCGTAGTGGAATTATATTGATACCAGCCTGGCCAGCTGGCGGAAGGATATCCATCCATACCGGCCGATCCGTTCACATTCACCTCCGTGCCGGCAGGCACAGTCTTTACGCTGTCAAAAGGCTGGTTCACGATGTACAGGGCGCCTTGCGTGCTGCCGCCATAACCAGGGCTCATAGGATTGGCGCCGTTGTTGATGGTCACATATGAATTGTAAATATTCCCAAAAGATACGTCCCAGCTGGCGCTTTTCTTCTGGGAAGAATCAACCGTATTGTTGGATGTAAAACTGAAATACACCGTCTTTGCAGGAGCGCCGGGTGAAGCTGCGATATCTCCGGGCAGGTCTGTCACATAGACGATGTTCTTTCCATCCTTCTCTACATACGTGGACAATCGGGTCCTGACAGAGGGGTCGGCCTTGCTATCCTTTTTACAGGACGCTCCAAAAAAAAGGACAATAAATAAACCGATGATTCCTGCGATCTTTCTACGTTGCATGCTATTGTTCATTTATGGGTGATTGATTGTTTGATTTCATAACATTCCAGTTCCAGCGTAATCCGGCAAACAACTGACGCCCCGGCTGCCCCGCTACCAGCGCATTCTTATAGTTAGTGGCGTTTTCCACCGACAGCTGAAGGGACAGACGAGGATTGTTAAAGGATTTTTCAAGACTAAATGCCAGAAGACAATATGCCGGCACAAACTGATCATATCGATCTATATAGCCATTACCGTTCTGGTCGGCAAAACCGGCCTTGCTGAGATAGTTGGCCCTCGCTCCGGCTGACAGCCCCCACCAGGGAAGGGTATAAAAAGTTTTGTATTCAGTTGATGACGGCTGCGTTGCTGCAGCCCAAAATAGTCGGCAGGAGTAGCCCGGTGTCTAACACCACTGGGATCGGTGAGCGTAGCATAATTGCCTACCCCTGCCTTAATAGAATCGATGATATCCTTATCTTTCGCATACAGCAGCTGATAGCCTGTCTGTAATTCAAGCCCCCGGCATATTTTCACCTGTGCCGTCGCTTCTATACCCTTGGTATAAACCCTGGATACATTGATATAGGAATAGACGAACCATCCGTTGGCCTTGGCGGCCACAGGCAAGGACTGTATCAGGTTGCTCACGTGGTTGTAAAAAACGTTCAACTCGATGCGTACAGCCCCTGCGGGTTTGTATAACACCCCGGCATTATAGCTCCAGGAACGCTCTGCCTTTAAATCAGCGGCCGCATGGTAAGCCGCCGGATAAATGGTAGTGATCTGGCCCGCTTCCTGCATCCGCTGCAGCGCGCCTTTCTTTAGCTCTTCCGTTCCCAGCACGGTATACCCCACGAGAGGATTGGTAAAAGTGAGATATAGCTGCCGGAAATCAGGGGCTTTGAACCCTCTCCCCAGCGAAGCTTTGAACGATATTTTTTTACTCAGATGATATTGAATGGCCAGCTTGGGGCTTAGCACGGAGCCATAGACACTATGCATGTCACCCCGCAGCCCTCCGATGATATTCCAGCGCGTGCCGGGATCATATTGATATTGAGTGTACAGGTAGGCGCTCCGCATGGTTTGTTCACCGGGATAACGGGTAGCTGTCACGGTTTCGAGGTTGCCGCCGATCCCGTCGGTCAACATCGACTGCTGGTTAACCCGATAATCGTGTTGCCATTCCAGCCGGTGAAGATGCTGACGAAAAAAGCTGGTGTCGCTCTCTTTCCCCGTATTCAGCTGGGTGAGCTTCTCATCCGTGCTATACCTGCTGAAATAGTATTCCAGCCGGCTTTTCCACCGGGAAGAAAAGACATATCGCCATGTGGCGGCAGCCCCCGCATCATTTTCGGCCGTTGCATCATTTTGAGGGTTGTTGCCGCTAAAATTATATTCAGTATGCTGATAACGATAGGTCCAGCGTCCGGACAAAAGCAGGGAAGATCTTGCACTCAACTGGCTGCGGAATTTCCCCTGTAACGAATAACTATAAAAAGGAGGCAGGGTGGTAGAGTATCCATCCGTCCTGTAATAATTGGTCATTAATTGCAAGCCGCTCGTGTGCCCGGAAAAAGCATAATTACCCAGAGCTGTTACGTCGGCAATCCCGTTCGACCCGCCTCTCACCGACAAACTCGCATCCGTCGTTGTACCCGCCCCTGCCGTAATGATATTGACCACCCCGGCCAATGCCTCACTGCCATATAAAGAGGATGAGGCGCCTTTGACAATTTCGATCCTTTGTATATTCCCTACGGTTACCCGGGAGAGGTCCAGCTTACCCGTAAGCCTGCCGATCAGCGGCTCTCCATCTATCAGTACCAGGGTATAGTCCGGGTCAAGCCCTTGCATCTGCAAGCCGCTGCCATGCTCGTCCATGACAAAATTCAAACCCGTCTGTTCACGCAACACATCTATCAGTCTGCGCGAACCCAACCGTTGAATATCCTTTTGAGTAATAACAGTAACAGGCACGGGCAGGCTATCCTGCACCCTGGCTGTCCTGGATGCCGTCACAACCACCTGTTCCAACGATCTCACCGGGGCCGCGCTATCCTTTTGTGCATACAATGTATGCATGGTACAATAAAGGATCGCGAACAGGACGGTCTTTCTCATGAGCGCAAACTTACACGACCTCTTTCCCGTCCTTTTACATCTTCCGGAATAAGAGGTTTCGACATTGGGAAAAGTGTTCGCTTTCCTTTTTGCGCAACTTCATTTTACCGATCGCGTAAACGTTCACAGCGGGGTATTCCAATATTTGTAAAAATCTTTTTATCCATGTGCCATTTCAAAACCTGGTATTTTGACGAACACGGCTATGTTGTAAGTTGCGAACATTGCAACCATTTTCAGGTGTCCTTTGGGACCACGATGCTAACGCTGAGTCCCACAGATTATGAAGTGCTTGTAAAAATGGTGGCGCAGAGAAAAGAAGATCATGTACCCATGCACAATCCCAATGTCAGATGTGTGGTGCTCCCTACTCCCTGCAGCAATATACATAGCTTTCTCAGCGAAAGGGAGTTACAGCTTCTGCACGACATGCTGCAAGAGGCGGACAACGAGATAAAGACGCAGCAGATGATCAGGCTGTTCTAATGGCAAACCATCATCCACCACTCCCCGCGCCGCTACTTATTCAGCACCCCCTGCAAAGCCTCCAGCAACTTCTGCCCATCAGGCACCCCCCAGCCCGTCACCGCATCATACCCCGCTCCCGCGGCATATCCACCGACAGAAGCCGTAATATTATCCCCCTCGGTGATATCCCTGCAACAGGACTGCCCCAATATCGTTCCATCCGCACCAGCCTGGTAAAGCAAAGGCGTCAGATAACCCGCCTGCTTGCCATTGCCCAGACTCTCATTGATCCTTGCAATAAGGGATGCCCATAAAGGAGCGGCGGCGCTCGTCCCCCCGCTGGCCCCACCCTGACCATCCACCACTGTCCAATAGCCCGTATTGGCGCTGGCATCCGCCGCCACATCAGGCACCACCCGTCCGTCGATGGCGCCGGGATTCACCGAAGGGACCGTCACCGTTTGCCAGTCAGGTCTGGGAAAATGGACGCTCACACCTCCACCCGTGCTGCCGCCATTGTCCTGCCGCAGACCATCCCCATCCTTCCATGCTACCTCGTCCACTTGCCCGGTCCCGCTTTTGCGAAGCGCAGTACCACCCACAGCCAATACATAAGGACTGGAAGAAGGGAAATCCACATGCGCATGACCATCCCCTACCTGATCATCCGAGCCGTCATCTCCCGCCGCCACACATACGGTGACACCTAGTAAGGCCGCCGCCTTTAATGTATCATTGATAGCATCAATGGCTCCTTCCGACCAGGCGCCTTGCGCATCCTCGGCATAACCCCAGCTGATAGAAAGCACCGACAAAGGATTATCCTGATCATGTACCGCGGTGTCAAGGGCGCTGATCCACCCATTCTCATCAAAAGTGGAAAAATAGACGACTATCGTAGCCGCGGGACAAGCCCCACCCACCACCTCCACATCCAACATGACCTCTCCCTCCGCCCCATCCCGTTGATCAGTGGGTGTATTGTTGACACTGACAGTCCTGACAACAGGTATCTCCGGTATATTGGCGTTTTGACAAAAAGTGGTGAGGTCGTCCTCGAAATAGCCGCCTCCAAATTCCAATAACCCCACCGTCTGTCCGCTGCCATCGCCATCCGGAAAATGATAGATCGTCGCCAGCTCTGCCGGAAAAAACCAGCTGCGCGCAGCAGCTCTCCTTCGCGCCAGCTCCAGTGACCGGGGCCTTTTCCTGTGTGGCCGGCGTTTTACCATCCGACGGGTATCCAACCCAAAAACACCTACGATAATACCCTCCAGCTCCGAAGGAACATGCAGATTGCCGCGGCGGCCGCGATAATTCTCGCCATCATGCGCATAGTGCAATAACTTGATATCAAATACCTCTTCCACAATGTCCGCGGGCCCGCCCGCCGTCATGCTGCTGCTGCCGGGGTCTTCACTCAGGATAGTAAGCCCAAGACCCGTGAGGACCGTCCTGACTTTTTCCACGTCTGCGGCGGAAGCCCCATAATTCGCCTCCAGTTCCGCACGGGTGAGAACCCTCCCCGGAAGGACCGATGGCTCAGGTAAAGACTGCTTACGTCGTAATTTTAATGTAATTTCGATCCATTCATCAGCGCCGGCCGCGCCTAACACCTTTGCGCCCGGCCGTACCTGACGGGCGCTGCCTGGCAGCACCACATGAGATAGTTTACTCATATAAAAAGATTTAAAAAGGTGAGACGGTCAGGGAGGACTCTCAATTTACGATTTTATAGTCTATAAATTTTATAGACTAATATTTTTACTTATTTTTACAGATTATTAAAAACAATCACCCGTTATGGCTCAACCCACCGAAACAACTACAGCCCCCCTTCCTCCAAAGACCGCAGGGGGCATTACATTCAAATCCTTGCTCAGTGAAGATTGGGTCGCCTTTATCATCGGAGGAGCCATCATCCTGGCGATCTTACTGATCGCCGGTCTTAACCCGGGGTTAAAATTCCAGGCCCCCGTCTATCAGTGGGCTACCGCAAAGGACCTTTTCGCAAAAGTACTTTCGCCCGCCAATATCCTCCTGCTGGCCCTTATCGGCGTAATATTCTTTCTGCTGGCCCTCGCCGCCGTATTTTTCCTGGGCGGCGCCCCCCGCCGCTTTATCTCGGGGTTTATCGTCATCTACATCCTCGGTATCCTCTCCCTTATTATTGCCGGAAATAGCACTATCAGCTATATTGGGCTGGAATACGTAATATTCGGATTGATCATTGGCCTGCTGCTCGGCAACCTCACGGTCTTACCCGAGTGGTTACGCGAAGCTGCCCGCTCCGAATTCTATATAAAAACAGGGCTGGTGATACTGGGTTCCAGCGTCCTGTTCACTGATATTATCAAAGCCGGGCTGCCCGGCATACTCCAGGCAGTGATCGTCGTTAGCGTGGTCTGGTTCGCCGCGCTCTGGATAGCACGTAAACTAAAAGTCGATGATGAGTTCGGTGTGATATTAGCCTCAGCCGTGTCCATCTGCGGCGTATCAGCTGCCATTGCCGCCAGCGGAGCTATCAAAGGCGACAAACAAAAGTTGTCCTATGTCACTACGCTGGTGCTGATAGTCGCCCTACCCATGCTGGTCTTACAACCCTGGATCATCCGGGTATTGCATATTCCCGAGATCGTAGGCGGCGCCTGGCTGGGAGGGACACTGGATACGACAGCATCAGTGACGGCTGCCGCGCAACTGGTAGGCCCGGCCGCGCTGAAGGCGGGTGTCATCGTAAAATTCTCTCAGAATGTGCTCATCGGTGTGGCAGCGCTGATGCTGGCTATCTGGTGGGCTTTTAAAAAGAAGTCCGCAAAAACAGGTGACGCAACTGCCACCTCCGAAGACGAACGGCCCAATGCCAGGGTCATCTGGGAGCGATTCCCAAAATTCGTCCTGGGCTTTATTGCCGTATCGATCCTCTTCTCTTTCTTTATTCCCACAACGACAACCAAACAAGTGGGCGGCATCCTGAATGCGCTGCGCACTGTCTGGTTCTCCCTGGCATTCGTATCCATCGGACTGGAAGCCCGCTTTACAGACCTGGTAAAGCTAAATGGCGGCCGCCCTGCACTGGCCTTCATTGGGGCCCAGGTATTCAATATTCTCTGGACGCTTCTCTGGGCCTATATATTATTCGACGGCAGGTTCCTGCCGGTGCCCGATCTTTAGTCCTGCAGGGGCTCGCAATAATGCCCGTACTTAGCTATCAGCAGCTGGATCTCGGTTTCTTCGATCTTTCCCTGTTGGCTTTCTACCCGCAGGATCCTGTCGCAATCATCCAAATCGAAATTGATCCTGCAATGGGTATAGGTTTGCTGTAAGAAAAGAACAATATGCCTGGCCACGAGCCGGTCCCGCACGTCTGTCTTGAATATCTGTACAATTTTCATATTGATGCTTTGACTGGATTTTTTGGATCATCGAAGAAGGGAAATGCTTATGTTCATATAGGGGCCGGGATCCCGCTTGACCCCGACAATATAGTCGCTGTTACGCTTACCCGGGTCCTGTATCCTATACTGCGGTGTATAAAGAAGACCAGCGCTGCACCCAATCAGTACCTTCCTGAGAACAGGGTACTCCAGCGTAAGCCCATTCCTCAGGCTAAGGTCCCTGAATGCAACTCCTCCCTGAAATGGAGACTCATCTATTTTCCTTATCAGCGTACGTTGGATCAACTCGGTCCCGAGCGATAAAAGCCCTTTTGAAAAGACTGGTCTTCTCAGTAATGCACGGGTGGGCAGGTCGATATTGACCTCCCAGGGAGAACCGCCGAATTTATGCCAGTACGAAAAGGTCGGTATCACAGGTATTATGTTGGATGGGTCGATGGATATCGCCAGACCGGCGTAGATACGGGTCGTCCGGGTCGTCTTCAAAGAGATCACACCATATATCAGACCCGTCGCCCGCACATAAGACGATTGCAGGGAAAAATGCGTCATCAGCGTGCCGCCCCATAGCACCGGTTTATGAAAGAGCGTATCCGTCCTCTTATAATTGATACCCGGTGAGAGTGTCTGTAAGGTATACGTGCCGTCATTGACCCGTGGCTGAGATATCTGGTTCACCGTATTCCTCAGGACCATCTCCTGAGAATTGTAGACGCCAAGCACCGATAGCTCCTGGGTCCCGGATGTATACACGGGGACATTGAACACAGCTCTCACCGCACTTTTACCCCGGATCCTGCCTTTTAAAAAATCTTTCCCATACAATTTCGAAGTATAATCCACATTCCCCGCGGATTCCACCTCCACGATGGCCAGCCTCTGCGTGGGGTACCGGAGCGCCGCCCACTGCGCCATCCGATCACGCATCAGCCGGAGCGAATCGTCTTTTGACTGTTGCGCAGACACAGGGAAATAAAAAATAAATAGAAAAAAAAGGGACAACACAAGAGCCCGTTTTTGCAACATACAAGTGATTTTAAAAAATTACGACAATGGAATATCCATACCCATTCAACATGGAAAAAAGATCCTGGCTGCAATCTTTTTGCTGGCTATACGATCCAGTTCTTGATAAACTGGCTAAAACTCTCTCTGTAATTCTCACCCACAGGTATGACAATATCGTTGATCTGGACGGCCGTTTTGGTGACGGCCGTAATTTTGGACAGTGAAACTATGCAGCTCCGGTTTAGCCGCATGAACTGCCTGGCCGGCAATTTATCTTCCATGTTCTTCAGGGAATTCAGCGACAAAAGGCTGCTTTTCGTCGACAGATAGATCTTCACATAATCCTTCACACCTTCGATATATAGTATATCGCTCAACAGCACTTTCACCCATTTATATTCCACCTTTATAAATATAGAATTGCTCTCGATGTCGGCCGCATTGTTGATCGAACGTTCGACGTAATCCTTCGCCTTGCCCGCTGCATGCAGGAATTCTTCGTAATTGAAAGGTTTCAAAAGATAGTCCAACGCATCTACCCGATAGCTTTCCAGGGCAAAATGGTTGTATGCCGTGGTAAATATGATCTTCGGAGCCTGCGTTGACCTGTCCCGCGCCAGTACCTTAGCCAGCTCCATGCCATTGAAGTCCGGCATCTGTATATCCATAAAGATCAGCTGGATCTCCATAGAATGAAGACTTTTCAAAGCTTCGATAGCGCTGGAATAACGACCCGCCAGCTCCAGAAAGGGCGTTTGTTCAATAAAGTTACACACCAGTGCAAGCGCCAGCGGCTCATCATCTACGGCTATACAACGTAACTTTATCATAGCTCCAGTTCTAAACGTACGCAATATTTGTCCTGTTCCGGTCCGCAATGCAACTGGTAATGTTCCGCATAGATCAGGTCCAGCCTGCGCTTGGTATTGGAAAGACCGATACCTCCGTCGTCGATGCTCTGCCCCCTGCGGGCAAAAAGGGTATTCTCTACCTCCAGGGTCAGCAGGTCGCCTTCCTGCCGAACCTTCACCGATATCCGGCTTTCTTTCACCGCATGGACGCCATGCTTAAAGGCGTTTTCCACAAAAGGTAACAGGATCATCGGCGCGATTACTTTTTCACTGATGGCCCGGGGCTCTTCAAATTGCACGGTAGTATGCCCGTTTACCCGCAGTTGCATCAGCTGTATATAATCCTTTACAAAATCCACTTCTCTTTGAAGGGAGGTCCGGTCATTCTGCGTTTCGTACAACAGGTAGCGCATCATACGGGATAATTTATGCAGCGATGCCCGTGAACTCTCTACGTCGATGAAGGTAAGCGCATAAATATTGTTCAGGGTATTAAAAAAGAAATGAGGATGTATCTGCGCTTTGAGAAAAGACAATTCTGAGTCAAGCTGCTTCTGCACCAATTGCTGGCTCCTCAGCAAATCTTTCTGCCAAAGCCGGGTGATAGATATGCTGGTGCTGAGTCCCACCAGCAGACAGGAGGTGAGGAGTAGAGTAGTGTCGAGTTTAATGCCGGTGAGCGTAATTTGTAATTTCCCCACAAATTTTTCATTGATCGATCTCACAATACCTTCCTGTATATGCGCCCAGCCATCGTAAATAAAGCCCCCGGAGCACAACAGCGCGATGATGGCTAAATGCAGGAGGATGAACTTCACAGGTTTTTGCCTGTATAGCAGGCGCGGCACAAGTACCCCGCCATTCAGATAATACAACCCTATCAGCAGCGAGAACATCACCGATTGCTTGATCCAATATTCTTTGGGAAAGTTCAGCCCTATCGTCAGGGGGACATGAGCGATAAAAATAAAGCCCAGGATCGCCCAGAGGATGATATGCGCAAATATGATGATATATTTTTTCCTCAGGAACATAAGCTATTGTATCCCGAGCCAAAATTAGGTCTTCCCCCTGGTGCAAAAAATATTAACCCGCCAAAGCCTCCTGACAATCGATGAAACCGGTATTTCAGTCCCTTTCAGACTTATTCCTCCCCCGGCCGGTAGGTTTTCTCCACGTTCTTCATCACATCCTCCTTATAGAACAACACCTCTTTAAAATGCCCGTCCAAATACCCCTCCGCCTGATCGGAGAAATGCGGCGAAGCAGGGTTGCTGCTCTCTCCTCCCGTTACGATGGTCCTCGCGTGAAGCCGTTTCCCAAATTCCACAGCAGCGATAAAACTGTTGCCGGAATAAGCATATCTTTTTTTCACACCGGTCATGACCCGGCTCTGCACCGAAGGCAAAGCGCCAAAGGCGGAGGACGTCAGTCCCACAGGCAGACTGGGTTGCGCATCATCATAATCCTCATTGATCCTGCCGGTCAGACGTTGATAGCGGCACAGTTCGCCCCAGACTATCTTCCAGGTGCCAAATCTCCCCTGCAGATCCGTAAGGACATTCTCCAGCTCATGCAAACGCTGCTCCGCCGAAGTATTCCTGATCTCAGCCATTACATTATCCACTGCATACGAGCCGTCTTCCGGTCGCACAGACCTGGGTGCAAACCGCATCATCCGCATTCCCCATTCAACGGCCAGGGTGGTGGCGACGGAATGCAGAGCACTCCGCCGGTCCCATCGTCTTAAAGTATCGACGGCCTCATTTACAAACGCTTTATCCGGACCGCTGGCTCCTTCATACCCATCGAACAGCGCCGGCAGCAGCCTGTCAAAAGCCGTCAGATAAGTATCATACCCTTTTGCGATAAGACTGTCCAGGGTGAGCCCCCCGGCAGTATTAAACAGACGCACTGCATTCAAGGCCCGGAAATTCTCCCCGTCCGGAGCCATATAGTAAGGATAATCCTCCCGGCGGGGACTACTACTGCCGGCAAGGCTGAAAGGGGTGGAATTGCAATTCTGTATCCATCCGGTGGCAGGGTTGTATACGTGTACGATCTCGTCCAGCTTATGTAATCCCTTCCATTCCGTGGCAGCGGTAGTGCCATCTACCGGACGGCTCCAGTCATAGGCCGTATCCCGTCGGGGCATAAAATTGCCATGCCAATAAGCGATATTGCCCTTGTCATCCGCATAGACGGTATTATTAGTGGTATTGGCCCGAAGGTCCATAGCCTGTTTGTATTCGTCAAATGACCGGGCCTTGGTAATGAGCCAGGCTTCCAGCAAAGCATTCAAACTACGGTTGTACTCTTTCAGACTGAGCCATCCTCCATCCCGGGCACAGACCACAGGACCATGATGCGTATACAAGCCGGTAAAAGAATAAGACGCCAACTGATCATCCTTCTTACACAATATTGTAAAAGATTTCCCCGTCACATTCCGCGACCCGCCTTCATATGCATACACCCAACCCTGGTCTTGCCGGCTCACTTTCTCTATATACAGATCCGCCACATCGGCATAGCTGGAAGTATGCATCCAGCCACAGTGCTCGTTAAAACCCTGGTAGATAAAGAATTGTCCCCAAGTGACGGCGCCATAGACATTCAGCCCTTCTTCGCTGACCAACTGCGCTTCCATCCGGAAATAATAAGGTACATGGGGGTTGATATATAACAGGGCATTCCCATGAGCAGTACGGGAGGGGGCGATGGCAAAACCATTGGAGCCGATGTCGGGGGCCGGCTCTTCATTCGAGGGTTCCGATCTCGGAGGCAATATCCCCCGGTCTTCCAGCACCATTTTTTCAGCAGCAGAAACATGCTGAACCTTTCTGGGCGGCTTGATCACATTTAGCTCCTTGCTGGTATAGAACTCCCAGGTTTCATCGGCCTTTATTCCCTCGGTGCTGGTGGCGGAAACACTGCCATCCGTAAACATCAGCGCATACCAGGGTTCCCAGTGACGCAGCACCTGGGGTCGGACAGCCGGATGTTTATAGAGATAATAATTAACGCCATCCGCAAATGCATCCAACAATTTATGCATCCACGCGGGACTGCTTTCATAATCTTTCACAGCCTGTGCACTGTCATAGATCAGACGCATCATCAGGTCATTGTGCAAATAGGATTCTCCATATGCTTCCGCCTGCCGGCCCATCACCTCCAGATAGTTCTTCTCGACCCTGCTAAAATCCTCCTCGCATTCGGCATACATCAACCCGAACACAACGGACGCATCCGTTTTGCCATAAATATGCGGGATACCCCATTTGTCGCGTATGATCTGCACCTGGCGGGCCTCATTTTCATAACGCTTCAGCTCTCCTGCGGAAAAAGATTGGGCATATCCTGGACGAACAGCCAGAACCAATAACGTCCAAAGAAGGGCTATGGGCGGTTTTCTCATGCCCTAATATAGGCTATTTCCCCTTATTCCGATCGCAGACTCTTCACAGGATTTGCCGTCGCCGCCCGTATACTCTGTGCGCTGACAGCCAGCAGCGCAATCCCCACGGCCGTCAAACCTGCCGCGGCAAACCACCACCACTGTATACTCACCCGGTAACTATACCCCTGCAGCCATTCATACGTCACATACCAGGCGATCGGCGTCGCTACCGCTATCGCTATCAGCACCAGCCGTACGAACCCGGACGACAGCAGCAGAGATATGCGCACAGCGCTTGCCCCTAATACCTTTCGTATGCCTATTTCCTTGGTCCGGCTCTCCGCCATATAGGCCGCCAACCCAAAAAGCCCCAGACAGGAAATAAGAATGGTCAATCCTGCAAACAGGCCGGCCAGTTTGCCCGTCAATCGCTCGTTGTTGAACTTGTACGCATAGTCTGCGTCGATAAAATGATATTCAAAAGGATATGCAGGATTGTACGTCTTAAATATTTTTTCCAGAATAGCCAGGTTCTCCCGGGTAGGATGCTCGCCATTCAGCTTGATATGCATGGTAGACATATAGAATTTTGGCCCCTTGATGATGAGGGGAAGAATGGGCTCGTACGGACTGCCCATGACAAAATCCTTTACGACACCCACAATATGCCATTTGACGGGATCGTCAAAGATCCACTGCCCGATAGGGTTTTTGATCCCCATCATCTTTATAGCCGTCTCATTCAGCAGACAGGCGGACGAGTCCGTAGGATACGTATAAACATCAAGGTCCCTTCCATCCGCCAGCTTCAGACCCGCAGCCTTTACAATCCCTCCGGTACTGCCTGTACGTATAAAGCTGATATGCGTATTCGGCGCCATCCCTTCCCAACTGAGACTGGAACCCCTGCTCCACGTCTGTGTCAGGGGAGAGGTAGTCATACTGACAGCCGACACCGCGCCGGACTGCAGCAACGCCTGTTTGATTGCCGGAAAATGAGATCGGATATCTCCCTCCAGATACATATAGATAAGATTATGCTGATCATATCCTGTCCTTCGATCCTCTGCATATTGTATCTGCCGGGCAATGACCAGGGAGGAGACGATCAGCACGATGGCAATGGTAAATTGGGTCACCACCAATACCTTCCGGGGTGTCAGCAATGCATGAATCCTTACACCCACACCTTTCAACACGGCAGCAGGCCGGAAAGAGGAAAGAAAAAAGGCCGGGTAACTGCCCGCCAGCAGACCCGTAATAAGCACAAACCCCAACGCACAAAGCCAAAAGTACGGGTTGGCATACCCTGGCGCCAGCTGCTTGTCCGTTAGCTTTCCAAAAGCAGGCAGACTCCATTGCACCACAAAAAACGCCAATACCCCCGAAATAAAAGCTATCATCAGCGACTCACAAAGAAATTGAAGGATCAGCGACGACTTACGGGCGCCCACTACTTTTCGGACACCCACTTCCTTGCCCCTTCGCTCGCTACGGGCGGTGGAGAGGTTCATAAAGTTGATACAGGCGATGAGCAGGATCAGCCCAGCCACCAGCCCAAAGATCCGGACGGTGACAATACGCCCGCCCGAAGGCTTCCTGTCCTCAAAATCCGAATACAGCCGCATCTTGTTCAAAGGATAAATAAAGGCTTCCGTAGTCGTTTTTCCCCCGGAATACTGGTGTATCATGCCCTTCAGACGGGCATTGACGGACTCCGGTAAAGTATGAGGCTTCAACAGTACAAAGGCACGGTTGTTTACATCCGTCCAGTCACTGTCGATCCACCCTTTCATCGTAAGGAAATTATACGAAAGGATATATTCACACCTGAACTGGGTGTTGTCCGGCAGGTCCTTCAACACGCCCGTCACCTTGAAATTCTCCTTGTTGTCCATCTTTACCACTTTTCCCATCGGGTCCTCTCCACCAAATAACTTCTTCGCCATCCCCTCTGTGACAACAATGGAATACGGGTCGCTCAGCGCCGTCCCGGCATCCCCCTTCAACAAAGGAAAGCTAAAGGCTGTTAAAAAACCGGTGTCGGCGGCTGAACCCTCCGCCTTTATCGCCTTATCCTTATAATTGAACAATAAGCTCGAACTCCAGGTGATCCGTACAACATCCTCCACTTCCGGACAATCTTTTTTTATGGCAGACGGCATGATCTCGGGTGTGGCAGTCCCCGTCCCCCATTTCCCGTCGGCAAAATGATTGGTCATCAACTCATAGAGACGCGCACCTTTTTCGTGAAAAGTATCATAGCTGCTCTCATGCTGTATCCACAACAGGATGAGAGTGGCGCTGGCCATCCCAAGGGCAAGACCGGCAATGTTCAAAAAAGAAAAACCTTTGCTCCGCAGAAGATTGCGGATGGCGATTTTCCAATAGTTTTTTAACATAACAGCAATTTGGTGTATATGTCCTGCATCAAAGACCTCTCCCAAAAACAATGCAGTTGACGATCAAACATTTAAACCCCGCCGGACCATCGGTAAAGTTCATTTCCGATACAATGATGTCCGCTTACGATACAGCAGGCAGGCTTTTTGCGTAACTTTAATCTATGACTCCATCACCGGGCATTGCCCATCTGCCGATACAAAAGATACAGGACGCCGGTATACAGGCGACCATTGATGAGCTGGCCATAGAAGAGCCGCTGGAGATCCGTCTGCAATACGGGCCCGCGGCGGATCGCCAGGAACGGAGCGTTTCCATTACCATGCGTACTCCCGGCAACGATACAGAGCTGGCGACGGGCTTCCTGTATACGGAAGGTATCATCCCTGGTGTTACAGCGATAGACCTGGTATCCACCTTTACATCCAATTCTATACTCCTTAGCCTGAAAACAACAGTCCCCCTTGACCTGGGACGGCTGCAACGTCATTTTTACACCACCTCCAGCTGCGGGGTCTGTGGAAAATCCTCCCTGGAAGCGCTAAAGACAGTCTGTCCCGCACCACAGCCGGGCAGCCATTGGCTCGTTACCCCGGACATTATTTACGACCTTCCAGATCAGCTCCGTAGACAACAGGACATATTTGGGTCCACCGGCGGTCTGCACGCGGCAGCCCTATTCGATATACAGGGAAATATCATCTCCCTGAAAGAAGACATCGGACGACACAACGCCCTGGACAAACTCATAGGGTCATGCTTGCAGAACGACCACCTGCCCCTCGACAAACACATCCTGCTCCTCAGCGGCAGAGCCTGCTTCGAGCTGATACAAAAGGCAGCCATGGCAGGCATACGGGTAATTGCCGCGGTAGGCGCCCCCTCCAGTCTGGCCGTCGAGCTGGCGCAGGAATACAATATGACTCTCATCGGTTTTCTGAGGGACCACCGTTTTAATATATACACAGGATCTCATCGCGTTCGCATCTGAAAAACAAAAGACATGTCTGAACACCAGGATCATCCTGAACAAACGACAAACCCCGAACAAACGACAAACCCCGAAGGGGCAGAAAGCCCTGAAGAGCTGACTCACCTTCGCACAGGCCACATCAAAACAAAGGCCGTCGGCCTCCCTGCTGTTATATCCAGCTTTCGCCATGTCTTCAGCGAAGCAGGCATAATAAGAAGCCTAAAAGCCCTGTCCAAGGTCAATCAAAAAGGCGGCTTTGACTGCCCTAGCTGCGCCTGGCCCGACCCCGATGACGAACGATCGGGTTTAGCTGAGTATTGCGAAAATGGCGCCAAGGCCGTGGCAGAGGAAATCACAACAAAAAAGCTGACCCCGAACTTCTTTGCCGGAAACTCCGTTGCCGCCCTCTCTGAATTGTCGGATTATAGTCTGGGCGAACAAGGCCGCATAGCACAACCCATGTTCCTGCCAAAAGGCGCCACCCATTACCAACCCATCAGCTGGGACGAAGCCTTTACACATATAGCCACAACCCTCAACTCGCTGACCTCGCCCGACGAAGCTATCTTTTATACTTCCGGTCGCACCAGCAATGAAGCCGCCTTTCTCTACCAGCTTTTTGCACGGGCCTTTGGCACCAACAATCTTCCCGACTGCAGCAATATGTGCCATGAGTCCAGCGGGGTCGCCCTCACAGAAACACTAGGTCTGGGTAAAGGCTCGGTAACACTGGAAGACCTCCACCAGGCAGAGGTCATCATTATCATGGGGCAAAATCCCGGAACGAACGCTCCCCGTATGCTGACAGCCCTGGAAAAAGCAAAGAAAAATGGCGCCCGCATCATCTCCGTCAACCCACTTCCGGAGACAGGGTTGATGGCTTTCCGCAACCCACAACAGGTAGGAGGTATCCTGGGCAACGCTACCCCGCTAACGGATCTGTTCCTGCAGATAAAGATCAATGGAGATATGGCCCTGCTGCAGGCCATCGAGCTGATGCTCTGGCTGGATGAAGAGCAGGCCCCGGGCACAGTATTCGACCACACATTCATCCGGCAACATACGGAAGGCTATGACGCCTTTATAAAACATCTGGGACGGTCATCCCTGCCCGAACTATCAGAAGCCTGTGGCATCGATATCCGGCAGATCGGGGAAGCCGCCACGATGTTAAAAGATAAAAAGAAGATCATCATCTGCTGGGCCATGGGGCTTACCCAACATAAAAATGCAGTGGACACGATCAAAGAAGTCGTCAATCTGCTGCTTCTAAAAGGCAGCATCGGTAAGCCCGGCGCCGGCACCTGCCCGGTACGGGGACATAGCAACGTACAGGGAGACAGGACAGTGGGGATTTGGGAGCGGCCGACAAAAAAATTCCTGGACTCCATCCAGCAGACGTTTGGGTTCGACCCGCCCCGCAAACACGGCTTCGACGTGGTCAACGCTATAAAGGCCATGCACGGGGGCAGCGGAAAGGTCTTCTTTGCCATGGGCGGTAATTTCCTCTCCGCAACGCCCGACACGACATATACGGCCGAGGCCCTGCGCCGCTGCCGCCTTACCGTACACGTCTCTACCAAGCTCAACCGCAGCCACCTGGTACACGGCGAAGAAGCTATTATTTTACCCTGCCTCGCCCGCAGCGATAAAGACCCCCTCAACGGCGAAGACCAGTTCGTCACCTGCGAGAACTCAATGGGCGTCGTCCAGTCGTCAAAAGGAATGCTGCAACCCGTATCCCCCCATCTGCTGAGCGAGCCCGTCATCGTCTGCCGGCTGGCTAAAGCCACGCTGGGCAACCATCACTTCATAGACTGGGACAAATACCTGCGCCACTACGACGCTATCCGGGATGATATCGAAAAGACCATACCGGGTTTTGAAGGGTACAATAAAAGGGTCAGACAACCCGGTGGCTTTTACCTCCCCAACGCACCCCGGCAGGGAGCGTTTACCACCCCATCGGAAAAAGCGCAGTTCAGTATTGTACACGCGGAAACCACACCTCTCGCCCCCGGCGAGCTCATGATGATGACCATCCGCAGCCACGATCAATTCAATACGACCATCTATGGGATGAATGACCGCTACCGCGGTATCTACAACGAGCGGAGGGTAGTCTTCCTCAACGAGGAAGACATGCGGGAACAAGATCTCCAAAAAGGGGATGTGGTCGATCTGTCCAGTAACTACGACGGCGTCAAAAGGACAGCCCATCGCTTCCTCGTCGTCCCCTACCCCATCCCAAAGACCTGCGCCGCCGCCTATTATCCCGAAACCAACGTGCTGGTCCCCATCGATAGCGTGGCAGACAAAAGCAATACCCCCGTATCAAAATTGGTGATCATCCGTGTAGTCAAACAATCTTCCTTTTGATCGGCAAAACACTTATTCTATCCCATTGAGCTCGGCCATGCCGGCATACCATCCGTCTGTCGATTGGGTGACGTTGAACTTGAAATACCTGGCCGTCACAGGAGTGACAAACTTCACATGCTTGATATCCGGGTTGCCGGCTGATGAGCTGCCGGCAGTGGCAGTCCCCACATATTTTCCCTCCAATTTCCACACTGTCCCGTCATTACTGGATAATACATCCATGTTGAGGATGCCGCAGTAATTCGAGCCGTACATATAATTGGGCACGATCGAAAACCCTTTCACGGTGTAGGACGCCCCCATATCCAGCCGAAGCCATTGCGGTAAACCAAAACCGCTGAACCAGGACGTGGAATTATCCCCGTCCAACGCCTGACCGGCAGCGCCATTATCATCAGAGCTGGCCGCGACGCTCCAGGCCGTACGGGAAATGACAGTTCCCGAAGCCACCGGATTCGCAGGGTCCACATTATTTACAAATATGCTCAACACTACATATACCACATTCTTCGACCCGTCCACTGGCGGACTGTCCGGCGAACCGCCGTCCTTTAAGGTCACCGGCAATAAATAATCGGTGCCGGTGATAAACTTCGACAGGTCGGGCAGCTGTATCTGTATGCTGTCTGCGGACACCACAGCATTCGCAGGTATCGTCGCCCCCGCTTTCACCAACTGGTATGATCCGTCCGGGAAAGCCTGGTAATGGGTGCCGTTCTTACTGTTGTAGGTATCCACCAGCGCCGTATTCACGGCCGCGTTTGCCGTCACCGCTTTTGTGATGGATTGGTTTAGCACGGTCCGCAGATAGATCATATCCGTACCTGTATTCACCCCGCCGACATTGTTTAAAAGAATGCTTACCGAACCTGTTCCATCAAGGCTGACAAGACCAGTGGCAATGGAAGCGATATTTACTTTTACGTACATCACCTGTCGCGTGCCGCTGACCGGGACTCCATTGCTTGCGGACGCCAGCACCACAGGAATGATATAGATATTGGTCCCGGTCATGATATTACTCGCATCCGTCAATTGTACCCGCAGTGAATCCCCGGACTGTGACTGCCCGGCCTTTACCGTCGCTCGCCCATTATTCGCCAGTTGGAAGGCGCCTGCCGGCAAGGAAGGCGACGTAACATTATAGAGGCTGTCGTACACCCGTACCAGACCTGTGTCGATCTTTGCCGTCACTTCCACATCCTGGTTGAAAGGACGTGTCAGCAGGACGGGAAAAGCTGTGCCGGTCCCCGCCAGGATGGTACTGCGGATCAATGCGATATTGCCACCGGCAATGACATTGTATGCGCTGGTGCCCGGAGGTGCATAGACCAGCAGGTCTTTTGTGTCGAATGTATTCTTCCGGCAGCCGCTGACGGCCATAAAGACAAACGCACACCATCCAAAAAGACCGTATACCAGCCCGAACAGACCATATATCAATTTATTTGTGCTCATTATTATTGTTTTAAAATGTTAGTTGCACCTGACGTTGGGGACCCAGGTTACAGCGCCGGCGGCTACAGCATCATGATGATTCCCGCTCAGGTCGTAAGACGTATTGCCCGTACCCTCGTTCAATTTCCAGTAAGCCACCAGACCGGAGCTGGCAGGGTCGACACCGCACATCCCGTCGATGATCTCCGTCTGGGACAAAGCTTTGGACCATACCCGGCACTCGCTGACAAGTCCGTCCAACAACCGTCCGCCTGCTGAATATCCGATGTGGAACCCGTTTGTGATATTTACCGTTCTCGTTACGGACATACTGGCGCCTACGACCCCGTTGACATAAATCTTTTCTGTAGATCCGTCGTATGTCAATGCAATGTGATACCATGTGCCGGTGGCAAACGGGGCCGCTACGGTCAGCGCCTTGACCCCCGCCTGCTGCAATTGATCCTTGCTGATGGTGACATCCCCAAAACGCAATAAAAACATTTCTTCAACCCCCATCAGACTACTGATAAAAGGACTCCCTGACTGGAAGCTGTTTACCAGGACCCTCGCCTCATAGGAAAGGGTGGTCATGGCATCCAGTCCGGTATTATTCTTGGAAAAATCGCACGTAAAATAATTGCCGGTAAGACTGGCCACGGTGCTCCTGATCACTTTGTTGATCATCACATATACGGTCCTGGACGATTCCAGCACCCGCATCCCGCCTGTTACGCTGATGATGGTGACCGGCACCATATATGCCACGCCGTCCTTTAACCCTTTACTGGTGCTTATCGTAAGATCAATGGCATTGGAAATATTTTTGCCGGACGGAATGGTCACCCCGTCGCCCGAAAGGTTATAAGTCCCCGCGGGAGGCGCCACATAGTTCTTTCCATTGGCAAGATTGTAGACAGCTATCTGACTCGTATCTATCTTCAATTGTACCGTGATCTCCGACGATGTCAACCCGGAGAAAGTAACGCTGATGGCCGTGCTGGACCCACTGGTATCCACGCTCAGGGAAGTAGCCCTGTTCGTTTCGGTACCGGTGATATACAGGGCGTCGCTATACTCGCTGTACACCGCCTTATGGCAGGAAAAAAGACCCGGCAAAAACAGACAGGCGGAGAAGAAAAACAACAAGATTTTCATTATAATAAATTAATTATTAGCAAATCATATTCATTTGGCCGCTGGGTTCATGATCTGGATCATCTGCCGCAGGTAGTTATAGGGTACCGGACTCGAATATTCGTATTCCGCATGATAAGCCCCCGCGCCGCCCTTAGCCCCCTGTATAGGATTCCAGTAAGCCATACCCAATAGGGAAGGAATGGTACCATGCACAGGATCATTGTAGCTTACCCCACCCGTTTTCCAGTAGTCTTCAAAATTCTCAGCAACTATGTATCTGTCGGAAGGGAACCCGCTGGCCATGCCATCCAACCTGGATTGCAGACTGGACGGACTGCTCGTGCCATAGGCCTGTGCTACTCCATAACTTAACCCTGCGACTGCACCTGTATTCACCTGGTCGGGTTCGCCATCGACAAGTAATAGTTTCCCGGTCCCGGACAGCGGTCCCATATATTGCGCCAGGGCCTTGATAAGCAAAGAGTAGGTGCCACTGTTGGACAAAATTCCCCAGTTACATCCGCAATAATGCGGTTCATGATCCAGGTCGATCCCATCCAGCCCATACTTATCCAGGGTATCCGCGACAGACTTTGCGACAAGGGCAAAACCAACAGAAAGCAATGAGTCGCCGCCACCGGCATACTTATTCAAAAAATCTTTTCCGCCGTATGTGGTGAGAAAACCGTCATTCGAAAATGTGACCATTACGGCCTTTGTGCCCTTCACCTGCTGCGCATATTTCATAGCTGCCATCTGCGGGCTTCCGGGTGTGGGAATGCCGCCCCACATGCTTACGATATCCACGCTGTCGGGAATGCTTTCCCAACGGGCCTGCATGCTTGGCGACTTGCCGTCCCCTCCGGAATTGCCAAACCAGCCAAAAGCCACCTGGTGTTTTGTCTTTTTATATGCCCGTAAATTAGCCAGGTACCCCTCCGTCGAAATAGCCGGCTTTTGCAGATTCAACGGCACGGCAGTTGTATCTTTTTTACAGGACAGGAGCGTCAGCACTCCTATCGATAGTAATATGATCGTATTGATCGCCTTCTCCATTTTAAAAATATTTTTTGATTGATTGGTTGTCGTCAATGGTCTCGGATCACCGTCGCGTGTCCCACCATAAGGGTGTACCGCCGTTGTCCGGGCCGCCCAGCAGCGATACACCGGCCGCCACATTCGCTCCGTTGTTCTGATACTCGCTTTGCGGGAAGGGGCTGCGCCTGATCTGAAGGCTGGTGCTGATCAGTCCGTTGCTCAGATTATTGGCCACGGGAAATATTTTGGGATAGCCGGTACGTCTGAACTCACTCCAGGCTTCCTGTCCATCGGGATAAAGCGCTATCCATTTCTGTGTAATGATCCTTTCGAGGTTTGTTTTAAACCCGGCCGCATCGTCCCATTTTATGGTGATCGTCGACAGATTGGTGTCAGTGACGGGAACATTATTGGCATTGTTCATGGGGTCGGTATAAGGTGCAGGTTTGCTGGTGTCGTCATTCAGATAGGCGGTAGCATCCCCGGCCTGACGCTGGCCTCCTCCGATGGGTTGGCTAAAAGCGGTCTTCACACCGGACTCATACAGGTCTTTTGCCGTGCCGCCCATACTCCAGCTCCTCAGGGCGCCTTCCGCCCTGAGAAAATACACCTCTGCCGCGGTCATCCACTGGATGGGGGTCGATGCCGTAACATTCAAGGTTGAAAAAGGTGAATAAGACTGTCCGCTGAACAGGCTGCCGTTGCGTATGCCGTGATAATCCCCGGCCAGGACGCCTGTTGCCGGGTTGAACAGGAGGCCGATACGAGGGTCCTTGTAGCCTTTTAACAACGACTCCATCTTGGCGCCCATACGGGTGTCATTATAGGAGTAACATATCATATACAGAGGGTTCAGCGTATTATTGCCATCCACCTGCAGCAGGACATTATCGTCGTTACCCGACAACACCCCGCCGCTGACAGCCGCTTCCGCATATTGCTGGGCGCCGGCGGCATCGGTATTTACGATACGCATGGCAAGCCTTAATTTCAGGGAGTTGGCGAATTTCAGCCATTTGCTTAGATCGCCCTGGAAAAGAAGATCGTAGGATGCCAGCGTGGCGGACTTGGCGCCTGTATTTTGGATCGCATTGCTTAACTGAGCGATGGCGCTGTCCAGTTCCTGGAAAAAGGAATGGTAGATGTCTTTTTGAGAATTATAAGGCACAGAGGCAGCGGGCACAAAATTCAGGTAAGGCAGGGGGCCATACACGTCGGTGATACGTTGCATGGCCATTACTTTGATGACCTGGGCCAGCGCATAGGCGCTATTCGCTCCTGCCCCGATCTTCTTTGCGCCTATCATAACGTTGTACCAGGGGCTCATTTCGTTCTTATAGGCATAGCCAAAGGCAGCGCCATACCAGGCGGGTATCATCGCATAAGTGCTGTTGTTAACGCCATTATTGCCATAGGCGTCCGAAGTCCCCTGCTGGCCGGAATAAATATCCCCCGTCAAACTGTATATGAGTTGATAAGCGTTGACGTCGGCATTCTCAGGAAGGTTCTGGGAAGGGAAGACCTTTGCTTCCATTTGGGAGATCAGGCTTCCCAGCCGCAGGTTGTCGTGATCCAGGTCCGCATTTGTCGCGCCATTTGGATTCGTATTATATCGCGGGTAATTTTTGGTACAGGATGCCGCCAGCATGAGGATGACTGTGTATGTATATATCCGGAAATTTTTCATACGCGGGTGGTTTATTGATGTTCAAATTGCAATCGGTCTTAGAAATTGATCTTTACGCTGCAGCCAAAGCTTCTCAGGCTGGGGGGCATGAAATAATCGATCCCCTGGAAGTAGGTGCCGGTGGAGGCTGTGATCTCGGGATCATAAGGAGCTTTGTTATAGAACATGATCAGGTTGCGACCGATGACAGACACCGTTATGTCCTGCAGTTTGTCATGAAATATTTTTGAAGGCAAGGTATAGCTGAGGGATGCCTCCCTTAACCGCGCATTGGTGGCGCTATAGACATATTGGGACAATACGCCCGTCCCCAACCCGACAACCTGGTAGTATTTCTGTGCGTCCATCGGGTACCCGTTCACCAGCACCCCGCCTTTGTCTCGCGCCTGGGCGCTGGCCGCGGAAGCGCCATAGCCATCCATGATGGCCTGGGTGGAAGATACCACGACACCCCCGATACGGCAATCTATGAGGAAATTCAGGCTGATATTTTTATACCCCAGCCCATTCCTGAATGCTATATAATACCTGGGATTGGGGTTACCGGCATAAATAAGATGATTGTTATCCGCCTGTACATTCCCGCCCGTCGCATTGTTGACAAGGATATAACCCTTGGGGTCCGTAGCCAGAATATTTACAAAGATATCTCCTATCGAACCACCCAGCACAGCGGCCGAAGAAGCAGACCCGATGCCGGCCATATACATGGTATCCGAAGATTGGAGCCTGTTATGGGTGAATGGATTGATGGCGTTATTAGCCAGCTCCAGTATCTTATTCCGGTTGAGCGTAAAGGTCAGACGGGAACTCCAACGCAGCATTCCAAGATCTTCATTATAGCTCAATGAGGCTTCGATACCCTTATTCAGCACATTTCCGGCATTAACGTAATAGTTCGCATATCCACTACCCGACGGCGCCTGAAAAGTGAATATCTGGTTGTAGGTGTTGGCATGATACAGCGTCACGTCCAGGTTCAGCCTGTTCCTCAGAAAGCCGGCATTGACTCCCGCCTCATATGACTTCGTTCTTTCAGGCACGAGATTGAAAGGCAGGTTCTGGCTTAGGTTTGGGCCGGAGACGGTGACGTCATAAGGAGGGTTTTCCATGTAAGGAGCGGGCGGATTTCCTACCTCGCTGTAAGAGCCCCTGAGCTTGAGAAAGGACAGACTGTTCTGCGGCAGGTGCAGCATGTCGCAGAGAATGGCCGATATGCCCACGGAAGGATAGAACAACGACTGCTTCCCGCTGCTGCCGGCCAGTTGGGACGGCCATTCATTCCTTCCTGTGAGGTTCAGGTACAGCAGTTTTTTATAGTTGACCTCGGCGGTGGCATACACCGACTGCGTTTGCGTTATATCCGGCTGATCGCCGGGCAGTGGTTGGGGGATTACATTGGCGGACGTAAATAAATTGGGGACCTTCGACAAAGGCGCTCCATTGCCTCCTAGAGAGTTACCATGCCTGGCAAACCTGTTGTCCAGGATGCTGGCGCCCGCATTGGCCGTCAATCCCACCGCGCCGAAGGACTTATCCACCGTGGCCAGAACGTCGGCATAGGTATTTCGTGTGGTGGCGGTAAGGTCCAGGTAAGACCCGTTATCCGAGTTTGCAGCCAGTAATGGCAACGTAGAAGCATAATTTGTCACCACATTGTGGATAGAGGTATTGTCCATTCTTACCCTGCCCAACAGAGTCAACCACTCCAGGACTCTATAAGACAGGGTCGCCCCCGTAATATAACGCTCCTTATCCACCTTATTGAAGTCCCTGTTGATCGTCCAGAAAGGATTTTGCATGGCCATATTCTGCGTACCGTAAGAAGAGGGCCAAAATTGGGTTTTGAAATTACGATCCGCATTATACCGTTCGAACAGCATAAACTGATCTATATCGGCCCCTCTGGGAAAAAGATAAACAGGCACCAGGGGGTTCAGGTATTGACCCTGTGAGAACATGTTCTGGTTTTTCGATCTGATGTACATGACGGTGACGTCCAGGGTCAGCCTGTCATTCAGCCTGGAAGTATTGCGCAGGGTCAGATTACGCCTGTTGAATGTATTGTTGGGAATGATCCCTCTTGCCGTATTTACACCAGCGGAAAAATAAGTTTGATTTTTTTCACTTCCGGATGATACGCTGACGCTTCCTGCTTCACTGCCTCCTGTCTGGAAAAAATCGACGGGATCATATTTGCTGGCAACAGCCAGCTTGTTTCCCCAGCTGTCAAAACTGCCTGGAGAAGAAGTGCCATAAGTATTCTGAAATCCCGGCAGCACAAAGGGACGGTAAAAGTTCGCAACATTGGATACACTTATACGTATTTTGTTCCTGGAGCCTGTTTTACTGGTGATCAATAGCGCTCCGTTGGCGGCCATACCTCCGTATAATGCGGAAGACGCAGCCCCGGTCAATACTGAGATACCGGCGATATCCTCCGGGTTGATGTCGGATATTCCATCTCCGCCGTCCTTTCCTCCATAGACGCCATTGGATGTGGTGCTCGTACTGGAAAACAAATTGGGCAGGGGAATGCCGTCCAGTACATATAATGCGTTGTTATTACCAGTTGAGCTGAGGGACTTGTCGCCGCGCATCACCACTCTTGTCGAACCGCCGATACCCGAAGCGCTGCTGTTGATGGTTAGCCCCGCTACCTTACCCGTCAGCGAATTCACAAAGCTGGCATCCGGCACGCGGGTAACCTCTTCGCTTTTAACTTCCTGTACATTGTAGGTCAGCGCCTTGCTCTGTCTCTTTATACCCAGCGCCGTCACCACTACCTGGATGATCTCTTCATTGGCAGGCCGCATCATAATGGTAAGGGGAGAGCCATCCCGTACCCGGACTTCCTGTCGTGTATATCCCACAAAGGTTATCACCAGTAAGTCCCCGGGTCTTGCATCGATGGTAAAAACGCCTGCTTCATTTGTGGTGACGCCTTTCAGCAGAGCTCCTCCCTTGCCTCTGACCGCCACCGAAGCACCCGGTAATGGCGCGCCTGTCGAATCCTTTACGATGCCTGTAATAGGAACAGGGGGCGGTGGAATATCTGTCGCCTGCTGGACAGTTTCCGGCCTTCCGGTCGTCTCCTTCCGGGTGATGGAAATAGTGTTACCCTCCACCGCATATTCATACGGCTGGCCGGAAAGCACTTCCTCCAGCGCGGTCAGCAAGGGCGTCGCCTTAAAATCGACACTGACAGGCCTGCTGTCCTTCAATGCCCGGCTGTCGTAAAAAAACAAATAGCCCGTCTGTTCCCTGAATACGGAGAATACCTTCTGCAGTTTGACGGATCTCGCTGTGTAAGTGATCTTTTGGGCGGAACTCCCGGCGGAGAGTTGAAGGGTGCCCGCCAAAAGCAGGATAGACGTTAGTTTCATAACTAACAGTGTTTTGGTTACGCCCCTCTGCCCGGCCTCTCCGGCGCAAGAAGGCTTGTACATGACAAGAAATCGCATACCTTTGCCTTGTTTAGGTGAATGAACCTGAACTTCCATAAAGACCGGGCCGGGGTCCAATCTGACCCGGTTTTTTTTATTACCTGCCCTGTCAGGGCAGGATGATGATCCGGCTATCGCCTTCGATCTTATACGCTATTTTGTTCCTGGCAAGGATCCGCAGCACCTGGTCGAGCGTAAGCGTTCTTCCGATCTCTCCTGTGAACGCCCTGTCCGGCACCGTCCCCGCATAGCTCACTTCTACATTATACCATCTCGACAGCTGCCGCATGACGGATGGCAGGTCCGCATCTATAAAAGAAAAAACACCGCTCTTCCACGCCACCACCTGCTCTACATTTACATCTTTCATCACCTTCATGCCTTCTTTGTACACCTGTGCCTGTTCTCCCGGGCTTATTACCATTTTTTCCCCGCCATTCCCTCTGACAGAATGCGCGGCCACCCTAACCGATCCTTCCAACAGCGTAGTATTGATGCTCGCCTCATCACTGTAAGCGCAAACATTAAAGCTCGTGCCTAACACTTCTATTTCCATGTCGTTGCTAACCTTTACTCTGAACGGTTTCCTCACATCTTTCGCCACTTCAAAATAAGCCTCCCCAGTGACCTCTACTTTTCGCTCATCGCCATTAAACACCGTGGGAAAGATCAGTTTGCTGGCGGCATTCAACCATACCTTCGTCCCATCCGGCAACACCAGTTTGTATTGTCTGCCCCGGGGCGTAGTCATCGTATTGTACGCCACCTCCGGGGCCCTGGCATCTGCATGCTTATCATATGACACTTGTCCATCCTTCAGCAGTACATGCACGTTCCCCTGCGTGGCAATGACGCCATTGCCCATGCTATCCAGCACCATCTGCCGGCCGTCGGACAAGGTCAGAATAGCCCCGCTCCTGCCGGGTGGAATATCCCGCAAAAACCTGGTACCCGCCATCAGGCGCGTCTCATCCCTGCTACTTTTTCGTACCATATAGACGCCTGTTCCCAACAAAACAACCACGGCCGCCGCCACCCATCCCCATTTACGCAAAAAAGACGGCTGATGTATAGGAACAACAGCCGCCCCGGGTCGTTCTACCTGTTTTACTGTCTGCATCAACTTGTCCCACCCGGCTTCCTGGCTCGTCGTATAGGCCTCCATTTGCCGGATGGACCTTTTTACAAAATCTTTGTCCTCCAGCAATCGCAGCGCATCGAGATTGTACCCCGATCTTTTGCACCATTGCTCAAGCACAGCAGCCTGATCTTCCGACAGACTCTCCCCGTTGAGATAGGCACGGAGCGCCGTCAATAGTTCTTCCGTCATTTTTTTATATTCCAGGTTGATAAAGGGAAAAGACCACTCTGTAAATAGAAATCCCCGAACAGCGGATTTGTGACAAAAAAAATAAAAATTATTTAACCATCACCGCGACAAGAAGGAGCAAGGGAGAAAGATTGTTCCGTACGATACGCCCGCGCAGGAGCTCGACGGCCCTTTCTTTACGTTTGCGGACGTTCTCCGGGGTGATCTGCAATAGGTCCGCGGTTTCCCGGATAGACCGCTCTTCTACAAACAGTAACTGTATGACATCCCGGTATTTGGGACTGAGGTTGTTGACCTCCTTATATAACTGGTGGACCATTTCGGCAATGACCATTCTACTTTCTGCAAATTCATCCGCCTCCATCGCCATATCACCTGCCATTTTAAGATGGCGGTCCTTATTCTTCAGCTGATGGTAATGTTTGTAGCACGCATTCCGGGTCGTGATATAAAAAAAAGACCTCACGGCAGCCACATTGTCAAAAGACGCCCGGCGCTCCCAATATTTTGTAAAAGCCGTCAGCACAATGTCCTCTGCCTGAACACGATCGTGGATAAGACTCTCGGCATAAAAAAGCAGCGGTTTATAAAATTCATCATACAAAATGCGCATCGCCTTATCATCACCTTCCGCAATACGAAGAAGCAGGGCTGGAGTAATATGGGGAGCAATACTGTTCATTGCCGGATATGAAGCTGGCAAATAAAGTTAATAGAAAATTGGAATATTTAGTGCTATGTTTGAATGTCGATTTAAATAAATCCATGGCTGTCACGTTGTTATTTCTAAACAAAGGGCTCTCTTCATTTTTTGGATGGATGGGTACCATCGCCTACCTGATGGCGTATTTGCTGCTGAGCACAGGCAAACTAAAGGCGGATAAAAAACTCTATCACCTGCTCAATATCCTGGGCGCAATAGGCCTGACCTATAATGCCGTTAGGCTCAACGATTACCCAAACGTCATCGTAAATATCGCCTGGGCCATCATCGCGTTCTGGGCTATTTGGCTAATTCGGCGGAGGGGACAAAACTAAGATAGGCTGCGGCCTGCCGTTTATACCGCATCAGTTTACGCTGGTACTCTTCCTTATCGCTGACCAGGCTCAGATAATAATAGGCCCCATCCACCAACACGAATATTATGTCGGCAGTAAGCGCCGGGTCTTCTACAGAAAGGATACCCAGATCCTTACAATCCTGTATCAACAGCCTTAGCCGCTCCCGCAACGCATCCAGAAGGTTCTTGTATTTCTCCTTTATGATCTTGTTGCGGAAAGCCAGCGAGTAACAACTGTATGAAACACTGTCGTCAAATAAAGTATTCCATTTGCTGGAAAATATATTATCGATGATCTTCAATAAAGCCTTCCTGGGATGCCCCGAATACTCGGGAGGTATCTTATATATCAGCAGGTATTTATCCAGGATGTACTCGATCAGGCCATACACCAGATGCTCCTTTGTCTTAAAATAATGCATGACGAGACTGGGGTTGATACCTATCACTTCCGCCGTTTTGGCAATGGAAGCATTTTCCAGGCCCTCTTTTTTGGCCACCTTATAAAAGGCTTTTATGATCTCCCGCTGACGGGGCTCTTTCAGGCTTTTTCGTCCCATTAGATTAGCAAATATTGAATTGCACACAAATATAATGCGACAATAGTTTGTTATCCCAACAAGTTCTGTGGGTTAACTTTTTATGAAGTTATCATTAAAATTTATATTAATTGAATGTTCATTCAATATATTTTTTTTGGATTACCCGATTCTCCCCAAATTTGTCCTGGCTTAAAGGCAATTCCATTCTTTATTTCCAAAACATTTTCAGACATGAAAAAGACTGCTTTCGTCATCGCTTTTTTTATGGCGTTCTGCTATGTCGGGCTCTCACAAAATGTGATAACGGGCATCGTTCGCTCGGGAGTCGACAGTAGTGTGCTGGCCGGCGTTTCCATTGTAGTAAAGGGTATGCCGGGAGGCACCACCACCAATATGGAAGGTATTTACAAGGTCACGGCGCCGGGAAATGCTACACTCCTCTTCTCCTCGGCAGGCTACTCTACACAGGAGGTGAGCGTGGATGGCAGGACAAAGATCAATATACTCCTGTCGCAAAGTGAAAAGACACAATTAAATGAGGTGGTGGTAACCACCGCCCTGGGTATCAAAAAACAACAAAAAACATTGGGCTATTCCGTACAGGAGGTCAATGGGGAAACCATGTCCAAGACCAAGACCCCGACGGCAATGGGCGCCTTGACAGGTAAGGTCGCGGGCTTGAACATCTCCAATACGACCGACCTGTTCCAGAGCCCGGGCATTTCCTTACGGGGTAAAACACCAATGATCGTCATCGACGGGATACCGGACCCCGATGCAGACCCCTATAAAGTAAATGCGGACGACATCGAAAGCGTATCTGTATTAAAAGGTACGGCTGCAGCGGCCCTATATGGCGCTGCAGGTATCAACGGAGCGATCCTTTATACCACAAAAAAAGGAAGAAAAGGGCGCTTGAGCGTAGAGGTGAACTCCTCTACCCTCTTTCAAACAGGCTATACGGTAGTGCCAAAAGTACAGACGCAATACGGCGACGGTGACCAGGGCAAATATGAATATATAGATGGTTCGGGCAACGGCCCGGAAGGCGGCGGCTGGATCTGGGGCCCCAAACTGGACCAGAAAGTTCCCGGCACCCCCAGCGGATACTACGAAACGACCCAATACAATAGCCCTACGGATCCTAACACAGGGAAACTCGTCCCCCTGCCCTGGATATCGAGAGGAAAAGACAATATCAAAAACTTCTTCCGCACAGGGCTGCTTTCCACCAATAGCGTCTCCGCCTCCATCGGCAGCGACAAAGGCTCATTCCGGGTTTCCGCCTCCCATATCTACCAGAAAGGGGTTGTCCCCAACACGGGAGTAAATAACTCGTCCTTCAACATCGGAGGCACTTATGTGCTTACCCCCAGACTGACAATGGACGCCAAGATCAATTTTAACAAGGAATATTCCAATAATTACCCCACCACCGGATACGGCCCGCCCAACCTCCTGTATAATCTTTTACTGTGGATCGGCCCGGATATAGATATCAGGGACCTGAAAGATTATTGGATAAAAGGTAAGGAAGGCCTTCAGCAAAAGAACTACAACCTATCCTGGTACAACAACCCGTACTTCATCGCAAACGAGTTGCTCAACGGCTACCGGAAGAACAACAACTTTGGACAGTTGACCTTCGACTACCAATTGACAAAGGACCTTACGGTAAAATTCAGAAATGGCTTTAACCAGTACGCGATAAACAAGGATTACAAAGAACCCTACAGCTACATCGCTTATAGCTATATCTCGCAAGGTAATTACAGCGTTACCAACACCAATTATTTCGATATCACCAGCGATCTTATTTTGAACTATAAACACCGCTTCAGCAACGACTTCAACATCAACGTCACGGCGGGCGGCGCCAATCATTACAGGAATTACAAGGGGGCGTATACGACGACGGACGGCCTCACCATCCCCGGGTTCTACAGTCTTACCAACTCGATCAATGCGCTGAAAGGCACCAGCTACCTGGAAGAACGCAGGACGGCCAGCCTGTATGGCATGGTGGATATCGAGGCGTTGAAATTTCTGTACCTCTCTTTTACGGGAAGATATGACAAAACAAGTACGCTGCCGGTAGCGCACAATTCCTATTTCTATCCTTCCGCAGGCATATCCGCGGTATTATCCGACGTTTTGCAATTACCAAAGACGGTATCCTTCCTGAAGCTGCGGGCCTCATGGGCCAAGGTGAACTCAGGTGCCGTGGACGTTAATAACCCCTATGCCCATCTGACGGTCTATGACATCGACCAAAAATGGAACAATGTGCCTTCCCTGAGCTGGCCAGGCACCTATAAGTCTCCTGCTCTCATCCCCAATACGGTGCAATCGGGCGAATATGGGCTTGTCCTTGGTCTGCTGAACAACAGGATCAATATAGACGCCACCTGGTTCCGGAACAGAGAGTACAATAATTTTGCAAATGTGCTGCCATCCCAGGCCAGCGGCTACACCAGCGTATTGACAAACGCCAATGTATTTATACGGAAAGGATGGGAATTTGTCATCAGCGGCACACCCGTCAGGACCCGTGATTTCAAATGGGAAACCGGCATCAATTTCAGCAACAACCACCTCTGGCTGAAGGAAGCCACTCAAAGTCCGGATGGATACATTACCTATACGGATAAATACAGCTCATCCCACCTGGTAAAGGAGGGACAGCGGACCGACAGGATCCTTACCTGGGATGCACGTACCCCGGATGGAAAAGCGATCTATAACAACAATGGCATGCAGGCCTCGGCCAAATATGCACAGCCCTTTGGATATGGCGCACCCGACTGGTTCTACGGCTGGCAAAACACGCTCTCATATAAGAATTTCACGCTTAGCTTTTCTCTCGACGGCAGACTGGGCGGGCTGATCTATTCCACCACCAACCAAAAAATGTGGTGGGGCGGCACCTCTCCGGGCACGGCCAACAAATACCGCGACGATGCCAATGCCGGCAACAGCACCTATGTCGGTCCGGGCGTAGTGGTGACATCAGGCGATGTGAACTATGACAGCCATGGAAATATCCTCTCCGACACCCGGAAATACGCCGCCAATACGACGGCCGTCAACTACATCAGCTTTATGCAAACCACCAGCGGCGCCATGCTGAACAATTATTTTTATTACAAAGGCACTTATCTGAAAATGCGCGAACTGGTGCTGACCTATACCCTTCCGTCCAGGTGGATAAAGGGAGCTTTCAGCTCGGCCACGGTTTCGCTCATCGGCAACAACCTGTTTATCCTTGCCAAACTGCCAAACGTAGACCCGGACGCGGAAAGCGACAATCTGCAGACGCCTTCCATGCGGAGCATGGGTATCAACTTCAATCTTAAATTCTAAACTCATTTCAGATGACATACCAAAAGATCTCATCTATTATCCTGTTGATCGCAGCGCTTTCCTCCTGCAAAAAATTCCAGGATTTCCAGGTGAATCCAAACAATCCCACCATCGCCGATCCGGCCCTGGTACTGACAACCCTGGAACGCGTTGCTTTCTCCACGGTTTCCACCGACGCAAGCCTTGCCTGCCGTCAGTTGGTATATACCCAATCCGCCAGCAACTCGCAATACTACGGATGGCAACGGGGTGGCTTTAGTTACAGCTACATCAGCCAAACGGTAAAAATGGAGCAGGAAGCCGCCCGTGTAGGCAAACAGAACTACCGCTATATTGGGAAATTCTTCCGGGCTTACACCATCGTCGATATGACCCAGAGGTTTGGCGATATCCCCTATTCGAAAATGATGCAATCCATTTCAAACAACAATTTCACCGACTCATCCGCTACCCGGCCGGCATATGACAAACAGGAGGATATTTACCTGGGCGTACTCAATGACCTGAAGATCGCCAGCGACTCTCTCTCGGCACAGCAGACAGCCATCGGAGGGGACATCATTTACAACGGGAACATCGGAAATTGGAAAAAGCTGATCAACTCCTTTACGTTGAGGGTCCTGATGAGCCTTTCCAAAAAAGAAAGCAACACGACGTTGAATATAAAACAACGTTTTAATGACATCGTTTCCAATCCGGCAAAATATCCCCTGTTCATCTCCAACGATGACAATGGCCGGCTGCCCTATTACAATATTACAGGCAACCAGTATCCCTACTACAACGACAACTCGATGAAGACGGACTTTTACCTGGACAGTTCCTTTGTGGACATCCTGCAGGGACTAAAGGACCCCCGTCTTTTTGTCTTCGGCCAGCCCACACCCGCATCAGGGTTGCCAGCCAACGACTTTAACGCCTATGATGGACTGGTCGGCAGCGCCCCGCTGGCTTATAACACCGGCAAACGGGGACAGGGCAAGGCTTCTCAGATCAACAAGCGTTTTGCCTATGAGCCTGTCAATGAACCCAGCCTGCTGATGGGTTACGCGGAGCTGCAGTTCATCCTGGCCGAAGCAGTCGTACGTGGTTGGATCAGCAGCAATGCCGACAGCCTCTACAAAAAAGGGATAGAAGCATCTCTGAATTTCTCCGATTTCAACAATACGTATTCCGGCACCGATATCACCAATTACCTCGCCCAACCGGCCCTCACCTTACAAGCTGGCAACGAGATCAAACAGATTATCACGCAGAAATACATCAGTATGTTCATGAATACAGGTGGACAGCCATTCTTCGAACAACGCCGGACAGGTTTCCCGACATTCGAGACGGCAGGTGCAGGGATACTCAACGGAGGAAAGATCCCCAAAAGATGGATGTATCCTTCGGATGAATACACCAACAATGCAACGAATGTGCAAAACGCCGTCAAGGCGCAATACCCGGGAGGTGACGACATCAATGGAACAATGTGGCTCATTCAATAAAAAAATAACGGGGCGCCTCGACAGGCGCCCCGTATTGAACATTTATATAAACTAATACCTCGCAGGTTCATTCGGCTTCGGCAACGAAGCCTTTATAAATTTCCGCAGATTATCCGTCGCCTCGGCAAGATCAGGCTTGCGCAGATACATCATATGGCCGCTGCGATAACCTTCCCACTGCAGCCGGTCCTTCAACTTACCGCTGGGGTCCAGTTGCCAGAGACTATACTTGGCATTAAAATAATCACAAGCCCCGTCATAATAGCCTGACTGTATCAGCAGATGCATAAAAGGGTTCTCCGCAATGGCCTGACGCAGGTTCTCACCCGTATGGTCGTTCTGACTATTCCAGGGACGTACAGGGCCAAAAAGATAATACTGCAAGTCCGTCTTATAATGCAATTCTTCACGTAAATACACATTCATCGCCGGCATAAAAGCATGGTTCCAGGAGTTCAACTCTGCATTATAGTCCGGCCCTTCACCCGCATCCTGCATGTCCAGCCCCCGATAACGGCTGTCCAGCCTCCCTATCGTAAAACCTTTATCCCTCAACAGCTCCTTCCAAAAGAAGTTCGAAGGTACGATCAGGTTGGCCTGCAAAAGGAATTTCTCAGAAAGACCCGTGTAACGGGCCATCTTTGCCGCCAGCTCCTTTTTCTTCGCTTCATTCAGAAATCCTCCCATCGCCAATGCCGGTATCAGCTCATTCACAGTGAAACTCTCCACTTCCGGCAACACCTCCGTCAAATCCTTTTTCTGCAGATCTGCAGACAACGCCTTGTGATACCAGGCCGTAGCGGCATAATAAGGCACACGCAGAGAGGCTTTTACAAAATCGCTCCGCTCGATACCCAGCTCGGTAGGGCTTACCAGTATGACGCCGTTCAGATACATCCATTGCGCCTCCTGCAGCTCAAGAGCAAGCCCCGAAGCCCGGGTCGTACCATAGCTCTCCCCAATAAGGAACTTTGGCGAGGCCCAGCGGTTCTTACGGGACACGAACGTCGCAATCCATTGAGCGAGATATTTGATGTCCTCATTCACCCCAAAAAAACGGGAGGTGGGAATATCCTTGCTTACAGCCCGGGAAAACCCCGTGTTTACAGGATCGAGATAGACTATATCAGCCACATCCAGGATTGAATATGGGTTCTCTTTTACGCCATAAGGCTGGATAGGATACCCCTCGTCATCAATGTTCAGACGACGGGGGCCGGTATAGCCTATCTCCATCCACACAGACGGAGTGCCGGGACCTCCGTTAAAAGAGATCACTAAAGGACGGGCCGCGCGATCCTTGACATCAGACCGCTCGTAATACGTATAAAAAACACCGGCGATCGGCTTGCCTTCCTCATCCCAGACAGGCATGGAGCCGGCCGTTGCATCATAAGGGACACGTACTCCCCCGATAGTTACTTCTGCATGGGTCGTGATGGAAGAGTCGATGTTGAGCGTCCGGCTGCCGGATGGCATTTTCTCCACCGGCGGCGTCGGCGGAGCAGCAGGGACAGCATTCCGCTGCGCCGCGTTCCTTTGTGCATTGACGTTACCCAATACGGTCAACGTCAACAATAGAAGACGAAGTTTTCTCATATGTCTGTTTGATTCTTGCGAATATACGGGATTTTTTTACCCCATCGCCGGATCGCTGATGCTCTCCTTTCCTGTCTCTATACGCCCTGCATACCTTCTCTCATATCCTTCATATCCTTCCACAAGGATGCTGAGATCATACCACCCGGATTGGGCCTTGGTATCCAGGATAATGGAAGGACTGCCTCCTTCGCCGCCGCCGGCTGCTATGTCCCTGGTCAGAAGTTTCGCTCCATAAGCATTATCTCTTATCTGTACCTTATAGCCCCGTGCCCCATCCGTATTCACAACGCGCAACAGTAAACGACCACTCAATTTGTAATCCGGCGCAAACTCATAGTCCAGGTTGAACACCAAGGGCGAATCATTTTTGAGGCCGGCAAACCGCCGGTAGAACCCATTGGGTCCATACACCCGCAGATCATATCCCCCATCCGCAAATAGTGTCAGCGGAAAATCATCCGTCATCTGATCACCGGCGGCCACGGCATAATTCCGGACCAGCCGCTCTCTTCCATGCACATACGCGATAAAAGGGCTGCCTGCCGACCGCTCGCCAAACACCATCTTGTCCACATGCAAACCCAGCGTAAGCGCATTTCTATCGTCATTAAGATCAGCTTCGGCATACAGCTCATACGGCAACGCACAGGAAGATTTTGTCCCCCGCTCCTGCCCCGGCATCAGGGAAGACGCGGAAAGATCACGTTTCACCTGTTCGATATCTTCTTTTGTCAGTTGCTTATAGCCGGGCAGCTGCCGGGTCTTCGCCTGGTGAATACCCTCGATCACCTGGTGTTGGACCAATGGCTTGGGGGTCGATATCCTTTCTTCATTGTAAGGACGGAATACGGAAGTGAGATCCCCGCACACCGTCCGGCGCCAGGCAGAAATATTCGATTCGACTATCCGTTTGCCCGTCCTATGCCCCAGCCACTTCTCCATGAACTGCAGGATGGAAGTGTGGTCAAACACCTGCGAGTTGACATACCCGCCCCGGGTCCAGGGAGAGGCTATGACCAACGGCACTCTATACCCGAGCCCTATCGGCCCGCTGCGCGCCTCCTGCTCCGTCACCTGCTGCATATCCTGCTCCTTTGTCACCCATTCGACACCCGTGTCGACGTTCTTTGACACCAATCCCGTTTCAGGACGGGAAGGATCGGGCGCCGTAAAAGGAGGTACATGATCAAAATAACCGTCATTCTCGTCATAACAGAGAATAAATATGGTCTTCTTCCAGACCTCGGGATTATGGGTAAGGATATCCAGCACTTCTGAAACATACCAGGCCCCATACCAGGGAGAGCTGGGATGATCGGAAAAGTTCGCCGGCGCCACCAGCCAGGACACAGTAGGCAGCTTGCTATCGCGTACATCCTGTCTGAACTGATGCAACACATCACCCCTCGGCACCTGCACCTCGCCACCTTGATAGTTCAAGGCAGTCAGGTTGTGAAAATGCGGGTCCTCGCTGTTACGGGTAAATGCCCTGTTATGCAGAGATTGCTGTCTTGGCGTCAGCATGCTGAAATTATCAGGGGTAAAACGCTTGTACTCCTTATTCAGGGACGCCAAGGCAGCCTTCTTTTCCTCCAGCTGTTTCTTCAAAGCGTCATCCGAAGGCGAAGCAGCCGCCTTCTGCTGCAGTTCTGCCACTTCCTTTGTCGTCTTTTGTATCAACACAGGGATAAAGGGCATATAGGCCCGGGAGTAACGGACATTATATTGGGCAAACCATTCCAAGGGATTGTCCGTAAAATTCGCCAGCCAGTCTTCTTCCTCTCCTTTAAAGGCAGGATGCACACTGATCTCATTCTGGTAGATCCGCCAGTCGATGCCATGCTCCTCCAGCCGTTCGGGAAATGTCGTCCAGGAAGCCTCCACATTATAGTCCGTATCCTGATTGCGTACCCTTGCCCTCGTCTGCGCATTTTGCTGATCCCGGATGGTCCCCGTCCATAGATACAGCCGGTTGGGGGTAGTCCCTGTCAGGGACGAGCAGAAGTTCTGGTCACAGACAGTAAAAGCATCCGCAAGGGAATAATAGAACGGGATATCCCTCCGGTCATAATAACCCATTGTCAGCGGCATGTGCGCATAAGCCTCGTTCCCCGAAGGTTTAGCTTGCAGCCATTTATCATATTTGCCCTCATTCCGGGCATCGATCTGGTTGGACCAGGAATGAGGCAACGACCCCATCCAGGTGGCCTTGGTATCCTTGATATCCAGACGGAAAGGAGCATAGGTTTCCCCGGCGGCATTGGTCTGTAGCCATACAGGGTTACCATCCGGTAATTCAATGGCCCGGGGATCACGATACCCCCGCACCCCCTTCAGACTGCCATAAGTATGATCAAAGCTCCTGTTCTCTTGCATAAGGATCACGACATGCTCCGCATCCAACCAGGTACTGCCTGTGGGCGGATCAATGGCTAAGGCTTTTTGGATACTGGTGGGAAGTACGCCGGAAAGACCGGTGGCCCCCGCAATCATGGCCGCTTTTTTGATGAACTCTCTGCGACTATCCATTGTTCGGTACAGGTTGAATGATGAAATATCTTTTATTCTACCCCTTTTATCCGCATCGGCAATACATACACAGACTCCACTTCCGTAATAAACAGCTCGTTCCTGTTCTTTCCTCCAAAACAGAGGTTGGATGTCGATTTCATACCTACAGGAATATGGGCGATCTTTTCCCCCGAAGGGCTGAATACGGTGATCCCATTGCCCGTTAGATAAAGATTGCCTCTTTCGTCCAGGGTAATGCCATCGGAGCCCATTTCGGCAAATAATTGCCTCTCCGTAAGGGTAGCGTCCTTATTGATCCGGTATTTATAAGTCTTCCTATCCTGTATGTCCGCTACGTACAGCCATTTGCCGTCAGGGGTGCCCACAATGCCATTGGGTCTTATCAGACCGTCGGCAACCATGATGGCCTGGTCCTTTCCCTTTGGCAGATAGTATACTTTCATCCCCTCGATGTCCGGCTTGGTCCGGGTCCAGTAAGGACGCTGATAATAGGGGTCGGTAAAATAAATACCCCCCTTTTTGTCGATCCAGCAATCATTGGGGCCATTCAGCTGATGCCCCCCAAAGTCCTTCATCAGGACAGTGACCTTTTTATCCGGACTGATAGACCATAGCTCCCCCTTATCGTCGGCACAGGTGACCAGGTTGCCTTTTCTGTCAAAATAGGTGCCATTGCTCCGCCCGGCGCTATCCATCCATAGTGTCAACCCGCCGTTGACATCGTACTCCCATATCTTGTTATTGGGCTGATCTGTAAAAAAGACATTTCCTTTACGATCGACAGAAGCCCCCTCGGTAAAGCTAAACTGGCTGGCAATAAGCCTGGGTATAGCTCCGGGAGCCACAAGAGAATCCTTATCGAACAAATTTGTCTGTCCTTTAGACAATAAACCGGGAACCAACAAAACAATGATAAAGGAAATATACTTCATTTTGTAAAACTATGGCAATTTTCTAATTTGCAGATGACCTCCCTCCTCCTACGCCTATTAGGCAGAAATACACGCTTATGAGGAATTGGTCTATTATACCGTTTTGTCTGTTGGCTCCCCTGGCCTTCCCCTCGTCGCCCCATGCGCAGGACTTACCTCATTTTGTTGAAAAGCTGACGACCACCGAAGGACTCAGCAGCAACAACATCAACGACCTGGCGCAGGATGACAATGGCTTTCTCTGGATCGCTACACCCGATGGGCTCAACAGGTTTGACGGGGCGGAAGTGGTGCAATATTACCACCAGGACCTTTCCAGTTCTTTACCGCATAATTACATTTACTGCCTGAAAAGACTCCCCGGTAACTTCCTGGCCATCGGCACGCAAAAAGGGCTTTCCTTTTACGACGGCGCCACCGGTCTTTTTCATAATTTTTACTATAGATTGAACAGCCCGCTGGACGACCATAACAACGCCATCGTCTCGTTAGAGACAGATGCATTAGGCAATCTCTGGGCAGCCTCGGACAATTGTATCTTTATTTTCGATCCCCGACGCCGGCTCAAAAAAGTGATCCCTTCTCCTTTTACGGCTGAAGAGATCAGCAGGCTGCGCGTAAGGTTCGTAGAGAGAATGCTTCCCCTGACAGGGGGTGATATGCTGTTGTGCCTGTATGACGGCTGGCATATATACTCCCACGGGAACAATACCTACACAAACAGCCGGCAGCCACTCTCTTTTTTAACCCCCGGCACATCCGCCGACTTCTCCGGCGCTCGTCTTTTCAAGGTCTGCGAAAGGTTCTTTCTTCACATCCCTCCTCACAAGGACAGTTTGCAGCTGCTGGACGAAGAGGGACGCTGTCTCGATAGCCGCCCTTTCTCATACAATAAATACCCCTACATCTCCTGGTCGCAGCAGGTGGTCACGCTGGACTCTTCCAACCTGGTACTGCTGCTGCACAATTATGGATTGATCATGATCCGTATAAGCTGGCAGCACGGATACCCTTCTTTCTCCTCCATCTCCCCCCTCAGGTTTGCCGCCAGTGAATACAACACGGCCCTCCGGGATGCGCAAGGCAACTGGTGGCTGGCCACTACCCGTGAGGGACTGGAGAAGATATCTCCGTCCCGGCAGCATTTTAATGGGAAAGCACTTATAGATACCCGTTCAGGCAATCCGGTCCGTTATGAAACGACCTCCTTCAGTCGCTGGAACCACCGGCTTTGGACAAGCACTTATGGCAACGGTTTCTTCGACATCGATCTTTTATCCGGCCACGAGCAACAGCACCTACTGACACGGACAGGTGACGACACCTGGGCAAACTTTATCTGGAATGTCCGTCAGGTAAATGGCGACACGCTTTGGGTAGGCACGCAGATCGGTCTTTTCTGGTATAGCCTCGCTTCAAAACATTGCGGACGGCTGCCCGGCAGGTACGGCAAGCCGGCAGCCCTCGACTCGGTGGCCATTACCACGCAATTCGTGGACAGCAAGGGCCTCGTCTGGATAGGCATGGGTAAAGGCAGGGGGCTTTGCTGCTGGGACTCCGCTGCCGGACGCTTTCGATACTATCCCGGCAACGACCCTAACGGCTATCCCCTACGCTATCCCCTTCATACAGCGGAAGACAGACAAGGCAATCTCTGGTTTACCAGCGACGCCAGTGCACAACTGGTCCATTGGGATCGCCGGTCCGGACATTTTCAGGTGATGTCTTTGCCGGAAACCGTCAGAGAGCAGTCAGGACACCTCAGCGGCATCTATTGCGAAGGGGATTCCATTCTGTGGCTGGGCTCGATCACCTGCGGATTGCTGAAATACGATCTTTTTACGGGCATAGTCACCATCTACGGACATGAGAAGGGCCTGGGCAACAGTCATATCAGCAGCATCTATGAGGACGCCCGTAAAAGACTATGGCTGGTGACAGAGGGAGGGCTTGTATGTTTTCATCAGCAGACGGGGAAATTCACCAACTATTCCTCCAGGGATGGATTGCCCGTCACTTATCCGACCGCCGACTTCCTCTACGACACATCCTCCCGGCGTCTCTATACGGGCGGACATGGCAGCCTGTTATACTTCGACCCTGTCTCTGTCTGCCCTTCGTCACCGCCACGGAAAACCCTTATCACAGCCTTGCGTGTCAACGGTAAGCTCTGGATGCCGGAACATGACGGTTCCATCCGTCTCAACGCACAGCAAAATGATATCTCCATCCAATATGCCACCGTGGACCTCACGGACGGCGAGGATATCCAATATGCCTATCGACTGGAAGGGGTAGACACAGGCTGGATTATGGCAGGCCATGGACGACAGATCAACTTCAGCCGCCTGGCGCCGGGAAAATATACCTTTATGGTACATACCGCCGGGGCAGACGGTGCTTTCTCCGGACAGGTGGCATCCGTAACCTTCCTGATAAGCCCTCCTTTTTCAGGTACCATCGGATTCTACGTGCTGATGCTGTTGACAGTAGGAGCGCTGTCCTGGACGCTCTATCATTTCCGGCAACGACAGATCAACCGTACCAGACAGATACGCAGCGAAATATCCAGGAACCTGCATGACGAAGTGGGCGCCAACCTCACCAATATCAGCCTGAGCAGCTTGCTGGCAAAAAAACAGCTCCATAATGAATACGCCGTCAGCCAGCTGCTGGAACGCATCTACCAGGACAGCCAGACGGTGTCAGAGGCGATGAGGGAGATCGTCTGGAGCATCGACCCCAGCATCGATACGTTGGGAGACGCCCTGCCACGTATGCTGCATTATGCATCCAAATTACTGGAAGCCAACAACATGGAATTGCAGGCAGAGATCTTGCCGGCAGTGGAGGATATAAAGTTCTCCATGCAGCAACGCCGGGATATCTATCTCATCTTTAAAGAGGCGGTGAATAATATGGCCAGACATTCCCAGGCTACGGCAGCCTTTATCCACCTCTCATTAAAGCACAATACCCTGATCATGACCATCTCTGACAACGGGCGTGGGTTCGACACCAGTGCGGCCAGGATAAGCAACGGTCTGAGAAATATGCAGGAAAGAGCCCACGATCGCGGATGGCAGCTGGATATCAGGTCAGGCTCGGGGGCAGGAACGACCATCGTACTATATGCCGGCATAGCATAAATATGTCATAGTGATTTACCTTTTCCCATACTAATTTTATCGCCCTGCTATGGCTGTAAGTATCGTCATCTTTGAAGACAACATCAGATTACGCGAGTCGCTCACTATACTGCTCGACGGAGTGGACGGCTACAACGTATGCGGAGGTTATGGAAATTGCGAACAGGCAGCCGCGATCATCGGACGGCACCGGCCGGACATCGTGATCATGGACATCGGTATGCCGGGCGTGGACGGCATCGAAGGCCTGCGTATCATAAAGGAAAAATACCCGGAGACATGTATCATCATCCACACTGTACTCGAGGATGAGGATAGGCTCTTCCAATGCCTGTGCGGAGGAGCCAATGGTTATATACTAAAGAATACTTCCTTTGTCCACCTCCTGGAAGCCATCGAGAATGTCCTCCATGGTGGAGCCCCCTTGTCCCCTACCATCGCAAAAAAAGTACTGCAATCCTTCCGGCAAACAGCATCCAGCCGGCTGCAATACCACCTGACCGACAGGGAAAAAGAAGTGCTCAGTCAATTGGTAAAAGGATTTAGCTATAAGATGATCGCAGGTAATTGTCATATCAGTGTCGATACAGTACGGGGACATATCCGGAATATTTACTCCAAACTGCACGTCAACTGTGGCCGCGAAGCCGTCGCTAAGGCGCTCCGCGATCGCATCGTGTGATGCCTGCCTGATGCCCAAACAGCATTATCATGCCATTGACCTCTTCTCGCCACCCGGATATATTTGCTGAAAGCTCCATTATGAACAACACTTCTTCTTCAGAACGGACACCAGCTCCGGGACGACGCAATTTTCTTACCAGCATCGCCACCGGCGCCGCCGCATTAGGCATGGCTTCTATGATTCATCCGCTTAAGCTGGATGCAAACCCTGTCACAGGCCCCGGCGACGCTGACGCCTGGTTTAGTAAGATCAAGGGCAAACATCGCATAGTCTTCGACGTTCCCCGCCCTCATGAGATATTCCCCTTTGCATGGCCCAAGGTCTTTTTGCTCACCAATGCAGCCACAGGAACGCCGGAAAAGGACAACAGCGTGGTAGTGGTGCTGCGGCATGACGGTATCCCCTACGCGTTCGAGGACCGGCTCTGGGCCAAATACAAGTTCGGCGAGACATTCAAGATCGACGACCCCGCCACCAAAGCGCCATCCGTTCGCAATCCTTTCTGGAAACCAAAGCCAGGCGATTTCAAGGTCCCGGGCATCGGTAATGTCGACATCGGCATCGATCAGTTGCAGGACAGCGGGGTCATGTTCTGTGTATGCGATATGGCGATGACCGTATACAGCGCCGTAGCAGCCATGGGCATGAACCAGGACCCGGCTGAGGTAAAAAAAGACTGGCTCTCCGGCCTCCTGCCCGGCGTACAACCCATGCCTTCCGGCATATGGGCCATCGGACGCGCCCAGGAACACGGCTGCACCTATTGCTTTGCAGGATGAGATACGTCTTCTTCCTCTTCCTCCTCAGCTGTTCTTCGCCGCAGGCGAAGAACAGCTGGACCCCTCCTGATACCAGCCGCATACCTCACTCTGCCGAAGGTACGCTGATCCGCTATGGCCGCGAGCTGATAGCCAACACCGCTCTCTATCTGGGCCCCAGGGGGAAGATATCGGTCCAGGGCAATGGCATGAATTGCCAGAACTGTCACCTGGATGCCGGCACACGCCCCTGGGGCAATAACTACAGCGGCGTGTTCTCCACTTATCCAAAATACCGTGACCGCAGCGGACAGATCGAGTCCATCTATAAAAGGGTCAACGATTGTCTCGAACGCAGCCTCAACGGGAAAGCGCTGGATTCCACCAGCCGGGAGATGCAGGCAATCTATGCCTATATAAAATGGCTGGGACAGGCTGTTCCCAAAGGCGTTCGCCCCGCCGGAGCAGGCATCTCCGATCTGCCCTATGAGGACAGGGCAGCAGACACTATAAAAGGAGAAATAGTATACAGGGGGAAATGCGCACGCTGTCATGGACAGCAAGGCGAAGGCATGTGGAGCGCCGACAGCGGCCGTTGTATTTATCCTCCCCTCTGGGGACCGCACAGCTATAATACAGGCGCGGGGCTGTTCCGTCTCAGCCGTCTTGCCGGCTATGTAAAGGATAATATGCCCTTTGGCGCAGGACATGCCGCCCCACAACTCACCGACACAGAAGCCTGGGACGTAGCCGCCTTTATCGAATCCCGCCCCCGACCACAAAAGACATTTTTAGGCGACTGGCCAAACATCACCCGAAAACCATTCGACCTCCCCTTCGGACCCTATGCGGACAGTTTCCCGGAAAGCCAGCACAAATACGGCCCCTTCACCCCAATAACCGCCGCTTCCCGCAAGTTATTTTAACTTTATCAATTCTTCTCCCAGCCTTATATCGCCTGTCCCGCACTAAATTTGAAGATTAAAGCCCCCCCATGATCTGGTATGAACATGAAGTGCAACGCTTAGAGCAGGAAAAAGCTAAGCTGGAATATGAACCAGGAACAGTGTTCTATGGCAGCTCGTCCATCAGGCTTTGGGACACCTTGTACGAAGACTTTTCGGCCTATCAGCCTGTCAACCTGGGATTTGGCGGATCGACGCTTGCGGCCTGCGTCTGGTTTTTTGAAAGACTGGTGACCCTCTATCACCCCAGGGCCATCGTCCTTTACGCAGGCGACAATGACCTGGGCGATGGCAGACACCCGGAAGAAGTGTTTATCTTTTTCCAGCAGATGGTCGCACGCACCCGTGAACATTTTGGAGATATCCCCCTTTTCTTTATCTCCATAAAACCCAGCATCACCCGCTGGAACATCGTCGACAGCATCCGCTATACCAACGACCTTATAGAAAAAGAGATCAAAAAAAAAGGGAACAACCTGCATTACATCGATATCTATCACAAAATGACAGACAACGCGGGTTACCCAAAAAGAGAATTCCTGGACCCGGATGGATTACACATCAGCGAAAAAGGCTACGCTTTATGGAAGGATATTATACTTCGACATCTATCCACCATCATCCGATGAACAGAGAATATCATAAATGGTACAGCCCATCGCTGCAAAGAGACATGGAATTGCTGGTCTTTGGCTCCGCCGGCGCCCCCGTGCTGTTCTTTCCCACCCGGACCGCCCATTTTTATGATTATGAGGACTGGCACGTCATCGACGCCATGCGCCGTAAGATAGACGGCCGGCAGATACAGGTGTACTGCCTCGACAGCATCGATAAGGAAAGTTTCTACGCCAAACATATCCCTCCCGCCGAACGGATCCTCCGGCACTTGCAATACGAACAATACCTGTTAAAGGAAGTGATCCCCCTTGTAAAACAAAAGAACGCCTCTCCCACCCTGGTAGCCGCCGGCTGCAGCCTGGGCGCCTATCATGCCGCCAATATAGCTTTTAAATATCCAACGCTCTTTCATAAAATAGTCGGACTCAGCGGACGTTATGACCTGACTACTACGATGCCGTATTTTGACGATCTGTTCGAAGGCTATCGCGACGAGAACATTTATTACAACATGCCGGGCCAGTTTATACCCAACCTGTATGATCCTGAGCTGATCCGACTGCTAAAAGATCTGGAGATCATCTTTGTCGTGGGAGAACAGGACGTCTTTTTGGAGAACAACCAGGCCATCAGCAATGCACTTTGGAGTAAGGGTATCTGGAATGCACTACATCTCTGGGACGGAGAGTCGCATAAGGCCCGCTATTGGCGGCATATGGTGCAGTTGTATCTGTAACCCGGGGCCTCCTACTTCTTTTCTACTTCTACTGCCCATTCATTTCCGCTGCTTATTTTGTTTACAGCCGCAAAGCTTCCCTGGTTCAGCGCAAAGGACACCTGCAACAGGCTGTTCAGATAGGCCAATGGTTTGCCGATAGCTACAGCACCAAAGGTGGTGCTATACGGCATGGTCCCCTGGTATACCTGCTTGCCGTTGTGAAAGATCTTTACGGACAGCTGATCGCCGGCGTTTGCATGCAATTGATGGAACAGATCATCCGGTATGTTCGTCCAGACATTCCCGTATTGAATGTCCAGCACAGGTATCGTCCCCTTGATCACCTTGCCTTCCAGCACCGCCTTCTGATAAGGTATGGACACCACTTCCTGCCGGGGCAGCAAAGGTCCCACCTGTTCAAAGCCGATCACACCCGCGGCAAGACGGGCCGCTGTATAGGCATACACGTCACGCCCGTGAAAAGTATAGGACTTTTGTGAGTCCTTTCGACGGTTCACCGCCTCGTCGATCTCCCTGATCGCGTCGATGCCCAACGTCTCCGCTACCAGGGTCAGCGTTCCATTGTCGGGTGTTACGATCAACTGTCCCGTGCGCGTCTTCAGGACAACAGACTTCCTTTCCGTGCCCACACCCGGGTCGACGACAGAGACAAATACAGTCCCGGCCGGCCAGTAAGGAACAGTCTGTCTCAATCTATACGCCGCCTCCCAAATATTATAGGCAGGTATCTCATGCGTGAGATCAAACAATTTGAGGTCGGGGGAAACACCTATAGCCACACCTTTCATTTCAGATACGGCGCCATCTTTTAATCCAAAATCCGACTGGAAAACAACTACCTTGTTCTGGGCCGAAGCACACAATCCGGCCACCACCAGTATAACGAATAGAAAAAATCGCTGCATTATTTCCTTTTTTCAAATATATCGCTTTGTCACCTCATCCATCCTTCAATTTTATAATTTTTCACAAAGAGCTTTCGTTCCTGCCCCCCATTGTCAGGCCTGTATAGCGTCTGATGGATTATACACCTTAACCGAGCTACTTGCAGGAAGTTCGTCAGTCGAAAGACCATACTCCTGCGTTATTTCGAATGCCTTTATATAGATAGTCCCGCTTTCGATCTTATCTGTCCAAAAGTCATACTCGTATAACCCCGGTTGAAAAGAATTGTATAATTGAAAGTCGGTTTTTGTTACCTGCCTGTTTGTTATACTATCAGGCCTCTGCCCACTCCATAAGCCGGACAACCCGTCAAATCGCCGATAAACAAGAAAGCATCTCCACATACCATCCATTTCACTTATCTTGAATCATTTATTCCCAATCTATATGTATAAACGTAAAACCTTATTATCCTTTATTGCCATCCTGTCCCTCGCCCCGGCATCCAGGGCCCAGATCAATGCAGCCCTGCTGCGATTCCCGGATGTATCCGCCACGCAGATCGTATTCACGTATGCCAATGACCTGTGGGTAGTGCCAAAAGAAGGGGGGAAAGCACAGCACCTCAGCTCCCCGGCAGGAGTGGAAATATTCCCCAAATTCTCCCCCGACGGCCGCACCATCGCATACACCGCCGACTATGACGGCAATAACTCTATATATACCATCCCTGCTGAAGGAGGGGTGGCCAGCCGTCTCACCTGGCACGGTTCGCTGGAAAGGGTTATCGACTGGTATCCCGATGGGCGACGCATCCTGTTTGCTTCGGGCAGAGAGGCCGGACGCGAACGCTTCGATCAGTTCTTTACCATCGGGGTGGCAGGCGGCCCCGTTCAAAAACTTCCCCTTCCTTATGCCGAGTTCGGCTCTCTGTCCCCGGATGGCAGCCAGGTCGCCTTTACTTTTAAATCACAGGTATTCCGCAACTGGAAACGCTACAGGGGAGGATGGAATGGCCAGATCCACCTGTTCAATCTGGCCAGTTATGCATTTGAGAATATCTCCACCACCGATGCCGACGACGAGCTGCCCATGTGGCACGGTAACAGCATTTATTTTCTCTCCGACAGAGGACCCGAAAAAAGGATGAATATCTGGGAATACAATATCACCTCCAAAGCATTTACCCAGGTGACAAATTTTTCCAACTACGATGTACATTACCCTTCGCAGGGGCCTGAAGACATCGTCTTTGAATATGCGGGTAAGCTATACTTATACAATTTCTCCTCCCGTAAGTCCGCGGAAGTCCCTATACAGGTGGTCACAGACCAGCAGGCCCTGCGCTCCACGCTGCAACCCGTCGAAAAACTGATGACCAACTATCAGATCTCTCCGGACGGCAAACGTGCCGTGATAGAAGCCAGGGGCGAGATCTTTTCAGTGCCTGCAGAAAATGGCGCTGTAAAAGACCTTACACTGTCCTCCGACGTATCAGAGAAATTCCCGGCCTGGTCGCCGGACGGAAAATACATCGCTTACTGGAGCGACCGCTCGGGAGAATATGAGCTGACGCTAAAAGAAACCACAGGCGACGGCGCTGAAAAAAAACTGACCTCTTATGGCCCTGGGTACAGGTACAACCTGTACTGGTCGCCGGACAGTAAAAAGCTGGCCTTTATCGACAAGGCCATGAAGATCTACATCTACGATAGGGCGACGGGACAGACTACCTACATCGACCATGGCCTCCGGATGTTCGAAGGCAATCTGCAGGGCTTTTCTCCCAGTTGGTCGCCCGACAGCCGATGGCTGGCCTATGACCGTGACCTTCCCAACGGCCATAGGGCGGTATTCATCTACGATTACACCAATAAGGCTTTACACCAGGCCACCAGCGGGTATTATTCAAACGCCAATCCCACCTTCGATCCCGGCGGCAAGTATTTATACATTACGACCAGTCAATCTTTTAACCCGGTGTACAGCGACATGGATAATACTTTTATTTATCCGAATTCGACAAACCTGGCAGCCATCGTGCTGAAGAAGACTACACGCTCGCCGTTGTATCCAAAGGATGATACGGTCGCATTACAACAGGAGGAGACACCGGCAGCCCCAACGCCCCCCGCAGCCGGCAAATCATCGGATGCCGCAAAGCCAAAGCCGCCAAAGATCACTCCGGTGGACATCGACATAGACGGACTGGAATCACGGATCATCCTTCTGCCGGCAGAACCGGGTAATTATGGCAACCTCTACGCAGCCGATGGCAAGCTCATTTATCAAAAATTCCCCAATACAGGTTCCGGCGATAAAGCGAGCCCGGTGATGTTCTTCGATCTGGATAAACGCAAGACAAAGACCATCACGGAAGATGCAGGCGGATGGTTGCTCTCTGCCGACGGCAAGCACCTCCTGGTGGTAAAAGACGGTGCGGTCTTTATCATCGCGGCGGATGAGAACCAGAAACTCGACAAACGGCTCCGCACGGCCGAAATGCAGATGTGGGTCGATCCGCGCAAAGAGTGGCGCCAGATACTGACAGAAGCCTGGCGGCTGGAGAGAGACTATTTCTACGATCCCGGCATGCACGGACTGGACTGGAATAAAGTAAAGGAGAGGTACCTGAAGATATTGGACGGCGCAGTCACCCGGGAAGAAGTGGACTTTATCCTGGGAGAGATGATCGGCGAGCTGAATGCATCCCATACTTACCATGGCGGTGGCGCGGGAGAAACACCCAAACGTGCTGCGGTAGGCTATCTTGGTATAGACTGGGAGGCCGATGGTGAATATTACAGGATAAAGAAGATCATAAAAGGCGCCCCCTGGGATGCCGAGGTCCGGTCGCCCCTCGATTTGCCTGGCATACAGGTAAAGGAAGGGGACTATATCCTGGCCGTCAACGGTGTACCCCTGACGACAAAGACAGAACCCTACGCCTTGTTTGGCAACCTCGCGGACAAGCCGGTGGAACTGACCTGGAACAGCACGGCCTCATGGACAGGCGCTCACAGGACGATCGTACAGACATTGCGCGACGAATCAAGGCTCCGTCACCTGGCATGGATCGAACACAATCGGCAATTGGTGGAAGACGCCACAGGCGGCAACGCGGGCTATATCTACGTACGCAGCACCGGCATCGATGGACAAAATGAATTGATCCGTCAGTTTACAGCACAGCTGGATAAAAAGGCCCTGGTGATAGATGAACGTTTCAACAGTGGAGGGCAGATACCCGACAGGTTTATAGAGATGTTGGACCGCAAACCGCTCGCCTTCTGGGCTACCCGCGATGGCGTCAACTGGAACTGGCCACCCTCGGGCAATTTCGGACCAAAGGTTATGCTGATCAACGGATGGAGCGGTTCCGGCGGGGACGCCTTCCCGGATTATTTCCGCAAGGCGGGATTAGGCCCCTTGATCGGCAGTCGCACCTGGGGCGGCCTCATCGGCATCAGCGGCGCCCCGCCACTCATCGATGGAGGGAATATCACCGTTCCCACTTTCCGTATGTTCAATCCTGACGGCACATGGTTCAAGGAAGGACACGGCGTGGACCCGGATATCCCCGTGGCGGAAGACCTGACACAAGGAGCCAAAGGACAGGACAATCAGCTGTCAAGGGCGATACAGGAAATCAATGACCTGTTGAAAAAGAAAGGGTTTACGCCCCCGAACAGACCGGCGCCGGAGACGAGATAGACGCTGACAAAAGGCCGTCCACAACAAAATGGACGGCCTTTTGCTTTAGGTGTAACCCACCCTCCCATACCCCGTTTCTCCAACCGCATATTCCGGATCCGGAACACGCCCATTTTAAACTTTAGCTGTTTATGCTCCCCTTTAAGCTCTTTTTTGTCTTCATAAAAGTCACTTTACCTTAATAGATATAAGAGAATTGTGAACAGACACACCACCTCCGTCCCTACCCCCGCCGGGGCTGCATGACTCCAGGATCGCATTTGTCTGGAGATATAGACGATTTATCAATTCAGTATACGGGAACGACACTCTCTGATTGATATACAACATCAATAAACCCAGGGTCGCATGTCTTATCTGACTTTTGATCAGTTCAACCTGCTCCACCTGCAATATCCCCTTGCTCACGCAATAATTCCACTCTTCCTCGCAAACCTTGTCAAGGGAAAAGCTGATGATCTCCGTAGCACGTCCTTTATCTTTAAAACTTCCGAGGTTCTCCATAAAGAACAGGGAAAAGATGCCGGGATACTGAACAAAAAAGTCCACATATGCCCTGATAGATGCCCGCAGCCGCTTGATCCCCCGCTCCTGCCTTTTTGTATGCTCACGTACATGCTGTTCGCATTCGCCGTAAAAATCATACACACATAAAAAGACAAGATCATTGATATCCTTGAAGTAATTATAAAGCGTGGCATAAGAATACCCGGCCCGGTCAGCGATGTTCCGCACATTTACGCTTTGCAGACCTTCAGACTTTAACAGGTCCTTTGTCGCCTGCAGAAAATAACCCTTGATCCTCTGCTCCTGGATTTCTTTGTTTTTCATCCGAAATATTTATCGGATGTAAAAATACTGAACATTGTTCATAAAATAAAATATTGTTTATTCCGCTCGGAGACTCCTCACAGGATTTGCCCACGCCGCCCTCAGCGCCTGCCAGCTGATGGTGAAAAGAGCAATACCCACCGCCAATACAGCCGCAAGACCAAACACCCCCCACCCAATACTGATCCTATAGGCAAAATCCTGCAGCCAGCGGTGCATCGCCCACCACGAAAAAGGGAACGCGATCAACGCGGCAACCAGCACCAATAATAAAAAATCCTTCGACAGCAGACTGACAATATTGGTCACCGTAGCGCCCAGCACCTTCCGTATCCCGATCTCCCTGGTCCGCTGCTCGGCCGCATAAGCCGCCAATCCGAACAAACCCAGACAAGCAATACAGATGGCCAGCAATGAAAACGATAAGGATATCCCCCCCATCCGCCGCTCGGCTTTATACTGCGCGTTGAAATCATCATCCATAAAGGAATAGAAGAAAGGCTGACCAGGGACCATCGACCTCCATTTCTTTTCTATCCCGGTGATCAGACCGGGAATGTTATTGCTATGTATACGCAACGCCACACTGCCTTTATCTTCCTGCAGATATAACGCCATCGGCGTAACCACTTCCCGGAGGCTGTTGAAATTGAAGTCCTCCATCACACCCACGATATGCCATACATTTACTTTCTTGGTTGCTACATCGTCCAGTTGATAGAGATTCTTCCCGATAAGCGGTCCTCCTCCCAGCATACGAGCAGCGGCTCCATTGATAATGATACCGTTCGAATCTGTGGGGAAAGACCGGGAAAAATTACGCCCTTGTTCTATTTTCATACCCAGTACAGATACATATTGTTCGTCCACGGGCCAGGACTGCATGATAATGGCCCCTTTCTGGTTCAGCGACGGAGAAAGGAAGAACGCATTACTATTACGGTTATCCGAGGTCGGCAGAAATCCTGTCATCGTAGCACCCTCCACGCCTGGCATCTTGAGCAGGTCTTCCCGGAAGGCCCGGGCCTGCGTTCCAAGTGTCCTGGTATTCCCCAGCACCAGCACATGATCCCTGTCATAACCCAGCCGTTTATTGCGGATATAACCCAATTGTTGATAGATCACCGCGGTACCTACAATAAGAAAGATACTGATGCCAAATTGGAATACGACGAGCGAATTGCGCAGCCAGCCCGTTTTAAAGCCGGATTGGAGATTGCCTTTCAGCACGGCGATAGGCCGGAAAGCCGAAAGAAAAAAAGCCGGGTACGATCCCGCCAGCAGCCCTACCACCACGCCCAGGACCAACAGGGACGGCGCCAGCCAGGGCCTGGAAAAAAGACCAATGCTCATCTCCTTTCCGGCCAGCTGATTAAACAATGGTACCATCAGTGCTGCAATACCCAGCGCCAAAAGAAGCGCCAAAAAACTGATGACGATGGATTCCATGATAAACTGTCCGATCAGCTGCCGCCTCATCGATCCCATGACCTTGCGCATACCGACCTCCTTGGCCCTGCCGGCGCTTCTGGCAGTGGAAAGGTTCATAAAATTGATACAGGCTATCAAAAGGATAAAGACGGCAATAGCCGAAAATATATACACATACTGTATGTTCCCGTTAGCTCCCATTTCCGCCGTACGGTTGCTATGGAGATGAATAGAGGTGAGAGGTGTGAGCGTAAACCCAAGATAACTGCCGCTCTTATACAACTCATCCAGGCTCTGGTTGAGTATCGACTTGACCAGGGGACCCATATATTTTTCGATCATCCCCGGCAGTTTGGCTTCCAGCCTGGCAGCATCGGCATCGTCCTTCAACAGAACATATGTATTATAATTATGGCTCAACCATTCGTCCACAGCCCGGCTTGACTGCAGCTGCAGCATGGGTATAAAAATGTCATATCGAAAATGGGATTGCGCCGGCATGTCGTGGATGACACCGGTCACTTTGTACTGGATGCTGTCATTGATAACAAGAACACGCCCCACTGCGTTGACATTGTCAAAATATTTACGGGCTATCTTCTCCGAGATCACCATCGAATGAGGCGTGGTCAGGGCTGTACGGGGATCGCCGGAGATCATCGGCAGGGTAAACACGTCGAACATGGAAGAGTCAGCATAGGTCACGCTTTCTTCCCGGATATTCTGGTCGCCTTTTCGTATCAGCAGGGGACTGGCATAACGGTATCGGGTGTATTGTTTTACTTCCGGATAATCCTGCAGCATGGATGGCCCCGCCAGAGGGGGCGCTACAGCTAAAAAAAGATGATTCCCGCCAAAGTTGATCTCCGCATCCAGCCGGTAGATCCGGTCGGCTTTTTTATTCCATCGGTCATAACTCAGCTCGTCGACGACATAAAGTACTATCAACAGACAGGTGGCCAGACCAATGGACAGCCCGATGATATTGATGGCGGAAAACCCCTTGTTCCTCCATAAGTTGCGGAGTGCTGTCTTAAAATAGTTGCGGAGCATAGATAAAGGTTATCGACCTATGACGCTCATGTTCCCAAAAAAGTTACAGCACCCCCCGGGTTGTGAACACCGCTACCGCCCCGGCGCCGGTACCACGGGCAAACTTTCATTACCCGTCTCCGACACGGCCTGCACCGCAAAAAAGTAATTGTCTTTGGAATAGGGGAGCTCGATGTCCACAGCCGTTGTAAATGTCTTTCTCTGCCACAGGGGGCTCGTCGTTTCACGCATGAGCACATAATACCCCTTACAATGCCCATAAACGGGAGCTTTCCAGCTCAGCGATGTGCTATTCGTCAAACCCCGCACCTCCACCTTCACGTCGGCTGGCATCCCGGGCGACTTGGCGAGATTGGCAAGGTTCGCCAGATTGAGGGCCGTATTCTTACGGAGATATTCAAAGTCCATGAATTCAGGCAGATCGCCGTAAACGACGCCTTTTCCCGTCCGGACATCCTGATGCTGGTGGTTAAAATTCTCATTCATCTCGGTGATACGCACGGCGGCATACCCATTATCCACAAATGGCGTATGATCACCCCCCCGGAGAAAACGGTCGTTTCGGTAGATCATCATCACCTGGAGATTATCCACATAACGCTCGCCCGTCTCTTTTACATAACGGGCCAGTTGTCTCGCCTTTCCATCATTCTCCAGTCCCAGCTGACGGATGGTCTTCGCCTGTTTGTCCAGCTCATAGGAGGGAAGCCCTTCACTAAATACCCGCACTTGTGTATTGTTGATGATATTGGTCTGGTTGCTGTTGTTGCTGCCGATGATGTCATTATTCAACACAGCTTCGATATTCCAACCCGCCGCCTTTGCTTTCTTCGCCATATAGGTAGAACCCAGCAGCCCCTGCTCCTCTCCGCTGACGGTGACAAAAATGATCGTGGCAGGGAAAGCATGCCGGCTCATGATTCGCGCACATTCTATCACAGCCGCGCTGCCGCTGCCATCGTCATTGGCGCCGGGAGCTTCGTTCACCCCGTCCAGGACATCCGTACGCCTGCTGTCAAGATGCCCGCTGATGATAAAGATGCGATTGTCATTAAGGTCTGTGCCTTTCAGCGTGGCGACGGTATTGCCCAGGCTGACATTGTTTTTCACCCGGTTGCCGTCGGCAGCATAAGTTGTGGTGTCTACAAAGGCGGTAAGACGGCCGCCCGAGCCGGCGGCAAACTGACTGAACTTCGCCAGCACCCAGTTACGGGCGGCGCCGATGCCTGTCTTACTGTCTGTAGTAGAGCTTACGGTACTACGGGTCTTGAATGCGGCCATGGCCCGGATATAAGCCTGGAGACTGTCCGCATTCACCTCTTTTACCATGTTTTCGATCTCGGGGTCCCTGTTGATGGTGGTTTGACCATATGCAGCGCAACACACGAGCACCGCAGCCATAAGGATATACTTTTTCATCCCCTAAAAATAAAAAAACCCGGCGCTGGCCGGGTCCTTCACGTGTGACTGTAGGTATACTCATTTAAAAGTTAGTTCCACATCTCCGCTGCTGTTATGCACTTTCACCGGTATCCCCCCTCCATTTAGCGTCCCGTCGATATGCTTTTCGTCGGATTCTCCCTTGAAATTAGTAAGGGAATTGACCTTGATCCTATCCGCGGATATCTGCAGGTCCAGCCCCTTCCCCTGCGGCAGCTGCATGGTGACATTCCCGCTGGAATTGGTCAGCTCAAGATATTTGCCCAGGTCCTTAAATCCTACGTTGATGTCCCCGCCACTGGTAGACGCATTCAGGCTGCAGGAAAGGTCCGTCATCCGTATATTGCCGCCGGAGGTCCGGGCCTGTAACTCCCCATCGATCTCCTCTCCCCGTACATTTCCACCGGAAGTACTGGCCCTGATGGTACCTTTTAAAAGACGAAGCCGCAGGTCGCCGCCGGAAGTCCCCAAACGCAGGGTGCCCTCACAATGTGTAGCTTCGATATTCCCCCCGCTGGTGGTCAGATCGATGTCCTCCTTGGAATCCGAAATATTGATATTACCGCCGGAAGTCCTCCCGACTACCTTACCCGTGAGCTGGTCGATATCCAGATTACCCCCGCTGGTCCTAAAATCCTGTAAGGGCCCGGTAAGCTTTTTTAGGGTAATATTCCCCCCGCTGGTCCTCAAAGAGGTGGTGACGGCCTCGGGAACATAGATCTTAAAGGATACGCTCAGGCTCTTATTCCAGTTGATGCTACGCTTGGGATGGATAAGCGCCCTTAACTTATGGTCGTCCGTACTGATGGTAAGATCGAATTGTTCATCCAGCCTCCGCTTGATCTCCTCATTGTTAAGCTCTTCACCATGGTTACCCCGGACATAGACTTCCAGCCTGGCCTCTGCATCCGGCACGCCGGTCACAGATATATTCCCCCCGGAAGTTTCTGCATTTACAGACTGAATGGACAGGCCGGCAAGGGGTTTTTGTATATAGGCTGAACCGCGTCCGGACTGCGCGGTCACGGTCAGCATCGGTAAGCCGCATAATAGTAATAGGTATAGCTTTTTCATGTCAGCAACATTTATTTCTCTAAAGTACACCCCCCGGGTCAAAATGTTGCATCCCTACCTGAAAATTCCCTACTCGTCCACCCGGCCTACTTTTGTTCTACCATTATGATAGTGTACGCTATTCCCGGGCTTTTTGATAAATTTCTCCTTGAACTTTTTCTGCAGCTCATCGGACTGTTTTTTCCCATTCAGATAGAACACGGATTCATCCAGGATAAGGGAGGTAACGCTTTTTTCATCCTTTGCCAACCCCTCCTTCACCACTTCGGCCATCAGACTTTTTACCAGGGCCTTGTCCTCCTCGGCTTGTATCTTGTCGAGCTCGGCCTGCTTTTTATCCAAGGTAGCCTGCTTCGCATCTATTTCTGCCTGCACCTTGTCCCGGGCCGCCTGTTGCATATCCTCTTCGGCTAGCTTTTTATCCTTAACAGCCTGCTCCGCATCCCGCTCGGCCTGCACTTTATCCAGGATGGCCTGTTTCACATCTTTTTCCGCCTGCCGCTTATCCCTGTCCGCCTGTAACTTGTCCTGTGCAGCCTGTTTCTTATCCCTCTCTATCTGCGCCTTTATACGTTGGATAAGCCCGTTATACACATAAAAACTATCGGCAGGCACCTGCCGTCCATTTACAAAAATACTCGCCACTTTCCCACCGTTGAGAACGATATTGTACAACGCATTGTCCTTATAATCGATATGCGTTTGCGGCGGGCTGACAGAAGTATCTTCATCTACGCTCAACATCCCGGGGACAGACTTTTTCTGTGCATGTCCCGTAAGGGTAAAAGAGAGGGCTGCCAGGGCTATGATGCCCCGGAATACGGTGATCTTTTTCATAATAATTTATTTTTTTAGGTTAACGATGGGCGGACTGGCCCGTACTGCATCCCGGGCAGCCTGTAGTTTATCTGATTCAGCCTGTATTTTATCCAATATAGCCTGCTTCTTGTCCCGGGCAGCCTGTTTCACATCTCTTTCTGCCTGTACTTTGTCCCTTTCTGCCTGATCCAGGTCGAATGCCGCTTGCTTTGCATCCTTTTCAGCCCGCTCTTTATCACTGATAAGACTGATAAGCCGGTCAGCCTCGCTTTTCTTCCTATCCAGGGCAAACTTCTTCCGGAGATCATCTAGCTTACGTTTGTTCACCACCACCGGCGCCGGTTCCTCCTTTACAACCAACTTACGTTCATCCACAACCACCGGCGTGTCAATGACGACATTATACTGTCCTTTGGGAAGTTGTCCCATCTGCACCTTACCTCTCTTGGAAGACGCACCCGTGGCGATCATCAGCAAAGAGATAAGGACACAGCTCATCGCCAGGAATATTTTCTCCGCAGGGTCCAGGGACTTATTCGTGTTGTTGGCAATACGCGTGACCCTCTTCAACAGTTGGTTCTTCCCCGCCGGAAAAGCATTGGCCATCCTCGTCATGCGGAGGTCATGCTCTTTAAAATTGATCAGCGCCCGGATGAACTGGATCCTGTCACGGGTCCCATCGATAGCTACATCGTCACAGCAGTTCTCTCTTTCCTCCCGTAGTAAAGCGGAGATCCAAAGAAAACCCGGATTGAAGAACAACAGGTTGCCCGCTATATGCTGAAGGAAATTGATAAGCCAGTCATTACGGCGGATATGGGCCAGCTCATGCAGCAGCACGGCCTCTATCTCTCCCGCAGGCAAGCCGGTCAGCAGCCCCAGCGGTATAAAGATCATAGGCCTCCAATGACCGGTGACCAACGGCATCTTCACTATCCTTGACTCCATCAGCTTTACCGTCCTTCTGATACCCAACTGCCGGCTAAGCTCATCCACCTTCTTTTGCCATTCGGCAGAAACAGCGCTGATACCATAATGCCGGAGCCGTTGAATATAGAGCAGGCTACCCAGCATACGCAGGGATCTTACACTAAAGAAAAATAACCATACCCACACGATCAGCAATGCATGATCGGAACAATATCGCCCCAACGCTCCGATCCACTCAGCCACCCATCCCCCGGTAACTACCCCGCTGCTGATACCACCCTCATTGACGGCCTCACCGGATGCCCTCCATTCATAGACCAGGGTCCCCACACAAACAGCCAGGAATAAAAAGAATAACCCGCATAATATATTATACCGTACAGTTGAACGCGCCCGCCTCGTGAGAAGCAAGACCCCGCCGGCAGCCATAGCAAAAACCAAACCCTCCCAGAGAGAATGGACCAACGTCCAACAAACGGCTTGTATCATGATGATTTCTTTTTTTCCATCTTATCTAATAAGTCCCGCAATTGCTGAAGGTCCTTCTCCGACGTCTTCTCATTACCCAGCAAGGCCACCATCATATTGCCCACGGAACCATGGTACAAAGTGTCGACAAACCTGTTCAACAGCTGTCCCTTCGTCCCCTTTTCCTCCAATACCGCACTGTAAACATGCTTCATGCTGGACTCATCCCTGGACAACATGCCTTTCTCCGTCATCAGTTGCATGAGCTTTAACGTAGTGGTATATTGAGCAGCCTCTCTCCCCTCATTCAAAGCATCATGGACCTGCCGCACAGTGGAAGGACCGTGCTGCCACAACACCTGAAGCACCGCCAATTCCGCCTTTGTCGGCTCCTGCCCTTCACTCCCCTCCTTTTTAAATCTTTTCATACATCTAAGGTACGTAATAAAACGTACGTTCAAAATATTAGGGCGTTTTTTTTAAAGAATTTCCTATCCTGGATAGTTATCACAATTATATTCGTCAAATGAAAAGCACCTTCCCGCTGCTTCTCCTGACATTTTTTTTATCAAACCTCTCCCTCGCATCGACAGGAGAGCCCGGCCGTTCCACCCAACAGGAAGCCCTTGCCTACCTCCGGACGATCCGACTCCCCGACTCCAGCATATACTGGCCCAATACCCGGGGCCATCTGTTCCTGGAAAACCTGCGGGTCAACGTCCAGGACCCGCTCGGTATGTACCAGGGCAGTAACACAAATTTCTGTGGTTACGCCGCTCTCTCTTACCTACCCCTGAATTACGATCCTCTTCGGTATGTAAAGTTCATGCTGACTCTCTACGAGGAAGGTCAGGCGACCTGGAACAAAATAAAATTCACCCCCTCCCCGGAAGTAATGCTGGCAGCCGGCACGCTCCGCTTCAAAGGCGTGCTGGATATTCGCCACGCCGACCAGATGTGGTTCCTGGTCCTGGCAGATCATTTCAGAAGCTACCTGAACTTCTTCCACCGGAAGTTTCATACAGGCTCCGAGGATACCTTCTGGGCGGCATGCAATCTGGGCAAGTTTAATCGTATGATCAGACAGCTGATGGGCTATAAGATAAAGGCCGTCGGGTCCGATCTGATCCGGCCCGGTATAAAAGACCTGTACGCCTATCTGCAAAACGCTATACAAACAGGCACCACCTTCCTGTATGTCAACAACACTTATCTGCACGTAAAAAATCACGATAAATCACGGTTCAGCTTCCCCACCCATTACATCGTACTGACAGATATCCAACAGATCGGTGATATCTTTCAGATCATTTACTGGGATTACGGCGGCAGAACCCTCCGGCAGGTAACACCGGAATTTTTAAAAAAGATCATCTTTGGAGTCACCTATTGTCAAAAGGATACCCATGAGGAATAAACACACCCATATCCTACTGCTGTTGTTCATCGTCATGTACGCCTGTTCATGCAAGACATTGAACATTACCCGGTACTATCACCATCACCAATCCGTCCTGGACAGCATCGAACAGGTGTATACGCATGCTTACAAACAAAAGCCCTTCTCGATAGAATTCACCGATCGCAGGTTTGACAGGGTTTCCATGGAACTGGCGACAGATTCGCTTACCTACATCTATGAATTCTGGGTGGGGGAAGACCGTATGCAGGATACATTGAGAAAATATGGATTTGACAACTTTGCAGTAAATAACCTTATTACCAATATGCGCTCCGTAAACTGCACCTGGATCAACAATCTGGATTACTATACGGACGAGCGCAAACATACCCTTACCTACGTTACACTATGGCCGCGGGCATTCAACTTCCCCTTTGTCAAGAAAAAATATTATATCCTCACCTATTTCCAGCAACCGCAATACTTCGACAGCGAAGGCCAGCTGCTGGTAGGCCGTAAAATGCGGCGCGTTCGAAAGATCAATGCAGAAGTCTTCCGGCGCATCAATGACAAAGTGTGCTATACATTGTCCGACAGGTTCAGGTGACACATCGCCAAAAAATAACACCATCCCTATCCCTCCGGCTTCCTGATCACTTCAATCAAAGCCGAAATATTTGCAGGACTGTAACCTGCTTTCACTGCCAGTTGAAACAGATTATGCAAGGGCGTTACCAATTCAGCGCTTAGTCCAGCCTCTTCGTGCGCCGCAATCATATTCCCATAAGCGGCAGCCTGCATTCCAAGATTAGACGAAACATATCCAAAATAATCACCCTTGTCTATTTCCGAGGCCATTATTTCCACCTGACCTAACATGGCCAGTAACCAGGGTTTCAATAATAGCATAAATTGTTGGGCGCTTATATTTCCGGAAGTGATCAGCCCCATCGCCTGTAACGCGCCGGTAAACATGCCATACATACCAGTAAGTAGCGAAATATCATACAACGGCGCCAGACCCGCATCTTCCCCTACATACTGGCTGCTGGCCAGTACATCCAGTTGCGGTTTATATTTTTCAAAAGCCTGTTGGGAACCGCTGTATATGATGAGTGCTTCCGGTGCACCTACCATCGGTGGCGTCGCCATGATACCACCATCGAGATAAATGGCACCCCGATCCGCCGCCCATCTGCCCATATCCCGGGCCTGTTGAGGCGTGCCATTGGTGAGATTCACGATCACTTTACCTTTAAACTGCTGAACAGCCGGTGCAAGCACCTCATAAACTGTATCGTATGTGAGCAGACATATAATAACTAATGGAGATGCGCTGATGGCATCCTCCACTTTTTCAGCATGCAAGGCGCCTTTGTTTACCAATGCAACTGTCTTCTGCGGCGAACGGTTCCATACGGTTACAGCACACTGCTTATCGAGCAGAGCTGTTGTCAATGCACTGCCCATGGCTCCCAATCCAATCACTGTTGTATTCATGTGTTTTATTTTGTAAAAGCACAAAGTTCAATTGCCGGAATGGCAACCGTCATTCAAAAAGGCGGGAACAACTTTAAAAACTACGGAATTGCGACGGTGTTTTCCCGGTGAGACGTTTAAAAAATACAGAAAAATAATCCGGGTTCACAAAATTAAGTTCATACGCAATTTCCGAAATGGATTTGCCCGAATGCAGTAGTTGTGCAGAGGCATGATTGAGCTGCGCTTTATGAATGCGTTGTAAAGCGCTTGAACCGCTTATCTTTTTAACAGTTTCGGAAAGATACTTGGAGGAAATATGCATTTTATCTGCATATTGTTTTACAGTGTTTAGCTCCGTATAATGTTTTTGTATCAGGGATTCAAAGGAATGAAATATTTCTGTTTCCCGGTTGAGTGACGGAAGCATGCGCGGATTGTGATAATATTGTTTAGCTTTCAGGAAAAGCACATTCAGATAATTCTTAATAATCTCTTTGCTGAAAACGCCATAATGATCGTGTTCGTATTGTATTTTATTAATGATGTCGATAAATAAGCCGGCTGTTTCATTACTGAGATAAAGGGAAGGTGTATTGAATGGACTAAAAAAAGGAAAATCTTTTGCGAGCGATTCGCCGCCAAAATTACCATAAATAAACTCAGGTGTGAAAAAGATACCATAGCCTTTATGGGAGCCGGTTTTGGGGACAGTATGCGGCAGTGATGATTGCAACCTGTATGGACTAACGAGCATAAGCCGGTTGGCCGCAGAAGCCAGCTCGAATGTATCTACGCGAATTGGGCAACCTGGGGTAAGATCGAGATTGATCTCAAAACAGCCCAGACTGAAAGCCTGCAACCATTCAACCTCTTTCAGATCCATAGAGCCATAATCGACTACCAGGAAATCGTTCAGCCGCCGGGGAACCTGAACATTCACGGCTTTCATATAATCGCTTATTTGTTGTATGGGAGCAGTCTTTATCATAACTCTATAGCTTTATCACCGGCCACCCCTTCTCATATACCAGGGGACTGATCATCAGCACCCGGCCGGCAGGCTTCTCCGCCTGGAAAGCATGATATGCGATATACACCCGTCCTTTCTCATCCCGGAAGATGGAATTATGACCGGGGGCTGTCCATTCGGCATTCTTCTCCAGGATAACACTGCTGCCGCTGAGATTGTTCTGTCCCAGCCGCTCGAAAGGCCCGAAAGGACTCTTGCTGCGGGCTACCATGACGGCATAGTTCGCCGCCGGACCGCAACAATTGTCCCCGGAGTAATACAGATAATAAAAACCATTCGCGTAATCGATCCACGCCCCTTCGATCAATCTGTCATACTTCCCTTCCTGTCCGGGATAAAGCACAGGTTTAGGGGCCGAGCCCGGTTTAAAGCCTTTCCAATCATCATTGAGCTCCTGCACCTGGATAGGACGATGGTCCGACCCCCAATACAACAACTTCTTCCCGCTCTTCGGATCGATGATGGCGCAGGGATCGATGTCCTCAAACGCCTTGCCGCTGATCAGCGGCATACCCATATCCACAAAGGAGCCTCGGGCGCTGTCCGCGAATGCCACCCCAATACATTTTCCAACCCCCTCCATATTAGACTGCGCTGAATAATACATTACATACTTCTTCATCCCCGGATCATAAACAACATGCGGCGCCCAAAAATCCTTGCTGGCCCAGACTGCCCCCGCAGACAATGCATCTCCCTCGTCCTTCCAATGGACCAGGTCGGTTGAACTGGCCAGTTGAATATGGACATACTTGCCCTCCACTACGCTGTTGGTGGCGTATCCATAATATTTATTGCCCGCACGTATGATAGTGGGATCAGGGAAATCGTGGTTTAACACGGGATTGGTAATAGCCTGTACCGAAGGATACTCGTTTTCCACAGGCCAGTCGTCCGTACGGAAAGGTCCCAGGGGAAGCCCTTCTTTGCTAAAGATATTGCCGATGGCGGCATTGCCAAATCCATAACGGACAGCCACAGGCCGGGGAACTTCCGCACTCCGGGCAATGATCCTGTCATGGTCCACAGTAGCCCGGGCCGGATGAAATATCCTATCCTCTCCTGCTATATACAGTTCGACCACCTCCTTACCCCGGATCACCAATCCTTCCCCTGCGTGATCCACGTACACAATTACCCGATCCTTCTCCATCGTTACCCCCTTAAACAAGGGACTCCTGTAAACCATCCCTGTCCGGTGATACGTCTCCGCCAACGCCCAATTCGCCAGTCGCTGGCCGACGTCATGCTTGTCTGAAGGATGGACATTCCCCACGTCCGTCACAAGGTCAGTAGTGACCACCATACCCGTATTGGGGATCGCCAGACATTTCGTCTGCGCCTCCCGCATCAGCGCGCCTACATTCGCCAGTTGATACCGGAATGGCGCCACCTGTACATAATAAAAAGGAAGATCTCTGCCCCATGCCTTGCGCCAACTATCCGCCATGGCAGCAAACACACGAGGATAGACCCCGGCTGTCATGGTATTGTTCTCACCCTGGTACCATATCGCACCCGCCAGGGAATAGTTCGTGATGGGCGCGATCATGGCGTTATAAGCATACCCGGGCAGATACGGCACCTGTCCGTTGGGCAATACTTTTTCAGCAGCCTGTGTTAATACGGGATCTCTGCCGATCACGCTCTCAGGGGTCCACACTTCCGCGGAAGAGCCGCTCCAGCAGGATTGTATCAATCCAATAGGAACATGCAGCGACGTATACAGCTGCTTTCCAAAAAAATAAGCCACCGCGCTAAAAGCCGGTAAACTTGTACTATCACACACCTCCCACGAGCCTGTACAATCCCGCTGCGACTCCGGGGCGGAAGCCTTTGCAACATGAAAAAAACGCAGCCCGTTCAAATGAGCCGTGGCATATTCAGCCCTGACATCCTGTAAACCCCATTTTCCGCACATCTCCATATTACTCTGCCCGCCGCATATCCAAACCTCCCCGATCAGAACGCCGGACAATAAAATATCATTTATCCTGATACTATACGGACCACCCGCAGCCGGCGTCCCAATCATCACCATCCAGTCCGCGTTCCCCGTTACCGTCACGATAGGATAGGTCTTATTGTCCCAGGAGGTGGTCACCGTCACCTTCTCATTGGGCTCTCCCCAGCCCCACAACTTTACTTCGCTGCGCTGCTGTAAGACCATATTGTTCCCCAGCACGGCTGGCAGCCGTATATTGCTGTAAGATGTAATAAACATAAACAATAACCCTACAACCAAACAGGTTCTCATTACTTACTTGTTTTTAATTCAGATGAATATCTTTTCACACGCAAGGCTGCCTGCTCTTTATGTGCGGCAAATCCCTCCAGCTCACACAACCGCATGGCATATTCCCCCACTATGACACTTGCTTCCGGCGTACACCGTTGATACGTACAATTCTTGATAAATTTCCCCACCCAAAGCCCGCCGGTATACCGGGCAGCACCCATGGTAGGTAAAGTATGATTTGTGCCGATCACCTTGTCCCCATACGCTACATTGGTTTCGGGTCCGAGGAACAACGCCCCGTAATTGGTCATCCTATCTAAAAAGACCTGCGGGTTTCTGGTCAGCACTTCCACATGTTCATAAGCCAGCTCATCAGCCTTCCGGATGGCTTCCTCCTCATCTTCCACAAGAATGATCGATCCATGATCCTCCCATGCAATGCGGGCGACATCGGCTGTGGGCAGCACCCGCAGCTGACGTTCGATTTCTACGAGCGTACCGCGCGCCAGTTCTTCCGACGTAGTGATCAGGGCAGCGGGAGAAGTAGGCCCATGCTCGGCCTGCCCCAAAAGATCGCAGGCCACCATTTCCGCATCAGCCGTTTCATCGGCAATGACCAGTATTTCTGTAGGTCCTGCCACCAGGTCGATGCCTACCCTGCCGAACAATTGCCGCTTGGCTTCCGCTACATAAGCATTCCCCGGCCCAATGATCATATCCACGGGCGCTATGGAACTCGTGCCGATCGCCATGGCGCACAAAGCTTGTACGCCTCCCAGTATATATATATCATCCGCCCCGGCAAAATACATGGCGCAGACAGTAGCATCGGGTATCCGCCCATTGATAGGCGGCGTACAGGCGATCACCCGCCGGACACCCGCCACCTTGGCCGTGAGAATACTCATATGGGAAGAAGCTACCATTGGATATCTCCCGCCGGGAATATAACATCCGGCACTGTTCACAGGTATGTTCTTATGACCTAAAAATACACCCGGCAGCGTCTCTACCTCAATATCCAAAATAGAAGCCAGCTGCTGCTCCGCAAAATATCTTATCTGTTGCTGTGCAAATAAGATGTCATCCTTCACCTGTCTCGGCGTACGGGCCACTATCTCGCGTATCTCATCGTCCGTAAGCCGGAATGACTCCGGGTTCCATTTGTCAAAAACCGTCGAATACTTTCTCACCGCCAGATCGCCGTTGTTCTCTATATCCTTAATGATATTCTCCACCGTATCCCTGACTTTTACATCCGCAGCCTTGATATCAGACGCACTCTTTCCTTTTTTAAAAAACCTTGCCATTACTGTATGTTTTGATGAACTAATTTCCCCATAGTTTCGGATCATAACCCTTGCTCTTTCTCCAGGCATCCCGCCATCGATGAATATCGCCTATGTTGATCAATGGCCTCGGCTTCCGGCCTTCCTTGTCAGGTATGGCCGGCACGGGTGACGCCTCGCTGAGGTACCAGTATGCCACACTTGCCAGGTCCAGGGTCAGCACATTGTTGCTGCCATGCTCGATGGTAAATTTTAACGACTTATCGAAGTAGATAGGGTCTGTTATATTCCACCGGTAAATATGAGTCCTGCCAAGGAACCCCATGTCGTTGTTGACCCTGGCATAGCCAAAGTAGGGGGTGGAATACGGTGTCTTTGGCGCCCCCCATGAAGTGTTGAAGTAATCTTCCGTACCCGTGCCATTCAAGGTGGGCAGACTGTCCCCGTCGATGAATATCATGTCGTCCCCTTCTCCGTACCAAAACGGCGTTGGGCTATGCACATAGTAATTCACGCCTACAAAATGCCCCTTCCCCTGTATATCGGCGATGATATAATTATTCTTCCCATCCTTGTTCGGTCTGTTGGGTCCAAACATCCAGTGCTCATTCTCTATGCTGTCAACAGGTGTTGTCAGCTGTCTGTTGTACCATGCATGCAATCTCCCCATGTTTGCCGGAAGCTTTTTCATTTCCACATAATCCACATAAAAATAGAACGGCCGTATATCGACGCCAGCCTGGTTCTCTATCTCTATCCTTGCACCTTGCGCAAAAGGCATGGCAAAATAGCTCACCAGACCCTGTCCATTGGAAGGTGTGGCGGCCAGGGGTGCAGAGGTAAAAAGATAGGATTCGTCCCAGCCCTGACCGAAGAATGGTCCGATGGGCGATACTACGGAAGGATAGGAAGCTCCATCCCAAAACATCCGTATGATGACATCGTTGCGGCTGAGCACGGACGGCTCGGGTCCCATGGTGATCCAGATATGATTGATAACACCCGCGCCTTTTACATCAAAAATGGTCCTGCGCTCCCCTGTTTTAATAAGACCAATATTGTCATGGTTGTCGCCGCTTCGGTCGTAGCTGCTCACCCGTTTGGATTTCACCCCCTGCTGTATCATCGACAAGGCAGAAAGATCATTATTCAACACCTGTCCCCGTGCGCACAACGCACATCCCATTAATAATACAAATACGATCTTCATAATTTCATCATTGATGCGATCACGCCTTTCGCCGTCCTCCCCATATCCGCCCCCTTCGTTACCTCCCAAAAACTCTGTCCCTGCACTATCTGCACCTGGGTGGCGACGATCCAACTCTGTATCCATCCCGTCAATGTACACCAGGCGCCCCACCCGGCATCCGAATTGGAAGCCCAATAATCCCATTTGCCATAGTCGAAAGCCCTGAACCAGGCGCCATCTAGGTCTTTATGCTTTACGCTCTGCACCTGTACCCTGGTCAAAAAATCCGACAGCCGGCGGGTAGCATCCACATATCGCTTATCACCCGTCGCCCTGGCAGCCTCGTTCAAACTAAAAAGAGCAAAATTGTTCGTATACAACATGCACGATATTTTTTCCCCATTCCTGAAGATCAACGAACCCTCGTCGGAGCCATAGTCCGAATTCTTCTTCAACTCCCTGAACATCCCCTTACCCTTGCCGATCTCCTCCCGGATAGCGCCGCAAGTGTCCTGGTAGCCCAACATATCCACAACCATTTTATCCAGCCAGCGGCGATGCTCCTCCGTATCCTCGATACGCACCAGCCACGCCAGGGGAAGGATCATCCGGGCACGCTGGGTCTGCAGACTGCTGCCCCAAAGCCATTTTTCAGGATAGGCATCCATCGTGATCCTAATGGCCTCCTTTGTCCGGGCCAATAAAGGCTCATACCCCGTCTTGCTGTACAGCCAGAGATAACAGGCCCACATCCATGACTCAAAATGAGGCGAAGGATGCACAAGATCCCTGTTGTAATAAAAAGGCCAGCCGTTCCTAATAATATCACCTTCCTCAAGCCGCTCGCCCCGGAAACCTTGTTTACCCGTCGTCCTGAAATTCCCCATGATAGCTTCCGCCAGTTCCTTATCCCACTCGCTTGTATGCAGATAGGCCGAGGTTGCGATGGCGCCCAGAATAGCCCTTGAATTATCATCCCCGTAGAACGTCTCCGCATTGGTAGTGGCCCAGCCGATAAGCCCATAGGCCGGGCTCGCCGGATCATTCTTCGCGCCGGCCCGCATATTGGACGTCTTGAATAAATAGTTTAATATATTTTCAGACTTCTTTTTATATTCCTCGTTATTCAGTAGCCTTCCCGCAGCCGCCAGCGCCATGCTCACCTCTCCCTGCACGTCGGCCCGCATCCAATACCTGTAAAGTTGACTGCCGTCATACAACACAGTCGACGTATGCCCTTCCAGGATACCCAGCTCGCCGTCTCCCACCGCCTTATCCTGACTCACAGGAGGCCCCAGAGGCTTCACCCCGTTATTCCCATATTTTTCCCAATCCGACTTCCAGCTGGGGTCTATAAAAAAATGGCCTTTGTCAAACCATTGCACGCCTTTTTTTATACTGTTCATCCGGGCAGTGGCCGGCAGTACCCCAGTCCTGCCATACATAGGCCGGACATCCTCTTTCCATCGCTTAACATTAAAATTCTTGTCCCCCGTCACCCATCGGATAATATAATTCCACAAAACTTTCACCTGCGCTTCCGGCCCATATCTGCCCGTCTCAAAATCACTCAGCCCCGTCATGCTGACAAGGGCATTCCCCCGCTGAAACAGCAGCGGATAGGTCTTTGTATCGGCAAGTCCATACTCCGCCTTGTCCACACCTACCACTTTTGCAAGTACGATCAACGGGCTGTCTGCCTCCACAGGTAGCACATGGGCGTTGTGGATGCCCAGAAGCCCCATGGAAGGTAATTGCCGTCCAAAGACATCGCTGGTAACCACGCCCCGCTCCAATTGCGTCTCTACCACCGAATCAGGGACATCCAGCCCCGGATACTGTGCAGGAAATTCGATATAGAGCCTTAACCTTTTTTTGCCGGCTGCATCCAGCAACGATTGCGTAATAATATTCTTCGGATCTATCCTTGGATAGTCATAAGCCACAATAAATACACCCGACCCCGGCCTGGCCGCTTTTACAGCCTCTTCCGGCGATCCAAACCTCGTCACGATCACTCCCTCCCTTCGCAACATCCGCAAAAGATCGTTCTGCTCATTTCCATAACAATACACCGTTTGCGCCTGAACAACACCCGTCAAAAGAGTTAGCGCCAACCCAAAAAAATATCTTATCATAAAAGTTCCTCCAAAAGTTTTAATGCGCAGGTATAGATCGTATCATCCGCGCCTTTTTCCAAAAAAGACCATTTGCCGGGTCCGACTTCGTATCCCCCTTTTTCAAAAGCGGCATCAGTGGGGATATAACCGATATTGTTCTCACAAAAACCCACCACGATGGTGTGTCTAAACGGGGACGACCTTTCAATCTCCAGCGCCGTCTCCACAAAAGGTTCGCCAGGCAGGAATACAATAGCCAGCGCACCGACACGGATGGCGCTGATCCTGGCCAACGCATCAAACTTATTAGCGACGTCAGCCTCCTTCCTCGCCAAAAGCTGGACTTCCCGGCGTGCGAATTTGAAAACACCCGCGTCAATCGACCTGTCACCCTCTCCCATCTCCGCTACACGGGCCAGCGCCTGTCCATGCCTGTGTGCATAGTCCGGCCCTAAGGACACGGTAGGAGGATTGGTATCTCCAGCCGCGCCATTTAAAAATAGAGGCACCCCATTCGCCGGTGCCCTCTCCAACTCCAGACACATCTCACCCGGGAACTCGGAGGATATATGGGGCAGACACATCTCGTGGACGGGATGACAGATGGCATGCACCAGCATGGCGATACCTTCACCTTTAAGCCCCTTCAGCCGCACCGTATGTACCCGTCTGTCCACCGGCCCCCTCTCCATCAGCTCTTCGGAGATTGGCTGCACCGAGTCGGACATGATAATGCCGTCGGCTACAGGTATACGTCGCTGTAAGGAATACCCCTTCAGCAGCGAGGTGGCAAACGAGATCGTGCATGGCCTCAGCTCCTTTATAGCCCGCCCGATACCTTCCTTGATAACCCGCTGTACCCTCGTCAGCCACGCCCGGTATTCCCCGGTAAGATAGAGGCCTGATAACGCCACGGATTCCGGCGCGCTGTGGGTATGCGTACAGGTAAGGATGATATTGTCAGGGGCGATCACGTCCGACATACCTTTCTTGAAATCCTCCCACCCCCCGACAGAAGTATCATTCAATGCCAGCAGGTCCAATGAAACTAATGCCACCGTCTCATGGACCGATCGTAACACCAGCACCCTGGCCTTTAGCGGCAGCCTCACCGACTCAAAAGCGCTATACTCTCCTTTCACTGACGAGGTAAGAAGACCTACCTCCAGCGGCGGTGTGATATCCGCCACACATGCTCCGGCCGATAAATGATACATCACTTGGTTTTTCTTTTTACCCAGTTATAAGATTGTTGCCAGAAGGCGTCATATGCCTCCCATAATTCAAAATTGATACCCCAGTGCGGCGCCGGGTCGGACATATAGGTCAACAGCCGCCCTTTTCCATATTCTCCGGTGACCACCAGGGGATGCCCCGTCTCCTTTACACGTACCAGTACTTCGCCTTCTGCCCTGCCTCCTACCTCATTATACCCAAATATGGGCGGGAATGTATGCCAGGGAAGTCCTTTTACCACGGGGTGATGAGGCGCTACCACCTCGGCAGTAAACCCCTCGGAAGATTCCACCAGGTCCTCTGCCTGCAGACATTCCACGGGCAATACCTCATGAAGCCTGCTCCTGCCCCAGCCGGACCTTCCTTGTACGCCGCTAAAAGACAACCAGCCTCCCAGCATCATCATCCCTCCGCCATCACGGATCCAGTCCTTGATGACATCCAGCCTGTCAGGAAATGTGACGATGCGCCGCTCACGTCTGGCCCTGTCAAAAAAACTAGGATATAAATGAAAGCACTTCGCCTCCACATCGCTGATGATCAAACACGCCGATTGCTCTAAGTATGCCTCCAGCTTACCCGGCTCCAGACGGTACAGCTCCCAGTTAGCCAGAGGTGTAACATCCGACAGGTGCTCCAATGCCTCCGTCAGCCGCTCGCCATAAAAATGCAGATCGGCATCCTTTGTTTCCGTACCAAACGGGGTTTCGATAAATGTAGGTCCCACATGAAATACCCAGTCTCCCAGATACAATACATGCTCTTCTTTCGTCCTTACTTGACTTTTTGCTCTCATAAATATTTATTTTCAATTTGTTCGTTGCTCTAAAAAATGGAGGAAGGACCGGGAGGTCTTCCTGAAGACAATAAACAATCCCAAACAAACCACAATCTCTGCTCCTCCTCTCCAATATCTTCCAAACCACATTTCCGTCAGCCCCTGTATCAACATACATGTCGCGGCAAAACCAACCACGGCCACCAGCAACCCTTTCAGAATAGGTCTTACATTACCACTCCCGCGTTCATGCGGTCCCCACCACCCCAATGGCCGCACCCGCTCATAGAACGCGCTCAACAGCCTGTCCGGATCGGGCTTGGTCAGTAATGCAACAGATACCCATAGCACGGTGGTCAGGGCCATCACAAGCAAGGTGGACCAATACCAGGGAAGGATGAGATGTTCCGCCCAGCTCACCCCCAAAAATGCCAGCAATTGCGGTCCCAGCACTACCAGACAGAAAATGGCGGCGCCGCCAAAAGATGCCGCTACACGGGCAGGTCCGTTAAATCGCCACCACCACCATTGAGCCCAGTTGGCAGGCAGTTCCGCGGCACTCAGCTGCAGCATAAAGATGGCCACGTTTGTGATGATGCTTACATTAAATACGACGGCAATGGCAAGACTTATGATGATCGCCATGGCGATCTTTCCCATCAAAAGGTAATGCTTCTCACTGGCGCGTCGTACAAACCAGCGACGATAGATATCACTCACCATTACCTGACTCCCGAAATTGAGGTTATCCCCCACCACCGACATGGTGGCGGCCATCATAGCAGCGATCAGCAAGCCCATCGCACCATGCGGCAACATCTCTTTCATAAGCCGACCATACACCAGCTCCCTGTCGGCCCCCGAATTACGCAGCTCAGGCCAAAGGACGGCAGCCGATATGCTGGGAAGGGTCACCAGCAGCAGCAGCACAAACATGGTGATCGCAGCCACGACATACATAGTCATCGCTTCCGATGGGGTTCGGGTGGAAAGGATACGTTGTCCCTCCATTGCGCCGCCCATCGGCGCCGCATCACCGCCATAGCCGATGCTTTGCCCTAACAGCCAGGCCATTGCAGCAGCCAACGGAAAAACGTCATGTTTGACAGGCGGCGCCATCTGTAATACATCGGGATGTGAGCCGTCAAATGCATGATGCAGCGCAGCACTCATGGCCACCGGCCCCCCGAAATGCGAGAGAGTGAGGCCGGCCAGTGTAACGGCTCCGATAAAGAAAATACTCATCTGGATAAGATTGGAGATCACCACCCCTTTATATCCCGAAAAAAAGACAAAGAGAAAAGATACAGGCACCACCAGGCACATCGTCTGCACCTTCGTCAGACCAAATGCAGGACCCATGATCTTAAAGGCCGCCAGCAGCGTAATACCCGTCCATGCCGGCATGGCGATAAATGAAGTACGTACGGCAATCCAGATGCGCATGGCAGATGCGGCACGAGATGGAAATCGTAGGTCATAGAACTCCAGCGACGTAAAAAGATTCAGCCGCCGCCAAAAGCCGGAGAAAAGTACGCCTCCTATAAAAAGAGCCAGTCCAAATCTGCTCAGGTACCACCAGGAGATAAAAGCGCCTGTCACTACCCCCAACCCGCCATACCCTGTCGCGGCATCGGGGCTCACCAACGCGGCTGTATAGGAAATACCATTCAGCCATCCCGGTATCTTTCGCCCGCCAAGAAAAAAGTTTTCAAGATTGGTGGATGCAAATCGCTTATGCCAAAGCGACATGCCAAACATCAACAGCAGATAGGCTGCTATGATCCAAATGTCCAGTTGATTCCAGTTCATATAGCTACAATCCTTTTAGTCTTCCCCCCAGAGACGCCAGGGCCGGCAGATCGCTCTCGGGTCTATCAAGATAAAAATAAGCCGTCGCTGAATAATCATCTACCCTGTAAAAATTGACCCACTCATCGGCAGGAAACCTGTCGTCAAACAAGTCAGGGTAATCAGACGTCTCCAGAAGCTTTATCAAACCCTTGGAGGTCATTACGCTCACGGGCTTTACCCTGCCTCCCGCTTTGGCAATACCCCGGATAAGATCTCTGCCGGCGCCGCCCATCTGTTGTATGGTAACCTTACAGTTCTGATGGAAATAAACAGGGTCGGGTATATGCCATCTGTAAAAAGCATACTGTCTCTTCACCCTGTCGACGATGGTAGCGCCCTGATACAAATTATTAAAAGCCCCCAAATTCCAGGCCGAGCCGATATAATCCTCCGTCCCCGACCCCGCCAGCGTGGGAAATACACCGTCATTGTCCAGATAGGCCTTGACCTCGCCTTCGCCAAACCAGGTATTGCCATAGATGCTGTCGGCAACAACGCTAATATTGGTGCCAAGAAATCTTCCACTGCCGTGGATCCGGGGCAATATCACAAAATCTTCTCCCAGCTTTGCTCCATTATTATTACTCCAGTAAGCATGGAAATAACCGATATCTTTCGGCACAGCCTTCAACACGGAATAATCGATGTCATAGAACAACAGCTGGTCTTGTTGCGATTCATTGATAAAGATAACCTTAGCCCCCTTCTTAAAAGGCATGGGGACATAACAGTTAAAAGACTTGCCCTCAGGGTCGGAGAACAATGCGCTTTGAAAAGCAGCCATCCTTCCAAGACCGATACCAAAGAAATCGCCCAACGGCGCCGAGACAGCCGGCTTTTTGGCCCCATCCCAATAGATCTCCAGTACAATAGATCTTAAAGCTTTCGGGTTCCTGTCGATGATGGTCATCCATATCCTGTTGATGACGCCGGCGTCATGAAGATCGGCCAGTACCCTGCTGGTCCCCGCCTTGATCCACTGACTGGCATTGCCTTTTGCGCCCTTGTTCTCCATGCCTCCCTTACCCTTTTCGCCCGTAGGATTCTCAAAACTGACCCACCGGCTGTCGACGTCCTTGGGCAACTCGTACAGTTGCTGCGCGCATAAGGACAAGGGCAGCATCCAGGTTAAAAAGACGATCGTTCTAACATTCATATAATATCAATTAAAAACTACCATCCATAGTTCTGCACCAGGTTGGGGTTCTTATCCCGCTCCCGTTGCTGTATAGGCCACAAGTAATGCTTCTTCTCAAAAACCCTTTTTTCCACCAGGACCCTTTTGAAAAAGGCGGGGTCGGTGGCATTGGCCCCGGAGAAAATATCCAGACCAAGGATATTACCCCCTTCCTCCTGCTCTGCTATTTTCCAGCGATGCGCGTCAAAATAGCGGTGTGTCTCATAAAAGAGTTCGATACGGCGTTCGTGATGTATACGCTCCCGCATATCGTCCTTCGACAGACCCGTGGGCAAACCAGGAAGCCCGCTGCGGTCCCGGATCAGGTTGATATACTTATATACGTCCCCAACTGGACCCTGCGCTTCGTTCAATGCCTCCGCATAATTCAGGTATTGCTCCCCCAGCCGGAAAAGTATCCAGGTACGCAGGACGGAATGCAGCGGTACCCAGGTAAAGCTGGGGTCGGAGCATTTCTTTGGCAGATAACCCGTCTTTGTAAAGTTGCCGGCGCCGCCCGCCAGCTTCCCATCGACGCCTTTGTACCAGAATTGCAGCCCGGTACTGTTCTTCCAGGGTTGACCAGAGAAATGTATACTGGCGTAAAATCGGGGTTCGCGGTTGACATACATATTACTGGTGCCGGCTATATAGTTGCCTTTGGGATCGTCCGCCGCCGCAAATCCCGTTTCCGAATAGCTGGAGACAGGATTGAGGACAGGTGTATAGTCGGCATTATAACCCAGTATGGGCCGGGTGCCGTCAGCCATCTCATAGTCATCTACCATGTTCTGCGTAATGCTGTTGAGGGTAAACCCCTGGTAAGTGCTGCGGGGGTCGCTGTACACATCATTATCGTTAAAAAATCCGGGGTTATTGGCAAACAGTACTTCCTTGTTGTTGTTGACAAAGAATATTTCCTGGTAATTCAACACAGGGTCGTTACTGGCGCTGTGGTACAGTCCGTATCCTGCCGGTTCTGCCTGGTCGATACAGGCTTTTGCAGCATCCGCCGCAGCCTGCCACCTGCCGGCATCCGCATCCGGAAAAAGCCGGGTGCCGTTGTCATTCTTTATATCCTTATAATCCGGATTGCCGTTCCACAAGGGGCTGGCCATATAGAGCAATACCCTGGCCTTCAGCGCAAGACAAACGGCTTTGGTGGGTCTTCCATATTCCGTGGCATTCGTGATGATAGGCGGCAGCAACGCGGCTGCCTTGTCGCATTCGGTCGCCACAAAAGCCGCGCATTTGTCGATGGGGTCCCTCCGGATGGATTTAAAATTTTCCGTAAAGGCCACGCTGTGGTCCGAGATAGGCACGGCCCCGTATACCCGCATCAGCAGAAAATGAAAATAGGCGCGTAGAAAAAGGGCTTCCCCTTTCAGCCGTGTGCGGAGGGCAGCCGTAAAAGCATCGTCCAGCGGTACCTTATCGACGTTCTCTATAAAAAGATTGGCCTTGCGGATACCGACATAATTGGCCGTCCATGGATCGATGGTATAGGTAGACGGTCCCCAGCTGCCGGCATTCATGGAATTGCTAAAACTGGGCGGGTACATCTGCTCCATCTCGTCGGAAGCGCCCACAAATGGATTACCGTTGGGGTCATTGTCCACCATGCGACGCTCCACGGGTTCGGAAGTATAGATATTGCTTAAAAAGCTCATGGCGTAATCCCTGTTGGCAAATACTTTTTGCAGGGTCAGGTCGTCATCAGGCGCCTTATCAAGATAATCTTTTTTACACGCAGCCGCCAGCGACAGCAGCAGTATGCCAAGCGTTGTTCTTATAATGGAGTTCACGTTATAATTATTTTATAGATTTAGAATGTCACTTGCGCGCCAAAATTGATGCTGCGCTGTAAAGGATAATTCTCATTCGGCCCATCATCCTCGGGGTTTACGATCTTGATATGATCCCAAAGACCGAGGTTGGTGCCGTTGATGAATAGCCGGAAGCTGTTGATCTTCACCCGTTGTGTCAGGCTCCTGGGGAAATTATAACCAATCTCCGCTGATTTGACCCGCAGGTAATTGCCGTTCCTCAACCACTGCGTGCTGCTGACAAAATTATTGGTGGACTTTACATTCAATATGGCGGGGTATTCCGCTTTGGAATTGTCCGCCGCACCCGGCACCCAGCGATGATCAAAATACTCTCTGGTTACATTGTACACGCCTACTCCGTCGGCAAATGCCCAGGTGCTGCGGCCGCTCATGTACATGCTCGTCCGGGCGGCGCCTGCAAAAAAGATGCTGAGATCGACACCCTTGTACGCCACAGTACCGCCAAAACCAAACATGATCTCGGGTGTACGGGCAAATCCGATAAAGGTCTGGTCGTTCGCATCGATCTTCCCGTCCCCATTCAGGTCCTTGTACTTGATATCCCCGGGCCGGATCACCGTCTGGAGATAGGTCTGGTCAGGCCCTTTGTCCACATCCGCCTGATCTTTATAAATGCCGTCTGCGACAAACCCGTAGAATCGGTTGATGCTTTGTCCTCTTGAATTCTGATAAGGATATTGTTTCAATGGGGTATTGTCTTCTATGACCTTATTCCGGGCAAACGTGAAATTACCCTGGAAAGAATAATAAAAGCCGCCCCTGGTCCTGTTACGTACTTCGATATTACCCTCGATACCGTGATTGTTCACCGCGCCCAGGTTGGCATATGGGATGATCGAGCCGGGATATCCCGCGGAACTAGGTATCTGCTGCAATTGCAGAAGAATGCCCGTCCGGTGCTCCCGGAATGCATCCACGGTCAATGTGACACGACCGTTGAATAGCTCCATATCCGTACCTATATTGGCTTTCTCGGATACTTCCCACGAGAGGTTGTTGTTCCCGATCATGGCTTCGGCAAACCCATTCGAAGTGACGGTGGTCTGGCTTTGACCAAAAAGATAGTTCTCAGCACCCTTGTCGATGGTAGTCTGGTACAGGAACCTTGCTCCGCCTATCTGGTCGTTCCCGGACTTGCCATAAGAACCCCTGATCTTTAAATAATTGATGACATTTACATTCCAGAACTTTTCCTTGGATGGCACCCAGCCCAGGGACACCGAAGGGAAGAACCCATATCGCTTGCCGGGAGGGAAGTTTTCGCTTCCGTTATATCCCATGTCGAACTGCACCAGGTACCGGGTGGAATAATCATAGGTCACCCTGGCTGCCAGGCCTTGTCTTCTGAATGGAATATTGGCAATGGAAGTGCCGGCCGTAAGATCCACGTACTCTCTTCTGTTGCCCAGGAGAAGGCCATTCACCGTATGCTTGCCAAAGGTCCTGTCATAGTTCGCCGAAGCCTCCAGGTAATAAGCCCTGTTGCTGACATTGTATCTTGTATAGCCCAGCGGAGTTTCCGTCAGTATCAGCTTATACTGGTCCACGCCATTCGCATCCTTACCGAGATATTGATAGGTCTGCGGTTGTTTAGGCCTGCCGTTGCCTTGTACATCGTAGAAGTCATAGGCAAAGAGTCCTCTCAGATATAATCCCTTTGTAACAAGGGAAGAAAGGTCCCACTTGGTACCCAGGGAGCTTTGTATGGTGCTCCTGAACTCCTTTGTATATCCCGACTGGGTGGTTTTGGAGAAAGGGCTCATCCCAAGGAAGGTACCGGACCCGGGGATGGAGCCGTCAGGGTTTCGCACAGGATACGCGTTGTTCGGCGTAAGGTTGATAGCCTCCATAATGAGGAAGGCTCCATTACCCGGATAGTTCCCGTTGGAAGTGATACCGCCCAAGTTCAGGGACATGGACAGGCTCTTGCTAAGATTGACGTCCACATTGCTCCTGAAATTATATCGCTTATAGCTGGTGTTGGTGGGATACGGTACGGTCTTGTCTTCATTATAAAGCCCCTGTTGTACAGTGTAACCCACGTTGGTGTAATATTTGAACGTCTGGTTGCCGCCTGTTATGCTCAGGTTGTTGATGGTCTGAAAAGTGTGCTTTCTCAGCACCACGCTTACCCAGTCGACATCGGGGTAAAGATAGGGGTCGGAATGGGTCCTGTATCCCTCCACCTGGTCTGGTGTATAGAAAGGCTGCGGCGCCCCTCCACGGGTCATGGCCTCGTTGGCAAGTGTTGCATATTCATAACTGTTGATGAATTTAGGCAGACGTAAGGGAGACAGTTGGGCATTCTCCGTACGGAAACTCACCTGCGGCTTGCCCTCTTTACCGCGCTTGGTGTTGATCAATATCACCCCATTGGCGCCCCTGATACCATAGACGGCAGTGGCGGAGGCATCTTTTAATATGGAAAAGCTTTCAACCTCCTGGACATTCAACTGGTTCATATCCCTCTCCACACCATCCACAAGGATCAACGGGCTCTGACTCCCGGTGAACGTTGCCAGCCCCCTTATAAAAACATTGGCCGCATCATAACCGGGTTCCCCCGATGTCTGCCGCGTGATCACACCCGGTAGTCTGCCGCCGATGGCATTGGACAGCGAAGGAGTGGCCACCTGTTGCAGATCGCTTACTTTCACCGTCGCTATGGCCCCTGTGACGGAGTTCTTTTTCTGCGACCCAAACCCGACGACTACCGTTTCATTCAGCTTCTGCCCCTCATGGTCCGGTTCCATTTTGATGATGACATCCTTTCTGCCGCCCAGGTTGCTCACCCGCTGCCGCAGGGACTTGTAGCCTACAAAAGTGATGAGGATAGAATCGCTTTCGTCATCCACTTCCAGCAGGAATTTCCCATAGACATCCGCGGTCGCACCCTTATTGGAAGATCCAATAACCTTGATGTTCGCGCCGGGCATGGGTTCGCTCCGTTCGTTTACAATGGTTCCGGAAAGCACGAATGATATCGTGTTTGCTCTTACTGCCGGCAATATGCAACAGCATAGCAGCAGCGAAATGAAGTACCGAAAAAAAGCAGCAATTCTCATAAAACTGATAGTTATTGGGTGAAAAAATAATTTGCTCTTCTTACCAATAGCAATCAAGCCGGCCAGCAATCGTATAACCTTTCTAATCAAGCCTTAACTTAATATTTTCTATTTTGAATACGTATTCAAAAAAAGACAGCCGAAAAAAAATCACTTCCTCGACCTCACCGTATTTCGTACGACCAGGTGCCCCTTCATCATTACCACCTGCGGAGTGGCATCTTTTTCACCGATCTCCTTCAACAACAATTCCACAGCGCTCGTTGTCATCTCCTCCAGGGGCTGCTCCCAGGTGGTAAGGGCATACGAGGGCCATTCTGACATACGGATATTGTCAAACCCTACTACGGATACATCTTCCGGTATCCTCAGACCGACAAGCCGGACGGCGTCCATAACGCCAAGGGCAATGATATCATTCCCGCAAAAGATACAGTCGATGCTCTTATTCTTTGTCAACAGCTCCTGCGCGGCCCTAAAGCCGCTTTCAAATGTGTAATTCCCCGGCTCGATGGCCAGGTCCTTTATCTTTCTCTCATCCAGCACTTCTTTAAAACCTTTCAATCTATCAATGGTCGTAGACGTATCCGAAGGACCCGAGATAAAGGCAAATGACTTGTGCCCCATCTCCACAAGATATGTCGCAATCTGTTTGGCGGCCAGATAGTTGTCACAGAAGACGGCACTGCTCTCCAGGTTCTCCGTATACCTGTTGAACAACACCACCGAAATGCCATATCGCTTGAATTTCTGGCTGGCGGATGAGGACAGCAGCGCGTCCGTGATAATGACACCCTCTACATTATACTCCAGTAACTGCGTGATCTCGCTCTCCTGGATCTCCTCGTTCTCCGAATTGATAAAGATAAGGTGATAGCCCCTGGCCGACAGTCTGTTGTGGAAGATCTCCAGGACGGCGGAATAAAAGGGATTACGGATATTACGCATGACGATGCCTACCATCATGGATTTACGGGTGATCAGGCTCCTGGCGTGGGCATTGGGTTTATAATCCAGTTTGGCCGCCGCCGCCAGGATCTTCTTCCGCTTCTTCTCCGACACATTGGTATTGCCCGCAAAGACCCGGGAAACCGTGGACTGGGAAACGCCCGCGATAGCTGCTACATCCTCGGAGGTGTAGTTTTTCTTTATGTCAGGTTTGGGTTCTTTTTTCTCCATGAATACGTAATCATTTTCAAATGTAAATAATTTTTGCTACAAAAAAATTAATTTTTGGTTCCCCTAATCCTTTTTATTCTGCAATATGCCGGAAAATGGAGCGAATATAATCCACCAGATGCACCCCATTTCCAATTCAAAAAGAACTTTTGATCCATTTTCGACCGTAATCGAAAAATAGTCGAGTCCATTTTTTATAACAGTTATGCCGTGAATGCTAAATAGTTTAATCAATTCATGGATCTTGGTATTATTCCCAATAACATCGATCTCACTATCTAAATTCTTTAGATCTGTATTGAATTTCAAATCATTTCTGCCACTGACCTCATCTGTCAAACAAATACATTTATTTTTTAGTCAAAAAACCCATATATATGTATTCAACATAAATAAGACTTAGGGAAATGCAGATATAGAAACCCATCCTAAAATATAAATACCAACCTAGTTCTTCCTTTGCAATCGAATTTGAAGGGTCACTAACATCAATAGCAATTTTAAATGCTTTATTTAACCCAGGTCGTGTTAAGGATGAAAACTTATGTTTTATAATATATTTTCTATCACTATTAGGCCAAAAAAACTCTAATGATCCTTCGTAATTATGAGCTTCATCTTCATAACCTTTAATTGATCTAAAATCTATCAAACTCGCATCTACAACTGGGGCTTTATTAAATTTTCTTTTCGAATTAATTAGCCCTACTACACCAATTATAGAAACGGTTTGAAAAAAAAGGCAAAAGCACAGCATTCCCAAATTATAATTAAAGAAAGCAGCTAGCATTATTATGGAAACAATGATTACAAAAGGTCTTACTCTTAACTTTTTCATCCTATTTAAAATATTGCATTATAGCATTATATAATGGAGGGGCCTGTAAGGTCAATCTTGCGCCACCAACCAGTTCAGCATTCCATCCTAAAAACCGAGGGGTTTCAACCTTTCCCCGCAATCCAACTGCTGGAGCACTATTAGCTCCCATACCAAATTCAGATTGAATCAATATTCCTCTATATACACCAATATCATTAATAACTCTAAATTGTGGAGCCCAATCTCCATACTTTGGCTGCTGACCGAACTGTATTTTTGGCATAAGACTTCTGAATGGTAGCCCCCTAAGCTCCGTGTTACCAACCTTATATGAAAGATAGGAATTATCCCCTGTTATAAGATTACCGTAAAGCCCCTGCCCATCAGCAGTTGTAAAGCCGCCTTGAATACCTGCATATACTATGGTACCGCTCGCATTTTTAAGGATGCCTGTACCTTTAACCTTCACTTTAAGACTTCCACTTACATATACATCAATATCTTTCACTGGATTGAGAAGGCCTATTGTTGTTTCCCAAAATATTGTTTTTAGCGGATTGGGATCATAATCAATAGGTTTGGGCTTTAGATTCCACTCCTTAATTTTCTCCGGTGTAATCTCATTGAAACCGGGAAAAATTTTACCCATTAATGAATGATCGACTTTCTTAGTTGCCGTTACCACGACAGACTCCATCCAAATAGATTTTTCACCTTTCTCGTTGCCATTCATCCATCTCTGCCCTCCGGCTTCCATGGTATAGCCGTCATAGGTAGCGCCCAAATGAGTCATTCCTTTTCTTTTTCCACTTCCATCATACCATCTAACTTGGCCTTTATCAGCTCCTTTATTATCTTTGTACCAGTCCATTCCGTCAGGATCTATCATCAAAACAGGATTGTCTCCAAATGTTGAATATGAGCTTTCCCATTCTTTTACGATCGGATCTATATTCCATCTGCGCCCCAATCTCGGATCATATTCCCAAAACTCTGCAGTGTATGAATTCCCCAACCCCTTAATTTCATCTGATTTCTCCTGCCCATTGAACCCATACCGGTAGTTTTGCCCCCCCGTTCCCGTAAAACTCCTCCCCGGCATCCCCATCCCAAACGGATAATAATCCTGGGCCGTAGCAACATCGGCCGTATAATGATCTATCAAAGAACTATTAGAAGCGGAAGATACAGCAATTTTCTTATCCGTTATAGTCGCCAGCACATTCCCCAAATGGTTGGTCAATTCATATAGTTTTTCGCCGCGGGTAAAAGTATATAAGAAGGAAGTCCCGTACCCCGATGCCATACTCACCATCGTCGGCGGTACAGTCAGCGTTTTTACCATCCCCAGGCGACTGCTGCCATACAAATGTATCTCTTTTTGCAGTGTAGCAGCATTGCCTGTTCGTTGATAAACACTCACGACATTACCCTGTGCATCCCGAACATAGACGGTCGTAGTTGTTCCCACCGTTTTCGATATCCGATTGCCTGCTGCATCATAGGAATAGTTGATGGTGGTGCCGTCGCTCTTCGTAATGCTGGCGATCTTTCCGTATACAGTCCAGCTGATATTATCAATACCAGCGGCTATGTCTTTCTTCAGATTACCGATCCCATCGTAGGAATAGTTGGAAGCATTAGGCTGATTGTCGATGTCCTCGGCGTAATTGTTAGTATAATTTACATTGTCATTGATACTTTTTAATTGGTTATTCCCGGTGTAATAGTTATAGGTCAGATTGTCCATTTCTACTTGCTTGCCACCGTCCTTCGTACCATTCCTTAAATAGGTCAGAATATTACCATTTGGATCATAGCTGATCCGCTCCTTATAATCATCCAGTTTCACCGGTGTGAAGCTCGTCATGCTGCTGTTCAATCCATTAAAGGCATCCATTTGCACAAGACGATTTAGCTGGTCATAATGATAATTATATACTTTAGCCGGGCCAAGCGTCGGGATATTTACCGCCATTGCGGCAACATTTCCATTGAATAACGGTGCTGCCTCTCCAGATATACCTTCCAATATACCGGAAGTAGTCATGGGGTTTCCCACCGGCAGATAATCACCGGGATAATAATGCAGACTCAGACTATAGGCGTCTTGCCCGATGGGATAATCTTCCGTTATGCCTGATCCTGTCCCGCTGCCACCTGTAGGAGTACAGACTGCCAGATTGTTATTTATATTGGTTTCAAAAAGGTCATTATCTCCGCTCTCAAATTCAGACACAAAGGTGATGCTGTTGCGGGCTGTATATTCTGTAGGGCCACCGGTCGCTACACGGTTGCTGATTATTGCATCGTCAAGCGCCGATCCGGAAGGACAGTTGGCTCCTGAGTTGTCCCCCCCGCTGATCCCGCTGCCCATATTGATCCCCTTCAGCCAGCCCTGCAGCGTATAGCTATAATTCAATCGTTGCGCTTGCAATTGTCCGACATCCATCCTGGAAAGGGGACCATGTTTGTAATAGCTGTAGGCCGCATCCCTTTCCCAGACAATGCTGTCCCGGCTTGTCTGCACCTGCACCAGCCTGTTCTCTGCATCATACTGGTAACGATGATAGAATGCATCCGGAGAACTGGGCTGGTAGTCCACCCCATTCACCTTGCCGCTGATCAAATCATAATCATAACAGATGCGCTTATAATGATTGTTCCCATCCATCGCACTCACCCCTATATAATCCTGAATCAAAGTATCTACATTGCCATGTACATCATAGGTATAATAGCTGGCTGTATAAAAATTGACGTCGGTTGCCAGGTTCTTAGTATACATATAGCTGACCCGATTGCGCAGGTTATGCTGACTTTCCAGTAAAGGCGACAAGCTAAATCCAACCGGAAGATCATATACGGTCGAAGTGATCGTCTCTTTTGTACCCCCGCCGGAATTGATCCAACTATTCAGAGAAGATACGTTTTGGCTGGTCGCCTGACTCATGCCGGCGCTTTGCGGCTTTTGTCCAACCTCCGTAATGCGCCCCAATGGGTCATACAGCGTGTAACTATACTTGCCGTCTGCTTGTTGCTGCGCATTCTGACTGACTGCCAGCCGGCCCAGCAAGTCATACCAGAATTTGGAGATCCCCGCATCAGGGCTAGATTGCACTACCACCCTATTCAGGCTATTATATCGATAATCGGTCGCGAATAAATGCGCAGGCCTCACTACTGTACCATCTATCCTTGCAGCTTCTACGCTACTGGTAAAGCTGTTGCTAAAATCCGGTCTTGCTCCTTTCGGAGGGACGGTTTTGACCAGATTGCCGGCCATATCATAATAATACAGCGTATAATGATATTCCTTGACGTTATATTGAACAGAAAATTCTTCTATATCTTTAGCGGCCATGCATTTGGCCCTGTATTTCGCCTCAAAATCAGCTAGCAGTTGATCCCTTCGCTGAATATAAAGGTTATGACCCACGTTTATTGCCATATCGTATACTCTCTGACAGGGGGGCTCGTTCACAAAAATGCCTGTCGCATCGTTCAGGGGATGATTGTCAGCACACAGGACATTTTGATTCGCACTGCCATTCGAAGCATAGGCGGCAAGATTGCAGTTAGCTGCCGATGCCGCTTTCACATAGTCCATCCAGTTGAATTGCAGACCGGAGTAATAATTGACATATTGCTGAAAAGTAACATTGTAACTAATTTGCTCCGGGGTTAGGTTATCGGTGGACAATACAGGAGCCGCGGCACAAGCTTTACCACCAAAATAAGCCTTATAGCTGGAGACATATGAGCTTAGCTTCGAGCAGCTGATACAATGATCATAGATCGAATCGCCGCAACTTAAAAATGCCGGTTGGGGCTGGGGGGAAGCAAGGGCAATGTACTTGATGATCTCGCACTCGCTGGTGGTGCAATCTACCGTACAGTCGGGATGCGCTGCATCGCATGGGGTCGGAGCAGTGGAATTGATAGTAAAGCCCTTGGCATTGGCGGTATTCGCGACCAGGGCGGCGCCGCCAGTACACGGATTAGGCTGATCATATCTGTAATGAAGGGTCCGGGTTACAGTCCTGCAGGTAGAGGTGCCTAATAAATTACACTTTTGCAGACCATCGAACAGGGTTTGGGTCAACGCATCCTGGTGGATGCTGGCAAGATAAAGATTGAGAGAGGATAATGACGAAGGTGTATATCCTGCGGTAGTAGCGGCCTGTTTCACCTTCGAAAATTGTGTACACGTGCAGCTGTCGACGCCGGTGATTACCTCTTTCGTAAATACGGGGCCTGCACCATATGGTTTGGGGAATTCAATGACAAAAGGATTGCAATATTGATCTTTTGAAATATTGTGCGCAGCAAATACACTGTTGACAACTTCCTCAAAACTGCGGGGAGATCCGTCCTGTGGAGTGGAAGGTTTTACGCTCGAAGATCCATAAGGATTGGCATCGTCAATCCCCTTTTTGCAAACTGCTGCCATGCCGGCAGTGATCTGGGAAAGGATCAGATCCTTGTCCGGGCTTGCAGCGAGGGTCGGACATTTTAACAAGGCCTGCTTCCAGGACTCGATATAGCTGCTACACCGGCTTTCATGAGCCGCGTTTACCGCTCCTTCCAGCGAAACAGTGGGTGGATCACCGGCCGTAGTGGGGAACCCCATCTCATCCCACTTATTTTGAGTGATTATCTCCTGAGTGTTGGCAAATCGTAGCATATAACCCTGATCGATTAAATACTGAGCATCCGCCAATGGTTTACTTGTCTTTATATAATCAATGACCATGGACTCCCGTGCTACCTCATATAACCCTTTAAAAGCAGTCCAGACCTGCACCTGCTGATCCGGGGTCAGGCCGGCTAAGGAAAGTTCCTTGGGTGCTGCTCTGTAACAATTATCGCGTTCGTTCAGATCCGTCTTCATCTTGCAGGCAGCATCCCCATAGGCAATCTGCCAAAGGCTCAGATTCTGATAATAGGAGGTATTGACATAACCCGACATTGTTGATTTATACGAGGGAGCTACTGTAAAAAAGGGATCCGCTTCTTCTGGATGCCCCGCTGAATTCATATAGTTATTGGATACCGCTGTGCTGGATGTTTCGATTTTATCAAAAGCCTCTATCCAGTCATAGGAGACGGACAGTTTATCCTCAGCCCATTTTAGTTGAGCGAATTCAGGATGGTGAGGCAAAAGGGCTTCTGCCCAGGTCCGTGCAAATTGATTCGCAAAATCCGATGCCGAAGTCGCATCCAGCAGTTGATATCGATTGTTAGGATCGGGGTGAATAGAAGGGTCTATTGCTTCGAAAGCGTCATGATAATAATCTTTCGTCTGACTGCTGTTCCAGGGCTGTTTGTAAAAAGGCTGGCCGGAGTTGACGGTCGAAAAGATGTTGTATTTGTCCAACATACAGGTGGATCCAGAGCAATGCACGGTCGCAGGGTCGTTTAGGTCCTTGGCATATTGGCCGGAATAAGGCATCATATCCATCAACATCTGGGTCCGGATAGCCGAAAGCCGGTGGTTCGTTGAAGGAATGACAGGATTAGACGGCGTATTACAATCCGACACACTGAGCAATACATTGTATACCGAATCGATAAGTTCCTGTTCCGTTTTGCAAACACCCAGAGCAGAAGCAGGATCCGTATACTGGCCCCGGAATTTTTGTAAGGCGGATTCGCTGATGGTAAGGGTCTTCCGGACGGAATAAGACCCCGGAGGTAAGCTCTCGTCGAATTGGATGATATTATTGGATAGATCCGATGCGGCAGTCTGGCCAGGATTAACAGAAAAAACCGTTACCGCCGTGTTACAGGTATTGTCAGCTGAGAGGCTGACATTGTTAAATCTTCTCACGATGGGTGGTCGATCCCCTGACTCGTCCGTGATCGTAATTTCCAGGTCATACATGCAATCATAACATATTTTCTGATCACTGTTACACTTCGTCAATTCCAGTGCTTCCGGGTTCAGTCGATAGCGAAAGTGATAGTTGGTCAATGCAGGGACCAGGATACTATTTATCGTCTCGATGCTGTTACCCCTGGCAACATTTGAGCCTTTATCGAGCAAGTTCCTTTGAAGGGTCTTGCCACTTTGACCAGGGTAGTTCGACTCATCTGGCGTCAGTGCCTGCATCCCTGAGGGAGCATCACCCGCTAATGCCGTTGCAATCGTCCTTCCGTGCATATCTACATAGCTTACGCTCATTTGGTTATTGGCATCTTTAACCATGTTCTTGAAATAATGGCTAAAATTGCCGACCTCCGTCCCAAACAAACCATCGAGCTCCTCCTGCGCAGCATTCCCATAGTAATATTTTGTCTCGTGGCCGGAGCCCATTTTCATCGCATCCCCTACTCCACTTTGAGCCATGACCCTGTCTGTGGCATCCGGCGTATAACGGGTAACAGCGTACGCATATCCCTGGGCATCAGGTAAATTCTTATTGGCGCCCTGGCCGATCTCCGGATTCCGGGGACTGTAATAGAGCGAGCTGCCCTGGTCAGGAGCCAACCCGGGCGTACCACTACTGCCTCCGGCAATCGGCTGCAGATCGAAAGAAAGTGCCGGATTATCATAATTATTAGAGCCATCCGTCAAGAGAGGCTGTGAATTGAAAATATTGAGATTATTCCTATAGGCAACTATCGAGTTAATACCAGGCGCAGGCAACACCTGTATAGCGGCCCGTCCCTGGCCATCATAAAAAGTTTCCGCGGAGACTGTCGTATGGGTTGTATTATCCGTGGTGACCGTCTGACGCATACGCAGGGACCCGTCAAAATACTGTATGACGGATTTTCGCTTGCCGTCTTCCGCAAAAGAAGTGGACACCTGCCAGTTCAGGTCGTTGTTGTGTCCGGCAAATGGATAAGACTTGACAGACGACCAGGGGCCTACGATCCTGCTGCCCGAACTCTTTTGGCTAACAGCCCTTATCCTGTAATAGATTGCACCCTGCCCGTCATAAAATAGTGGAATTTCATAGCTGAGCTTGTCCACCGGGAGCTCGACGCGGGTAGCATTATCACGGAAAAGCAGGTTATAATCCAGCGTCCCATTCGTCTTATAATTGTCCAGCAGTTCATCTTCCACCCACGTCCATTCCAGTTCCGTCTGATTGTTGCCAGATTGGGCAGGCCATTCCCAACTTATGGGTAATGCATCCGGAGTAGGCGATGCCGGGGCAGGATTTGAAGTAAAGGTCGATGGCTGAAAATTACCGGTACTCAATTGGTAAAACCTTTTTGCCCGCATTTCATTCTGCAACAACAGTACGGTCTTAGGGTCCACGCCATTAGAAAGACTGCTGGCATTAATCCCGGTCACTGTTATCTTAACATACCGTGCGTTGCTAAAACTTAAATATTTCTTCGGATTATAGCCCGCCCCGGCGTCTTTATTATAGGTCACGGTCAGGTCTTGCGAGATCTGGCTAACAGAAGAAGGAGAAGCGCCATATTCAATTTTTACGGTGACCGTCGCCGAAAAATTATCCGGCAAATAAGATGTTGCCTCTTCATTAAGACTAAGAGTTATGATATTCCTGATCACGACCGTCTCCTCATTGTCTGGTGGGTAGGTCAGATCAACATGTGCGCCAATAGCCAATTCATTGTTAGCTCCCGAAATACGGGACACATACGGCTTTTCAATACCGGCCTCCTGAGCTAAAGCTCTTTTGCTATTCCACGATAAACAAAGCAGGATCAGCAACGCCGGAAGCCACCTGCCGGCTGGGGAATATTTTTGTCGCATCGTAATATGTTGACTGAACTATTAATTAGCTATCTTATTCGAAATGGTTTTAAAAATTCTGTGTCAAAAGAAAGTCCTGATACTTGGGTGCAGGGCTATATTTCCCAGCCGCGTCCCCGACTATCCTGTCACTCACTCTCACAGGTAGCTGGTCCCCCTGCTGATGAGTTATACGATTATACTCAAACGCCGACACTTGTTCCCTGATAATAAAAAAATCACTATCCGACACATTGAGCAATTTCTCTTTATATTCCTCTTTTGCGACATATTCGTTGTAAACCTCTCTGTTCACTGGCACCAGGCTACGGGTCGTCTGGACGATCCCCAAAAGCTGAAAATTGGAGGGATTATATTTAACTCTTATCGATTCTTTAGACAGAGAAGTATGAAAAAGAAGCGATCGGCTATTCACTTCCATAACAGAGGTATCCTTCTCAGATGGCGCCGGATATGCAGTATATTTAGCGGCCAGTTGCATGAGCGAAGAGTCTTTCAATTGAATGCCCAGGTATTTTTTGAACTGGTCGGGCATGGATATTCGATGTCCGTACAAGATCATCCTTTTTAGCTTGTTACTGACTAGCAGGAGCAGGCTATCATTCGCCACCTGTTCAAGTTCACCGAATTCGATATAAGACCCATTCTCATGTATAAAGAATCTGGCATGAATCCGGCTCGTATCCTCATCTCTCGTTACCAGGTTTGTAAAATTCCGCATCTCGAGTTCCAATTGCAAGGGTAGCTGTTTATATGCGTTACATACTTTCATGAACAGACGCATATTGCTTAATGAATCTTCCCTTTGCCCTCTTGCACCTGTCGAAAGCAGCAGACAAATCATGATCATCGTAATAATCTCCAGACAAGCCTTCCTGCTAATTATATTATAGATCATTTTATCTCATTTATATTCTTTTGTTTGGCGCTTCTCGTCTCGCTGACGGTCCTGATCCCCTCTCTGGTTTCAACCTTGGTCCTCACCAGGCCGCCTTCTTCGTCATATTCATAGAATGTAGCATAATTATTGGCATCCAGTTCGGCCACCAGGCGAAGATTCACCGGATCATATACATAGCTCTTCATATCCGAATTGAATGGATGTATCCTTATATCATCCCAATAATTTTCCGCAGTACCGCTGTTTACCAGCCGCAATTTCATGGTAGTGGCGGTTTGTGGCACCGTGAATTCCCCTTCTACTTTTTGCCAACCGTCTATAATGGCTCCTGTAGGTTTAAGCGACACTAAGGCACCAGCGCTGCCAAAATCCAATTCTACTTTACTATCTGAATAACTAACATTGGTACAGGGGGGAGCGCAGGCCTCTCTTACCCATCCGGAGAAAAGCATTTTCTTTCCGGGAGCCACAAAGAAAGATGGATTGAGCATGGAGTCGGTGGCTGCGATAGGCCTGGTCGTAATGCAACCATTTATGGTAGATACAGATTTGTAACTAACATTGGCCGCATTGGTCGAAAAATATATTTCGGGATATCCCCAGCTGTTATTTCCAAGATCAGGCCATTCTCCGTTCGAAATATACCATCCCCAATCTCTATTTTTGTAGAAACCACACGGATAAGTAGTGCTGGGATTCTGTGGCCAAAAAATGTCATACGGCCAATCATTGCTTATATCATCAATCAAAGACCACTGCATAAAATTCTTGATATTTGAAGTGACTTTGTATAGACCTTTACAAACAAATACGTTCGTATAATCAGTTTGATAATCATTCCAAAGCGAAAAATTGTATACCCTTGAGGGGTTGTCACCCCCATCAACCCTTTCCATATTAACGATAAGAGATAAAGCGGTAAAATGACACCCCGTTTCATTTTTACCATAATGCACTCTAAAGTTGTAATATCCGCTCTGTAGAACATCGATATAATAGGTATTTGTTACGTCAAAATAATGTCTTCGTGTTTTGTTATTATTTAAAAAAGTGTCCCTAATGGTAACCTGAGGTAAAAAGAATCCTCCATTTGAAAAATTGGTTATCCCTTCCCATAACGCTTGCGGCGTTTGATACATGAAATCATTATCCGCCGGAACAAATGGTTCAATCTGTGAGCTGTTGATTGTGCCACCTGTTTGATAAGGCCTGAGAGAAGTGTCTTTAAAGATATTAAGATGAAAGTCTTCTTTGACGTCACTAACGACATCGATGGTCCTGACCCCTACAGTCCCTTTATTTACCTTTAACACATACTTTCCACTATGTGCTTTTATACTGGCAGAGCCATCCGTATTAATAATAGTTCCTGCACTCGTAAGATCTATGTACCTGTCATTATTACTGCTGGCATTGGGTTTATTCAGCTGTTCGCTGTATTCATAGTCTTCAAAACCTTCATTGAACGCTTCCCCGGTACGGGCATTTTGCACTATCGACAGGGGCATATTCTTGTCAAACCCATATTGGGCCGAAGTATACCTCATTAAGGGATCTCTTGTTTCCAGTTCCAGCCCCTTGGTATTTATTTTTGTAAGTTCACTATTCCACACCCATTTCGCATTCGAAAGATCCGGTGTCAGGGCATTAGAAGAGTTAAAATCCCAGTACAATTTAAATTCTTTTAAAAAACCATTTTTTGGCAGGTTTGTTTGTTCAGTCAGATCGGACTCTTTTCTGTCGCCATAAAATAGCATACTTCGAAAAGGGCTGAAATTTCCGAGCAGACCTTTTCTGTATGGATTGATATATTTTTCCAAATGCCCACTGGGATTGGGCACCTCCTCATAGTCGCAAATGGATGGGTTATATACCGTCAAAAACTTGCCGATGTTGTCCTTATCCGTATTCCACTTCTCTTTAAACTCTGCTGCACTGGCGTCGATCACATTGCTGCTGCTGTTTATAAGCAGCTTTTGATCGGTGCCTGCCGGGACAACAGGGCTTACCATACTGGTAACGTTCTCCAGTTTAGCGTCTAGCAAATTACGTTTGCCGCTTCGGACGATACGGAAGCTGACATTGTTTTTGGTAAAAGGCCTCCCTATACTGTCGATATAAATAAGATCACGATTGACCGTTGTCAGTGAAGAACGATTCTTATTTATATCCAACACCCATAATAACGGCACATCTACTGAAGGAGATATGCATCCGGGAGCCGGGGAGCCGGGATTCGTAATATACAGTTCATCCCCGCTTTCAAAAAGGCTTTGGTCGAATCCCGGGCTAACGATCCTGCCGTCGTAGAAATTTACATTGGCATAGTTTACTCCAATATTCGCATAGGCCGGCCCCATGCCGCCATATGCCCACCATGCAGGATAGCTGGTCTTGTAAACGGATTGATTAAATTCGTTATTGGTGCGGGTTACGATCACAGCTCCTGTTTCCCCGTCATAGATCATATTTTTAGTAGATACCTGGCTACCCTTATCAAAAACCACCGTACTATCCAGGATGCTATGATAATTGATGACTTTCGTAGTGGTCACAGCCCGGTAATTGTTTTCACTATTGCCGGTCACCGGCCAGATAAAAGGAAGCCAGAAGGGAAACAGGATCGGGAAAAGGTCGACCTGTCCCTGTATCTCATAGCTATTGCTTTGGACTGAAAACTCCCGCGTATCAGTCATCAGCTCGACATCGATACCCATGTTTCCAGTCGTGATCGCCCCACCCTGTGCAGCCGATACAAAGTCAAACTGTTCATTCAGCCCTGCTACCCCGGTATTCCTGTAAAAATTTTCCATATAGTTGACACGTAGCGTCGTGTCATTTTCCGCATATGAAGATTCTGCTTTTAGTTTGCCATGCATATCGTTCAATTCTATTAGGAACCCCTGGGACAAAGCACGGCTATCGAAGGCGTATTTATAAAAGAAGGCAGTGGTGGAAGCGTCATGCGCCTGCAGGTCCGTAGTGGGATCCAGGGCAGTATTACTGTAATAGACAGGATAATCCTTAGCCGTATAATACTCGGTTACCTGCCGGCCTATTCCCGATCTTGATCTCTGCCCGGCCTGAGGCTTCACGGATGGGATGGATCGCACGGTGACCTTGCTGTAGCCGACAATGGGGGCCGGAAAGAACCCGTCTAATACCGGCATTTCCACCGCCCCATAGGATATAGGTCCCAATGGTAATTTGTCAGCCACCTGCAGAATAGTTTGAAATGGGTTCTCCTCGCCGCCAAGAGAAGGCTCATACGACGCTACACCACTGCTAATAACGCGTTCAGCGCCGTTAAAAACTTCTTTGGTAGTATATTCATATTGCTTTTCATACACAGAATTATACTGTTTCGTCATCGCCTGCCAATTATCCTTGAGTCGTATCGACCTTACCCGTTGCCCACCGCCGAATTTTACTCCGTCCGGGTCATTCAGCCGGATAAAAGATTGATCCAACACCACTATTTGGGCCTTTCCTTCGCTTCGCATGGCACGCACCGGATCACTAAAGGCATTTTTCAACGAATAAAGCATCCCCGCCAACGCTTCCCCTATCTGCTGTATACCCGCGCTTTCCGAAAGGTCATATCCGGGAAAAGCCTGACCAGGAAGTTGCTCCCGCAAAAATTCCACAGCAGTTAAAGACAAAGGGCTTAATCCATTCACCGGCTTTAAATGGATCCATATTTTAGTATCGTCGACGATACCATAATCATCGAAATTAGCATACGACAGCAGGTGCTCGACCCCCTTGGGCATATTGACGGCTAGTTTTACGGCGATCTGATCCATTCCCTGCAGATATTTCAGATATACTTCCTGGCGGCTGTGACAGGGATCCGGAATATTGACGAAGACGTAAAGGTTTTCCATCGGGTCGCCCGAGGGCAGATCGAACAGCCTATTGGACATAGAGCTGGACGTACGGCCAAACCCTGCTATGGATAACATTTCCGCCGCCCTGCGATTCTGAACGAATGCATAATCTTTGCTCTCGTATTGCACTTCTATCTGTCCCCCGGAAGGTAGGACGATCCCTTTTAGGGCCCAGGCGCCGGCATTCTGGTCCAGCGCTTCCCTGGGCGTTTGACCAACCTTATCCTGTGGAGTATAAGGATAATCGCTGTTCTTCAAGCCCGCAGGATTCATGCTGGCGGGTTTGTAGGTTCCCCAGCGATCCGTAGCATTAAAGACATAAGCGGGATTCCCCGAGCCATCCTTATTAAGATAAGAAAAAATATACCTGCTCTTGTTGGCTTTATTCTGACCGTTGTATGTAAAGTAAATGCCATCCAGGGTAAGTTTACCGGTACCGGCTATATTACCGGGCGTGCCAGGGCATAAAGTATAACTATAGGTAAAATGTACCGTTTTAATAGGTTTCGCTCCGGCGATACCATTCTTTTTGAGATCCGACTTGCTGTACAGTCGTATTTCCTTTAATCTCTTGATGGATCTGTCAGAGCCATCTACACCCCCATTTTCACCCAGAACACCTTTCCCATCATCCCTGTCTTCCAACAAGAACAGCGCAATCATAGTCTTTGATTCGATGGAATGCAAATACCATGATTCCCGTTCTCCATAAGACACGAGCCCTTTGTCATCTTTCACATCCGACCGCTTGCCAGGATTGAAATTGGCCATATTTCCTTCGATGGGAGTTCTCCAGCGATGGACAGCCCAGCCTCCGGAAGCATTCTTCATCCGGGTATAGTTGAATTTTACAGCGTCACCCAGGTCGTCCTCTGTGATACCGTCGTTTTTTACATCTACATAATTGGGGGACAGTAGACCAGACAATAAAAACGAATGTGCAAAACCGGGCGTTTCCATAGTTTGAGCATATCCATCCCTTTTCACCTGATCATCGGTGATAGCTGTATTGGTCAGAGGGTTTATTTCCGGGGTCTCATAGCCGATCTTGTCGGATGACCCCGGAGTTGAAAGGTCGGAATTCTTGACGGTGAACGTAAAGTCTTTTTGCAGGGTATTGTATACGGGAATGCCGTAGATATACCGCCGGCCATTACTTTCCGTAACATTGACCTGGGAAATATGATGCTTTTTCCGCACATCTCCCACCCGGTCAATAGGGGTATATAACAACGTATCGTTGTTTAATATGGTTTGGTTGTCATAGCTTTTAATTGTCTTGTCCAGACCTACGACGGAGGCCTCTCCGGCAGTCAGGAAATCAATGACCTGGCTACGCCTTTTACGCGCGGGAGCGTTTTCCGGCAGCGCACTGACCGATCCTATAAAAGCGCCGTCCTTTGAGAATCGGTCGAGCATAGGCTGGATAGCTGGGCTATAGGAATTCCCTGTCAGTTTGAAACGGACAAGATCTGTTCCTCCCATCGCGGTGAACTGTCCGCTATTCAGGACACTGGATTCACCCGGATTACGGAAGTATACATTCTCCCAGCTCCCGGTATGCGACGGCAGGAAAGCCAATGGCGAATGCAGGCCATTACCGGCTCTCCATTCCCCGATGGTAGAGGGCGTTTGTATCAGATTAACGTTCGCTCCAAAATGGCCTGGGATACCGATGTCTACACCAACCCCAATGCTCTTATCCTGCGAACCGGTGATATTATCCCTTACAAAGCCGGGTTCCGTACGATAAGCCCGAATGCTTCCTCCGGTACCTTCACCCTGGATAGAAAAAACGTCACAACTGTACTGCGGCGCTGAGATGATCGGGGTGTGCGCTGTCACCTCCCGATCGTTAAATCGGGTAAAGTCCATTACCGTATAAGCATTGCTCATCGCATTCTCCGCATGTAGATAGCCGACAAGCGGTTTTTTTTGAACGATCTTTTCTTTGCTCACGGAAGAGGTCTGCTTGTATACTTCAGCCTCTACGGAACCGTATGCGCCGAAAATGCCCGCACCCAGCTGAAAATGTCCGGAGATGGCCTCATTCAACAATGGCATCCGAATGGAAGGAATATAGCTGGGTCTGGCAAAACTGATCGATGTGGAAAAAAGTCTTTCTCCGATGGAATACTTGTCGATAGCCTTGGTGACTTTTTTTTGCTTATTGATCTTACACTCCTGATCATTATGACTCGCGCTCATTTGTTCGCTGATCTGGAGTTCTTTTATACCAGAACGGGAATTATAGCTGGTGGATACTCCCATCCCGGCACTAATGGTCCTTTCATTGATGAAGGTGCTGGCCGTCAGGGACACATTGGGAGAAAGGGTAAACCCTGAACGGGAATTGACATCCGCACTAAAACCCGCCTTCAGATTCGCCGAGATATTCCCGCCCTTTTCTCCTATTGTTTTCTCAAGGACCTTAAAAGCGACCCCGCCTTTGACCCCAAAGTCTAATGCCGGCCCCAGATAATTGTTCCAGGAAACGCCCAGGTTAGCGCCCAGGTCCAACCCCAGGGAAGTGTGCTTTATTCCAAGACCTTCCAGATCTGCGCCTAAGCTGACCCCAAAGGTTTTGTTCGGTTTCATATTTTGTGTTTGGATGAGCTTTTCTTCTCCATTGAAATCATCCGGCACACCCCGCATATTCCTGTTGATATTCCCGGGATTAATGTTCCATCCCAGCCCTACCCAGCTGGCCTCCTGCTCCAGGCTTATTTCCCCGCTGTAAAAGATATTCACGGGGTATCCCCCCACGTCCATCAACGGAATATTATAGCTGAATGCACCCGTAAACAGGTCGACCATATTATCCGTCCCCACTGATTTGAAAGTCGACATTTCCGGTTGGGAAGGCCCGCCGATATTTCTTGCCGGGGGGGAGGGAAGCGCTTCTTTACGCACCGTTCCTTCTGTCTTCAAACGAGGATCTTTTATCATCCGTCTTTCATGCATTACTTTTCTATTGAAAGTTGCAGGGTGAAAGGTAGGGAGAGGATAAATAATCTTTGTATTTGCCAAAGAAGAAAACAGAAAAGACGAGTGGAATAATAAGAATAACAGAAATGCAATTCTTCTCCTATAAGATGTGGCCAGTAACAGTATCATAATGTCTCCTCTTAGTTTTGCTTTTTTATAGTAAAGCTCGTCGTATGCCGGATGTTGTGCAGATCAACAATTTCGACCTTATATATTTTACCCTTTTGAAAGGAACCATCCAGCGTAAACCCGATGAAATTGTTACCATAGACGATCCTCTGCCTGACCGATCTAACGATCCTTCCTTCACTGTTTAAAAAATTGCAGATTGCCTCATGGTCCTTGTCAAAAGAATAATATTTAATACCAAGAATATTCCCGGTAATGGTTTCTGCCCCCACCGCCGGCTCATTATCCGTTCGTAACGGGATATAACTGCCGTTCAGCGGAATTATGATCGCTGGCCTGCGAGAGGCAAGCCTGAATGTCCATACTTCGCTTTGCGCTATAAATTCATCCTCGTTTTTTGCGATGACCCGCCATGCATAGACCCTTCCTGTATCCAGGGGGGTGTTGGAGGCCGGATACAGATGCGCCTGATCCTTACAACGGCTGATATTATACACCGGGATATTCTGTTGAATAGCCTCATACGAACCCTGCCCGGGCAGTACCTCCACCACCAGCATATCATAGGTGAGATCGCTGAAAAGGTTCAGTGGCAACGGCGGCAGCCAGCTGAACTGCGGATAGGCCGTCTCCAGCGTGGAGGTGTCGGCCGGCGTATTCAATTGCGGCGGGCTGACAGGCTGTACCTCCACTGGTAAACAATCTTCTATCAGCGGTGCATCTCCATGACTCAATTGCAGCACCGTATAGCAGGCTTTATAACTCCCCACCGGTAAAAATCCATTGGGATCACGGTCTATATTGAAAAGGGGAGAGAGATAATCGTATACCACGGGCGCCACGTCCTTGCCGTTGATCTGATTAGTCCCTTTGTTAAGCTGTAAGGTCCGTGACACAGCCCTCATCACAGGCTGATTGTCCTTTGTACTCAGCAAGGTTAGCTCGACGGATACATTAATGGTCGAATTGCCCGTATTCATCAGCGCCATGTTCCATAGCTGACTTTTTAACATGACCCCTGTCGGAGGCACCTGCAATGCCAGCGTCACCTGGGCCTGCGTGAACTTGCCCGCCGCCAGCCATACAAGCATGAATAACCTGAATCTTTTACGCATACTCGATCTTTAAAAAACTTTTGAATAAGTTAGTCTACCCAGATTGTTCGGCACCAGCTGACGATTGTTCCCCGGAATAAATCCTTTGTCAGCCATCATCCTGAATTCTCCGATCATCGGCACACGGATGGCCGCATTGCCGGAATACCCCCACTGACATAGATTATAAACTGTCTGCTTATTGTACTTTACACCCGCTCCCACCGACAGCCAGCTGCAAACCCTGATGTCCGCTCGGTTATCGATGGTATAGAGATCATAGCTGTTGTTCATTGCCGCCGACATCTGCGTCTGTATGGTCAGCGGCCCGATGAATGCGCTTTGGCTCAACAGGAGGTTCTTTGTATTAAAATAGACAAAATTGCTGTCCGTAGCTTTATTGTAGAACTGGGTATACATCAGCATCCCGATAAAGGAAACCCTTTTCACCTTATAGGTATGAGTAGCCGTGGCCGTCACCGTATAGAACAGGTTCTCCTGGTACTGATCGTCGCCGATCTTTGTGATCTGGCTGCTGGGGAAATATCCAACGGAAAGGGTCGGCCAGTTTTTCTGCCGCCAGCTGGCCTGGATACTTTTAAATACAGTGCTGCTCTTGTAGGCAGCATTCAGCAATGGATTGGTATAATCATTAGTCCGGATAGATCCTGTCACGGATAGCCTTTTGTGGAAAAAAGGCTGGTCCACCCTCACGGACCAGGAACTTTGGGCGGCCCCTGAGGTAAACAGGCTGAAAGACTGAAAATTGGCGCCATACCGGCGGTAGCTGGCGTCCAATTGTGTCTGCGTAAAGGGTAAAAAAGTATTCAACTTTACTGCCCACGCTTCATTCGAATGGTCATTCATCTTCAGGGCACTGGAGAGGACATGTTGCTGCCTGGTGCTATCCTGGCTATAGTACGGAAGGGAGGACTTTGCCACCTCGGCTGTAAAGGTGCTTGTGCGGTTGATCCTGTAATGCCCCTCCACCGTAAACCCCATAAGATTATAATTAGGGATACCTCCGTTCTGCGCATTGGTATATGAATTATACAACTGCCTGCGCCCCGTGTAATAGGTAAAGATGACATTGTTCCCCTCCTTTTTACCCCAGCCATATCGAACGAGGCCAATGTATTGTCCTTTCGAAGGGCTTTGCATGGTATAATCCCTGAAACGGTAGTCTACCGTCCCTACCGCAACAGCCATATAAACGGAAGGGTTATACTCTATCTGTACGCCATTGATGCTGATATTCCTGGCCGACAACTCCGAATAGTTCAACAGCGTCCTTCCAATGCCGAATGATCTCACGGAATACAGTGTCTGATAGCCTTTTGGCAATGTACTATCCGGTATATGCCATTCGTTTAATTTCTTCTTCAGTTCGCTACCGCTGGTTAGCTCTTCCAGCTCTCTTTTTTTCTCGCTGTCATCGCCTGCCTGCCACGTTTTCACCAGCTGGTAACGTTTACGCAGGGAGTCGATCTCTACCCGAAGGGTGTCCAACCCTCTTCTGACGCTGTCATACTTTTCATGTAACCCGGCCGTATCCAATGCAAGGCCTCTGGGGGTGTCTTTTTCATGAGACATATGACTACGCGGTTTGCGCTGGTAGAACTTGTAGTTATTGAGCTGCCTGATATCCGGCAATTCAGGTAGCTTGTCCGATATAGTGTCCTTCACCGCCACCCGGGGAGCGAGACGGGCTTGTGCTCTCAGCCAACGCTCTTCCCTGGCCGCAATGAGCCGTTGCAGCAAGGCGCCAGAGTCGATCAAATGTTGCTGCTGGTAGTACTTCCGTTCTTTATCAGCCAATGATCTTGTCAGCTTAGCTAGTGAATCAAGCTCCGGCCGCTGCTGTAACAGGCGCTGTACCTGCCGCTTTACCCGGCGGTTGAAATCACCCGCATTGTACAAAAAATTCATGTTGGAAAAATTCCGGAAAAGAGAAGAATTACTGAACCTTGTCGTAAAATACACCCTGAAAGGATAGTTATCCTTTACAGTAATATCCAGATAAGTCTGTACAGTATGCTGATAAACGTCCTTCTCCGCATAAGGCGTATCGATATTGCTGCGATAGTTGAGATCGTACAGGATGTTCCCATGGATCTTCAGCAAAGGGCTCCTTTCCATCTGCTGCGGCATGACCCCGTGTAGCTGTCGTTGCATTGGTTGTTTATTAGGAAGAGTTAGCCAGCTTATATCGTTTCCTTTGCACGCCGTCCTGAAAAGGAAGGGAATACTGTCCTGCGCATGGACAGATATGCACAGTAGAAAAAGGAACATAGATATGGGTGCTCTTCTGTACATTCTGGCATTAATTCGTCTTATCAATAACAAAATAGCTCAATAGCCCTAAGTGCGCATTCGAGTTCGGCGTCAGCGGATTGAAGAACAGGTTGATCGTCCCGCCCGCGCTCACCGTAATGTTCGTAAAGACAGCCGCATGCGATGTATTGCCGGTGGTATTGATCGTAACAGGCTGGCTGCCGTTGACCCGGTATTCCGTATTGGACTCTATGCTGTTGCTGGCGGCAAAACTCGCCGACAACGATCCGAACATCGTGACAGTGTAGGTGCCCGCCGGCAGATTAGTCACCTGTAGCTGCGGTTTTGCAGGATCATAGGCATTTTCCGTAAAGAAGTTCCCCTGCTGCACCCGTTGCGGAGCCAGAAAACCACCTCCGTCATCATTGGTTTCCCCGGAAGTACCGGCTGAGTAATAGGTGGAAAAAGGCACCCAGTTACCGGTATTCACAGTGGAGATATTCACCGTGCTCCCGGCCAGGGTCGCCGTCTGCGACAGGACACTGGCATGCGGGGTGCCATTCAGTACGGTCCACCCGGCAGCAGAGTAATTCTCATAAGACACGCCTACATACAGCATAGGGTCGGTGCTGACCGGATTCACGACCACCTGTACGTCTGCATATCCGCTGGCCCCGTAATTATTCGTGACCGTGCAACGGAAGATATAGGTGCCTGCTGTAAGCCCCGTGAGCGTCGTCCTCAGGCTTGAAGGACTGGTGATCGTCCCCGCAGACGGACCGGAAACTTTGGTCCAGGTGACGGATGTAAGAGCTGCATTGGCGTCCGTAGCAGTTGCGAGTATGGAAGTACCATCATTGGGCAATGTTATCGTCCTGTTACCTCCGGAGAGCACCACCGGCGGCAATACACTCCCGATCAGCGTATCCTCTTGCACTACCAATCCATTAAGCATACCAAAAAATGACTGCCCCTGCAATGCGCCGACAAAGAAACGTATCTCACCTGCGGTATTAGGCACAATGCCCCTGAACATGACAACATTGGAACTATTACCCACCGCATTCACCTGTTTTTGGTTCAGTAAGTTGTCGTTCACCACCAGAACAGTGGGGTCAGCATCCAGACCAAAACTAGACTTCAGCGAACAGTAGAATTTCAACTTGTATTTCTTGGCCGGCGATAGACCGGTGAGCTTGAACTGATTCGACGTGCTATCTACATAATAAATGTTGGAAGTATACCAGGAAGACTGAATGACGGCCGCCGGAATGGGATAACCTCCCGCATCAGGGGTAAATGTCCCGTTGTCATTCCCATCATTGCCAAAGTGATCACCCCATTGGGCGACGGAAGTCGAAAGATCCACCAGGTTGATGTTGGGGTTGTTATATGACCAGACCTTGTTGGTGTTGGAGGAATTCAGCGGGCCGCCACTGACATCCAGCCAGCCGTCAATGTTTTGGGGAGCCAGATTAAAATTGAATTTTGCAGCAAAAGTATTGCTGTCCGGCACCCGGACATCAATCATGGCGTCCGCAAAAGAAGACAGTCCAATAGCATTCGTCACCTGACAGCGGAATACATACCTGCCTTCCTGCAGACCGCTCACCGTCGTGACAGTGGCGTTAGGTGCAGTGATAGTGGCCGCACCACCCAGTATCCTGGTCCAGTTATAGGAGACAATAGATCCCCCCGTATTGACATCCGTAGCGGTAGCTGTCAAACTAACAGTGTTGTTGGGCAAATAGATGATCTGAGGATTGCTGACAGTGACGATCGGCGGTTTATCATATACAATGTCCTGGCGAGCCAGCGGGCCTTGTACGAAATTGCTCCACTTGGAGTAATACCCATTGTTATAGACAAGTCTCACCCGGTAGAAATTACTGTCCGGCGCAGTGATAAGCGAGGGGATATTGGGTGTTGTCACATATTGGTAATCCGAGTAATTTCCATTAAAACTGGGGGATCGTTGCAATTGGTATTTTAGCACGGAAGTATTCGCGGTAAAATAGCTGGTGAGCATATCCCGTACGACGGTATAGACGATGTTGGCGCCCGCATCATTGAGATGGATATTATCTAAGGGCACCTTCTCCAGATCAGGGTTGAGCTGGTTGGGATGAGCGGGATCTTCCAGCAGGTGGTAAACATATGCACAGCGGCTACCGAATTTCTGGTTCAGCAGTCCGGCCATCACCCGTAACGTATCCCATTCGGCAGCAGCCAGGTCGTTCCTGGGAAAAGAGCTGATCACAAAAAGCGTTGCCCCCGCTTTCTCACACGCTTCGGCAATCTTTAAAGTATTGGCCATGGATTCGGCGATAGTGGTAATACCACCGGCGGCCGCCGGAGAAAAATCATTGCTCGTGTTGCAGAGAATGATGATCTTATTGCCGTCCCTCAGCGCTTTGGTAATGTTACGCAGGGTATCCACATAAGGATTGCTACCCGTAGGTGATAATTGCCTGGAATTATATCCGGTCTGACAATAGTTGGTGACCGCATCGTTATTGGCTACTGCATAAATAAAATTCTGCAACCTGCCGATGATGGAATACTGGTAAGAGGAAGTAAACTCCCCCTTCCCCTGGCTGTCGCCTATTACGCCGATCCTGGCCGACTGATAAAGATCATCACTGGTCTTCCACCAGCGCAGCTGCATATGCGTGGGATCCATCGCCATGACGGAAAGCAGCACATCCGGATCTCCATAATATACGTTTCCTGCCGCCCCGCTGCCCCCGACAATGCTGGTCGTATCCTGTCCAAGGATGGCCAGCGTGGAATCACCCACGCGGATGAACTTTAACGTACGGAATTCCGTAACTCCATTGCCTTTGTTATAAAGCACGCCCGGCATGCCACGGGAATGATTTCGGATCACTAACTCTCCGCTGTCCGTCGCGCTGCTGATCCTGATAGTGTCTGACTGAAGGCTCATAACGCGCTGCGCAAAGAGCGAACTGCTGCACAAAAGCACAGCAAGTGCAAGTAGGATTCTTGTCATAAAAATGTTGCTAACTAGTGTTTATTCAAGCTCTCTTTTAGGCGGGCAATCTCTATCTCCTGCTGCTTGAGCCGGCTGTTTTGTTCTTCCAGTTTTTTATTTTGCTCTATCAGGTAGAGCGTAAGTTCCTCGATCTTTTTTAAAAGGGCCGCCTGGTTGTCTCCCAGGTCTACGCCGCTGACGCTCACCTCCTGTTCGGTGACGATGCCAGGAAGATGCTTATGCTGTATGATATAGCTCTCCAATTGGCTCAATGGTAACAGCCGGTAATCACTCTTGAAAACATAATCCGGCCAACCCGTTTGAGTCACCTTCACTTTTTTGGAAAACAGATCTCCGTTCACCGATAGCCTTGACTGAGGATTATTCGTCCCTATGCCGATGTTGCCGTTCCCCAGCACCCTGAACAGTTCGGCATTAGCGGAGTTGGTCACACGGAAAGAGCTGCCTGTATCCGCGGCGCCCTGTACCTGGACATATCCGGCGTTCTGGGAAATGCTGACATAATTTTGCGAAAAAACTTTTTCGAAAGCAAAAAGATTAAAATAAAGGCATAGCAATGCCTTCAGACATGAAAAGAAATGTTTCATAGATCAGCTTCTGGTGTTATAGGAGTTAAAATCTTGCGACAAACTAAAGAAAAAAAATTATACGCACCTATAGCCCCAATGACCACGACACTCGAAGAAAGAGAGAAAATATCGAAAACTGATAGTGCAGATTTTTCCACCAGCGTGTCGGTATAAACAATATTCGTGCACATTTCAGCAATAAACGTGTAGCATCCTTATAGGTATTTTACGACATTTCTTTAGTGTTATTTTTTAAAAATCGAGGAGTTTTACGCAAAAAAATGTGGTTTTCCGAAGCCCTACCCCTGCAAATCCACCACTACATTAATAGTCAGCGCCACGATCACCGTATTAAAAAGAAATGACAAAAGCCCATGTATCAACGCTAACCTTCGTACCCTGCGGGAAGTGATCTGGATATCCGACACCTGGAAGGTCATCCCGATGACAAAAGCGAAATAAGCAAAATCGACATAATCCGGCGCCTCATTCCCCGGTATATCCAACCCCTTCGCGATCTGCCCCTTTTCCGTAGGATGACTCCCATAATAAAGATGAGCATACTTACCCGTAAACAACATATGCAGCAATACCCAGGAAAAAATGACACCGATGATATAAATAAACGTCTCCAACCCCTTGCTCAACATCCACCCATTCTTATTCTTTAACAAAAGCAGCACCCCGCCAAGACTCCCGATGATCGCCGTGGTCACGATAAAGAATACCACAGGCCTGCTAGCATCCTCCCGGCTGGCCAGCACCCGCAGCTGCTTCGGACAGACAGAAGAAAAAACAGCCAGATAGATGACAATATCACACAAGCTGAACACATCCCAGCTGACCATAGTGCGCGTAGCGCCCTCCATCTTCACCGGCAAGAGAAAAATAAAACTCAGTGTTGCCACACTCAAACATATCAGTAATTTATAGATAGCCTTGATCCTATAGAACCAATGGGGGGCTTTGATATATTCCGTCATACCCTCAAAATTCGGTATATTTAATTAAATTTTCTATATGTCCGCCACACAACCGATGCCGCGCCGGGAATTCCTCAGAAGCACCGGCCTTGCCGGCATCGCTTTTATATTGGGTTTCCCCGCCACTGCGGAACCCGGTGCCGCACAACTCACCAACCTCAGCGGACTACCAGGCCCCGACCCTTCGGAGCCATTTGGCCTTACCCCGTATCTTTCTATCGAAAGGTCCGGTAAGATCACTTTCTTTAATCCCAAACCCGAAATGGGTCAGGGCACCTATCAATCCGTGACAGCGCTGGTAGCCGAAGAGCTGGAAGTCCCCCTGGATATGATCCATGTGGTTACAAGCTCCGGACAGAAAGGTATCGCCTCCCAATCCGCCGGGGGTAGTTCTTCCATCAGAGGCGGCTATAACAATCTGCGTAAGGTGGGGGCCGCTGCCCGGGAAATGCTTCGCACCACCGCAGCCAGACAATGGGGTGTTCCCCTCACAGAATGCACAGCAGCCGGCAACGCCACCATTATCCATCAACCTACGGGCAAAAGCCTGGGTTATGGTCAGTTGGTAGAGGGCGCCGCCATGCTGGAAGTGCCTGCCAATCCCACCTTAAAAGATCCAAAGGATTTCAAGATATTGGGCAAGTCCGTTCTAAGACTGGATGTGCCTTTAAAAACCAGCGGCAAGGCTATCTTCGGTATCGATATGACCCTGCCGGACATGGTCTATGCCTCGGTTGAACGCTGCCCCGTCCTGGGTAGCAAATTGATAAGCCATGACCCCAGCGCCACGCTACAGGTACCGGGTGTGCTCCGGGTGGTAAAAGCTCTCCGGGTACAGGGCAAACACAGGGATGAAGGAGTGGCCGTGATAGCGACAAATTATTGGGCCGCGCTCAAAGGGAGAAAAGCCCTGAAAGTGCAGTGGGACCATCAGGGTTATGACCAGTTCAATACAGCTGACTATGAACAGCATCTGCGTGAGCTGGCAAAGACGGAAGGGCTTATTGCACACAGCAGCGGGGACTTCGACAAGGCAATAGAGGAAGCGCCGCATAAACTGGAAGCCCTGTACGAAACGCCCGTCGTCTCCCATTCCACCATGGAACCCATGAATTGTCTGGCCCATTGGAAAGAGGGTGATAAAGTGGATATCTACACATCTTCCCAGGGCGCTTCGCTGATAAAAAGAGAGCTGTCGCAGAGCCTGGGCATACCCGAAGATAATATTACACCTCACATCAGCTTTTTGGGCGGCGGCTTTGGACGCCGGCTGGCCTCGGACTTTGCCTCCGAAGCGGCCTTTATCTCCAGGGAAGTCGGCCGTCCCGTAAAAGTGATCTGGACAAGAGAGGACGACACCCGGCTGGGGCCCTTCCGGCCAATGACCTTCTCAGCCTTGCGGGCAGGTTTGTCCGCAGATGGCAAACCGATGGCTTTTCAGCATAAAGTCATATCCCCTTCTATCAATGCTACAAAGAATGACAAGTACGACAAGACCAAGCCCGACAGGTCCATGGTTGAAGGCATCAGCGATCAGCAGTATGAGATCCCCAATATGAAGAACGCCTATGTCTTTGCGGATATCCATATCCCGATGCAGCCCTGGCGTTCCGTCACCAGCTCGACCCTGGCCTATGCCCACGAATGCTTCATCGACGAGATGGCCGTGGCCGCAGGCAAGGACCCCATGGCCTTCCGGCTGGATATGTTGACAAAAGAGTCAGATACAAAAAGAGTACTCCTCAAACTAAAAGAAGTATCCGGCTGGGATAAACCCTTGCCAAAAGGTTGGGGACGGGGAGTGGCCCAATATGAATTCTTTGCGGGGCTGGCGGGCAATGTGGTGGAAGTCTCCGCGACAGCCACGGGCGGTATAAAAATAGAAAAGGTCTATTCGGTCATCGACCTGGGCACCGTCGTCAATCCAGGTATGGTAGAAGCCCAGGTGGAAGGAGCCGTCGTCATGGCCATTACTGCGGCTGCCAAAGACTCCATTCGATTTGAAAAGGGTCAATCGGTAGCATCCAATTTTCATAATAACAGGATGCTGCGTATCAATGAAATGCCCCCGGTAGAAGTACATATACTCGCGGAAGGAGGCGAAAAGATCAAAGGGGTTGGTGAACCGGGTCTTCCGCCCGTAGCGCCCGCCCTGTGCAATGCCATCTTTGCGGCAACAGGAAAAAGAATTCGCCGCCTGCCCTTCGACATCAACAAAATATGAGCATCCGCACCCTTTTACTTATCGCAGCCATTATATGCTGTACCCGCGTCCTTGGGCAATCCTATAACCCCTGCGTCGACGTACAACACTACGACTTCTCGCTAAAAGTCAACGACACCAGCGACAGGATCATAGGAGAAGCTCTTGTCACGGTACGATTCAAAAACCCATCCAACAGCTTCCATCTCGATCTGTCCGGGGCCATGCATGTCTCCTCCGTAAAAGAAAACAATAAACCCGTAAAATTTACCCAAACAAAAGACCTGCTCGTCATCTATACCCACAAAACATCGGACGAAAAAGCCACTTATGCCATCCGCTACAGCGGCATCCCCGCCGACGGTCTTATCATCTCAAAAAATAAATTCGGGCACCGGGGGTTTTTCGGGGACAACTGGCCCAACCGCGCCCATAAGTGGCTTCCCTGCGTAGACCATCCTTCGGATAAGGCTACGGTAGACTGGCATATCACGGCTCCGGACCATTACACCGTCGTAGCCAACGGCGCTTTACAGGAAGAAAGATCCTTGCCGCGCCGCCTGAAGATCACCCATTGGAAAGAGTCGGCCCCGCTGTCTCCCAAGATAATGGTAATAGGCATCGCCGATTTTGCAGTCGATCATCCGGGCGATGTCGAAGGCATTCCTGTCTACAATTATGTCTATCCTGAAAATAAAGAACAAGGATTCCGCAGCTATGCGCATGCGTTACGGATACTTCCTTTTTACATCCATCACATCGGCCCCTACCCTTTCGAGAAGTGCGGCAATGTGCAATCAAAGACGCGGTTCGGAGGCCTGGAAAATGCCAGTGCTATATTTTATTATGAGAACTCGGTCAGCTCTCCGGGCATAGAATCCCTGATGGCCCATGAGATCGCCCATCAATGGTTTGGTGACGCTGTCACCGAGACGGAATGGCGGTACCTCTGGCTCAGCGAAGGCTTTGCCACTTACATGACCCACTGTTACCTCGAAGATACATACGGAACAGATACGCTAAAAGCAGGTATGAAAAAGGACAGGGACCAGGTCGTCAGCTTCGAAAAAAACAGACTTGTTCCGGTGATAGACAGCAGCATCAAAAAGGATTATATGCAGCTGCTCAACCCCAACAGCTATCAGAAAGGAGGCTGGGTGCTTCACATGCTGCGGAGAAAGATAGGAGACTCGCTTTTCTGGAAAGGCATTTCCACCTATTATACAACTTATAGGGACAAGAATGCCTCAACCGAAGATCTCCAAACAATAATGACCACCGTCAGCGGACAGGACCTGCGGCCCTTCTTCCATCAATGGTTGTACATGCCCGGTCATCCCTCTATAAAACTTGAATGGCATTACGATACAGCCAGTTCCGCGCTCTTTATAACTTCTACCCAGCTACAACCCATACCCTATGCATTCTCGCTGGAGCTGTCTATCGACGGCGCCCTGCACACCATGGAAATAACCGCAAAAACAAATCAGGTCCGTATACCGCTGGTCGCTGAACCAACCACGATCATCCCGGACCCGGATGTCAACCTATTGGCAGACTTCAGTTATTGATGGCTTACTGCCTGACCCCTTTGATCATCAAATGGCTGTTGATGGTTTCCTGATAATATTTTTCGTAATAGTCCCTGGTCATCAGGTCCACCTGGTAACGATAGTTCTTGTAATTAATGGCATTCTTACAGAGTCTGCTGATAAATACTTGTGCGAAATCAGTATTCTTAAAATCCTGCAGCTGCTGGTTGCTTACCTTTTTTTCGTCGATCCAGACGCCATATACATCCCCATTCTCCCAATCCTTTAATTGCGCCGGCGTAGGTACTATACGGGGTAAAGGCTTGTTCAACTGAATATAAACTATTTTCGGCCTTTCCTGGCCGGTCTTCCTGACCTTCGGCAGGACGGTCACGGGTGGTTTGACAGGCGCCTGAGCTTCCGTTCTTTTGGCAAAAAGGAACAGGCTGGCTGCCAGAAAGGGAGTTAGTGTCGCCGTCCTGAGGACAGCGGTTGAATAGGAGGTTCTCTTTGTCATCATAATAAATCTTTTTTTTGTCATAGAATAAATAAACCCGCTGGACATCGCAGGCGGTCGTCTCATTTTATCCAGCAACAAATACTGATAAGCAGGAATATCAGGATACTTGTCAAGAACTACATCATCCGCCAGGTATTCATGAACAAGCCGGAGGTCTTTTCTATATAGGTATAATAAGGGATTGAACCAGCAAAACACCAGCAATATCTCCAGGAATAATATGTCCAAAGAATGTCTTTGCCTTACATGCGCCAGTTCGTGGCATAACACCTCCTCTTCAACCAATCCCTTTTCATAAGACCCTCTCTCTATAAAAATATATTTCAGAAAGCTATGGGTAACCACCCTTTCTTCTGTCAGCACGATCACCCCACCGCCATATGAAAATGACAACCCCTTCCTCTTTTTGAACATCAGGGCGATAAAATGCTTAACACACCTGGCCAACAGGTAGAAGGTCACCCCCCCGTACAGGAACAACAACGTATACACCCACACAACACCCCGGCTTTCTGCAAACACCCCGGGTCCCTGCAGGTCGTTTACAAAAAACATACGCGGCATGTAGCCGGCCTCCACTGCCTGTGACACCGGCACCCGGACGGGCATTGTCATCAGGGGAATAATAAATGACATGACAAGGCTGAACAAAAGATACCCCCTGTTAAACACCAGCATCTTCTCCTTTTCCAGCAGCAGGCGGTAGGCCAGCAGAAAGATGGCGGAAGAAAGAATGTTTTTTAAAAGGTATACGATCATTTCCTGTTACTTTTAATTTGCTGGTCGATGATCTTTCTCAGTTCCTTCAGCTCGCTATCTGTCAAATTACTATGCTGGGTAAAAAAAGAGGCAAACTGCAATGCAGAGTCACCAAAATAATTTTTGATCATCCCCTTGACATGCTTCGAAAAATAATCGGCCTTTTTCACCAGCGGATAATATTGCCGGGAATTCCCAAGCAAAACATATCCTACGAATCCTTTGTCCTGCATCCTTTTCAAAAGCGTCGCCACCGTCGTTACCGCAGGTCTGGGTTCAGGACAATGGTCTATAATATCCTTAAGGAACACCTTTTCATAGCGCCATATGATCTCCATCAGCTGCTCCTCGGTCTTTGTCAACTGCATAATTCTACATTTTTAGAATGTACTCTACAAATGTAGAATACTCTTTTCGAAAATGCAATAGCCGGTGCAAAAAAAACCCCGCAGCACGCGGGGTTATTAAAAAATATATGATCCGGATGCATCTACACCGCATCCGACAACGAAGTAAACGTAAAATCCCTCGCCTTGATGGGCGGCACCAGATAGCTCCGGTAGGATTCCACACTGATGCTCCTCTCCGGCTTACCCAATGCCTCCACGTTATTCAACATGATGACAGGGCTTTCGTTAAACCGGAAGTTCTTGATAGGGAATTTCACTTCTCCATTCTCGATATAAAAAGTACCGTCACGGGTAAGACCCGTCAACAGCAAGGTCTGTGGGTCCACCATCCGGATATACCAGAGACGTGACACCAATATGCCTTTTTCCGTGCTCTTGATCAGCTCGTCCAGCGAAGCCGTTCCTCCGTCCATGATGACATTGGCGGGAGGAGGCACCGCCTCCACTTTTTTCTTGTCTGCCCAAAACCGTGAATAACTGAGGTTCTTTACCACCCCTTTCTCGATCCAGTTTCGCTTTTGCAACAACTGCCCCTCTCTGCTCCAGGTAGAGGAAGGCAGTTCGGGGTTAAATGGATCGGAGTAGATATTCACTTTTGTATCCATCAGCTGTTCGCCCAGACGGTTGCCGCCGCCGGCCTTGCTCATAAAGCTCCGTCCTTCGTCAGCATTGCGGGCATCGAGTCCAAAAAAGAGACTTTCCAAAAGATAAGCGACGGCGACAGGCTCCAGGATCACCGTGTATTTACCCGGCTCGATGGCCTTGGCGCCGATAGACCCATTGGCCTTGGTGGCGGCGATCTTTGTGGCCGTATAAGTGTCCAGTTTGCTGACATCGTGATAGCCCCTCGCCGCATAACCCGACCCTGTCCCCTCTTCATTACGGGTAGTGACGGAGAAAACCACATCCGTACTCTTATTGTAGGCAAAAAGTCCTTTGGAATTCATGACAGCGCTAAACGCAGTCGTATTCTCAAGGTACCCCGCCGCCTGCAGTTTGGCATCCTTTGTCGCCTGTATGCTTTTTCCCACCGCCTCTGCCCGGGAGTCAGGCGTAATAGCAGCTGTGGCAGGCACATAGGTGATCGATTGGGGAAAATCCTGGGGGCCCAGCAAGGGCATATGTTCCGGGTTCTCCGGCGCCAGTTGAGCGAGCTCTTCTGCTCTATGTACTACTTTTTCCAGAGATGTATCGTCAAACTCATCGATAGTGGCCACCCCCGTCTTCTTACCAAAGGTGGAGCTGACGGCAAGGGTTTGCTGGCTGATCTCGCCGGCTGTCGACACGGAGTTGCGGGCATAACGGATATTGCCGCCGTCGGACCCTGTGAGAAAGACCTCGCATTCCTCCGCTTTTGAATAGCTGAGCACTTTCTTTAATAGCTGCTGTGCTTCATCTTTACTTAAAATTGCCATATGATAAATTACTTGTGTAGTTAAAGGTTGATTAGATCTTTCTGGCAGTGTTGATGACATTGACACCGTTGAATCGGGCGGTCGAACTGCCATGGCTGACGGCATTGGACTGGGAAGGTTGCCCCTTACCGTCATTAAAGGCGCCGCCAAGACGGTAATCTCGTTGATCCGCAATGGCCGTACAGGAATTCCAGAACTCCCGGGTATTGGCCTGGTAAGCGACGTCCTTCAACATACCGACGATCTTGCCGTCTTTTATTTCATAAAAGGTCTGTCCGCCAAACTGGAAATTATACCGTTGCTGATCGATGGAGAATGATCCGTTGCCGATGATATAAATACCTTTCTGCACATTTTTGATGATATCATCCACGCTGAGCGGGTCCTTCCCGGGACGGAGGGACACGTTGGGCATACGTTGGAATTGTACGTCGCTCCAGCTTTGAGAATAACAGCATCCCTGGGACTCCTTGAGGCCGATGATATGCGCCTGATCGCGGATAGCCTGGTAGTTCACCAGTACGCCGTCCTTGATCAGATCCCACTGTTTGCATTTTACACCTTCGTCATCATAACCGACGGCGCCCAGACTACCGGACTGCAGCTTGTCGGCAACGATATTCACCAGTTTGCTGCCAAACTGGAAATTACCGGACTTCCATTTATCCAGGGTCAGAAAACTGGTGCCTGCGAAATTGGCTTCATACCCTAGCACGCGATCCAGCTCGGTGGGATGCGCCACGGACTCGTGAATGGTCAGCCAGAGATGCGAAGGGTCCAGCACCAGGTCATATTTGCCGGGCTCCACGGATTTGGCGCTGATCTTCTGGGTGACGTCGGCTGCAGCATTCTTGACATCTTCCAGCATGTCATAACGGTCCTTGTAGCGTGTGACGATACCCTGCACCTTACTTTCCGGCGTAGGCGTCAGATATTCATAGCCCATGCCGACAGGCGAGCTGAGGGACTGACGGGTCTGGAATTTACCGCTGGCCTGATCTATTTTGGTGACATTAAAAAAAGGATAGATACGATGGATGTCCTGGTCGATATACGAGCCGTCGGTGGAAGCAAAATACTTCTGTTCGTCGACGGCGAGGATGGCAGAATTGATAAAGTTGGCCCCGCCCTTCATGGCAATGCCGTTTACATTTAACAGCAGGTCTACTTTCTCTTTGATAGGGACCTCAAAAGCATTTTTTATGATGGGGGTCTTCCAGTTGACCTCTCCATATCCTTTTTGAGGAGCCAGTTGCACAGGCTCTGAGATGATCTTTGCATTAGCCTTGGCCACTGCTACCGCCCTTTCCGCAATACGGGCGATCCCATCCTTTGTAACGTCATTGCCGGCGGCAAAACCCCAGCTCCCGTTGGCAATGACACGAATACCCACGCCAAAAGATTCGGTGTTGACGATGTTTTGTATCCGGGTTTCCCGGGTGACGATAAATTGGTTAAGATAACGGCCGATGCGTACGTCCGTATAAGTGGCTCCCTTGCTTCGTGCGGCGGTCATAGCAATGTCCGCTAATTGCTTCTTTACAGCGACGTCTATTCCGGCGTTGAGCGCCTCGGAGACATCGATCATTCTTGCGCCGAAGGGGAGTTTGGGCATTACCAATGAGCCAAAGCCCATTCCTGCCATTTGTAGGAAATCTTTCCGTTTCAATGTTTTCTCATTTGATGTTAGTCTAAAAAAATCGCAGGGCTAATCTAAAGAACTTTTATATAACTATTGGTCCGTTCATCCTGTCAAATTTTCCTTTCTACCCATAAAAATAGACAGGACAGTATCACCAGCAGATAGAACCACCCCTTCCCCACCGGCGCTCGCGACGCTTCGCCCGCTGCTCCCGTCTTTTCAACCTTTATATTCCTCGCACCCGCTATCCATCGCTCCGTCTCCCGCATCTTTTCCATACGGTGAAGGGTTCGCCAATCATTCGCCGCCCAGGTATACCACCAGGTGCGGTCGCCTTGTGTTGTATGTACAGACTGCCAACCGGCGCTTCTCGGCCAATAAAGACCTTCCCAGACAAAGGACAGCAAAGGGCGCTGCGCCAGATAGGTTACGACAGACGTTGACTCTTCCTCTGTCTCAAAAAAACCCTGGGGCAGGCCGCTGCCGGCATACCGGAGAAGGACCTTTACAGGTTGATCCACCACAGGCAGGTCAGGGGCCAGTTGCCAGCGTTCCGCAACAGCGTCTTTTCCCGCCGCCTCTTTCAAAACAGAAGTCCAAAGAGCCGCATATCCTTTTTTATCCCCGGCCAATAGCCGTGTATAAGTAGTCTGTAGATTAGTAAAGATAATCTTCCCCGCACCATACATGCTTTCACTTACCTGGATCCTGCCCAGACTGTCCCTTATCAACCCCCGTTCACCCGGTCTGAACCTCAATATACTATCTCTGATAATCAAACCCAATCCTTTTTCAGCTACCTGTCCTCGTAACAAAGCATCGTCCGTCTTCAGCACCGCAGCATCCGCCATGACCACATCGAACTTGTCCAGCAATCCGGGAGAAAGATGATCTACAGCCCCGACAGCCATATTCAGATCAGCGCGATCATATTTCCCCTTGCTGATAGTTGTACGGACCTCGACACCATGCCCGTTGTCGGCAAGCCAGCCGGCGATAAAGCGGTTCTCGAAGTCAGGCGAAGCAGCCAGTATCAGGACCTTCAGTACTTTCCCCTGTAGAACTTCCACGGGTATAGGCTCCTGTTCCAGGGTGTCGGCGCCATTCAACGCGATAAGTCGGTAAACAGCGCGACCGGCCTGGACAGGAACTGTCCTCAATTCAAACCTGCTCTCTCCCTGCGATTTTATTTCGGTGGAATCCAGTACTGTATGCATACCGGTTAGCAACAATTTCACCGGCCTTCCCCCGGGATCATAAAAACGTCCCTGTATCCTGCAGATCTCACCCGGCCATAAGGCTTGTTGCCAGTATATGGACACGACACCCGCCCGCATTACTGAAGGATGAAATATCAACGGCACGGAAGGCAGGGTCGCACATTGCTCCCTGGTCAAACCATCCCCAAAAATATGCAGGACTGACAAACCCGGCTCCTTCACATCCGCCGCCGACATCCACACTGGCGTCTTCTTCGCCTGCATGAACAGCCGGACACTATCCTGATCATATCCCTCCGTCAGCAAAACACCTTCTTTGCCTCCAATTGTAAAACCACGCTTATACGTTACAGGCAGCGCAATGGCAGCCAGCGCCACGACAAGCATCACCGTAGCAGACAGACGCCATGACAACCGCGCCCTGTTCACTCTCTTCCACTCACACGTCAGCAGCAGCGCCAACAATGCAAGGGAAAGAAAGACGACGATATAGCTCCAGGCTGTCATGGTTTGTTTACATTATTGAAATAAAGTTGTGACAACCCTGCATCGGGCGCGCCTCTTTGCAAGGATGGGTTTGCCGTCGGTTCAGACACCAATTTTCGCATGGCTTGCTGCGCCAGTCTGCAGTCGGTCAATTGCGCTTTCACCCTCCGCTCACCAGTTCCCAACACCCTTTTCATCGCCTGGAACCCCGCCAGATATTCCCCCGGATGAGCCATCGCCTGCTTGCCGAGCACACCGCTCACAGCATGTAACACTCCCAGTTCCGCCTTATTGAACGCACCCCCTCCCTGATCCAGCACACTCAACGCCATTCGCAGCTTATCTTCATCAGAGATCTCCTTATCATACACCCCACCCGACCGGGGCGCCAGTATCTCATCCAGCTTGCCCGTAAGACGTTTGTTCGGGTCCAGCGGTGTGACACGCACACCCGTCTTTGCTACATAAGCCCGGGACTTTTGCTGCAGGTCCTTTAACAATCGTAAAGCCTTATACTCGTAGGGTAATGCCTCCCGGGGCTTAAAAGTTCTCAGCCGCAGCTCTGCATTCCACATCTCCGTCAAAGTAGCTTTCAACTGCTGTTTGATCGCCGGCTCAAAAAAGGTGGCGTCTTCCGCATTATCATGTTTGTCCGTAAACGCGTCCCGCACTTTCGCCGCATTGCCAAAATCCCCTGGTCCGGCGCCTGCCGAGGAAAAGCTTTCATCCATCCCCCCCTCCTCCGCCTCTTCACCCAGAAATTTGCCATAACGAAGACGCAGCAGTTTTTGATCTATTCCCAGGTCATTACTTTTATTGTTAAAGGTTTGCGCGGATATCGTATCCTTTTCACGCAACAGTTGTTCCGTCTCGATAATTATCTGACGCTGGCTTCTAAAAAGCTCGGGTTTGACATCAAGCCCTGTCGTGAGCCCTTCCAGACTCATCAGTTTCGCCGTATCAGGCAGAGAGATGATATACATATCGCTCCGGGACTCCTGGCCATGGTTATCCCTTGCTCGGCAATAGTAATACAGCTCATCCCCCGGATGAAGACCAAGTGCGTCCAGGTCCAGGGTTTGCCGCAGATCATAAGAAGTCTGTCCTGTGGTGAAAGCCCTCCCAAAAGACAGCACCTGCTCTTTGAATTTGACAGCCTCCCCGCTGCCGGTGGCGACCGTAGCGACAACAGTGGCATCACTGACGCCATAATCGTCCTGTACCTTCACTATGAGCGACAGTTTTCTGGATTCTCCAATGTCCACAGTGGTATACGCTTTGGGTGTCCTGATGGAAATACGGGGCGCCTCATCCTTGATCACTTCCAACTTATATAGTTCCGAAAGCGTCTGATCCACCTTTAATTGGTAAAAACCCGACTCGCTCCCCACACGCGATAACTTCCACATCATACCATCTCTGCCGGCAGCCTTCAGTTTCACTTGACTACTGTCATTAAATATGATCGCTACCAAACCCGCCCGCACATTGGTTTGTATCTCCCAGTTTACAAGCGCTCCTTCTTCCACCTGCAGATTGAGGTCTTTCTGTGTCCTCACCGGCCTCCCCGTGTAGGCAGGCGGCGTGACACGGACATCCACCTCCCGGATACCCGCGACAACAGATTTTACTCCCGCAAACGACAGATCTCTTTTACCCTCCCCCTCAACAACAGTCCTATCATACAAAAAAGCAGCGCGCACAAAAACAACCGCTACTGCCAGACACAAAGCAATGATCAACCTCTTTCGCAAAGGATGCGGCAACCTTGCCTGGCCCAATCGTTTCCCGACGCGTACAGCTTGCAGCTTTTCCAACGGGCCTAATTCTTCCACGGGTTTTAGCAATAATCCGCAGCTTTCTTCCAGTTCAGGCACATACTTATCGAGTATCCTGGCTGCATCAGCAACAGTCACCCTCCAGGAAGGAAAAACGAACAAGGCTACACAACAGATCACGGCAAATAAGGCTATTCCATACCACAGTGAACCGTATCCCCACCGGTGAAGGGCCATCGTCAGCAACAGACTCACGGCAATTGCCAGCAAACCACAAAAAATAAGCCCCTGAACGGACCATCTCCGTTGCACCGACAGTAATATGTCTTTCCCTTCAAACATTTATTCCGTCTTTTGGTCTTTTAAAGGCCATCAGCCGCTCGCACAACAGCAGCAGCCATACCAAGAGCCATCCGGCAGGCGCCAGGTCGATAGATGCCTCGTCAGTCCTTGTCTCCCTTACAACACCCCCCTTTGCCGGCAACACCTGTACCGGATCGATCACCCTTCTGTCATGATCACTCCCCTCTCCCGCAAACAATAACGTCTGCAGATAAAAAGGGAAGTCTCCACTCCACACCATGCCATTCCAGGCAGGATTGAAATGACTAAAAAAATGGTATCGTCTGCTGCCGGCCGTATCCTCCATCCCCAGGAGAAGATCTCCATAACTGTCCACCCATACAGGCTGCAGCTTATCGCTCCGCACGGACCGCTCCGTCACTTTCTCCACTTGTACCCCCATGCCCCTTACCCATGTATCCACCGGTATTACTTTCCCCGGTTCATATAACAATACATTGGCAGCCTTCACGTCCGGCAGTGGCGCCGAAGACAACCAGAAGACCCAGTCGGACGCAGACATTCCCGCGTAGGCATTTTGCACCTTTTTATTCGTGACCGATATATTCCTGCGGGTTAATTGCTGTACAGCTCTTATGGCAGCGACGACCCACTGTCCATCGATACTATCCGCATATACAACGACCCGCAGCGTCATAGTATCCACACTGTCCCCAACACCTCTCAACATATCCTGGTAACCATATGTACTCCCCGTTGGTCCGCTGGCGCCGGTAGCTACCCGCATACTGTCCCCTCCCACTGACCAGCGCTTATCCACCCATCGGGTAATACTATCCTTAGCAGTATCGACATACCAATATACAGACCTCTCCGTCACAGGCCGTGACCCCGCAAAATGACGGAGCCGGCCATCCGTAAAAACATAAAAGGGGATACCCTTTGGCGCCTGCCGGTCGAGACTGGCAAAAGCCTCCCACCAGGAGCTGTCTTTCAGATCACGACGCACATATCCTTCCTTTATCAACGAATCCATCATCGTCCGCCCCTCCCCGCCGGACGGTTCTACCCCCACCAGCACCCAGCCTTTTTTTCCCGCACCCGGATCCTTTTTCCAGTAAGGGCCTGCCAGCAAAAAGGCCAGCAGCATAAGCAAAAGACAACGCAACAGCAGTAGCAGCCATTCGGATATACGACGGCTGCGGGCCTTTTTCAAAGAGGTTTTCTCCAAAAGCGCAATGCTTCCAATGGCCAATACCTTTCCCTGTTTGTTGTTCCAAAAGTGTATCCCCACCGGGACGATGATCCCGGCAATAGCAAATAACCATATGGGTTGTAACAGGTGCAGCAAATTTATCCGGTGATCTTTTGTCGCTGTTTTAAGAATCCTCGCAGGGCATCCCCGGGAGGTTGATCCATCCTTATCAGTTGATAGGTTATCTGCTTATCCAACAACTGCATCCGTACTGCGTCCAGCCACCTGTTCAACCGGTCCTTATAACCGTCCGGAGATAGAATGTCATTAAAAGGCATCATCTCCCCCGTCTCCAGGTCCTGTACATGTTGATATCCTTTATAATCCATCTCCAGCTCGTTCTTCCCCATTAAATGGAAGACGATGATCTCGTGACGTAAGGAGGCCAATATCTCCAGCAGACGGGTGATCTCGCCCTCCCGCTCATACATATCCGTAATAAATACCAGCAGCTCCCTTTTCTGATGGCTTGTAAAAATGTGTTTATATTGGGTGGGATCTCCCATACGCCCTCCGGGACGGATGTTCTCCAGTTGGTGAAAGTATCGGGCCAGATGCTGTGGATCTTTCCGGCTGGACAGGGAGAAAACGTCCCCCTCCTGGAATATATAAAGACCAAAGGCATCCGCTTGCATATGGGCCAGCCAGCCCAGGCTGGCGGCCAGCAGACGGGCATAGTCGAGTTTTGTAAAAGCGCCGTCCCGATGGGCCATGGAATTGCTGGCGTCCACCAGCAGACGGATAGAAATACTCGTCTCTATCTCCGACTCGCGGATGTAGTAACGGTCGCTCCTGGCATATCGCTTCCAGTCCAGCCAGCGCAGGTCGTCCCCCGGCTGATAGCTCCTGTACGCGCTAAACTCCAGTCCGGGGCCTTTGACCTTACTTTTATTGATGCCGGTCATAAAACCATCTATCGTCCGGCGTGCCGCCAGCGAAAGATCCTTGATGGCCATCAGAATATGGTGATCCTGTAATTCGCTCATGTGATGTCTGCTAACCTCAGGCTAAAGGCGTAGCCGGTCTTTGTATCTCTTTTAAAAGAACCGCCGTCACCTGGTCGGATGTTATATCCTCCGCCTCTGCTTTAAAATTCATCAATATCCTATGCCGTAGCACCGGGTAAGCCATGGCATGGATATCCTCCGGAATGACGGCATAACGCTGTTTGAATAAAGCCCTTGCCTTGGCCGTCAGGATCAGGGCCTGACCCGCGCGAGGTCCGGCGCCCCAACGTACCCACTCCTTTACATACGACAGTGGTGTGGTTTCCGGCCGCGTCGCCCTTATGATCTCCGCCACATATTTTACCATATCCTCACTGATGCTGACCTCTCTCACCAGCTTTTGCAATTGCTGTATCTCAGGTCCATCCACGACGGGATGGACGGTAGGACGACGGGTGCCTGTAGTATGACTAAGGATTATAGCCTCTTCTTCCGCGGTGGGATAGCCTATTTTGATATATAATAAAAATCGGTCCAGCTGCGCCTCAGGCAAGGGGTAGGTCCCCGCCTGTTCGATGGGGTTTTGCGTGGCCAGGATAAAAAAAGGACGATCCAGCTTATAGGTGGCTCCCCCATACGTGATCTCGAACTCCTGCATCGCCTCCAGCAACGCCGACTGCGTCTTGGGTGGAGTACGGTTGATCTCATCGGCAAGAACAATATTGGCAAACAATGGTCCTTTGTTAAATTTGAAAAACCGGCGGCCCGTTGCATGGTCCTCTTCGAGTATCTCAGTACCGAGAATATCGGTAGGCATAAGGTCCGGCGTGAATTGTATCCGGCGGAAAGAAAGGTCCAGCGACTGCGCAAGCGTCCGTACCATCAGGGTCTTCGCCAACCCGGGCACCCCCTCCAGGAGACAATGCCCTCCCGCCAGCAACGTGACCAATATCTCTTCCACAATGGCATCCTGACCGACGATGACCTTCTGTATCTCCTTTTTTAATTGCGAGAGTTTTTCCAATAATGACTGTACAGTGCTTTCAGCAATTTCCAAACCTTTAGTATTTAAAAATTAAAAAATCACAGGAAATTAAAGATAAAATCATCAACTTTAAAAAAATTACACCACCGGTGAACCGATTCACATTTGCACGGTTGAGATACAGGTCAGGGGATTGGGACACCGATCAGCGCATGCCGTCCAACCTGCTGAATTCACTGATAGAATATACTACGCTGCCCGTCAATCTGCAGGAAAAGGTCGTCGACCTGGAAAGCACCGACATCTTCCAGTATCCCTTCTGTTATATCAGCGGACATAAGCTGGTACAGTTCAACACACAGGAAAGCGCCCACTTTCATCAGTACGTGCAAAATGGCGGATTTGTCTTTGCCGATGACTGCAATCATGATATAGACGGGCTCTTTGCCCGAAGTTTTGAAGCACAGATGCGCACGCTGTTTGGCCCAACTGCCTTGCAAAAAATACCCAATAACCATCAGATCTATCATTCATTCTTCAAATTCGAAAAAGGTCCGCCCAACACCGCCTTTGAGCTCAATGGCTGGGGGGACGACCTGGTCCACGATTATCTGAAAGCCATCACTGTCAACGGACGCATCGGCGTGCTGTATAGCAACAAGGACTATGGCTGTGAATGGGACTATGATTTTCGTAACAAACGCTTCCTGGCGGAAGACAATACAAAATTTGGGGTCAATATTATTATGTATGCTTTAAACACCATAAAATAAAAAGAGCAGCCCGGAAAAGGCCGCTCTCCGCTTAAGATACTGAATCTTATCAACGGGTGTATCTGTATCTGTGTTACCCTTGTGTAGTAGTCCCCTCTGTAGAGGATTGACTATTTTGATATTCCGGCTGCTCTCCACTTCCCGTCGCCGGCTTTTGTTCCTTTTGCTGCTGATCATTCCCCCTGTAAGGCTGAGGACCATTATTATTGTTCCTGCGATAGTTCTTATAGAAATAATCCTGTCTTGCCTGGATAACGGCTGCGTCCCGGTCCTTTTTCAGCTGACTGATCTTTTCCCTTCTTTCCTTGCGAGGGATCGACTTGTCATGACGTACGTCCTTGATCTGGGCGCTATAGTCACTCTTAATGTCCTGTATCTGCAGGGCCAGTTTGGAAGGCATCGCCCCATACCCATAGTAGTAAGGAGGATAACCCCAGGGGCCATAAGCCCCGTAAGGGTACCCCCACCAGGGATAGCCATAACCAAATCCAAGGCCAAATCCGACATACGTACGGGGTACGACAACTACTGTCCTGCCGCCGCCACCGTGGAAACCACCACCGCCATGAAAATTCACGCTCCGCTGGGCGGAAGCGCCCAGGGAAACGCCGGCTGTAAGCAACACGACCAACAACCACCGGCCAACCCGGCCGTTCAGTTGTTTAAAATGATCTATTATTTTCGTTTTCATAATCTAGTTCTCCTTATTTAATAGACGTCAAAAAATGGACAAGGTTGATTCTGCAGATGGGTTATAACATATCTATAACAATATCAACCAATATCAACAAAAAAGCACCCTGAAAGGGTGCCAATTTTACCTTTTATAGCCAATCAGACAGTGTTTTCCGCCCTATTGTCCCTTTACTACCAACCCTTGCTGCGGGACCCACTTGTCATATTCCATGTACGTCGCCACTTCCCTGGCCATTTCCTCCCCTTTGAGCTTTGCAACGAGATGAAGGGCCCCGTCGATACCAGCAGAGATGCCGGCCGTAGTGATCACCTTTCCATTGTCTACAAACCGTACGTTTGACAGCACCTTGGTCGACGGCAGGGCCTTCTGCAAGGATTCAATGCTGGAATGGAAAGTGGTCGCGGTAAGATTATCCAACAGACCCGCTCTTCCAAGGAAAAAAGCGCCTGTACACACAGAAAAGAAATAAGCAGTAGAATGCTGACGCCCTCTTATCCAGTTCAGGACAGCGCTATCCTTTGAGGGGTTACCGGTATTCCCTCCAAAAAAGGCAAGGATATCAGCCGGCGGGGCGTCCTCAATGCTGTAATCAGGCAAGACCTTCAGGATACCCTGACTAATGATAGGTTCTTTCTTCCTGGAGACGGTAAAGACCTCAAACCCCGCGTAGGCGAATACTTCCATGGGACCGGCGAAATCCAGTACCTCCACGCCGTCCTGGAGATAGAAACAGATGGTCATCTTGTTATTATAATTTTTAATTAAAGAATTCCTCTGCGCAAGCGATTGCCTGATCAGCTTCATCCCGCAATAAGGACAGGTTCCCGGCTGGTGAAACACAATGGTATCGCAACTGGCGTCGCAGAAACCGCAGAAATAAGCCATGCTGTCCTTGACAGCCGCACCCTGGGCTTTGACCAACGAGACGCACAGTAGTATAAAGACAATACAAAAGGTGATTTTCTTTCTCATGCACCAAAGATAGCGTGCATCATTTTGGAGAAGTAGGACATCCCTGCGCAGTATCAGGACAGCATTTTCCGGACACTGAATGCGGAAGGCAGGCTGCCTGTATGTTTTTTGATGATGTGCCGCAGTTGGTTGGTGCTTTGCAGACCGCATTGCCGGGTGACGGTATCCATCTTATGGTTATTGTTCAACAGGTGTACGGCTTTTTCCACCCGTAGCTTCTCCAGGTATTTTCCGATAGTGATGCCTGTGCTTTGCTTGAATTGACGGGTAAGGTTCCGTGGGCTGGTGTACACCAATGCCGCCAGCTGCTCAACCCGTATCTTCTCCGGCAAATGGCGTATCATCCAGTCCTGCACTACATGGATGTCATCGTTGACATGGCTACGGTACTGCAGATAAATGCTATCCTGTGTCTCGCTTCCGTCACGACGGATATACACCACCATCTCTCTTGCTACCTTATACGCGAATTCCGGTCCATGCTTTTCCTCCAGCAGCGAAAGGGCCATATCCAACCCCGTAGTTACACCTGCGCTGGTGTAGATATTACCGCTCTTTACAAACAGCCGGTTGTTCAACACCTTCAGCGCCGGATAGTCTTTCTGTAGTCGCTCCGTATATTTCCAGTGCGTGGTGCATTCCTTGCCTTCCAGCAATCCCGCGGCAGCCAGGGTAAAGGCGCCGGTACAAATGCTGCAGATGATCGCCCCGGCCTTGTCCGCCTTTCTCAACCATTCAAAAAGCCGGTGATCGTCCATAGGGGGTAGTCTCCGCAGATCGTAGCCGGGAATGACTACGATATCTGATGCCCCTACTTTTAGCAATGTATACTTTTTCAAACCCGTCATTTGTAATCTCGCGGAAGTCTCCTGCGTCACATTGTCCGATACATAGATGATCTCGTAGGGCTTTCCGTAATCCCCACTCTCATAAAAGGTCTGCACCGCCCCGGCCAGGTCCAGGATATGGGTTTCTTTATTGATAAAGAAGATGACTCTGTTGGTGGTCATAATAGGGCAAACTTATGTTATTATCCTTGTAGCCTTTGTTGTTCATCCATGATTATTTTCTTTAGTTCTGACTCGGATGGCAGACTTGTCATATACTTTGATACAAAGACATGATGGGCCAGTCCGGCAGTAGCATATTTGACTAAAGTTTCACTTTTCCCGGCACATAGAACGATCCCAATAGGGGGATTATCTCCTTTAAAATTCTCGTTCTCTTTATAATAATTTAAATAAACATTCATTTGTCCGGCATCCGCATGGGTAAATAACCCCATTTTTAAATCGATAAGGATATGACATTTCAAGATCCGATGATAAAATACCAGATCGATACGATAATGGGTATTATCAAAGGTGATACGTTTCTGCCTTGCTTCAAAACAAAAACCTTTACCTAATTCTAGGAGAAATTTCTGTAGTTGATTAATGATCGCTTGTTCCAGATCATTTTCTACATAATCAGTTTTTCTTCTAAATCCAAAAAATCCAGCATATAGGGGTTCCGAAATATATCCTCTGGCTTTAACCCACTGCCATTCCTATATTTCTCAAGCACTGCCTGCTTATCCTTACTTAGTCCTGTACGTTCAAATAACATACTTGGTCACTCTCTGTTGATTCGCCCCTATTAATTTGGTTATCAATCAATTGAAATTCTTCAGTCACTGCCTGAATAATTTAAGGGTAGGTTTCATAAAACTGTTTGCACAGATGAAGAATGGTAAATGACAAACCTTTGATCCCAACCTTCTTTAACCGTTCTGCCAAATTCTGGAATAATTGCTTACCGTATACCGTATTCTGCCCGATCCTGGCCATTCTGCTCATATTCTATTATGTAGTACCCCACTAGCCAATTACGCAGAGTTAGAGATGTGTTTACCTGTTTTTGAGCCTGATCAAGAAAAAATTTATTGGCTTTTTGTATTACGCTGACTAACCGTTCCAAATCGATATATGTCTTGGCTTCCATATTAAGTTTTAAAAGGGCCATAAATTTACTAAAAAACTTAGTAAATTACATTCCAAAATTCCTCGCTATGCCCCTCTTCACCATTGGTCACGGTACCCGTCCCATCAACGAACTGCTGGACCTGCTAAAGAAATACGGCATCGACTATCTCGCCGATGTCCGCACGCAACCCTATTCAAAATTTAACCCCCAATATAACCGCGACTCCCTTTATCGTAGCCTCCACCGGCAAAATATCAAATACATCTATCTTGGCGACGCACTGGGAGGCCGTCCGCAAGACCCCTCCTGTCACGACACCACCGGCCGCGTGGACTACAACCTCGTCCGGCAACAGGATTTTTTTAAAAAAGGCATCGAAAGATTGAGATCCGCCCATCAACAGGAGTTAAGAGTAGCCCTGCTGTGCAGCGAACGCAAACCCGAGCTATGCCACAGAAGCAAACTCATCGGCCGGACTTTAAGCGAAGCAAACATACCCATACAGCACATCGATGAAAATGGAGAACTAAAAACCCAGGAAGATATTAACTCAATATGGGAAAAACTCACGGCACACCCAATACAGACAACGCTACTTTAGTCTCTCCCTACGCCGTATAGCCCTGATCGCCTGTTTAAACTAAGCGTAAACACCTAGCACCTTTAGAAACCCCTCATCAGGTAAAATACCTTCCAGCCTGTCTCGTTTACCCCTTATATCCGGGAAAAGGACCTTCAAAAAATATAGCCCATTCCCTGGACTGATCCCTGAAACCTAATTGCATGCCGACCCATTCCGTCAAACCTGCCTTTCTGGCGTCCCTGTTGGTAATAGCCGCATGCCATCTTACCACCGCACAACAACCGGGTCTTAAATTCGAACACCTGGAAATAGACGACGGCCTCTCCCAAAACAATGTCCTCAACGTCCTCCAGGACAGCCGCGGTTTCATATGGTTCGGCACCCGCGACGGACTCAACAAATACGACGGCTACCAGATCATCATCTATCGCAATGACCCCGGGAACAAAAACAGCATCAGCAACAACTTTATCTCCGATATTATAGAAGATCACCGTGGCTATATCTGGGTCGCCACACGGGGAGGAGGACTCAACCGCTATGACCTCGCCACAGACCAATTCACCACGTATAGAAAGGACACAGGCGCCTCCTCCATCCCCAGTGACGTCATCACCAGCCTTGCAGAGGACGACAAAGGCAATCTCTGGGTCGGCACCGAAGACCAGGGCGTATTCTACTTCCTGCCCGACAGCCTCCGATGCTATCAATACACCCATCGTGACGGCGATACCACGAGTCTCAGTTGCGACTACGTCCGCGACGTTTTTATCGACAGCAAAAAGAACCTCTGGCTGGGCACATACGGCAATGGTCTGGACCTGCTAGATAAAAGAACAGGCGCCTTTATCCACTTCTCTCATAAAGAGAACGCCCCCCTCTCTCTTTGCAACAACAAAGTGCTCAGTCTCTATGAGGACAGCCGCCACCGCCTTTGGGTCGGTACGGACGGCGGAGGACTGGATAGAATGGATAACCCGGGTCCCGGCGACACCTTCCATCATTTCAAACATATTGCAGGCGATAAAAAAGGACTCTCCGGCAATGTTGTCTACGGCATGGGGGAAGATCCCCGGCATCACCTGTGGATAGGGTTGGAAAATGCCGGTATCAATATCTATGATCCCAATACCAACACCTTTCAGCATTATCAGCACGACCCCATCGACCCCACCAGCCTCAGCAATAACTCCGTTCACACAGCCTATAAGGACAATGTAGGCAATATGTGGGTAGGCACTTTTGCCGGCGGCATGAATATCTATAAAAGATACTCCAGCCATTTTATACACTTCCGGCATACGCTCGACAACAATACCCTCAGCAACAACAATGTGCTTAGTATCACCGAAAGCTCGGATAAAAAACTTTGGATCGGCACCGATGGCGGCGGACTCAATCGCTTTGACCCTGTCACGGGCTCATTCCATCACTATCGTCACCAGGAAGGTAATCCCCGCAGCATCTGCGGCGACTATGTACTTTGCGCCCTGGAAGATAAAAAAGGCAATGTCTGGGTCGGCACCTGGGCGGATGGTATCACAGTGTTCAGACCAAAAGAGAATACTTATCGCCACTTCCGTCATGATCCCAATAACCCCGCCTCCCTCAGCAACAATAACGCCTACGCCATCCACGAAGACCATGAGGGCAATATATGGGTCGGCACCTATGGCAACGGCCTGGATCTCTATCACCCGGAAACGGGTGCCTTCAGCCACTATTCCTATGACGATAAGGATCCGGAATATGTCAATAGCCGTAAGATCCATTCCATCTTCGAGGACAGACAAGGCGGCCTCTGGCTTGGTACGGACGGAGGCGGGCTCAATTATTTCGATAAAAAGACCCATCGGTTCAACCGTTACATACACCAGGATGGCCGCAATAGCATCAGCGACAACCGGGTATTCGAAATATACGAGGATGAGATAGGCGATCTATGGATCGGTACGATGAATGGCCTGAACTATTTCGACAGACAGACCCGGGAGTTCCACGTATACACCACCGTGGACGGCCTCCCCAATAATGTTATCTATGGCATCCTGCCGGGCAATAAAGACCAGTTATGGATCAGTACCAATAAAGGAGTATGTCTTTTCAATACGGCTACCCAAAAGATAAAAAGCTTTGGCACCGCCGACGGACTGCAGAGCTACGAGTTCAAAGAACATGCCTATTGCAGGAGCAGCAGCGGGGCCCTCTACTTCGGCGGTGTCAACGGCTTCAACCAGTTCTTCCCGGATAGTATCAAAGAGCAGACCTCGGAACCACCCCTGCTGATCACAGGCTTTAAGATCTTCAATAAGGATGTCCCCATCGCCAAAGACAGCACCGATCCCTCACCCCTGAAAAAAACCATCACAGAAACCACAGAGATAACACTACCCTATGCCAGCTCTGTGATCACTTTCGAATTTGCCTCCATCAATTTCAACTCGAAGGAAAGAAGACAATATACCTATATGCTGGAAGGCTTTGACAAGACCTGGAACTATGTAGGGGCAAAACGTACGGCCACTTATACCAATCTCGATCCCGGGAAATATACTTTCATGGTGAAGGGACTTGACTATGAAGGCAAATGGTCGCCACGCATGGCTACTATCCGGCTGACGATCACGCCTCCTTTCTGGATGACCTGGTGGTTCAGGACAACGATCGCGCTGCTGCTGACGGGCGTCATCCTCACCCTCTACCTGCTACGCATAAAAGACATCAAAGCCCGGCAAAAGACGTTGGAAAGCCTGGTATACGAGCGTACGGAGCAGTTGGGAAAGGCTATGGAAGACGAGCGCAAAGCCCGTCTCAATGAGGTAAAGGCCAGACAGGACGCCGAAGAAGCCAATAAGGCCAAGAGTATCTTCCTGGCCAACATGAGCCATGAGATCCGAACACCTATGAATGGCATGATAGGAATGGCCTCTCTGCTGGCACAGACACCCCTGGACGCCGAACAGCGAAGTTATGCCGAGACGATACAAAGCTGCGGCGAAACGCTCCTCACGGTTATCAATGATATATTAGATTTCTCCAAGATCGAGTCGGGAAAGATGGAGCTGGATGAAAAGGAAATAAGTCTCCACGCCTGTATAAAGGATGTACTGGACATTTTTAGTATCAAGGCGGCACAAGCAGGCCTCCGGCTGGAATGTGACATCGACAAGGCTATTCCCCCCTCTATCGTGGTGGATGGCGGCCGCCTGCGTCAGGTGTTGATCAACCTCGTAGGCAATGCCATCAAATTTACCCACCAGGGAGAAGTGCGTGTCCGCGCCTTTCTTACCCGCCCTCCCGGACCCGCGGAATTGGAGATAGGGTTTGAGGTCATTGACACGGGCATCGGTATCCCACACAGCAAACTGGATCACTTATTCAAAGCATTCTCACAGGTGGACTCTTCCATCACCCGCAAATACGGCGGCACAGGTCTGGGCCTGGTCATCTGTGATAAACTGATCCAGCTGATGGGCGGCCGTATACACGTAAAAAGCACACCGGGCAAAGGCTCGGTGTTCAGCTGGAGCATCTTCTGCCGTCCCGGTACACACCAGCCGGCGACGGAGGAGATTATGGCCACTGCCCCCCTGCCCGCCCACCTGGCGGAAAAATACCCCCTGCAGATTCTCGTTGCAGAAGACAATCCGATTAACCAGCAGCTGGCCCTGGTCATACTTACCAAAATGGGCTATAACCCTGAATTCGTTGAAAATGGAAAAGGAGTGCTGGAAAAACTGCGGGAAAAAAAGATCGACCTGATCCTCATGGACATCCAAATGCCCGAAATGGATGGACTGGAAGCTACACGCGTGATTCGCAACAACCACGGACCACAGCCGGTCATCATAGCAATGACGGCCAATGCGATGGTGGGCGACAGGGAAGAATGCCTGGCAGTAGGAATGAATGACTACCTCTCCAAGCCCGTCAACCTGGACCAGTTAATTTCTATACTGGAAAAATGGGGCGGAATGATCAATAATGGTCCCGCTCAGACACCACTTCATAATGCTTCACCCGTTGCTCGTAAGTAAGCATCATGCTCTTTACAACACCCGGCACGACAGCCTTCTCCGGATCATCCCCCGCAAACTTCCTGATAGCATCCATAGATTCCCAAATGGTGACGATAAGGAACTCCACCCCATCCCCGGTGCTGCGACGTAAGATCGAAGCCTTGACAAACCCCGAGATGGCTGATATAAGCGGGAACGTTTCCGTCTCCAGATGACGGATATAATTATTAGCCTCTCCCCGCTTAGCCAACCCTCTCCAATGACGTTGTATCATGTAACTCGAATTTTAACTCGTAAAGCGGTTTTCCAAACGCCTCCGAAGCCTTTTCCTCCGTCTGCACAAATCCATATCGCTTATATAAGACAACCGCTGTCTGCTGCTCATGGGTAGTCCAGAGATAACTGCTGCGATAGCCTGCCTTCCGCAGATGCTCCATATAGAGGTCCATGAGCCGCCGCCCCAACCCCATCCCCCTGTATTCCGGCTCCAGGATAAAATAACGCAGCTGGGCCGCATCCTCCTCACGGTGCATCAATAATAAAAAACCTACGATCCGACCCCGGTGCTCGCAGATCCAGACCCTATCCCTTGCAGGGTCATACTGGCCGTAAAACTCGCATAATCCCTTTGCCACATAGGCTTCGAATGGGATCCCAAACGCGGATTCTTCTCCATACAATCGGCCATGCATGTGTACAATATATCCGATATCCCCGGGACGCAGCTCCGTCCGTATTGTAATATCACTCTTTTCCATAATTAACGATTATCCTTTTTATTTCATTCATGTGATGTACTAATTTTTCCCTTTCCCCCGCAGGCAAAGGAGCCAGCATCCCTTCCACCTGTGCAATGGAAGCCTGATTCAACTCCTCGAACGCCGCACGGCCCTTTGCCGTAAGAAAGATGTGCTGTACACGGCCATCCTCAGCCGAACGCTTCCGGACGATCAGCAGCTGCTTCGCAAACCCAACCAATATCCTGCTGAGATACCCCTTGTCGATACCCAGCAACGCCGTGATCTCCCCCGCCTGAATACCCTCCCGGTGATACAGCTCATACAATATCCTCGCCTCCGGAAGACTAAAGGAACTCTCCAGCAGGACTTCATCCAGCAAACCAATGACACCCGTGTACCATCGGTTAAAAGCCCGTATCTCTTCAATGATTGTCCGTTTCATGACAGCAAGATAGATAAATTAGTTGACAAAATCAACTAATTTGCCGGAAACAAACGGCCAGGGCCCGTACCGCCTTCCGGATCTTTTCTTCGGGGAAACCGGCATAACCCAGCAGGACGCCGGGACGATCATAGCTGCCAAAAGTATATTCCCGTAAGCTGGGCAGCACCAGACCCTTGTCCGCCGCCAACTGTAATAGCCGGGCCTCGTCCACTGGCTGCCGGAAGTGAGCCGCCAGATGCATCCCGGCGGAAGGGTCCGTAAAAGAAAGAAAGTCGGAAAGATGAGTATCCAGTTCGTTCAACAGACACTGCAGACGGCTGTTATAAATACCACGCATTTTGCGCAAATGCCGGTGAAAATAACCCTCCTTTATAAAGTCCGTCAGTATCAACTGATCCGTCAACGCGGTCTGCCTGTCATTCAACGCCTTTAATGATTTGAAAGCCTGAAAAATTTCCTGGTCGGGCAACACCATATACGCCACACGAAGGGCAGGGAAAAGGACCTTGCTGAAGGTGCCGATATAAATGACATTCCCGTGCGTATCCAACCCTTGCAGGGACGGAATGGGCTTGCCCCGGTAACGTAGCTCGCTGTCATAATCGTCTTCTATCAGCCAAAGCCGGTGGTCCCTGGCCCAGGCCAGCAGCCGGAGACGCTGCGCCAACGGCAGCGTGCCGCCCACAGGGTTCTGATGGGATGGCGTTATAAAGGCCAGCCTGGCATCCGGATAATGCCGGATGGCAAAGTCGATATCCATCCCCTCACTGGTCACAGGTACAGGGCAGGGCTCACCCCCAAACAAGGTAAACACAGCCCGTGCATTTACATACCCGGGATCGTCCATCCAATACCGATCGCCCGGCGCCAGCAAAAGCTGCGCACATAAGACAAGCGCCTGCTGTGTACCACTGACGATCAGGATGCGATCCGCATCACATTGCACACCCCTGTTCACCCGCAGATGATCCGCGATGACCTCCCTCAATGGGTAATGCCCCGCCGCATCCTCATATCCTAAGTGTTGAAAATCCAGGTAGCGGTAGACCCGGGCCGCCAGCTTGCTCCATACAGCAAAAGGAAAAACATCAAAGGCAGGCTGCCCCGTCTGAAAAGGCAGACTCTCTTCCCTCACCGTGTTACGGGGTGACACCACATGTTCAAGCGTCTGTACAAAATGCCCACTCAGCCGGCGTGATGGATCCCGGGGTATCTCTTTTTTATCCGATCCTCTTTTATCACGCACGGCCTTTTCCATCCCCGCCGGTATCTCCGCCGCTACAAAACTCCCCGAACCGCTGCGGCTCTGGACATACCCCTCCATCACCAGCTGCTCAAAAGCTATCACGACAATATTACGCGACACACCCATCTCCTCCGCAATAAGCCTGGTAGCAGGCAGCCGGTCATTCGGCCGTAGCACTCCATTCAAGATAGCCGCCCGTATCCCCTCATACAATTGCTCATAGAGAGGCCGCCGCGCTCTACGATCGATTTTTATAAAAGGCAACGATATTTGTCTGGAAGATCTTCCCATAAGTGGTACTATTAAAAATATCCAAATTGGACCAATACATAGTACCAAGTTACAAATATCTTTGGATGGTAAATCAGCTACAATGACAACACTTACCAGCACCAGCACTTATTTTAGCACACGGGGACGCGTAACCCAATACCTTCCCCAAAGCAGCGAAACCATGACCGCACATTTCATGCACAAGCTTTGCCACGAGACAGACCCTTCGGATGTATACGCAGATATGGAAGAGGGCATGGATAATTTCCTGGTCATCGACGCCCGCAGCCACGAAAGCTTTACCAGAGAACATATCCCCGGCGCCATCAATATCCCCCATCGACAGATGAACCTGGAAACCACGGCTTTTTTACCAAAAGACAAAATAATGGTGGTCTATTGTGATGGCATAGGATGTAATGCATCCACAAAAGGTAGCCTCAAACTGGCCGGCCTGGGCTTTATCGTAAAAGAAATGATCGGTGGCTTGGAATGGTGGAAGTTCGACGGCTATGCGACGGAAAAAGGTCCTTTATCCTCAAATCCGCTGGTCTGTGGCTGCGAATAGATCCATTGCCTTTGCCACTTGCAGCACGGCTCCCGGCCTGGCAGAGGACGATAAACCCCTGGCGGCAGGACTGTCTGCTTCCGGTCATCGCGTGGAGGCTGCCGCCTGGGATGACCTCACCGTCGATTGGACCCGGTATGATACGGTCATCATCCGGAGTACCTGGAACTACCATCTGCACCCCCAGGCCTTTCTTGCCTGGCTCCTGCGGCTGGAAAGTCATCAGCTGCGGATAATCAACCCCGTTGATATCCTGAAATGGAACATGAATAAAGAATATCTCGCCGACCTGCGACAGATGGACATCCCCCTCCCGGAAACATTATTTCTAAAAGCCGGCGATACACCTGACCTGGACACTATCTTCCAACAAACAGGCTGGCAGCAAGCCGTGATCAAACCCTGTATCTCAGCCACAGCCTACAACACATGGGTCACCCAGCCCGGTACCACAGACAAAGACACCAAAAAACTGGACCGCCTCCTAACCACTGGCCGCTATCTGATCCAGGAGTTCATGGAAGAAGTAGAAACTGAGGGCGAATATTCACTGATCTTCTTTGGCCGGCAGTATAGCCATGCCGTCAAAAAAAAGGCAAAAAAAGGAGACTTCCGCGTACAGGAACAATATGGAGGACAAAGTCTGCCCACCCGTCCGGGACCATCGATTATCCGGCAGGCTGCAGCCATCCTTGACAAGGCCGTTCCCCCCGATACCTCGCCTCATCTGCTCTATGCACGCGTCGACGGCGTCATGCGCAAAGACATCTTCACCCTGATGGAATTAGAACTGGTAGAGCCCAGCCTCTTTATCAATAAAAGGACGTCGGCCATCCGGCAATTTGTCTACTTCTTCAATAACTCTTTTACCGCCGCGGCTATCTGTTGATCATGCCCCGCCGAAAGCACATCCGGCTCATTACGCACGGGTATGTCGGGCTCCATCTGATGCCCCTCTTCAAAATATCCCTCCATTGTCCGCCACCCGCCCATAGGCATGCCAAACACCAGCGCCCGGTCTATCTGCGCCTCCCACCAGACAAAGGTCCCGGTGCCGGGCACAGGCATGCCCAGGGTCTTACCGACATTCTTCGCCTTATAAGCCGCGGGAAAAAGATGGGCGTCTGAATAATTGGACTCGCCTATCAGTACGATGGAAGGTTTTATCCATTTGTCGTATGGTTCAGAGCCTACATATTGACCATGAGGTATGATGTCAAAGTATTTCTTGCCGCTGAGAAAATCCGACAACTGTTCGTGGATATTTCCGCCGCCGTTAAAACGGGTGTCGATGATCAGGGCCTGTTTGCCGATACTGCGGCCCAGAGCCTCTTCAAACACCGTTCGCATACTGGCGTCATTCATAGACCGCACATGGATATACCCTATTTTTCCGCCGGATAAAGAGTCCGTCTCCTTCCTGCGCATCTTCACCCACCGGAGATACAGCAGTTGGTTCTCCTCGCCATAGGAAATGGGTTTCACGGTTTCTTCCCATCGTGTACGGGTTGCCGGATTATAAAGAGATAATAAGGTCAGTTTGTCCACCTTCCTGTTCAGCAGACTGTAATGGTCGATGCTGTCGGTAATAGCCTCTCCGTCTATTTTCTCCAGGATGATGCCGGGTCCGGCCTTTGAAGCTGACTTATCCAGAGGCCCGCCTTCGATTACCTCGGTGATCCTTATTCCGGCGCCTGTATAACTATAATCATACAGGATACCCAGAGAAGCTGTCTGATCGTTGCCCTTCTGGCTATTACCCGAATACCGGCACCCTGTGTGGCTGACATTCAGCTCGCCCAGCATCTCGCTGAGCATTTCCGCAAAATCATAGTCGTTGTTGATATACGGCAGGAACTTCTTGTATGCCTTGTAATAAAAATCCCAGTCCACTCCATTCAAATCGACGACATAGTATTTCGCCTTCACCTGCCGCCAGGCATGGTCAAAAATATATGCCTTCTCGTCCGCGTCTTTCAAAGCCATTTCTCCATCAATGGCCACAGATTCCGCCTTACCGCTCTCCGCATCTATCTTTTTGATCTTTCCATCAGCCAGCACAAAGATGGACTTGTCGTCGGAGGATAGTTTCATCGCGGCAAAATTGGCGCCCAGCTTGGCCAGCAGTTTTGTATCATGCGTCCGCGTCTCGGTCATCCATAAGTCATAACCTTTCTCAAATTCCGTGAGATAATACAGCTTCTCTCCATCCCCGGACAATTGCCAGTCGATGGCATCCGAAGTATGCGTGGTCAGCTTGAGCTTACGATCGGTGAGGTTATCCCAATCGATCCTGATCTCTTTTAAAGAATCCTTTTTCTTATCCGCGCTATCTTTTTTCTTATCTTTTTCCCGTTCTTTCAACAAGGCAAGATCTTCTTTGGATAATTTCCACCTGTCAAAAGCTTCTTTTGTAAAGAACATGCCGAATACATCTCCTGAGACAGAACCGCCGCCTTGCAGAAGGGCCCCGTCACGATCAGATCCCCAGATCATCATCTTCCCATCCATAGCCCACCTGGGACGAGTATCGTTATACCCGCTAAGGGTCAGATTGATCACCTGGGACTTCCCATCCGCAGCCACCAACCCTACTTCCGGCGTCTGCACCCGCTCCGGAGGACCAAACTCCACCAGGAACCACTTTCCGTCAGGCGACCATTGATAATACTGATCCCCATCAGCATAAGAATAGTTCTTGTCCGCAGGCAGGACGGTCCGGGTCTGCTTGCTGGCCAGGTTCACCACTTTCAACGTTACCCTGTTCTCCAGATAAGCCACCTCTTTACCATCCGGCGAAAAAGCAGGCTGGAATTCTTCCGCAGGCGTAGCGATCACAGTCGCTTCTTTCAATACCGTGGAAGCATAGAAGTAAGGTTCCTCCTTACGGCTGATGGATACGGTATAGATATTCCAGCTGCCATCCCTTTCCGCCGCAAACAAAAGGCTTCGCCCATCAGGACTAAAGCTGACAGTGCGTTCCTGCCAGGGCGTATTCGTGATCCGTTTGGTTATTCCCCCCGCAACGCTGACGACAAATATTTCTCCCCGGAAAACGACGGCGATCTCCTTCCCATTGGGCGAAAGTTTCATCTCCGTCACACCCCCGTTGACAGGAAGTATTTTTTCTTCCACCATCCTGCCGTCCTCCGCAATACGAATAGTCACTTTCTGCGGCTCACCCGAAGGCTTTTTGATATAGATCTCCCCGTCAAACCCAAAACACAACGTATTATCGTTCGCCCTGGTAAGACTCCTGACGGGATGTTTGGTAAAATGCGTAAGCGCCGTGGACGTAGCCGGGTCCTGTACGCTGCTTTTATAAACATTAAAAGAGCCGCTCTGCTCACTGAGATAATAATAGTCCTTGTCATTGCCGTCAAAGACGGGGTTGCGGTCTTCCCCATTAAAAGAAGTAAGCTTTGTATACTTGCCTCCTTTTTTTTCATACATCCAGATATCCCGGGCAATGGCGGAAGTATGATGCTTGCGCCAGTTGCTCTCATACCCCTTCAGATCCTCATATATCAGTTTGTCGCCGCTGCTGCTGACAGTGGCTTCCAGCGCAGGGACAGGCAGTATCTGGCTCACCTTGCCTCCCGCGATAGGTACGCTATATAGCTCGGACATTAAGGCAAGAGGGAATTGCGCATCAGTGGCCAGGTCCTGCCGGTGTGCCGAAAAAATGACGGACTTATCATCCGCCGAAAAACTGCTGGGGACCTCCCCCGCAGAATGAAAAGTAAGCCTTCTCGACTCACCACCCGTAGCCGGCATCACAAATATGTCAAAATTGCCGTATCTGTCGGAGGCAAAAGCGATGGACTTCCCATCATGACTCCATACAGGCGAAAACTCATAAGCTTCGCTGATGGTCAACGGAACGGCAGTACCACCCGCAGCGGACACTTTATATATATCGCCTTTATAGCTGAATAAGATGGTTTGCCCATCAGGTGAAATGGCAGGATAACGCATCCACAATGGGTTGTCCTGAGCATGGCTGGCAAGGATAAGGCATCCGGCGGCCAGAGATAGCAGAAGTTTTTTCATCTGATGAATATAGGTATTTCCTTTCATTCCATTCACTTTTGCGGGCATATTTGCCCGTTGCCGGTCATATCAAAATTTTGTTAAAGCCCTTGTCAGTAAAGGATTTCATGACACACACCCCCCGGTTGGCATAATAAAAACCATAAAAAGTAGTCTTGTACCACCCCTCCGGCCGTACTACTTTTGTGTCGTCAATGATGCATGATTGCTTCCATACGAACCTTAACAATTTAGTAAAGAACAAAACAAAAAATAGTATGAAAAGCAATTTCGTAGTAAAGACCCTGACAGTAGCAGCAGTAGCCCTTGTATTCTTCGCCAGCAGCGCCTTCGCAAATGATGGCAGCAAAAAAGCCGGCCTCACCGACGAACAGGTAAATGTACAATACGTTGGTTCCACACAAACACAGGTAGCGTTCCGCGTTGAATTCGAAAACCCCACCTCCGAAAAGTTCTGGCTGATCATCAAGAACGACGCAGGTGATGTAGTCTACCGCAAACAGTTCAGCGATGCTCACTTCTCTAAGTCTGTATTCGTACTGAGAGACGAAGCCGACATCCGTCCTACCTTCATCATCCGTAACAGCGCAGGTGAAGTTGTACGCCAGTTCGCCGTCACCAGCACGGTCGTGGAGAACACGGTTGTAACAAAATTATAATTGGAGTAGTTGTAATAGAAGATAGAGATCTCAGAAGCCATCGGTTCAATAGAGCGGCCCCGGATAATTCCGGGGCTTTTTTTCGTCTCAGCCCGAGCACGACAGCTTGCTGTCGGAATTTCCCTTACACATCATATAAAAAATCTACCAAACCCCTTACCAATCAATCGCTTCCGCAAACATCCCCCACGGTTGCCATCATAAAACCTCCCAAAACTCGTCTTGCACACCCCTCCCACCCGTACTATCTTCGCATTATCAAAATCCAATGATTGCCTTCCATACGAAATGTGAAACACACAATTCAGTAAAGAATAAAATAAGAATAGTATGAAAAGCAATTTTGTAGTAAAGACCCTGACAGCAGCCGCAGTAGCCGTTGTATTCTTCGCCAGCAACACCCTCGCCAATGACGGCGGCAAAAAAGCCGGCCTCACCGACGAACAAGTCAATGTTCAATATATCAGCGCCAACGAAAACCAGGTAGCATTCCGCGTTGTATTCGAAAACCCCACCTCCGAAAAGTTCTGGCTGATCATCAAGAACGATGCAGGTGACGTAGTCTACCGCAAACAGTTCAGCGATGCACACTTCTCTAAGTCTGTATTCGTACTGAGAGACGAAGCCGACATCCGCCCTACCTTCATCATCCGTAACAGCGCAGGTGAAGTTGTACGCCAGTTCGCCGTCACCAACACCACCGTTGAGAACACTGTCGTAACAAAACTGTAAGACCGCGCACAGCGTCTAAATAATCCCCGGTAGCTTGCTACCGGGTTTTTTTATTCATATTAATATTACCAAAATGTTACCTAAATCGTTGCCCATCATTTAAAAATTCAACAAAACCTCTTCACAATCAGCACTTTCAACTTCTAAAAACCCCGTTTGCCATCATAAAATCATCAAAAATCTTGTTTGCCTACCTATCGATCCATTTCTATATTTGTATCATCAATAAGTCGGATTGCTTCTCCAGCAATGAAAGATCTTTTCTTCTGATTGCCTGCTCCTCTCTCGATTGTTCTGCGCGTCTTCCGGTTGTCAGCCTCTTAAACATCAGTAAAAGAAAATTTAAAAACTTAATGTTATGAAATCCAATGCAAGCAGCCGCGTAGTAAAGGCAATCTCAACAGCAGCAACAGCCGCAGTAATCTTTATCGCCAACCCCATCGTCAGCCTGGCTAATGGTGGCAAGAACGACAAGGCAAAACTGACCGATGAACAAGTCTCCGTTCAGTATGTAGGTGCAAACGACCAGCACGTTGTCTTCCATGTCAATTTCGAGAACCCCACGGGAGAAAAATTCTGGCTGATCATCAAGAACGACGCAGGTGATGTGGTTTATCGCAAACAGTTCACCGACGCTCATTTCAGCAAATCCGTTTACTTCGAAAACGAGCAGTCTGAGATCCGCCCCACGTTTATCATCCGTAACAGCGCTAACGAGATCACCCGTCAGTACGCTGTGACAAAGACGATCACCGAAAATACGGTAGTAACAAAACTCTAAATAATAGAAGACCCGGGCATCTGCCCGGGTCTTCTATTTCGCTCTTATCCATTTAAGCCCATTGATCGCATTGCTGCGATTGTCACAGGGATCATTGACCAGGTTCAGGGTCAACCCATCCGCAAGAAAAATAAAGGTGTACACACCAGTCCCGTTAGGACACGCATACTTTCCCTCTATATCCTTCATCGTGATCGTATCCTTGCTGATCTTACACAACGCACGAACCACCGCCTCCCCACTCCCGTCTGTAGTATAACAGGTGTCGGTGCCAATGTGCCAGGTCAACGTATCGTGTATCTCATCGATATACACCTTCCATGATGTGCCTTTCAAAGATTGAGCTTTCACTCCGGCCGTACAGGCCAGTAAAAAGGATAAAAAGAGTATTTTATGCATAAAAAGATATTGTCTATAAAATTACTCTTTCTGGCCACCCGGACAAATCCTGTCTTATTTATAGCAAATTCTTAACCCATATCAACCCGCCCCTACTCTAATCCCCTGAGATATGCCTCCATGTTTTCACGTAATCCCGTATGTAAAAAAAACAGTTTTTTTACATAATAAGCCCGTAGGTCTTCCCATCTGTAATAAGGCCACGTACGGGTGGCGACAGGCAGCACAACCTCTTTCTCATTCAACAGCACTTTTACCAGATGAGAGCCGTCACCGCCTGTATACAATATCCACTGTATATTGGCGCTTAAAGGGATGATGCTCCCCGCCTGCCAATGGTCGTGATATTGGTAGATAGACCGTACAGGCGTACTGGCCCCCCGGATACCCAGCAGGGCCGCAAAAGGTGCGATCGCCTCGGCATGGGTAAATCGTAAAATAGCATCCGTCGCACTATCCGGCTGCCGTACCGCCTTGTCCAGGCTGTTGATAAAATCCGCCAACAGGGGCGCTGCCACTTTCACCTGGATACCCACCGAATCAAAACCAGGCCCCTTCTCTAAAAAGTCCGCCGCTCCGCTCCTGAAATCCAGCCATTCCAAATCATCCCGGCTAAACGCAACCCTCAATCCTTCTTTGTCCTCCGGGTGACCCGCAGCGCTCAATTCCCCGCTCATGGACCATGCAATGGCATAAAGATCATACAGGTCGTCGGCAAAAGCTACACCTTTCCCGGAAGCCATCAACTCCTGTACAAAACCCTCTTTAAACAATCTCTCACAGACACGCCTGGCCACGGCCGGTGTCCTTGCATCTTTATCAAGACTGTCCAGCGAAGCTTTCACGGCACCGCCCTTCTTATAACGCTGATAGGCAGGTGAAAGGTCATAAAATCGAAGGGTGGTATCCATTGAATCGGGCGCACGCTGATCATTCCTTGGACCCGGGTATTTACCAAACCCCTTTAAAAATGCCTCTGCGCTTTGCTGAGTCCGTAATTTCCAGGTGGTCACTACTTCCAGCCCCCGGCCGGTGAATACGGGAGCATAAAGGTCACGCATCCGCTGACCCAGCCCCGACTGCTCTTCCCCGCCCTTTAAGGTGATACGCTCATAATTACCCTTCCCGGCAGCCTGCAACCGGCCGGCTATTACAGCTACCAGTTGTCCCATCGACGTAAGTACATGCCGCTTTTCCGCCACGGCCAACACTTCGGTCACCTGCTGGTCCGCCCCGGCTTTTGTAAGGAATCGCGCCCCATGTCTCCCCACATGGCTGATAAATACAGGCCGGTAACCCGGCGGAGGAGAAGTATAGTCCATGGGAGGCGGTGAATACGGTGTCTTGGTCCCCAGATAAGGCAGTTGGGAAGATGAACCTGTTATTACATACAGACACAACAAAAACATCAATTGGCTTCGCATCATAGTAGTTTGAATAAAGTAGTAGTTGAATTTTCTCCTGCTCCGTCACCACCTGTCCGTCACACCTGTCCGTCACCACTTGACGGAAATGCTCGATGTCTTATGCCGGTTGCCCGTCCCATTCGTGGGATAAGCGCCCATGTCCGGATTGGGATCCAGGGTCGTCGCCCCATAGGCCCCGCCCTGCGGCACGGTTCGCTGCGCCTTAAAAGCATCCCCGTTCCCTTTCAGGGCCGCCGGACTGCCGGGCAGCAAACTGAAGTCATATGCCTGAGCGTTGATAATACCGATAGGCATCTGTGAAATATCCAGTGTCAGTTTGCTGGCGGTTGTAAAGTCGAATTGATTGACATAATAGGCGGCAAACGAAGGATTGTTTGCCCTGGGCGTCGCGCTCCTGACGTCCGCGCTTTGTACAACACCTTTCCCATCCGTAGTATAGAACTCATTGATCAGCCGCTGATCATTGGCAAAAAAGAACTGGTTGTTATAGGTAGTGTTTGTTACATCCGCGTCAGGGGTAAGCCTTAGACCATATTTACAATTAATGATTATATTATTGTAGATCTTGCCCTGCGCGTTCTTCTCATAATTGATAGACCCGCCCCGGCCTGATTTTAGCTGACGGAATCCGCAGTTGAGTATGGTGTTGTTGTAGAGATAGACCTTTGTCTGTACGGGACCGTCCCCGCTGTTGGAAACCTTAAAGCCGTTGGTAGCCGCACCGATCACCAGGTTATAGGCCACATCCCCCAGACACCCGTTCTTCAGATTGAACGCTTCCCCCCCGGCCAGCCCGCAGGCCTCAAAGGTATTACGCATCACGCTGACATGCCCGTGAAGGATCCGCATGCCGTCATCCCTGGTACCATATACCCAACTGTCCTCCATGATAAAATTACCGTTGATATTGGTATAGCTCAGACTGTTACGGGGATCGCCGCTTTTGAATACAGCCGGGTCGGCAGCAGGTCCTGCCGGTCCTCCCGCAAATTCCAGGTGCGTCCACTTGAGGATGACATCCCCGCTGGTATCTCCGCATTGAATACCGCCCCAAAGCCCCGCGCCGATGTTGGCGACGGTACGCTGATCATCCGGTATGGTAATAAAATTATTATTGTCGGCAGTACCCAGACTGATAAAGGTGCCATTACAGGTGATCTGCGGGCTGGTCTGCCATGACTTGCCGTCTCCGATGGCTATCAGTTTGGTCCCCTCCTCCATCAATACGGTATCACCGTGATTAATGGTGATATCACTGGAGAAATAATAGGTCTTCCCGCTGAGCAGCGTACCCTTGACGGCACCGGTGAGCGTATCGGTGGTGATAGGATGGCTCACCTCTTTTTTTGCCGGGGAAACATGCACTGTCTCTTCTTTATGACAGGCTCCCAGCAACAAAAAGGCTCCGGCCGTCAGTATATGATTAAAAGATTTCATCGCAGTTGATTTTAATGCTTGTTAAAATTTAAATTTTACACCCAGCAGATAATTGGTTCCATAAGTGTCTTTCCGGACGAATGTATTTTTACCAAGGGTCTGGTATTTCACCGCCCCCACTACGTCCACGCCGGTGTAAGGCTGCCGGATCTCCAACTGATAAGGCGTATTGAGGATATTATTCACCTTGGCATAGAGATACCAATGCCGGGCCAGCCTTTTCTCCGCTGAAACGTCCATCTGGGCAAACCCCTTCTGCCAGATATCATTGCCCAGGAACTGAGATACAGTATTGATCCGCGCACTGGTATAGCCAAAAGCGAGTTGTGCGTTCAATCCGGCTTTACCATCATCTTTATACAGCAGGCTGAGGTTGGCAATATGTTTGGATTGCCCTTGTAAGGGTCTGGTCTGGTTCACCATCCTGTTGGTGCTCCCCCCGGTAATAAGATAGTTTTGCTGTTTGGTGGTCGTAATGGAAGAATTGGTATAGGTATAGTTGGCCCTGATGCCAAACCATCTCCAATACTTGGTCATATCGAGCTCCGCACCGTAATTGGTGGCATTGCCGAAGTTATAAGCCTCATAGTATACAAAGGTCCCTTCATTCACCAGCGCATACTCGATAGGGTTCTTCAACCGCTTGTAAAATACACCCGCCAGGAATTGATCCAGACCCTTGGGATAATATTCATAACGCAGGTCCAGGTTGTCCGCTACGGTGTGCTTCAGATGAGGGTTGCCTTTTTCATCATAATCCGCATCCGCATCAATGGATGTATGAGGTATGATCTCATAGAAGTTCGGACGGCTGATGGCCGAATAATACGAGAGACGCAAGGCCTGCTTGTGTGTAAGGGAATATTTGATATTGCCGCTGGGTAATACGTCGTAATAAGTGACGGTCCCGGTTTTCCCCTCTGCCGTCTCGGGTAGATTGCTGGACCAGCTGAGGTCTGTATTCTCCACACGGGCGCCGCCGGTGATGACAAATCTACGCCAGTCTATCTTCAGCATAAGATAGACAGCGCCGACGTTCTCCTTGGCCGTATAGTTAAGCGCGTCGGAAGAAGTACCCTGACCATTGAATACTTCAAAATTGTTGTGACTGATGTTCCCGTCATATTCCTGGTTGGTAGGGTTAGTGGGTCGCAGCGCATAGTCGTCATAGGTGCTCGTCCTTGTTTTGTTACGGTACATCCCTCCCGCCGACCAATCCGTCTGGGCCTCGCCGATATGCGTCCGGTAGGTGAGGTTGGCATAACCGCTCTTGTCCTCATCGGAACTATGGGCAAAGACCCTGTGCGATTCAAACAAGGTCTGCGGCGCATGCACAGGCTGTCCGGTAGAGTCCTTGCTGATACCCGTGCTGACGTTGAGCGTACCCTGGTCCGGCCGGTCGAGCGTAGCCTTTGAATAAGCGCCCGTCCAGTCCAGGTACAGATGATTGCCTATTTGATGCTCCCCTTTCAGCGTGGTATTGACAATCTGCTGTACGTCATGCAAAGTCCTGTAAGCATTGTTGATCCTTCCAAAACCCGGACCCGTTCGTCCCAGCTGCAGATTGGTGTCGGAAGCCATCCGGAACTCATTCCGCATCAGGTTGAGCCAGGCCCCATAAAGACTAATCTTATTCTTATTGTCAAGTTTATAGTCCAGCCTGGCATGGACCCCGCTCCGACGCTGTTGAATGGAATATTTGCGGTCCTCGATATCGGTGACCTTTACCTCCCCGTTGCTGGCCATCTCCGTATCAAAAAAGACAGAATTGACATTACGATAGTTATTTTGATAGCTGGCGCCTGCTAGAATTCCCAGCTTATCATGCCATACCCGCCCCCCCAAGGAAACGCCCGCCAGCAACGCCAACGGGTTATGACGTGTGTCACGGCTAAATGCGTTGTTGGGAAAATCCTTCATGGTAGCCACATAGGAGGGCCCGTTGATCTCACGGGGACTCTTGTCCAGACTCGGACCATTGTCAAAATGTGTATAGTCCTGGGTAAAGAATTTGCTGGCATACCCCCCCGCCACATTCGCATTGACGGAAAATTTGGAAGCAGCGTCCTTCATGATCATGTTCACAGCCCCGCCGATGGCATCCGCCTCTCTGTTAGGTGTAAGCGACTTGATCATCTCCAGTCTATCCAGCATATCCGCCGGGAAGATGTCCAGGGGGACATACCGGTTCTTATTGTCCGGGCTGGGGATCTTGATCCCGTTCACCAGGGTATAGATATACCTTTTTTCCATACCCCGTATGATGACATACTGCCCTTCCCCGTTGGAGCTGCGTTCCAGCGATACACCCGAGACACGTTGGGCGGAGTTGGCCACCGACAAGTCCGGAGAGATCTCTATCGCCCGTGCGGAAAGTGAGTTCTGTACAATGTCGGCCCGGCGGTCGGCAAGGATAGAGGCCCGCTCCGAGCCCTTGTCATGCTTGCCGGAAACCTGCACCATCGCCAGCTCGGTCTGTCGCTTTTCCATCTCGATCCGCAAAGGGTTCCCCCCCTCACGGATAGTAATATCCATTTCGTACTTGCCATAACCTACGGAGTTTACCTTGATCTTGTACTCGCCCGCCCGAAGACTACGGACAATAAATGTCCCATCCAATCCCGACAAAAGGTGAACATACGCCTTGCCACCGGCAGAACCCTTGCCGGCAATTTCTACGGTAGCTCCCTGCAGCGGTTCGCCCGACTGGCTGTCGACCACCGCCCCTCTGAGAAGCCCTGTCTGCGACCAGGCAACCATCGCACCCAACAGTAAGAGTAAAAGGGAAAATAAATACTTCATTGTAGTTAGTTTTTTTGCGGCACAAATGTGCAATTGTACCCTGCAAAAGCGAAGAGACGGGGATGAACAAAATGGTAACAGCGTAACAGAAGGCGTATACCAGGCAGCAGCAGCATAAACAAACCACAACTAATACATTGATGATCAAACGCTATAAAAGAACAAAAACCTCCATTACCAAATTGTTACCGTAACATTAAGACGCCATGAAGCTCCCTATATTTATAAAGACTGTACAAAAGCGGAAAGACTCTCCCCATTGTTCAGGGACAGTTTTTTCTTGAGACGATAACGGGACACCCTTAGACTGTCCTGAGAAATACCCAGCAAGGTGGCAATATCACCCGAAGCCAGGTTCAGTTTGATAAGGGACAACAGCCGGAGGTCATTACCCGTAAGCTCATCACTATGATTTTTCAGGTTGTCGAAGAACTGCTGGTGTACTTGCCCGAAGGTTTCCCTAAACTCATTCCAGTATTGGTCGTGGTTAAAGTTGAGATTTATCTGCTGGATTAGTTGCTGCAGCTGTTTTTTCTGATCACGCTTGTCATCTTTGACCAGGATGGCCAGCCTGTCCCGCAGGTTCTCCAGCAGCTGATTCTTCTGGATCACATGTAACGTACTGCTGGTAAGCCCCTTGCGCCTTACTTCCAACTCCTGCATCAGCTTTTCTTCCTGTAGTTGCCGGTTTTGCAGCTCCGCCTGCATCAGCTCCCGTTGTGTAATATATATCTGTCTGTCACGCTCGCTGGTAAGCCGTTCGTTCCTGATCTTCAGCCGCTGCCGGCTAATGATGACAGCCGCCAGCACCGCCAGGAGCAAAACGACGATGATGACGGCCGTCGTAGTGATAATGGTGATCTTTCGGGCGTTTGCCAGCCGGACGATCTCGTCATTCTTCTTGTCGATGTCAAATAATACGCTTAGAAAAGCCGTCTGCCGGTTGTTCTCCCGGGAATAGATATCCAATGTGGCACGACGGGAAAGTTCCAGGTAATAATAAGCGCTGTCCTCTTTACCAAAAAGATGATATGCCTTCCCCAGGTCCCGGTAGGCAGCCCCTTTCTCGTAGAGGTCATTGGTCTGCGTGGCCAGGGCAAGCGCCTTGCCCGTCTGTACAATGGCTTCCTGATAATGCCCCGTCTTTCGAAGGATATCCCCCAGATTATTGATCACCTCGATGCTGGCCACCTGCTCCCCCGACTGCTCGTACAACTGCAGAGCATTGATAAAATAATATCGGGAGGAATCAAAACGCTCGAGATCCTCATAGATGCTGCCCATGTTCTCATAGATCTTCGCCATCCCCTGTTTATGGGCGATACGTTGATATTGCTGAAGAGCTTGCCGTTGGTAAAAAAAGGCGCTGTCATACTTTTTCTGCTTCTCATAAAGATGCCCGATCTTGCCATAAGTATTCGCAAGCCCTTCGCTGTTGCCCGCCTCCCGGTACAAAGACAACGCCTCATCATACTGTTTGCGCGCCAAAGGCAGCTGACGGTTATAATAATATAATATCCCCATCTCATCCAGGTTGGCCGCTATCTGGTCCCGATGCCCTGCTTCACGGAAGATCTTGTCAGCCTGTAAATGAAAATCCAGGGCTTGGGGATAGTTGCCCAGATAATAACAGATCTGCCCCATCTGGAAAAGACAGCTGGCCATACCCGCCTTGTCTTTTTTAGCGATGGACTGACTATACATTTCCTTTAGTAAAAGAAAAGCGCTATCCGGGAATTGTTGACTCAATCGCTGGGTATAGGCCAGCTCAGCCCGGTCATTCTCCTGTGTTTGCCCCAACCCGGAAAGAGAAAACAGGAAAAAGGTCAGGGGGACCAATATATTAAACAAATACTTCATCTGAATCGTAAAGAAACAGATTTAGTATTATGTAATTGTTAAGCACCGTCCCTTCACCGCCCTATTCCCCGCTTTTACCGGTAAATCATAGAAAATTACCGCCCCGACATTGCCCCATCTTCACCGGCCCTCTATATTTACATCCATGAATAACTCCAACCATACATCATCGATCCTGCAGGTAGAAGGCCTCAATGTCTATTATGGCAGTCAACACGCCGTCCGTAATGTGAGCTTTGACGTACGGCCAGGTGAGATCTTCGGACTGCTGGGTCCCAACGGAGCAGGTAAGACCAGCACCCTTAGCGCCGTAGAAGGTTTGATAAAGCCAAATGCAGGCTCCATCCACGTAGCAGGCTTTTCCGTCCGGGAACAGCCGCTGCATGCCCGGGCAAACATGGGGGTACAGCTGCAGGCTACCAGCTTCCAATCCGAGCTCACCATCTCGGAGATCATAAAATTATATGCGGGTATTTATGGCGTCGCTCTGACAAAAGAAAAGATTGATTCGATCCTGGCAGGTATCAAATTGCAGGACGCCGCAAATAAACGTTACGGACAGCTATCAGGAGGACAGCAGCAGCGCGTATCTCTGGTGATCGCTACGATCCACGAACCCCAACTCCTGCTGATGGACGAGCCGACGACAGGGCTGGACCCTCAATCCCGCCGGCAATTATGGGAAAGGATCGAAGCCATGCGGGAAAAAGGTCACGGCATCCTGCTGACCACCCATTCGATGGAAGAGGCCGAGGCGGTATGCGACCGCATCGCGATCATCGATCATGGAAAGATCATTGCCATCGATACCCCCCAGGCCCTGATCGACGGCCATCGGACAAATCCGGAGGTCATCCGCGCATCCCGTAAAGGGAAGATCACCCTGGAAGATGTATTCATAGGCCTCACAGGTACAGATATCCGCCAATAAACTATTAATTATAAAACGATGACTACTGCTATACCATCCACCGCCACCGTATACACACACCTCTTACGCGCCGACCTGACTACGCTGTGGCGTAACCGCCGCGCCTCTATCCTGGTCGTGCTTGTCCCTACCATTATCCTCATCTCCTGGAAGGGACTTGTAGAGAAGTTCGGAGGCGCATTCGTCCTTTCCAATTGTATCACCGTAGGGCTCACCGCCATCGGGCTGATGGGCTATTCCAATATGATTGCCCGGGACAGGGACAAAGGCATCTTCCAGCGTCTCCGCGTAGCACCCGCCTCCAATTGGACGATCATGGCCAGCCGCCTGACAGTACAGTTGCTGATGATCCTTATTATGACACTCGTCATTTTTATCGTAGGCTACAAGTTCGACGGCATCTCCATCAGCGCCGGCGGTTACATCGGAGGACTACTCATCGCCATCGTAGGCGGGGCCGTCTATCTCAGCCTGGGCCAGGTGATCGTAGGGCTGATAAAAAACCCCGAGACGGTGAATGTCACCACCCGGCTGGTATACTTTGCCTTTATTATGATCGGGATGTTTGGCGAGCTGGGTGTATTGGGCAAGGAAATAGGCGAAGCCGTCAAATGGAGCCCTTATGGCACCGTAAAACACATCGTCTCGGCCGCCCTTATTCCCTCCACCTGGAATGAGCACAGCTGGATGGCGCTGCTGGTAACACTGGGCTATACGATCGTATTCGCTTTTTGGGGTATCAGGTGGTTCCGCTGGAATACACGGTGATCCACCGTCATATGGAGATCTTTCCACCAACGCCATAATATCTCCGCGCGTCCTGCCCAATGGATTTATCGCTGCGGACCAAACCCCGGCTGTCTGCATATATTTCGATCCCTGTCTTCCCGGGTAGGTGTAATTTATAGGCGATATAGATATTTTGTATGACAAAGGTATTGGCCCGGCTATAAGTGAGATCTCCGGCCGGAGTGATGAAATTTATTTCCTTGTTGAAATGATACAACATATCCACCCCCGCGGAAAAATCTTTATAACGTAGCCGGTGCGTCCATCCGCCCGTCCAGGAAGGCTTGTCATTGCCACGCATATGTTCTCCCAAAGGCGGGAACACATAGCTCTCAAGATAGGCATTGGTCTTATTCCGGATGACGGTAGTCGTCAATCCCGATTGCCAGCTAAAGACGCCTTTATCTACTATCCTGACATTCAGACCCAAAAAATGTCGTAAGGATTTCCATTCGGAGTAGACATAGGAATAACCACTTGAATAGGGTAGCAGCCCCACCGTAAGAAAGTTCGATCGCTCGAGATTATAGCTCAGCTGCCAACGATTGTCCTTGCTTGTAAAGGCAGCGCCCGTCTGCCAGATCCAAAAATATTTTATATTACCGACGACAGGTGATATCGGTATCGCACCTGTATTCGACCCAAACACGGGACCTAATCCCGAAGTATTGACAAAAACGCTGCTGATCCCGGAAAGATCGTTTAGCATAAAATCGTTGACAAAAAAACTGGCGCGTTGAGCATAGGAGCCAAATAGCTTCAGACTGCTATGCTGTTCTGTATGACCCTGACCCAGTCCCAGCAGGTCCACCGTAGTGCTGACAAAAGGATATACCCGTTTTACACCTTGCGGATTTCCTTCGATATGAGAAACGTTGGCCACAAAGCCGCCCTGGATGTCAAATCCCCTTTTATAACTGATGTCCACGGCGGGGGTCAACAGATACAGGTTGGCGCCAAAGCTGGACCAATAACCGCTGGAGGAAGGATTGCTGCTCGGGTTGATAGGGCCCGGTCCTGCATTCGGCCCTAACTCGTTAAGCGTAGTTTGTGAAAACCCAAACTTGAAATGTTCATATCGCGCATTAAAGGAAGGCTCGATGCTCCATCCGCCGGCCTGCACCTGGTAGCTCACCCGTTGACGGACATACCAGTGATCGGAGTGCGCCGTCGCTTGTTTCTCCTGGTACCAGCGGTCTTTGGTAGTATCGACTGGAGCGCTCAAATGCCAGGCATTCCCCTTCTGAAGCTCGGTTACCAGCCCAGCCTCCAGATCATATCTCAATCCGGGAACCCATTCACCATGCCATCTCACCCGGGGCAACAACAGGTTGGTATGTTCATGCTGCATAGTATAATATTTATACGGATTGGAAGCACTCCCCGTCAAATACTCAAATTCCGAACCAATGGTTTGCGGGGTAAACCCTACATTCGCTTCGATGGTATTCTTCCGGTCAGGCCGCCAGGAAAAATAGCCGTTCAGCCGCCAGCGGTCCATATGATCGGGAGTGATGACATGGGTACCGTTGATATTCCAGGTAGGTTCGACATCCCTGAGATAATTGGCGGAAAGCCCAAAGCTCACCTTCTCCAGGTTCTGGTAAGCGCCTATATAATACTGATGATACAAAGGAGTGGTCGACTGGGGGCTACGCACAAAAAAAGTTTGTGCGGCGCCTTGCAAACCCGACCTTCCCTTGCCCTTCCGGGTAGTGATCACCACCATCTGCGGCTGACTACCGCCCAAATTGCTCAAGGCCGCCGCATTCTGCACCAGCACCACTTCTTCTATATCGTGAATGCTGTAGCTGTTGACATCGCTCGCAATATTCCCATCCACCACATAGGTTATATACGCGGGATTGGTATAGGAACCGTACAGCCAGGCGCCGATGGCTTCTGAAAGGTTGGCAAAAGGCATCTTCTCCAGGTCTTCTCCCTTTATGGAAACATTTTGCGTAAATGGCCGCTTTAATACTACGCCGCCTACGTCAAGACGGGTGCTATCGTTTTGGGAATAGGCGGTGAAATGTAAAAGGCATAGAGTTGTTGCAGTGACAAGCAGGGATAGTTTTTTCATACAAAGGTTATATGCACGCCAAAGTATAATAAATAAAAGCGCCCCGGAAGAGGGCGCTCGCGTATTAATCAATTTTTAACGATTCAGATTATTCAGAGCGCAAGCTCCGCGCGGGATTGGCCAACGCCGCCCGGATGGCCTGCCAGCTCACCGTGGCCAACGCAATACTCATCGACAGTATGCCCGACAGCACGAACACCCACCATTGAATGGACACACGATAAGGATAGGACTGCAGCCATTTATGCATAGCCCACCAGGAAATAGGCGCTGCAATAAAGAAGGAGATGACCACCAGCCGGAGAAAATCCCTGGACAACAGACTGACGATACCCGTTACAGAGGCGCCCAGCACCTTGCGGACACCGATCTCTTTTACACGGTTCTCGGCCATATACGTGGCCAGACCAAACAGACCCAGACAGGAAATAAATATCGTCAACCCCGCAAACAGAGCAGCCAGTGTCCCCGTACGCTTTTCATCGTCAAATTTCTGCGCATACTCTTCATCGATAAAACTGTATTCGAAAGGATACTCGGGATTGTATTTTTTAAAAATAGCCTCCGCCTTCTTCAGGTTCTCTGTGGTTGAATGCACGTCGTTGAGACGGATGTGTACGGTGCTGAACCAACCCTTGGCCCCTTCGATCACCATGGGCGCAATAGGCGTATAAGGCGACTCAAGGATAAAATCCTTGATAACCCCTACCACATGCCAGGTGATCCCATTGTCCTTGATGATCTGTCCTAAAGGCTCCTTAAAGCCCATTGCCTTGACGGCAGATTCATTGAGGATGATGCCGGCGCTGTCCGTGAGATATTCTTTCAGGTTAAAGTCCCTGCCCTTGAGCAGTTTAAACCCCGAAGTGGAGACAAGGTCTTCATCCGTACAAAAACGATAGAAGTCTGTCTTGTCATCTGGCGCCTTGCCTTCCCACTCAAACCCCCAACTGTCGCTGTAGCTTTCCGTCAAAGGGCTGCTGCTCCGGCACACAGCCGTGGCCACCCCGGAGGCAAGCAGATCTCTTTTGAGCATCAAATAATTATTGCGAAGATCCCCAGTAAGGAAGTGATAAATAAGATTGCTTTTGTTGTAACCCGTTTCCCTATCCCGCGCATGGTCTATCTGCTGTTTGACGATGATGGTACAGATGATCAGGATAATGGCAAAGCTGAATTGCAGCACCACCAGCACCTTCCTGGGCGTGATGAGCGCATTCACCGCCCTGAAAGTCCCTTTTAATACTTTTACAGGCTGAAAACCCGAAAGAAAAAAGGCGGGATAGCTGCCTGCCAGCAGTCCGGTGAACAAGACAAAACCAAGACCCGCCAGCCAGAAATAAGGATTCCCATAATGAAGAGACAATTTTTTATCCGTGAGGGTATTAAAGCCCGGCAGACTTACCTGTACGATAAGGATGGCGACGATGCCTGCCAAAAAAGCCAGCAGGACAGACTCTCCGATAAACTGACTCACCAGCGATCCGCGCTGTGCACCAACGACCTTGCGGATCCCGACCTCCTTGGCCCTTTTTTCACTGCGGGCCGTGCTGAGGTTCATAAAATTGATACAGGCGATCAACAGGATAAAGCCGGCGATGATGCCAAACAGACGCACAAACTCGATCTTGCCTCCATCCTCCTCCGCACCTTTAAAATTGGAGTATAGCCTCCATCTGCTCATGGGATAAAGAAAGTTGTCCCAATGTTTTTCGCTGCTGTCATAACGCATCTTGAGCCCCTTCACCTTGGGCGCCACGGAAGCCAGCGTGGTATTTTCTTTCAACAACACATAAGTACGAGTGGAGTTATTCCCCCAGTTCTGGTCGTCATCGCCTTTTTTGCGTAAATAGTCCCAGGGAACAAGATACGAAAAGTTAAATCGGCTGTTGGAAGGCGGTTCTTTCGCCACCCCCGTTACCTTGAAATTATCCTTGCTATCTATTTTGATGGTCTTGCCCATGGGGTTTTCTCCGCCAAAAAGACTCTTGGCCAGCGATTCCGTAAGAATGATGGAGTAAGGCTCTTTCAGGGCTGTATTGGGGTCGCCCAGCAGTAAAGGGAAGGTGAACACCTGGAGAAAGATGGAATCCACCGCATTGCCGCGCGCCATCAGCCGTTTGTCTCCTACGTTAAAAAGATATCGCTGGCTCCAGTTGACACGACAGGCATGCTCTATTTCGGGAATATCCCGCTGCAAGGCGCTGGCCATGATCTTGGGAGTGGTATTCCAACAATGAAGTTCACCGCTAAAGACAGCCCGGTTCCACGCCTCATAAATACGGTCCTTCTTCTCATGGAACCCTTCATAGGTCACCTCGTTCTGTATCCACAGCAGGATGAGGATAGCGCTGGCCATGCCGATGGCGAGTCCGGTGATATTGATAAAGGAAAAACCCTTGTTCTTCCAGAGATTGCGAAAGGCGATCTTTAAATAGTTCTTTAACATATCTTAAAAATAACATCCATAAAAAAAATGTTGCATTCGCCCATCAGCTTTTTGCACCATTCTTACCATTACCATCCTATGCCATAATCCTCTCCATTATTGCTGCTGCCGCCCCAGAAGGAGCCATGTTTCCAGTCGAACCAGATGGCGTTGATAGGCCCGCTGGTCCTGTCGCCATAGGTGGCGGTATAGCCCATCTGTCGCAGATCCTTGCGCACCCAGGGCGGTGTGGAATTACCCAGCAGGATATGACCCGGACGGGGACGCCTGTCTTCCAGCTTTTCGCCGCCCAGACTGAGCCACAACTGATCACTGTTGATATTGGCAGCCTCCACCGCTTCCTGAACGGTCATGTTAAATTCGACAATATTGAGAAAACATTGTAAAAGGTTCTGGTCCTGAGTATCTCCCCCCTGCACGCTAAAACATAAGAAGGGCTTGCCGTCCTTCATCGCCAGACTGGGGGTCAATGTCACCCTGGGACGTTTATGGGGTTCCACTACGTTAAAAGGATCGATAATGCTGTCCAGGACAAAGCTTTGCATACGCTGGCTCATACCCACTCCCGTATGTCCCGCAACACAGGCAGGATTCCAGCCTCCGCTGGGCGTCACCGAAACCACCCAGCCCTCCTTATCAGCAGCCTCGATGCTGGTGGTGCCCCTCCACAGCCGGTCATGATACAAGGCTTCATCTATTTCGGTCATGGCCGTCCCATTCATCGCTCCGCTGGTGCTGGGCGCCGTCGATCCCCCGCCACCCTGGCCCTGCGCAAAAGCGCTCCGCTGCTTTAGCAACTCGGCAAAAGGATTGGTCCTCCCCTCAAAAGGATAGGGATCGCCAGGCCCGATGACAGCATCATTCCTTTCAAACCCGATCAATCCCGCCCGCTGTTTGGCATACTCTTTACTGAGTAACCCTTTCATAGGTTGCCATCCCTGGGAAAATGCAGGGTCCCCATAATAAAAGTCCCTGTCTGCAAAACTGAGACTCATCGCCTGGTACAAGGTATGTACATAACGGGTGCTGTTATACCCCATCCCCTTCAGGTCAAAATTCTCCAGGATATTAAGACATTGCAACATCGACGGTCCTTGTGTCCATTGCTGCAGTTTGTACACCTCGATACCCTTATAATTGACGTGAAGAGGTTCTTCTTCCACAGGTTTCCATTGGGCAAGGTCCTCCAGGGTGATCAACCCTCCCTGCTCCTGACATCCCCGTACGAATTCCTGAGCAATGTCGCCTTTATAAAATCGGTCACTGGCCGCATAAATAGCCTCCTTCCGGCTCTTCTTATGTTTCAGCGCATCCTGCTCTGCTCCCACCATCCTGGTCAGGGTTTCCAGCAGGTCTTTTTGCACAAAGATCTCCCCCGCCTCAGGCGCCTCCCGCTTCTCCCCCGGATGGGTAAGGAACAACGCCTTGCTATAGGGCCATTCCTTCAGCCTTTTCTTCTGCGTTTCAAAACTGTTGGCGGTCTGTGCTTCAATAGCATATCCCCTCGCCATTTCCATAGCAGGGGCTAATACGTCTTTCAGACTCATGGTGCCGTATTCCGCCAGCATATAGCAAAGGCCGCCGGGCGTACCAGGCGTGACGGCTGCCAACGGACCGTATTCAGGAGGGAAGTTAAACCCTTTGCTTTTAAAGAAGGCAGGCGTGGCGCCCGTGGGCGCATATCCCAGGGCATTGATAGCAATGACCTTTCCCGTTTTTGGATTGTAAATGAGCGCTTGCGTCTCGCCACCCCAGCTGAGCACATCCCACATGGTGCATACAGCAGCCAGCATCGCACAGGTAGCATCCACCGCATTGCCGCCTTTCTGGAAGATCTGAGCCCCCGCCTCGGCGGCTAAGGGCTTGCCTGTGACGGCCATCCAATGATTGCCATGCAATGGAGGCTTTTGAGTTTGTTGAGCAAAGGAAGAAAGACGGCAGAAAAAAAGAGCCGCCAGCAGAAAACTGTAATTTCTCATGTTCGGGGAAGTTTTGTCCCCGAATTTACTCCCCGAACTTCACAACAGCAAACCCGCTCCTCCCATAATAATTATTGTAAGGTATTACCACCTCATTATATGTTATCTGACGCGCTTGCTGGAATTGAAGGAAGGTCTTGAACTTCCAGAACATAGGACTGATGGCGTCACTGAGCACATCCCCCTTTGGATCCAATACAGTGGTGCTGCCGTACGGGTTCTCATTCCGGAAAAAGCTATTGTATAATAAGAATAACCTGTTCCCCATCGGCACGGCAAAATAGGACAGGTTGGGTGAATTAAGCTCCGTCGTCTGCTCTTTGCTGAGCACGGCGCTCCAGGTGCTATCCCCCCTTCGACAGGGAAAATAAAAGATCCCCAGATCACCGCGCAAATGCTCCACACCCAACCCGCCCAGCGTGGGAAACCGGGCATAGCCGTCATGAAGCGCCGGAGCCCGGAGGGTCTTTGCCGGAAGATTGCTGGTGGGTATCATCAGGGAGGTCGGATCCCATTGCAGATCATAGGTGCTCTCATCATCATACCACTCCGTAAACGGCCGGCCATATTCTTTCAATAGCATAAACCCATTGCCGGGTACGGCGATAAAGCTTTCCTTCGTAAGATTCTCATCCCGCATCTTTCCCGGCACGAGCGTACTGAATCGGTAAGAACTGTCAAAATCAAAAGCCTTTTGACGCATGGAATAATGCACCACATGCACGTTCTTCAACACATCGTAATGAAAAGTAGAAAGCACAGCGGCAGTGGCCTCTCCCCGCTGGTTGTCGATAGACAGATTGACATCCTCCATACCCGAATTGCCGGGCAGCAATATCTCCTTAAAAGACATGGCCGTATCCACAGCATTAAAATGGAACAATAAGAAATTGGTGTTGGTCCGGGAAGGCGAGGTCATCAGCCACTGACCGTTGTTAGCCAGCTTTACGGGACTATTGGTAAAATCCTCCAGGGGATAATTGGTAAAATCATCCTGGATAAATGGTTGTGTGATAAAAGGATGGACATACACCCGCTTATACAGCAGCCGCCAGTCCCTGTCAAATAACAGGGCATTCAGCTTGGGAGGATAAGAGGTAATGGTTTGAAAACCCAGTAAAAGCATCAATTGCTCGTCCTCGCTGCGTACCAGCAGCCAGTTATTACCGGACTCAGCAAATGACAGGGTGTCCAGGACCCGGCCCTTGTCCACAGGCCTTCCATCCGGCATATATCGTTGAAGAAAAAGAGTGGTCTTCTTTGAACCTCCCAGCAACTGCAGATGATCAAAAAAATCCTGACTCGTTACCAGATATTCCTTTAGCGTAGCATCCGTGACAGGCAGCGTAGGAACGGTGTTCACGGGCTTCATCCGCCAATCATAAATATCAAAGGATTGGGCTTCCGTCTCGCGGGGGTCCGCAGTCTTATTGGTGGTACGCCGTCGATGGGTGGTTTGTATCCAATAATAATCCCCCGCCTTCCCTGCCAGTTCCGTACGTACGGTAAACCGGTCGCTGACAGGCTCACAGTACATTACACGTTGGGCCGACAGGTAGGGGGTTACGCCCAGCGGTATCATGACCGCAATCAGGTATACCCAGTACCTCATGGGATCTCACTTTAAGAGTCGATAAATAAATAGGAATTTTGACACTTCAATTTACGAGGAAGCCTTAATAAAATTAGCTTTTTTATATGGATAAAAAATCCTATATTATAGCAACCAGTGATCTACTCACAATTCCCGTAGTATCCGCCGCCGCCAAATGTTCCAGACATAAAAAGGCACTCCGGCCAGCAGCAATACAAAACCCCAGAATACGATGTCCTCACCCGCACCGATGACAGCCAGCAGAGAGAATACAAAAGCAAATACAGCAGGGATCAATACACGCAGCCACCCCATGATACTCGCCGGAGGACGCTTTTCCATGACGATAACGACATAGCCGGCGCTGACAAAAAGAAAGGGCAACAACGAGCACAGCGTAGATAACAACATCACAAATTTGAATTGCTCCACCAATCCCTTGGTATAGTTCATCATCATGATCAGCGAGATCAGCACGCTGGAGAGGATAAGACTGGCGGACGGTGCGCCTTTCCTGTTCAGCTTTTCAAAAAAAGGGGGAAATAATTTATCCTTTGCCACGGCAAACGTGATCTGACCCTGCATCAGGATCCATCCGTTCAAAGCGCCAAAGGAAGCCACCGCTATCCCTGCCGAAACCCAATAACGCGCCTGACGTCCCGCTATGATGGCCGCCGCGTCGGAATAAGGCGTGACGGAATGTTGCAGCTCCCCGGCTGAAAGCATACCCATGACGCTCGTGGCCCCAAATAGATACACCAGCGCAGTGATCAACGTACCTAAAATAGTCGCCCTGGGAACATTCTTCTCGGGGTTTGCAATGCTGCCGGCAGGAATAGTGGCGCACTCCACACCAAGATAAGCGTATAGCGCCATGGTCGCCGTCGTGGTGATAGCCTGGATCGTCGAACTCCCGCTTCGGTTGAAAGGAGTAAAATTTTCCCATCGGATAAAAAAGATACCAACGATCGACACAAATGCCAATGGCAACAATTTCAAAACAGTCGTTACTAACTGCACTTCTCCACCCACTTTGATGCCAAGACTGTTCACCCATGTCAATAGCCAGATAGCGCCCAGCCCGGTGACGACCGCCGCAACAGCGCTGGATGAAAGGATAGGAAAAAAAGTACTCAGGGCGCTCACCAGCGACACGGCAATAGCAGCGCTCGCACACCATATGGATATCCAATAACCCCATGCCATGAGAAAACCCGTAAAATCGCCAAATCCCTGACGGGTATAAGAATAAGGACCTCCATCCATATTGGGCAACAGCTTGCTGGTTTCGCTGAACACATGGGCAATGAAGATGGCGCCGGCGGCGGAAAGGACCCAGCCTAACAGGCTTATACCCCCGAAAGAGGCCATGGCCGATGGTAATAAAAAAACGCCGGCCCCTATCATGTTTCCGATCACCAGGGACGTGGCGGTGTACAAACCGAGTTTATCCTTCATGCACACTAAATATAATAAAGAAACCCGTCTCCCGCATTCCAATTTCCTGTGATGGGAAAATCTTTCCGACGCTGGGATTAAATTGACATTAATCAATCAAAAAAGAGGGAATTCGGGAAATACTATCTATATATAAATATTTGATTATCAATTTATTTAAAAAAACTTTTTCGACTTGGCCCTTTTCCGGCTTCACCGGCACAGCGCTTGTACTCATATATTCGGTTTTTCATAGGATATTGGATTTAAAGACGGGGCTGGATTTCTATCCTGGCCCTTTTTTTATTTCTGTTATTTCTGCACGGGCTCGATCCTTATCGTATGTTTCAGCGGCCTGCTGACGATGTAGATCTCATTTATCAGGGCATCCATCTGACGCTGCCAACCCTCACGGACAACCGCAAAACGCCCGCTGCGATAATTGTCCCTCTTTGACGCCACCGCCCAATCCTTTTTTGCATATGTCTCCACAGAATCCATCGCCGCCTGATCGTCGGCATACATCATACCCTTTGCTCTAAAGAAATCATATTGCAGCCAGTAATAAGCACGCAGTTTGTTCTCCAGGGCCATTCGCTCCTCATTCAACAACAGCACGGCAACGGCCTGCTGATATTGCGGAGTGCTTGCTATGACAGCCATATTGACACCATTTCCCAACACTTCCCCCTGCCATTCTCCAATACGCTTGCCATCCACGCTCACCGCATACATACCCTTACCCAGACCCTTCACCCGCAGGATCTCCTGGTTAAACTCATCTTCGAACGGGATCACTTTCAACGCATCCGACTGTCTTTGCGCATTCCCCCACATGCGTGATACGGTATCCGCAGGCATAGGCAGCGATTTCGCCAGATAGTCGAACTGAAGACCACCGGCGCCTGTCTGCACGCCGGATACAGTACAATTCTCGGCGGTCATCACCTTACCCGTCCCGGCATCCACACCTGCCGCAGCCACTTTCTTACCCGCCAGCCCCTGCGCCTTCAGAAACAACCAGGCCATCACAAAATGCCCCATATTACCAGGATGGATACGGTCAGGCCCCGTCAGCGTAAACACGGAGTCACGCTGTTGCTCCCGTTGCTGGATCTCCGTCATAGGGTGAAAAAGGTCCACCCAGCCCCAGCCATGCTGCCGGGCCGCCGCCTGCTGAAAAGCCGCGATCTTCTCCATGGCAAGACTTTTCTTCGGAAAAAGGTTCTTCGGGTTCTTCACCGTCTCGTCGTAAGGAGAAGAAGACAAAAGTATCTTACGTGCCGGTGTATACGTTTTTAATTTTTGTACGATCCCGACAAATTTTTCATACGACTCCTTTATTCTTACCTCAGCCGTTGAATCCGCGTCACTCTTCAGGAACTCAAAATAACCCGAATCGTTCATCCCAAACGTCAGCGATATCACCGTAGGCTTACGTCTCAACACGTCGTCCTCCAGCCTGTCAAGGATATTGGAAGCCCGGTCGCCGCCAATACCCGCATTATACACAGTTATGGGCATATCCGGAAAATGCAGCATATAATACAGCCAGATATACGACTCGTAATAGCCCGCCTCCGTGATGCTATTCCCGACAAAGGCGACCCTATCGCCTTTCACAAAGGGTCCCACCTGCCCTCTTGCACCCAGATAAATGACAACAAACAACAACAGTAACGATCTTTTCATATTCTAACATTTATAAATCTTAATGTCCGTATCCCATAACGGGGAAGACTTAATTCAAAATTTCCCTTCATGGGCAGCCTGCGCACCCGTCTCCCATCCAATTCTTCCACCCACGCCTCGTCCGCCTTGAACCCCAGCCGTACTTTACCCGGTCGGTTGTCACCCGCCGCATTATATATCCTGACCAGCAAATCCTTTCCATCCATCCGCATGGAAGTAACTTCCCAATCTTTAGACCCTACCCTCAAAAAAGAATACGCTCCTCCACCCTCTCCCGGAACCACCAGCAAAGGCTCATTCCAGCGCATGGAAGCGCGCTCTATCCCCGCCTCGCTCCATCTGCCCGCATGGGGCACCCATGCATAATCCACGTCCGTCGGACCATTGATAGAATAGTTACGATAAAATATCCCATTGCCGGAATATTGTACGGTCAGCCCCAGCGGATAATCTTCTCCCTGTACATAGCTGGTGGTATGATCACAGAACAAGGCAAGCCCAAAAGCCCCTTCTTTATCCTCTACATCCACCCAATTCAAAAGCACATTGTTCTTGATACTGTCCCATCGGGAAAAGAACGTATTGGACAGACGGCTTTCCGTCACATCAAAAGGAGCATTCTTATATACCTTCCCTACCGTAAAGGCCGGAGGGAATAAGGCCAGCAATTTGTACCGGTCGTCATAATAAGCCTTTCGCGCTTCCCGGTCCGGCGACGCTCCCCCGGATTCTCCAATACCCGGATTATCCTTCCAGTCGATATGGAGATGACAGTCGATACGAGGCTCTCCCTCAGTCACGGTCAATAACTGAGTAAAGGGATGCCCCGCTATCGTCCCCTGTATCTCTACACGCACACGCGGTCCGCCGGATTCCACGATACGCACCCGGGCAGCCGCAGAGGTAGAAACTTTAAAACCGCCCTCTTTATAAAAATTCCCGCTCAACCCATTAAAACCGTCCTTCACAAATTCCTTATTCCCCAACCGCTTGGCCCGCAGGCTCCGGATACACCCACCTCTCGCCGTATCTATCAGTATCCGGTATAGGTCCGTCTCTATTCTGTAAACACCATCAGGCTGCTTCACCACATATGTCTTCCTTCCACCGTCACCTTTCCTATCCTGGCCACGATACACATCCGCAGCCCGATACACAGCATATCCCATCGCCGGAACATTCACCCTAAAAACCTTTCCTCCAACTTCAACCCATTCTTTTCTATCCACACCGGTCGTATTATATACCGTAAGAACACTGTCCTCCCTCCTCCCTCTATAAATAACCCCTTCCGCAATCTTCCTCGTATGACCCGTCCATCTCGCCACTTTATCCGCCCAGGTATCGCCTGCCTTTCCATTGTAAGGAACGATCCAGCAATCATGATGCTGTGACAACAACAACGTTCTCCAGGCAGCATCCAGCGAGTCCCCCGGCCACGTGTCCCCACCTCCGATACATCGCATAGCCGCCACTTTCTCCGACTGCACAAGGACATTCTCGGTCGACCTCACACTCCTGGCTATACGCTGCAACACCTGCGCCCCCCACATAAGACTCACCAACACATCCTCCTGCGAGAACTTCCAGGGCTGACACAGACTGGTATCCGCAACTTTCTCAAAATACTCCCGCCAGGTAACATACCTATCCTTCTTCCCCCGCAGCCAAGGCCCCTCTCCCCACCCCGCATCTTGCAAGGTCATCCCCACGGGATGCCGTATCCCCGCCGCAAAAGCTTTCTCCACATAGCCCGCCGAATTGTCAAAAGCAATGGTCTGCCACGTACTGTTCGGTTGTAACGCTTCCATCTCATATCTCGGTACGGTCAGAAGACGGCTCCCATCAGGCCCAATCCAATCCACCAGCTCGCCGCCAAAAGCTCGTGTATAACCGCCCCAGCAGGTATTGGGGTTCTTCAGGGACGCATACCTGAAACCATATGACCGCAACAACTGCGGCAACGCACTGGTAAAACAAGGCTCCTCCGAAGAATAAGTGGTAAATGCCAGGGAAGGAAAATGTTCACGTAGTTTCCTGATCCCATAGTGGAATTGACGTATGATGCTCTCTCCCGAAATATTCCATAGATAGCTCTGCCCATACGAAGGATTGACATACTCCACACGCTTGTTCATATCAGACAAGATCATCACCTCACGGAAAAGGTCATAGGACGCCCTGTCCCGGACTTTTATCGTATCCCACGACTCCGGCTCCAACTCCAGGTTGATCCTCCAGTCAGGATATTCCTTCAGTTTGTCCACCATAAACCTCGTCTGCCAGGAAGGGATATGCCCATAAATACCGCCATGATACCCATCTATAAAATAAGCCTTCTGCGCTACACATGGCCCCGCAGCCGTCAACAGGAAAATAAGGATCCCCTTCATAATTAGTTTATTCATTTATATGATCCATCGCCTGCTCAGCCCACCGGTCCGTTCGGAAAGGCACAGCCGGTAACCCTTCTCCATTCTGTAAATTGGTGACAGGATAGTTTGTAAATGCATATCGCACAGCCACAGGATGCTTTACCGCCGCACACCTCACCACGATCCGCTGCCCGTCGACAACAGCCGTCGCCGGATGAAATACATGGTCGTCCCCAGCCACGGTAAAAAAAGCCGGAGCCTTCCCGTCATTGGTCGTCAGACCACCCGCCAGCGTACTATCCTGGAAATAGATCCATACCTCCCGCCGGTGGATCTCCATGTTCCTGAAAACAGGACCCCGGTAAGCCATACCCAGATCTCCATACACTCTGTTCAACGCCGTCCTGGCCAGCCGCAGCCCGATGGGCTTTTTATTTTTCGGATGGAGGTTCTTCACTTCCCCCACATCCATGGTGATCACCATTGCTGTGTTACCAAGGACAGATATATGCTCCTGCGCCTCACGGAAAAATGCCTCATCCGCCAACGCCGGGTCCTCCTTGTCGTAAAAGAAAGGCGCTATCTGCACATAAAAGAAGGGTAGCTCTCCTTGCGAGAACGCCTCCCGCCAACTGCCGATCATCGCTTGCATGAGCCGGGTATAGGACCTCCGCTCCATCCTGTTCGACTCACCCTGGTACCAGCAAATGCCCCGGATGGAAAAATGCCGGAAAGGATGGATCATGGCATTGTACAGAAGAAAGGGCCGCGTCACTTTCTCAAAAGTAAAACCCCCGTTGATCTTCTCCTTCGACCTCGGACTGGATAGATACGGTTGAAGATAAACGCTGTTCAATTGAGTGTCCGCCGCCAGTACAGACTGAGGTACATAGGCCTGGGCCGCACTGGCCCCGATGCCGCTGAAGATAAGCCCCACAGGCAGGTTCAGCCGCTGTTGCAGCATCCTTCCAAAAAAATAAGCCACGGCGCTAAAAGATCTCGCTGTCCCCGGTGAGCACTCCTCCCAACGGCCTGTCACGCTATCCAACGGCGCAGGACTAAAGTTTAACCCCGTATTGAACAGCCGTATATTCGGATGATCCGCCGCCGCTATCTCGGCCGTCGAATCCAATAGCTCTTTCATGGCGAACTGCATATTCGACTGCCCGCTGCAAAACCAAACTTCCCCGATAAGGACATTGTCCAGCACCAGCTTTTCGTCCCCGCTGCTGACGGTCACACGATGCTTGCTGTAATCGCCCGGTCGTACTTCCGGCACAGGTATTATACCCAAAAAATCTCCCTGACTATCCACCCGCACGTCCACAGCCGAAGCCATCCAATCCGCCCAAATGGTCACCACGCTGCCGGCGCCGGCCTTGCCCGAGACGGCAAATGGTCTGTTTTGTTGCACGACCATATTGCTCTGCAGGCCCGCAGCCAGCATAAGTATCGAAAGTATCTTCATATCGACCGTATAATTATTTACTTAATGAGAACGGCCTGTCTTCCGGCGCCACCCCCCGCTGCAGAGCCGGCTGTGGTCCCATTTCAAAATGGAGCACGCCGCCGTTTATGATATCAGTATATTTTATCCAGTTATGCGTATATACGACCCCGTTTAAGACCGCCGATTGTATATAGACATTCCGGGCATTATTCCCCAAAGCCTCGATCACAAATTTCTTTCCATTCTCCAGGGTGATCGTCACCTTGGGAAAAACAGGACTGCCGATGACATATTGATCTGTCCCCGGACAGACGGCATACAGACCAAGCGCGCTCAACACATACCAGGACGACATGCCTCCCTGATCCTCATCCCCGGGGAAACCATTCTCCGTCGCATTGTAAAGCCTGTCCATCACCTCCCGTATATGCTGCTGTGTCTTCCAGGGCTGCCCGGCATAGCTGTACAAATAGATCATATGCTGGATAGGTTGATTGCCATGCGCATATTGCCCCATACCGGCATCCACCATCTCGGTCATCTCATGGATCATGGTTCCATAGGTGCCTGTATGCACCGTATTCGGCGAAGCAAACACAGAGTCGATCCTGGAGGTAAATCTGGCCTCTCCTCCCATGAGATTGATCAATCCCTGCACATCATGGAACACTGACCAGGTCCAATGCCACGCATTGCCTTCAGTGTACGGTCCACCCCACTCCACAGGGTCAAAAGGCGTCACCCACCCGCCATCCTTCTTCCTCCCCCGCATAAAACCCGTAACACTGTCATACACGTTCCGGTAGTTATACATCTGCCGGGCAAATACACCCGCATAAAAATCGTTGCGTATCATCCGCGCCAGCTGATACCCGCAAAAATCATCATAGGCATATTCCAATGTCTGAGCCGTAGAACCCTGCGACTCGGGATAGGGTACAAAGCCGGCTTCAAAGTATTCCTTCCAGCCCTGCCGTCCATTAGCCCCGCCCCACGGTCCCTTATTCCCCGCTTCATGAAAATAGGCAGCCAATGCAGAGTCGGGATCAAAGGTCCTGATCCCCTTTACCCAGGCATCCGTCAATAAGGAGATGGCATGATTCCCCAGCATACCTCCCGTCTCGGAAGGGAATGACCAGGCCGGCAGCCAGCCGCACTGCCGCTGGGCGCTCAACAATGCCTGCATATACCTGCCTTCCATGGTCGGATGAAGAATGGTATTCAAAGGGAACTGACTCCTGAACGTATCCCAAAAACCATTGTCCGTATACATATACCCTTGATGGACCTCCCCATCATACGGACTATAATAGTAAGGCTTGCCGGCTTTATCATACTCAAAGAACTGATGGGAAAAAAGATTCGCCCTGAACAGACAGGAATAAAAGGTCGCCCGTTGAGCTTCCGTCCCACCTTCCACCAGCACCCGGTGGAAAAGGTCATTCCAGATCTTCCAGGCAGCCTTCCTTGTGTCATCAAAGGATTTAAAGGAACCCAGTTCCTGCTCCAGGGTCAGCTGAGCCTGCCCGGCACTGATATAAGAGCTGGCGATCTTCACCTGCACCTTCGCACCAGCGCGAAATTGTACATAAGCCCCCACACCCTTACCCTCATCCAAAACCTTCCCCTCGGAAACCTTATTACCCACATTCTCCCACGTACCATAGGAAACAAAGGGCTGATCAAACTCCAAAACAAAATAATTCCTAAAACCCTTGGGGATGAAGCTGCCGTTATTCACCCACCCCACTATTTTACGCTGCTCCGGCAGTATCTGCACCACGCTCATTTTATTATAGCCATCCAGCACCAGCCAGGCGGGATCTCCCTTGGGAAAGCTAAATCGCATATGCGAACCCCGCTCCACGGGCGCCATCTCCGCCCGCACATGATTGTCAAACGCTACGCTATAATAGTCAGGCCGCGCCGTCTCATGCTCATGACTAAACGCACTGGCCCGCTGATCCTCCGCCACCACCAGCTTACCCGTGACAGGCATAAGGGAAAATACCGCATAATCCCCCGTCCAGGGACTGCACTGGTGAACTTGTTCAAAGCCGCGAATGGTCTTCGCCGAATACTGATACTTCCAGCCGTCCCCATTCTTACCCGTCTGCGCGCTCCACGCATGCATGGCAAAGGGCAGCGCCGTCGTAGGATAGGTATTGCCACGGCTCAACCCAAAATTCGAATTCGTCCCCTGTAAGGTATTGGCATAACCGACAAGATCTTCCCGCCCCCTGCTCGTCACGGTATCCACCGCAGGTTCGACACCCCATTTGCAGTTGGGCCCGTTCCCCATCTCCAGCTCCAGGACACCTCCGGCCATGATATCCGCATGGTCCAGCCAACACTTATTATAAGCCCGGCCATTAAGCGTAGCACGCTGTATATAGATATTCTCCGGAGAATTGTTGTGCGCCAGGATCGTAAACGTCTTCCCTTTGGCATAATGCGGGTCCAGTTCCATCACCACTTTTTCAAATACAGGGCTGGTGATCTCCCACCTATTGTCACCAGGACATACGGGATGCAGCCCGCTCGCCGCCAACACATACCAGGCAGACATCTGCCCTACATCTTCATTACCCACCAGCCCTTCTACGGAATTGTGATAGGCACGGTGGCAAATAGCCCTGCTCCACTCCTGCGTCAGCCAGGGCGCACCAAGCCGGTTGAAAAGAAAGGGCACATGATGCACAGGCTCATTGGCATGGTTGTAATAGTCATTCCAGAACATTTTCTCCGGCGTCTTTTCAAACAGCTGCTGCAGATCGGCAATGACCTTTTCCCTGCCACCCATCAACCGCACCATCCCCGGTATATCATGAGGGACAAACCACCCCTGCTGATAAGGGTTGCTCTCCACCGTCCCATACCCTTCTTTGAGCCGCCCCTCTACAGGCCACGGCTCCCAGCTGCCATCCCTTCTGCGGGGACGGAACCAATGCACGGAGTCATCAAAAATATTTTTAAAGCTTTCCCCCCTCGCCGCATACTTCTTCCTGTCTTCCTCCTTCCCCAGCGCCGCGGCCACTTGAGAAAGACACCATTCTGAAAAACCATTCTCCAGCGTAACAGAGATATTGGGGTCCCAGCCATCCTTGTTCCCAAACTGCTCACAGGTGTTCACGGCATACCGGTAAGCCTTCGCCACATCGTAATCCCGGATGCCCTTGGCATAAGCGTCGGCCAGGACAACGACGGCAGGGTTGCCGACCATACATCCACTGTAAGCATTGATTAGCTCCCAACGCTCCAGGTACCCTTTCCCGCTTTGATCCGCCAGTTCCACCAACGATGCGATAAGATCATTCACCATCCTGGGATTGATGATGGTCTGCAAAGGCATCTGACTGCGGAATACATCCCAGCCGCTGAAAATACTGTGCTTGACAAAAGCATTCGTCCTGTGCGGTTTTCCATCCCCGCCGGGATAGGACCCATCCACATCAGACAATGCCCGGGGGTCGATCAATGTATGATACAACGCGGTATAAAAGATAACCTTCTCCTCATCCGTCCCGCCTTTAATGCTTACCTTCCCCAGCGCCTTATCCCATAAGACCCTGGCGGCCTCACGCACCCGGTCAAAATTCCAATCCCTGATCTCAGCCTTCAGGTTCCTCTCCGCCCCGTCCATGCTGACAAACGAAATACCGGTCTTTACCAGCACCTGCTCCCCCTCCTGGCTGGCAAAATCTGTATAGAAGCCCAGGTGCTTGCCCTCTTTAACACGCACCCCGGCTTGTACACTATCCCCGCTCCATACCCCAAACTTCTCCAGACGCTTGCTAAACTGCGCATAAAAAAACACCGTATAATTTGCATTGCCGGCCCCATGTCCCCAGCCGCCGCCATCAGGCGTACATTTCATCCAACCTCGTATCGTATGCTGATCCACCACTTCCACATGCTGCAAGTCGGAAGTTCCCCCCACCCGCCGCGCAAGGTCCACCTGTATCCGCCCCTGGCTGCCCGCGGGAAAAGAAAACCGCATGATACCACTATGCGGCGCCGCAGTCAACTCAGCCAATACATTATATTTTGTCAGTTTCACCGCATAATAGCCCGCCGACGCTTTTTCAGAAGCCTTGTCATAATTGCTCCGGTACCCTTCTTCTTCATGCCCCAATCTTCCCGCCACCGTCTTCAACGGCCCGGAAGAAGGCATCACAAGGAAATTACCCAGATCACCATACCACCCTACCCCGCTCATCTGCGTAAGGGCAAAACCTTCGATGCTCGTATGCTCATAGCTGTAGCCCGATCCGTTGTCCCCTCCCGTAATGGTGTTGGGGCTCACCTGCACCAGCCCAAAAGGTGTGGCGGCGCCAGGAAAGGTCTTGCCAAGCCCGGCAAAATTCTCACCCTTTTCGACATTGGTGCTCGCCCCGATAAAAGGGTTGACATAAGAGGACAGCCGCTGCTGACAAAAGACATGGACAGACAGCCCAAGAAAAACAAACGCGGTAAAACTTCTTTTTTTCATGCTCTAAAAATAACTATCGCCTTTTTGCTAAAATCCGTTAAAGTCCTACCTGCAGCCCCAAACTAAGTACACGCTGAGCCAGATAGGCATCCCCGGCCGTAAGCGATTGCACCTCGGGGTCCTGCTGGTATTTCCTGCTGACATTACTCCACGTCAGCAGATTGTAGGCCGTGAGATACAGTCTTCCATTGTTGAAGTGTAAAGGCAGCATTTTCCTGGGCAAGATATAGCTGATCTCTAGTGTCTTCATACGGATATAATGGGCATTGACAAGCCAGAAGTTCGAATTGTAGGCCGCCGGGCTGTTGATGGTCGTCGGATTGCTGGTCAGCCGGGGGAACCGCGCCGATGCGGCCGTGGCAGGCGTCCACCGCGCCTCATGAATGGGCTGGAACTGCCCCTGAAAAGGCTCGATGGCATTCCCCATCAGCCCGAGACTGTAACCAAACGCACCCTGGAAGGTAACGCTTACATCCAGCCCTTTATACCCGATCTTCAACGGCAGCCCCATCGTAAGGCTGGGCAGGTTCGGAAATCCGATGGCCGACATATCATTCTGGTCGATGATCCCATCCCCATTCACATCCTTGTATTTTAGGTCACCCGCCTGCACAGCATAACCCACCGGCTTGGCCACCTTGGGATCGTTGACATCCGCCGGGCTGTAATACCCAAGCCATGTATACCCAAACGGCTGCTTGATAGGATGCCCCGTCACCGCCAGCCAGGGGTACCGCGGCGATGCTTCCGCCATGTAAAGGATCTTGTTCTGCGCATACGTAAATACAATGCCGGCACTGTAACGCACCTCTCCAACCTTGTCCTGCCAGGTGATCGTACCCTCCACCCCTCTGTTGATAGTAACCCCGACATTGCCGGGGGACAACCCGACCCCTAACATCTCAGGTATATCCTGCCGGGTTACAAGCTGGTCATACCGGCGCTCGTGGAAATAATCGCCCTGAAAGGTCAGCTTATCATCAAACACGTTCATATCCAGCCCCACATCATACTTCTTTGCTTTCTCCCACGTAACATTGTCATTGCCAAGCGCGCCCTCATAAATGGTGCCCACAGGTTGCACGCTCTGGCCAAAGCTATACCCGGCCCCCTGAACATACACCTGGTTGTACAGGTACTGATTGCCCAACGCCACATCGCTACCCACTATCCCATAAGTAGCCCGCAGCTTGAACAGGTTGGCCGCCGGAAAAAGCTTGCTGAAAAACTTTTCCTTGGATAAGTTCCACCCGATCCCTATAGCCGGGAAGAAGCCGTTCTGGTGATTGGCCTGAAATCTGTCGCTGCCATTAAAAGCGCCATTGAGATCTATCAGGTACTTCTGCTGATAGTCATACCCCAGCTTTAGCGAATAACCCCTGAATTTATGAGGAACGTCTGCGATGACAGGGAAAATACCGGTAACATCCTTGTCCACCCGGAAGCTCTCCTGATTCCATAACAACAACCCCGTGACATGATGGGCCGCAAAGACACGCTCATAGTTCAGATATATCTGGACATTCGTCCGCTGATTGTCGATGTCTGTGCTTCCCAGCGTCCGGTAAGTGCCATAGGTATAGCCACCCGTGTTCACACCCGTATTCAGATGATAGGTGCTGTCCGTCGGATCAAAATGATAGGAAGGCGGTGTGGGTCTGAACAATGTCAGCGTATTCTGCTGCACACTGGCATAAGCTACCCGGCCGATGAGAGAAAGCCCCCGTGTGATATCATCCAGCTTTTCCGTAAAACCTAGTAATACGTTGAAATCCGTCCGCCTGTTCCGGCTATAGCCCTGGGTGGCCAGCCGCGCATTAAGCGTAGGCATCTGGTCCTGCGTGTCGAACGCATACGCCCACGTGCCGTTGGGATTGACAAAAGGCGCGGAATAAGGATGTATCCGGGAGAAATTATAGATCTCTCCGATAGCATTCGTGGCATAAGGTTGATTGATGTCCCCAAATCGGGCCGTACCATCCAGCCGCAGACTGAGATTCCTCGTTGCCTGTATGTCCAGGTTCGTCCGGACATTGTATCGCCGGTAGAAATAGTTGCTGTTGACGCCATCCGAATTGGTGGAAAAATTCCGGATGGTCCCATCCTGGGTAAACGCCCCGCCGGAAATAAAATATTTCACCGCCTGCGACCCGCCGGAAATATCCAGGTTGGCATTCGCCTGCAGAGAATAAGGCTTCATGATCGCCTTGTACCAGTTGACATTGGGATGACCATAAGGGTCGGTTCCGCTTTTAAAAAGATCCAGGTCGGTTTGGGTAAAGCGGGGATTGATCCCGTCATTGACATAGGCCTCATTGACGAGCACCGCCGTATGATAGGAGTCGAGGAACTTCGGCGTCCGCACAGGCGACTGACCGCCAAGCTCCGCCCGCACATTAAAATGAGGCTTGCCGGCTACACCCCTCCGGGTGGTAACCACCAGCACCCCATTGGCGCCCTTGATACCATAGATGGCCGTGGTAGACGCATCCTTCAGAATGGTAATGCTTGCGATCTCGTTGACATTGATCTGCGACAGTTGCTCATACGTGTACTCGATATCATCCACTACTATCAACGGCTTGTTCCCGTCCGGGTTCAGCGAACTGACGCCCCGGATAAAAAAATCGGACGCATCCCTTCCAGGCTGACCGCTACGCTGCACGGTGATAAAACCCGGCATCTTTCCCGCCAACGCATTCTGCACGCTGCTGGTAGGTATATCCCTGATCTCATCCGCATTGATAGTGCTGACCGCCCCCGTATTGGTGATACGTTTCTTTTTTCCAAACCCTACGACAATGGCCTCATCCATACCCGCCGTAGACTGCTGCATCACGACCTCCACCTCCTGCTCATCCTTCCTGACGGCGACTTCCTGCTTCTGATAATTGAGATAGGTTACTATCAGGGTATTCGTACCCCCTCGAAGGACGATACGGAACCTGCCCCGCTCATCGGCCGCCGCCGCATTGGCGGGCCGGCCCTTTTCGGTAATGGTAGCTCCGGCTAAAGGACCATTGGCGTCCTTCACAATACCCGTCACCACCCTTTGCTGCGCTTGCCCCCACACCAGCGCCGGCAGCAGGAACACCAGCAGGAGGAGGGATGTCAATATTTTCTTCATAGCTGAAATAATTAAGTGTTAGTTTTTTTCTCACCACAATGGGTTTTGCTTCATCCGCGGATTCCTCACCACCTCGTTGTAAGGGATGGGATAGAAATACATCTGTGGGTCACGAAAATGAGCCTGAAGCACCGGAATGGGATTGTAGAACAGCTGCCCGCTGCTGGACAGCTGGATATCCATACCACCCAGCGGCGCCGCATTGTATACATCCGCCGCGATCTTCCAGCGACGCAGGTCCCAATAACGGTGCTCTTCAAATGCCAGCTCAATCCTGCGTTCATTGCGGATGACGTCACGCATCTCCGCTTGCGTCATACCCTGCTTCAATCCATAATGGTTGTCGGGTCCCGGAAAAATACCCGCACGCTGCCGTAAGGCATACAGGACATTGTACACGTCGGCGGACGGCCCAGAGAATTCATTGGCAGCCTCCGCATAGGCTAATAGCACGCCCGCATACCGGAAATGGACAAAGTCATGCACCGTATTGGAATAGGAAGGCGGGTTCGCTGGCACGCTCTCAAAAGCTCCCATAAACTTCCGCATATAATAACCCGTCTTTGTCTGCTGCACCGTGCCGCCAGGTTTGTCAAGCCCGCCATCATACGTTTGCACAGCTCTGTTCAGCCAGAGACTGCCATTGTAAAAGACGGTCTGACCAAGCCGCGGGTCCCGGTGGTCATACGGCTGACCCGGATGATAGCCGGATACAGGGTCGGTAATGGCATACCCGCTGTCCGTGGGAAAGACATCCACCAGGTTCTGCGTTGGGCTGGTGATGCCCTTGCCGCCCGCAGAAGTATAGCCCGCCGGCGCATTATTCTTCTCTACGTCCGTGTTCGTACCCACCTGCACCCAAAAGATGGTTTCGGTATTCGTCCCCACAGGCGCAGCCTGTGTGGTAAAGACATCCCTGAAAACAGACATCAATTTGTATTCTCCCCCAACGATGATATCCTTTGCCGCATCCGCAGCCGGCTTCCAGCGGTTGATATCATAAGAGGCATACCCGGTAAGAGGATTGCCATTGTCGATATTCCCACCATTGTACAAAGGACTGGCGGCAAAAAGCAATACCTCCGCCTTGAGGGCCATCGCAGCCCCCCGGGTGATCCGCCCGTAAGTGCTTCCGTTGACCATGGCCGCGGTCCGGAGACTGTCTTTGATATTGTCGCACTCGCCGACGATATAGCGGACACACTCCTCAAAAGTATTACGGGGCAGCTGCGCATTGTCCGTCAACTGCCGGATGGAGTCTCCCAGCAACGGCACACCCCCATACCTTTTCAACAACCCGAAATACAACCACGCCCTTAAAAAACGGGCTTCACTACGATAAGCGCTCCGGGCCGACTGCCCGTTGGGCAGCTTTTCCAGCATGGGCACCTGGTTGATATTGACGATAAAGACGGTGGCGCTGCGAATGTTTGTATAGCTATTGGCCCAGTTGTCATCGCCGCTGGTGTTGGTGGAAGTATAAGCCCCCGTAGCCATCGCTTGTACGGCAGGCAGACCGCTGGCGGAAGAGACGGCATCATCACTGGCCGCATCCAGATAATTGCCGCCGACACGGTTGTGCGCATTTTGCAACGACATCAGATAAGTATTAAGCAGATAGGACATCGCATTCTTACCCAGCGAATCCCTGGGGTCAAAGGCAAGATCAGGGGTCACCTGCTGTCCCAGCGGTACGCTCTCATAGGTCTTGCTGCAGGAGCTAACCATCCCCATGACAAACATGCACACGATCAGATGATATATACGATTCATAACAGCAGATTTAAAGTTTTACGGTGATACCTGTATTGATCACCTTTTGAATGGGATAGGAAGGCAGGGACACCTCCGGGTCGACACCCTTATACGCCGCATGCGTCCACAGGTTCTGCGCATTGGCGAATATCTTCACCCCTTTCAGCTTTACCTTCCTTACCCAGTTGTACGGCAGGTTGTAAGCCAGCGAAACATTCTTTATCCGCCAGTAATCTCCGTTGCGCAGAAAAAAGGAAGAGGACAAAAAGGCCGGGCTGAAGTTGTACCCATTGTATCCGGACGAGAGCCTGGGATAGGTAGCCGTAGTAGCCGCCTCCGGTATCCACCGGGCCAACGCCTGTTGATAAGCCTGCGAATACCCATTGTTCTGCGCGATAAAACCCGCGTCGATATAACTATTGTTGACATATTCTTCCCGTTGCATCGCCCCCTGCACGAGCACGCTAGCTTCGACGCCTTTGAAGCTCGCACCCACGGTAAGCCCGTACCAGATCACAGGACGCTCCCTCCCGATAGGCGCCGCATCGAATTGATCGATCACCCCGTCATGGTTCAGGTCCTTATACTTCACATCCCCTGCCTGGGGCGTGAATCCTGTAAGAGTAGCTGCCGCCGCCGCGTCCGCCGCCGTTTGGAAAAGCCCGTCGGCAATAAGGCCAAACCGCTGCCCCACGGGATGACCGGTATGCTTGTTCCACTCATATTTTTGATACTGCTCATCCATAAAGATGACACGCGACTGCTGCAGAGAAACATTCCCCGTAAAAAAATAGTTCAGGTCGCCCACATGGTCCTGGTAGGTCACGTTGAGCTCGGCGCCCTCAAACAAATTGATGCCGATATTCTCCGCGGGATACTGAAGCCCCACGAGCGCTACAGCGCTGCCCCGCTGCTGCATGACGTCAAAATACCGTTCGTGGTAATAGTCCGCAGTCAGTTGCAGACGGTTATCCAGCACCGATACATCCAGCCCCAGGTCCAGTTTGTCGGCCTTCTCCCAGGTGGCATTCACATTGGCCAGGAACTGGTTGCCATTGGTCCCCTGCTCCGCAAGACCGCCCCCATTGGGGTAGTTGCTGCCGATGCCATAAGTACCCGCAATACCCTGATAATGCTGACGCCAGATAAAATAGCCATAATTGTCCACGTTCGCATTGCCAGTCCGGCCGTACGTGGCTCGCAGCTTCAGCTTGTTAAGCCAGGCTTGCCCGCTGAGAAACCCCTCCCTGGCCATATCCCATCCCAGCCCGCCGGCATAAAACCAGCCGTATTGATGACCAGGCGCATAACGGTCATATCCACTGTAGTTGCCGGCCAGTTCGGCAAAATATTTCCCCTGATAGTCATAACTGCCTTTGAACGCATAGTTGGTCAACGAGGAAGGAATATCATAATTCAGCAGTATTTTCTTTTGATCAAATAATACCATGCCGCTGACATGATGATCACCGAAGTTTTTGTCCCACCCGGTGGAAAGCTGTACGAATCGGTAGCGCCCCCACGACGTACCGGTAAAATTATTCACCTGGTTTATCACCTGGCCATATTGGTTGTACGCAGTATCACCCGCTCCCCTGATCACCTGCTGGAAAACAGAAGCCTGCTTGGTACGGATGATCAGACCCGACTCGCTGACAGAGACATTGCCTTTCGCCTTCAGCCATAAACCCTTTACCCATCGGTCAAATCTGTACGACAGGTCCAGGTTCACCATGATATCCCGTGTATGATCCGTTTGATAACCCGAGCCTGTCACCAGCGAAAGGAGGTTCTGGGTATAATTCGTATTCCCTCCAAAAGACCCGTTGGGGTTATAGACGGGATATGCGTTGTTGGGCGTGGTCAGCAGTCCGTTGAGGATAGTGCCGGTGCCCGCACCCGGCTGATTGCCGTCCTGCAGCCGGCCGAAGAGTTGCAGACCCAGGGTAAAATATTTATTGACGTCGATGTCGATCTTCGAATTCAATGTATATCGTTTGACGTCCGCATTCGTATTATAGGAATTCGCGGGAGAAGTGACAAACATGCCCTGCTGGTTCATATAATTCAGCGCAATAAGATAACGGGCAACACCGCTGCCCCCCGCGACATTGAGGTTATAGCGCGTCAGCAGACGATCGTTCTTCAGGATCGTGTTGTACCAGTTCACATCCGGATGACCGATGGGGTCCGTGTGGTTCCGGTAAGCATAAAAATCTGCGGCTGTATAGGCAGGCGACTTCCCATCATTTAGCAATGCCTCGTTGAGCAGATAAGCATATTGATAGGCGGATAAAGGGGTGGGTAGACCCAGCGGTCTTTGCACACCCGTCTCGGCTGTAAAGGCTACCCGGGGCGGTCCCTGCTGCGGTCGCTGTGAGGTCACGATCAAAGCTCCCCGGGAACTGTTCTGACCCAGTAATATATTTGACAACGCATCTTTCAGGACAGACACGGATTCGATGTTCTCGGGATCAAGCTCATAGAATTCCCGCTGCACCCCGTCGATGATGGCAATAGGGTTCTGGCCGAAGCTGCCCCCATGACCGCGAAGCTGGATATTGAACTCGGTGTTGTCGGACAGCCCTGCCCCATTGGTATTATTGGGAATATCGCCCACGAAGATATCATGGCTCGTAAGCGATGCGGTCAATGGCGTGTGAAAACCGCTGACCTGCTGGACACTAAGCCCGGCGAGCCGGCCAGGCAACGCATATAGATAAGAAGGGGCCGGGGTGGTGCCGAGGAGACGGGTAGTAGCCATCGATCCTAAGAAACGGTTGGCATCTTCCTGTCCATATAATACATCCAGCCGCTCGGGCTTCATCGAAGAGAGACGAATAGTATCGCCCGATGGCACGTTCCGTCCATGCTTTTCCTGTAGAGGCCGGGCTGCCAGCGCAAACAGAGGCTTCGCACCCGGTTGGACCCTCCACTCCCGCACATCGTAGCGGGGATGCTCGAACACGAGCACACTGCCGGCCGCCGCATCGATTTGGAATTCCCCCTCCCCATTCGTAAAAGAGACAGCCTTCCCTCCCCTGACGGACACACTGACGCCGGCCAGCGGATGCCCATAGTCATCCAGCACGGTACCCGTTATGGCAGGCGCCTGTCCAAAGCCGCTGATCACCGCCAGCAACAGACACCATCCAATGATCATTTTATAATACATAAAAACTTTCTTTAAGAGTTAGTTATTGGCATTTAAACGTATAGGTAAAGGGATCGGCTCCGCCGCCGTATCCCACCTTTATCGTCCCCGTCGCATCCGTGAAATAATACGCCAGCCGGGCGAGATGCTGCTCTTCATTCAAATGAAAGAGCCCCCTCGGCCAGATGTCTTTCCGCCACCTGTTCAGACCAAGAGATTCCATCTTTGTGTCGGCATTCTGGCTACAGACAGTGATACTGTCCCCGCTGGTCAGATAGCCCTTAACACAGAGATATACCTGAGAAGCATTATCCAGGGCCGTCGGCGCTACCCCTCCGTCAAAGGACACGGTGACAATGTCATTGTCCAACGATGTACGCGGGTCCACCCCCGCCAGCTGCGGGTTACAGAAATCTATCAGGTCGCCTTCCCCGTTGACCCGGAAACAACCCGGGAAATAGGAAGAATAATATTGTGGATCGCTAAGACCATCGGAGCTGTTGGCCACACAATAACCCAGCTTGAACTGCAGATTGTCGACGCTGGTCTTCATCCTGATGCTGACGGTAACAGTATAGGTCTTGTTGGCGACGACACTATACGCCGAGTTGGAATAAAAAGCCACCCACTCATACTCGTTCAGCAGGTTGCCCCCATTGCCGATCTTTTGCGTCAGATAAGTCGGCCAATCCAGTCCATTGCCGTTCGGCGCAGGTGTTCCCGCCGGGACCACCGTCATAGGCTGATCCCCGGACGTAAGATCACTGGTAAAAGTGATCACCCCATTCTGGGCAGCTTTCCAAACCTTTGGCACAAGCACGGCAACCATAAACTTGGCAGTTCGAACGTCGTTGGTGTTGATGGTGACATGCAATGTCACAGGCAGTATGTCCCCGCCGTTGACACTGGCCGGCTGATCGATGCTGTCAATAGTAATGCTACAGCCGGCGATCACCAGCAACAGGATAATACCAGGGACCTTCCACCAATAGCTGGGGTGCTCTTTAAAATATTTTTTTATCTTTTTCATGTTAGTCTTGGTTTTAGTTCACCCTTTTCAGCGTATACTGGTAGCTATTGGCCGTACAGCCCGGGCTAAAAGTGATGATGATATTACGTTGCCCGCCGGTCACAGGATACAGCAGCGGACTACGGGCCGTACTGTCGGGGATCGTGAACGAGAGGTAAAAAGGATATTGAGGGTCGTCAAAAGCCCATTTTCCATTCTTGCTGACAATAAAAGGCAGAAGGCTGTCGATCGTATAGGTGCTGTCCGAAAAATGGATCCTGAACTTGGAGAAGTCAAACCTCGCAGTAAGGTCGGTCCCGTTCCGGGTGGCCTTGATCACCTGCCAGCTGCCCTTGATATCCTTTAATGGTTCGGAAGGCGCCGCCAGCCGCTCAGGCTTACAGGCAAATAGCAACGTCATCAGCAATAAACATTGCAGGGAGAATATCTTTTTCATAATTTTAATAGAGGGGGTTTTGCAGCAGCTCCGGCGACTTGGCGATCTCCCTCAACGGGATAGGCCAGAGATACATGGCTTTATTGAAATTGTGCTTCCGGACATTAAAAGGCTTGTATACGACCGTAGCGCCCCGGTCTACCTCCATCCCATGCATTTGCTGGTTGTCCGTCTGCTCTGCTATCAACCAGCGCCGCACGTCAAAGAACCGGAAGCCTTCATACGCCAGCTCGATCCTCCGCTCATTACGGATCAGTTGACGCATATCCTCTTGCGTTAAACCAGGAGTCAGCTGGAAAGGCCGCAGACCCGCACGCTCACGGATGGCCTGGACGACCTGGTAGACCTCAAAGGTGGGACCAGTCGCTTCGTTGACGGCCTCTGCATAATTGAGAAGGATCTCCGCATAACGCATCAGGGGAAGACAGCGGGTAGTGGTTCCCAGACTGTTGTTTATCAGCGTAGGGTCCATCATCTTATAGATATACAGACCCGTGGGAGTACCCTTAAAGACGGCATCGCCGCTGGCAGCCACAGGCGGATTGACGCTGGTATTCATATACAGCAGCACGGGAGAAGGCTGGTTGGCGCCAAATACAGGTCGTAGCGTAGAGTCGTGTATCACGGTATAGTCCAGCCGGGGATCACGGTTCCTGTAAGGGTTATTGGGATCATACCCGCTGGCCGGGTCCGTAATAGGAAGCCCGTTGCTCATAGGAAAAGCATCCACCATCTCCTGGTACGCGTAGGCTCCGTTGCTGCCTCCCCTGGAAGGGACATCCCACATGGATTCCAGGTACTTGTTCTCGCCCATCATACGCGCGAATATGTATTCCGGATTATTCGCCCGCTCGATAAATACATGCTGGAACCCATACCCTTTCTCACCTGGCTTGGAAGTACTGTCGACATAAAGATGATAAGCATTGCTGGCAATGACAGCCCTGGCTGCAACCGCCGCCAGCTGCCAGCGGTTGGGATCACTGTCGGGATAAGCCACGATGGAATCCAGCCCCGCCGTTCCATGCGCCATGCCTCCATTGTTGAACAACGGACTGGCGGCAAACAACAATACCCTCGACTTCAACGCCAGACAAGCGCCCTTGCTGGCCCTGCCCCATTGCGACCCCGCCTGCACCAGCGGCAGATCGGCCGCCGCCGCATCACACTCGGAAAGAATATAATTTACACAAGTTCGGAACGAGGCCCTCCTTGCATCGATCTTGTCCGTGGCATTATATACGGTATCCCCGATCAACGGCACACCGCCATAATGTTCCAGCATCATTGCATAATACCAGGCCCGAAGAAACCTCGCTTCCGCCTTGCCCTGTACTTTCACCGCAGCCGCCCACGGCACCCGGTACAAATTGCGCAACAACTGGTTCACCGCCCTGACATAGAAATAGGGGATTCTCCATGCATCGTCGGGGACGACGGATGGATTGACGGTCCCCGTGGCAAACTGGATAAAACCATTGGTGCTGGACGCATTAGGCCCCTCGGCCTCGTCACAGCCGGCTTCCAATCCAGCGGCATAGTTGCCGCCGCTAAAACGCTTCGGATCGGATGCAAAACCCGCATCTGCATAAATACCGTTTAAAAAGGACATGGCATTGCTGCTGTCCGTAAAAGTGGTCGTCTCATTGAGACTGGATGTCACCGTCTGGTCGAGAAACCCCGTCTTGCTGCAAGCAGGCAACAGGACACCGGCGAACCACAGAAAGATCAATGGAAGCAATAGTTTGGTTTGCATTTGAAAAAAATTAAATTGACGGCCCCCTTTTCGCCGGCCGGCGGAAAAGGCGACAACGAACCTTGGTTCGCACATCAACAAAAACTTTGAACTGAAAAATCTGATAAATTCGCCCCGCATACACAACAAAGGGCGTCGGCTTGGTGCCTGGTTCCGCTTACGGTAGGGCCTGTAAGGACGGAACACGAGTATAAAAGTAGAAAGAAAAAACGTTTTAGCAAGTATTCGGGTAAAAAAAATTTTTTTAGTATGTATCCAACAGTAGGTCATCTCTTACACTTTCGCCTCCCCATACCTACCTTCGGATGTTTCATGGTACTGGCTTTTATCACAGCTTACTATACCTTCCTTGCCGAATTCTCCCGCCGGCAATTGCCCGGCATCTTCCCTCGCCCTCTCATGGACAAGATCCTTTTCTGGTGCACGATCACCGGCCTCACCGGCGCCTTTCTTTTCTCCTGGATGGAACATCACCTGGGGTTTAACTACTACGGCGCCTTGCTGGCAGGCACAGCTGCTTATTTATATATCACCTCCCGCAACGGCATTCCCTTTCCCATCGCGGCAGATATTGGAAGCCCGGGTATGATGCTGGCGTATGGCGTGGGACGGCTCGGCTGCCACCTTTCCGGCGACGGCGATTGGGGTGTCGTGGTCACACAAACCAAACCCCGCTTGCTGCCTGCATACTTTTGGTCTTCCACCTACCCGCACAACGTCCTTCGCCAGGGAGTCCCCATCCCCCATTGCACAGACCCTTACAATTATTGCACACAGCTGCCGGCGCCGGTCTATCCCACCTCGCTGTACGAGGCCATCGGCTGTATCCTCTTATTCCTGATCCTGTGGACGCTGCGGCGGAAAATAAAACGCCCCGGACTCCTCTTTGGCCTCTTTGCCCTGCTCAACGGCATCGAACGTTTTACCATAGAGATCATACGTATCAACCCCAGATATCATTTTTTGGGTCTTTCCCTCAGCCAGGCCCAGATCATCGCACTGGGATGCATCCTCATCGGAATTTTTAGCCTTCGTCGCGCTAATCTCCTTTTTCGTGTATAGTTTTTCCCATATACGCCCCGCTCTTGCTATTTTCGTCCCGTATTTAAAACTACCTCCATGGTCCTCACATTATTATCTCATCAATGGAAGTCCTTCTGGCGTGGCCGCAACGCAGGCACAGGCCTGGCCGTGCAGATCTTCCTGGGACTCCTGATCGCTTATCTCCTGGCATCCCTCCTGGCCATGGGGCTGGGCCTGGGACATATACTGCACAAGGTCTATCCCGGGCAGGACGTGGTCCCCATCTTCTGCGGGTTTATCCTGTACTATTTTTCATTCGACTTTATAATGCGTTTTACGATACAGGAGCTGCCGGTGCTGACCATACAACCCTATCTGGGACAAAATATCCGGAGACAGCAGTTGGTAGCCTTCCTGAACATACGGGCGCTGTTCCATTTCCTCAACCTGGTCCCCTTTTTCCTCTTCCTGCCCTTTGCCTGCACCGATATAGCCAGGGGATACGGGACGGTCGCAACAGCGGCATTTATCACCGCCATTTTATTCCTTACCCTCTTTTCCAATTACCTTATCCTCTATATCAAACGAAAGACGATCATCAATGCCTGGTGGCTGGTGGGCTTTATCATGGCGATCGTGGTCTTTATGATGCTGGATTTCTTTCACATCCTTTCTCTTCGAAAGTGGTCCGCCAATGCTTTCATCACGCTGCTTACCCGCCCCTCGCTCGTCCTCATCCCCATTATCCTGGGGCTGGCATCCTATCTGAACAATTATCGCTTCCTGCTGGGCAATCTCTACCTGGACGAAGGCGTCAAAAATGAAAAGGAGAAGACGTCCAGGGAATATACCTGGCTACAGCAGCTGGGCCTGTCAGGCGAACTGATCGCCCTGGATATAAAGCTGATGTTACGCAACCAGCGCCCAAAATATATCCTGCGTATGTCCATCTTCTTCATGGCGTATGGGTTTATCTTCTACAGAAAGGAGAACCTGGCAGACCCCCATATGTACATCTTCTTATTCGCAGCCATCTTTATGACGGGCATCTTTATCATGAATTACGGACAATTCCTCTTTGCCTGGCACAGCAGGTACTTCGACGGGCTGATGTCTTCCAACATCAGTATCCCCGCCTTTATACGATCAAAATTTATGTTGTACAACGCCGTCAGCACAGCCGCCTTTGTCATTACATCACTCTATGGCCTCATCAGCTGGAAATTGTTGATCGTACAACTGTCCGCCTGGCTGTATAACATCGGCATCAATAGCGTACTGTCGATCTATCTTGCCACCTTGAACTACAAACCTGTCGACCTCACCCGGAGCGCAACTTTCAATTTCCAGGGCATCGGGGTGATACAATGGCTCTATGCTTTTATCCTGATCCTGGTACCCTACCTGATCTACTGGCCATTGGCAAAATTCGTCGGCCCCTGGACAGGCTATGCCGTGGTGGGAGGAGTGGGCCTCGTCAGTCTGCTGATGCAAGGCTATTGGGTGGAAGTACTCACCCGCCAGTTCCATCGACGCAAATACCTGATCCTGGAAGGCTTCAGAGAAAAATAATTCCATCACCCCTACAATAACAATCTTTATGCTTTCTATCATCGATACGGCCAAATCCTACAACGGTAATACAGTCGTCAATGTCCCTCAGCTGGAAATCACCACAGGCGAGATCATCGGCCTGGTAGGCAACAACGGCGCAGGCAAGACCACCCTCTTCCGGCTGCTGCTTGACCTGATACGGGCGGATAAAGGCGAGATACGCTCAAAAGAAAAAAACGTAGCCAGATCAGAGGACTGGAAAAAATATACAGCCGCCTATCTCGACGAAGGCTTCCTGATCCATTATCTCACCCCGGAGGAATATTTTTATTTCATAGGTAAATTACACCAGCTGTCTAAAGTAGATGTGGACGAGTTCCTCCAAAAGTTCGAAGCCTTCTTCGACGGCAGTATCCTGGGCAGCGGAAAATATATCAGGGACCTCTCCAAAGGCAATCAATTCAAGGTAGGCATCGCCGCCTGTCTCCTGCAAAAGCCGGAGCTGCTGATCCTCGACGAGCCGTTTGCCAACCTGGACCCCTCCTCACAGATGCGGCTGGTCCGCATGCTAAAAGAATTGCCGGGGCAGCAACGGATGACCGTACTCATCAGCAGTCACGATCTCAACCACGTCACGGACGTATGCCACCGCATCCTGTTGATGGAAAAAGGACGTATTATAAAGGACATCGACACCACTGCCGACACGCTGCAGGAGCTGGAAATGTATTTCGAAGTGTAGCACTATGAAGAGAAAGAACAGATACTCATTTTGGAAGGTCTGCCTATGGGTGACACTCATCAACGGAGTGTTCCTGGGCCTCATGCTGACCATGATCTACTATGTGAAGGTGCCTTATCAAAACTGGGATCCCAATGATTTCAAACTGACCCGGTTCCTGGTACGGGCCCTGGTGTCCCTCATCTTCCAGTGCCTGTTCGATTATTTTGCGCTCAACCAGTATTACAAGGTGATGGCAAAAAAAGGCGAATGGCCGTCCTACGCACTGGTAACCCTGGCCCTGGTGGCAGCCGCCTTTGTCTATTATTTCCTAAACGACCTCACCATCAAAAAGGGAGAGCTGAAAGTCGCCCTGGACATCAGCCTGAAGATATTCTCTTATAGTATCTCAGCCATATTCCAGATAGGAATACCCCTGGCTATCGCGGCCGTTACCCGGCAGCTGGACGAAAAAAGATGGCAGGGGGAGAACCAGAAAGTACTGGAACAACGCACATCCAGACTCGAAAAGGAAAAGATGCAGGCAGACTACCTCTTCCTCAAAGCCCAGATCAACCCTCACTTCCTTCACAATACGCTGAACTTCCTTTATGCCCGGAGCCTACCCTACTCTTCGGAACTATCCGAAGGCATCCTCACCCTCTCGGAAATCATGCGCTACGCACTGGATAAGGAGGAAGATGCAGACGGAAAGGTGCCCTTGACCCGCGAGATCGAACACCTGAACAATATCATCAGGATACAACAACTGCGCTTCGGCAACGCCCTACAGGTGGTATTTACGATACAAGGCAACCCCGAAGGCCTCCGTATCCTTCCCTTTGTCCTGATCACCATCGTAGAAAATGCCTTCAAACATGGCGAACTAAAAGACCCGGATCACCCCGTCACCCTGGACCTTTGCATCGACGAAGGAAAAAAACTCCGCTTTCATTGCGTAAATAAGAAAAAGACAGGCCCAAAAGAACTTTCCACAGGCATCGGGCTGGAAAATACCCGTAAGCGCCTGGAATTGGCCTATGGGGAAAATTATTCTTTGTATATTAAAGACCAGCGGGAAGGCTATATCGCCGACCTGTCTGTTAATTTGTAGCTATGACCACCTGCATCATCGTCGACGACGAACAACACGCCATAGATGTGCTGGAGCACTATGTAAAGCAGATCCCTTCCCTGCAGCTGCTGGCATCCTTTACAAACCCGCTCCGGGCCCTCGAACTGCTCAACAGGGAAAAGGTCGACCTTCTCTTCCTGGACATCCAGATGCCGGAGATCTCCGGCCTGGATTTTATACGGGCAATACAGGGACGGTCAAAGGTCATCCTCACTACAGCCTACAGCGAGTTCGTCACCGAAGGCTTCGAACTGGAAGTAGAAGACTATCTGCTAAAACCCATCCCCTTCCCCCGCTTCATCAAAGCCGTACAAAGGATACAGTCAACTTCTCCGTCCGCGGAACCATCCATCGCAGACATTACGGTCGACGACTATTTTTTTGTAAAGACCGAATTAAAAGGAAAGATGCTACGCATCAACTTTAAGGACATCGATTATATTGAAAGCATGAAGAACTATGTGGCCATCCACCACAATGGAATAAAGACAATGGCGCTGCTGACCATGAAAGACCTGGAAGAACGTCTGCCCGCCGCCCATTTCCTTCGCATCCACCGGAGCTTTATTATCGCGGTGGATAAGATCACAGCTATCGAAGGCAATACGGTACTCCTCCGCAACATCAGGGAAGGCATTCTGCTGGGAGAAACCTACAGACCCGCATTTCTGGAAAAAATGAGAGGGAAGATGCTGCAATGATGCTATTGCCGCTGAAACACTTTCACCTGATTACCAATTGGCTTCACCGTCCCCAGATAAGTATAAATAGCCGCGAGATCACTGTCCGTCATTCCCGCATACATCAGCCAGGGCATGGGCGTGTTAAATTCCGAAGGACCTACCGCCCTGGAAACATACCCGCTATCCCCATATTGTTTGAATTTCTTTATAAAAAGACTCCTGTCCCAATTGCCGATGCCGGTAGCTTTGTCAAACGTGATATTCGGAGCAGTAACGACAGTGCCATTGGGGAAGTTAAAACTCCTGCCCCCGCCAAATTCAGTACCCGGAACACGCGTTCCCTTATCAACTTTACTGTGACACTCCATACAGCCGGCCATCGTGGTAAGATATTTCCCATAAGCCGTAATGTTATTGGAATCAGGTTTCTTCACGAGCGCCGCCTTGGAAGGCATGGTATTGACGATGATATTCAAAGGAAAATTCAGCTCCTGCGCAGGGACATCGTTCCGGATGGCAGGAAGGGTACGTAAATAAGCAATGATACACATGATATCTTCTGCGTCCGTCATCCCGTAATTAGGATAGGGCATCAGGGGAAACAACGCCTTGCCGTCTTTACCCACCCCTGCTGTGATAGCCCTGAATATCTCTCCATCCGTCCAGCTGCTTAGGGCCGCAGGTGTGATATTACGGGAATAGACGGTACCGGGAAATCCTATCTCTTTCCCAAATCTTTCACCACCACACCCATACGTTTCTTTCTTCAACGGCCCCGCATACAACGACCAGTCCCGCTGACTGTGACAATCCATACAGACCGCAACATGTCTGGCCAAATACTCGCCCCTCTGTACCCGCCCCGGAGTGACCTGCACCTTAAGGTCCATCGGCTTGCCGACATTGGGCAATGCAGTCTTGATAAAGGCGACGACACAGATCAACCCGCCGACAATGACGGCCAGAATGATCAGGGTTACCTTGACGATCTTTTTCATATTGCATGGTTTTGCGCCGCCAAGGTAAAGTTTTATGCTTAAAACAGCAAGGCCCTCTGAAAAACAGAAGGCCCGCCGTCTCCTATGAAATGCCCCCTAATGGACCTATTGCTTGATGAGATATCCAAACAACCCGTTCTTTTCATCATTAGGACCCGCCGTAAAATAAAGACGCCGCTGATCAACCGTGGAAGAAGCAGGCGCAAAAGACAAGGCCCATAGCCCATCGACAGTGATAGTTTGGAAATGAGATTTCAACTGCCCCAGGAAATTTCCCTTCAGACCATACGCATTGATCCGGCCGTCCCCAAAATTTCCCACCAGGATAACAGAATCAAGATCTCCCCGTTCATTATCACTTACTACTGGCGGAAGCTGATGACCGGTGAGCTTGGTAAATGTGCCGCCGACCTCACTCTGCAGATGCACCAGCTCATCATCCAGATCCTTGGCATCCAGGAACTTCTTTCCGGCAGCCGTAATGCCCCAGGGAGAATTCAACGGACCAGCCGAGGCAAACCGGCTGACAAAAGATCCGTCCGGCTTGAAAATGCTTACAAACCCATGCCCCGGCCCCTTCACATCATCCCCCGTGGGGCCGACCAGCGCATAGGTGACAAACAGCCAGCCGGCAACAGCCTGGATATTAAAAGGATGATAGCCCCAGGGAATGGTCGGATCATGGAATGGCATCGATACCTTTGTGAAAGCGGTATCCCATACAATGATCTTACCACTTTTGAAATCAGTGGCATAGATATAGTCCTTACCACCCCAGGACGCAATGGCCAGACCTTTGAATTCAGAGGTGGCCGAGAGATCTTTGATCCGCAGAGCATTGTTACCCGCTGCCCCATTCCACCCCGCCAACACCCCGTCCTCAGTCACAAACAGAAAAGCCGCGGCAGCCCCATTCCACAGCCGGAACCCTTTGCCCCCTGCAAAGACGATACCCGTGGGATTGCCCCCCATCGTATCGGTTGGCGTAGGGATCCGCACAGGTGGCCGCAGTATAGCCCCCTCTGCCGTATACACTTCGCTGACCCCGCCTCCATTGGAATTGACCCAGGCAATGCCTGTGGGAGAGAATGCCAATCCCCAGGCATTCATCAGCGTGGGGTCCTGGTGCTGGGCGCCATATCTGCCATTGTTGTCCACAAGGTTGACCATCACAAAATTGCGGAGGTCTTCCTTACTGTCATTTGTTTTCCGGCAGCCTGTTATCAGGGCTGCCAAGCCAATCGAAAAAAGGAAAAGTTTTTTCATACACAGCAAATTTTTAGGTTAACACTGAGATAAAGAGTTTACACGTCGGTCCGGCGGCCAACATCAAGTATTCCAGGGGGGACATTCCATACATTAAAATATTCTACGGGGAGAAGGGTATGCAATTTCGGGAGGTAACTTGTATACAATTACAGATGACGAATCTCCGGTTCGCCCCAGAACGAACGAGAGATTACCCGCAGAGGTTGCCGGGCCCATCATCCTGTACTACGATAGTTAACCATCGCTTAACAATGTATCCAAAAATCCCTATTTTTATGCCCTGTCCCCAAGCCTGCGATTGCAATGATTGATCCGGAAAATACAAGCGAAGACACGATACTCACCTTACTGGCAGATGGTAATGAGGATGCCTTTCGTCATATCTTTTCCAAATATTCCGACAGGATCTATCAGGTAGCGCTCGGATACCTCAGGTCCGGTACGCTGGCCGAGGAGGTCGTCCAGGATGTCTTCATGCAGGTATGGACAGGTCGTGCCGGTCTGCGCCAGGTCCATCACTTCGAAGGCTGGCTGTTTATCATGAGCAGGAACCATATACTCAACTACCTCGAAAAACTGGCCAACGAACGAAAAGCCCTCCATTCACTGAGACTGTCAGCTCCCCAATGGGAAGAAACCACGGATCGCAGACTGGTCGATCGTCAATACGAAGATCTCCTCCGAGAGGCCGTCGTCTCCCTCTCTCCTATGCAAAAGGATATTTACAGGATGGCCCGTGAAGAACAGCTGACCTATGATCAAATCGGTCGGAAACTAGGCATATCCGCGCTCACGGTAAAGACACATATGAGCCGGGCCCTACGCCATATCCGGCACTTCTTTCGCGCTTATGGCGAAACCATACGCCTTTTTATTTCGCTGTTCACCCGCTGATTCTCGCTAAAAGCCCCCTTTTTTTTTACCACCTTGTACTCCGGCCTGCCGCCTCACCGGTCTTTATACTGTATGCATACCCCGGAATACATTCAACAGCTGCTAAAAGGTCACTTCGAAGGGTCCCTTTCACCCGAAGATGAATCCATTCTTATGGAAGCCCTACGCTCTGGTAATTACCGGGATATCATGGGAAAAGACATTCTGCACCAGTTGGAGACATCTTCATCTGCCCGGACAAGTCTCCCCCCGCAAACCCGGGAACGCATGATTCAAAACATACTTGCCTCCCCGGCCCTGGTGGTGCCGATCTCCCGTAACAGACGTAACAGACGCCGTTATTGGATCATGACGGCCGCGGCAGCCATGATCGTCATTATATCCGCCACCCTTCTGTATACTGCCGCATCCCGCAAAAACCCCGCACAGACAGACGCCAAAGACATCGTCAATACTACGGCAGAGACAAATACCCTCCACCTGGAGGACGGCAGCGCCATCCAGCTGGAGCCAGGCGCACATCTGTCGTATCCCCCCCATTTCACCGGGTCTTCCAGAACCGTACAGCTGGAAGGGAATGCCTTTTTTAAGATCGCCACCGACCCCGGGCGCCCATTCTATGTCTATTGCGGGAACATCATTACCCATGTGCTGGGCACCAGCTTTCATATCTCTGCACAAAAGGACAACGCATTCAAAATAGCCGTTCGCACAGGCAAAGTGGAGGTCAGCAGGTCGGGGGATGGACAGCAGTCAAAGATTATGCTCTTTCCCAACCAACAACTGACCTATACGAGCAACACCGCCAGCCCGCAGCCCACCCTGGTGGATACCCCGCTGGTGCTTACGGACAATCCCGACCCCAAGACTTTTACAGCAGGGGAAACATTCAGGTTCAAAGCCGCGTCGCTAAACACGATATCCACGCTGATAAAAGAAAAATACGGGATCGACATCGTCATGGATAAGCCGGCCCTGGGGAAGACCCTTTTTACAGGCGATCTCAGCCATCAGCCCCTGTATACGGCCTTAAAGATCATCTGTCTTTCAGTGAACGCCGGCTATGAGATAAAAGGAACAAAAATTTTCGTCAATACGATTAAAATGTAAAATGCCATATGACACAGATCCACATCAGCACATAACATATAAAAAAGGCACCAAAGCCTGTAAAAAAAGAGCCGATAATGTAGGGCATTACCGGCTTCAAACCTTTGCAGGCTTTATTTCGTCCGCCGCATGAATGGTCGAACAAAACTGTTTAAAGTTATAAAAAAAACGTTTTATTTCTTTAACAGGCTTGTAATGAGAACTTCCATGCCCCGAAACTTACTGCTTTGTCTGCTGTTCCTGACAGCTTCGGCACGTTGTATTGCCCAGACATTATTGGAAAAGAAAGTGTCTATTGCAGCCGTCGACAAGCCTGTCAGCGAGATCATCAGGATGGTTGGCGAGCAGACGGGTATCGATTTTTATTACAGCCCCGACGCTATCCATGCCGACAGGAAAATATCTCTTTTGATAAAGGATAAGACGCTGGGCGAGCTGCTGTCCGTCAATTTTGCGACCGTACATATCCAGTACCGGGTACTGGAGGACAAAATATTGCTCCTGCCCGACGGGAATACGCGTGCCATTCAAGCCAGCGGTACAGTCACCGATGAGAAGAAAATACCCATTGCCGGAGCCAGCATTATCGTGAAGGATACCCGTTCCGGGACTACCACGGATGCCGCAGGTCATTTCAATTTACCCTTCAGAAAGGACGGACCCGTCTCCCTGGTCATCAGTTGTATTGGCTATCGCAGACGTGAAATAGCCTTCACCGATGCCCCCCTGCAGGTCGAATTGACCCTGGATATCCCCGGCGGCAGCTATGACACAATGGTCGTCATTGGCTATGGCAGCTCCCAGCGAAGGGCCCTTACTATCTCGATGGGCAGCGTCACCGCGGCACAGCTCACCGAAAGACCTACCGCCATCAATATTCTGCAAGGCATGCAGGGAAAGGTGGCGGGTGTCAGCGTGATGAATAATTCCGGGAAACCCGGTGGCAGCCCGTCCGTCATCATCCGGGGATCAGGCTCGATCAATGCATCCAGCGATCCCTTGTACGTAGTGGATGGTATTGTAGGCGCCGACCCTACCTTGCTGGACCCCCACATCGTCGAATCGATGGATGTTCTGAAAGATGCCGCCGCCACATCCATATACGGGGCAAGAGGCGCCAACGGCGTGGTCATTATCACCACCCGTCATGGCCGGAAAGGGTTAAATGACATCAACTTTGTACACACATTAAGCGCCGGGACCCTGCAACATAAATTAAAGCTCCTGGACGCCGATGAGGCCCTGGAAATGTTCAAAAGGACCTACGCATATAACAACACCCTTCCTCCCCACCTGGACCCGGCGGCAGACTTCCCTCGCAAAGCCGAGCTTTTTATGCCGGACGGCCGCCCAAAATATCATACAGACTGGCAAAAGGAGGCCACCCGGGTCGCCCTTTCCAACAACAGCGCATTGAGCTTTTCTTCCGGCAGGGAAAACCTTACCAGTCATCTTTCCGTCTCCTACAAAGATCAACAGGGCATCCTGCTCAACAGCGATATGCGGCAACTGAACCTGTTCGCCAATATCACCTCCGACACACGTCCGTGGCTGCACCTGCAATCCATGCTGAATATAGGAGGCCGGCAAGGCTCCAATGTGGATCTCAATCTGTTTGGGCTTAATGCCATCCGGGAAATATATGAGTTCCTTCCCTTCCTGCCCGTAAAATATGCGGACGGCTCCTGGACACGAAAAGGCGATTATCCCAATGCCGAGAACTCCGAAAACCCTGTGCGGCTGCTGAATGATGTAGAGGACCGCACCGGCACCATCTACGCCAATGCCAGTATCTCCGGCGTGATACACCTCTCTACCAGACTGGACCTTACCACCAGCTGGAGCGGACAACTCAACGCCCTGTATCATAATTATTACAGCGCCAAGGATGTCCTGGGGTACTCGCTCGTTCAGAACGGCATCGCACAAAAATCCAACGGGACAGTGGGCAGTTGGACCAACGAGGACTACCTCACCTGGCGGCTCCGCAGGGGGAGACATTCATTAGACCTGGTGGCAGGCACAAGCTGGTATTACACGGTAAATACATATACATTCACAGGCTCGGAGAATTTCTTTGACAACTATTTTTCTTACAACAACCTTCAGGCCGGTACAGTATACGAACAACCCGTCTCCTCCCGCTCCGACTATCGCTTCAATTCCTACTATGTAAGAGCAAACTATCAATACGACGATCGCTGGTTCCTCGGCACCTCCCTGCGTATCGACGGTTCCTCCCGGTTCGGAGCCGATAATAAATACGGTTATTTCCCCTCTATCTCCGGAGCCTGGCGTATCAACAAGGCCTTTAAGCTCCGCGCCAGCTACGGCATTGTAGGGAATGCCGAAATTCAGAACTACTCTTCTCTCAATCAGCTGGCCACCACACAGGTGATCTTCTCCGGTCAGCCGCAAACGGGCGTCATCCTCGCGCCAAACGCCGGCAATGTCCACCTGAAATGGGAGAAACAAGTACAGAGGGACCTGGGCTTTGATGCTGCCCTTTTCAACGACAAGGTGATGGTCACCGGCGATTATTATCATAAGGTCACATCCAATATGCTTTATCAACGACAGCTGCCGGCTTCCAGTGGCTATATGACCGTCTGGGACAACATCGGTTCGGTACGCAACCAGGGACTCGAATTAAGTATAACATCCAGGAATATCCGCACGCCCGTCTTTAGCTGGATCACAACATTAAGCTATGCGGCCAACCGCTCAAAGATCCTCGATCTCAATGGGGACATCCTCACCACATGGGCGGGAAGACTGGAAAGAGGAAGGAGCATGGATGAATTCTACGGATATGTCCGCACAAAGGCCTGGGGTACGGACGAAGCCGCCCAGGCAGCCGTATACGGCAACAAACCCGGGGATATCCATTGGCTGGACCGTAATAAGGACGGCATCCTGGACGCCAGCGATCAGACCTACCTGGGACATAAAATGCCCCTGCACGAGCTAAACATTACCAATACTTTTACTTACAGGGACTTCTCACTCTACCTCGACTGGCAATGCCTGGCCGGCAACAAGATCATGAATTTCACCCGCTATATCACAGCCGGCGAGACACCCCAGACCAATAGCTACAAGTATATCCTTGATGCCTGGACGCCCGGTCATCAGAATACGGTCCGGGGCGCCCTCCGGCCGGGAAATCTACCCAATCAGAATAACACGGATAATTACAACATCGAGGATGCCGGCTTCTGGCGGCTACGCACGATCACCCTTTCCTATACCATGCCTCCCAAGATCCTCCATCGCCTCTCGTTTTCAAAAATGATCGTGTCGGTGACGGCGGAAAATTATCTCCTTTTTACAAAGTACAGCGGTTATGATCCCGAAGTGACGCCTTTTGACGGGACCCTCAACCAGGGCGTGGACGTTTTCCAATACCCAAAACCAAAAACATTGGCGCTGACGCTTAATCTTACATTCTAATGAAACATCGGATACTACTCATACTTATTCTTTTTACAACCTTGAACAGTTGTAAAAAATTCCTTACAGAACATCCCAGCGGCTTTCTTACAACCTCAGGTTATTATACAACCCCCGACCAGATAAGAGCCGCCGTCAATGGGACGTACGCGGGACTAAACAACCTCTTTAGCAACAACATCGGCGTGGCGGAAAGCAATGTCTACCCGCTGGAATATATCACAGGCTATTCGGTACGCCCGCGCATGCTCTCTGTCGGGGACGAAGGCCATTTCCTGTTGCTGGACAATATCACAAATCAGAATAGTTTTCTGGAACCATTCTGGACCGCCACATTCTATCCATTGGAAAATTGTAACAGCGTCATCGCCAATCTTACTCCTTCCACCGTCATCTCCGGAGACACCAAAAAGGTCTGGCTGGGAGAAGTATACTTTCTTCGCGCCTGGTATTACTTCCAGGTCGTAAAGCTTTTTGGCGACGTCCCGCTCAAAACCACGCCCACTACAGACCTGTCGGATATACGGCTGGGGAAAAGCCCGCAACAAAAGATCTATGACCAGATAGTCAGTGACCTGCAGACTGCCGAAAGTGCAGGCCTTCCCTGGACAGATGCGTCGGGTAAAGTAACGCTGGGCGCAGTCAAGGCCCTGCTGGCAAAAGTATATCTCACCATGGCCCAATACCCTCTCCAAAAAGGGAGTGCCTGGCTGCAAAAAGCCTATGACAAGTCCCTGGAACTGATCAACAGCCGCCAGTACTGGCTCTTCCCGGCATATGACGATCTGCGCAATCCCAACAAACAAAATACAGGAGAACATATCTTCATGATACAGCATAATGCCAACAATCTGCCCAACATTATGCATTTCTCCCTCATGCCTTTTCCCGAAGTGCCCGTCTCCGTTATCAACAATCAGGGCGGCGCCCTCGGACCCCGTATGGAATTCCACCAGTCATTTGACAACGGGGACGTCCGCCGACAGGAACGACAGTTCTTCTATACACACATGAAAAATGTCACCGACACTTCCCAAACGATCACACTACCCCAACCCTATATATACAAGTATTGGGATAGCCTGGCTGAGCAGACAAAAAGATCCGGCGTTAACTTCGGGTTGATCCGCTATGCAGACATCCTGCTTGTTTGTGCGGAGGCCAAATGCCTCCTGGACGGAGGTTCCACACAGGACCCCGCCGCCATGGACGCCTGGTTCGCAGTCCATCATCGCGCCTTCCCCACGACCCCAAAGCCGGCTTCCCTCACTTTTGACGAGGTGTACAAAGAACGTTTTTGGGAGCTTTGTTTTGAATTCCAGAACTGGTACGACATGATCCGTACCCGAAAGGCATTCGACGTCAAAAATAATAAGATCGTCGACCTGGTGGGTTTCCAGGCGCCCAATCACATCAGGGCCTTTAAAGAAAAAGACCTGCTGTTGCCCATACCTTACGTCGAATTGTTAAGGGACCCCAACCTGCAATGATCCCGTTACAGTTGTAGATCGACCCTCTTGCCCAAAGCGATGGCGGCATAGATCCCATCGATGATCTTCAGATCCTTCACCCCCTCTTCTCCATCCACCGGCACGACGGGCTGTTGTCCCTGCAGGATAATACCGGACATCTCATCCATCTGCACAGTCTGATGAGTAACGATGGGCTGGTTGATCTCACCCAGATGGGTGCGTCCTTTGATGGGGCCATAGCCTGTAGACGGCCACATTTCGGCCCATCCCTGCGAACCGTCCAGAAAAAATCGGTCGAGGTTATTCATACTATACGTAGACAAACAGGACGCCACAGCCCCGCTGGGAAAACCTAATTGAAATTGAATGGTTTCATCCACCCCTTCCTTGAATTTCACTTTATCCGTCTTGATCTCCTGCGCCGTGACCCAAATGGGGTCTTCCCCGATCATATACCGCGCGCCATTGATAGAATAGATCCCGATATCCATCAGTGACCCGCCGCCTGACAACTGTTTATTCAACCTCCACTGCGTGGGATCACCGATAGTAAAACCCGAAAGCCCCTGAAAAAAACGGACGGTCCCGAACTGTCCCGACTTCCGCATGCCCACCACTTGTAATGTGTGAGGTTCAAAATGCATCCGATACCCCACCAGCAGCTTCACACCAGCCTTCTTACAGGCATCCACCATCTCCTGCCCGTCCCTGGCATTGACAGACATAGGTTTTTCACTGATGGCGTGCTTGCCCGCCTTTGCGATACGTATCACAGCCTCCTTATGCAAGGCATTTGGCGTGATGACATATACGGCATCGATATCCGGGTTGTTCCTGATAGCATCATAATTCTCGTAGTTATAACAATTCTTCTCAGGGATATTATACCTGGTCTGCCAGCTCTTTAATTTGTCGGGATGCCCGCTGATAGCTCCTACCAGTTTGGCCTTTGTACAGGATCGCATGGCCTCCGCCACCCGGGTTCCATAGCTGCCCAACCCCATGATGGCCACACGCAGGACAGGCCCGTCATGCAAAGTATTACATCCCGTCAGAGGTGCGGCAGTAGTAAGATAGGATAAAGAAGGAAAGGCAATGGCCGATGCGGCCAGCTTTTGGAGAAAGTCACGTCGGGAATTCATGGCTATTTAGATTAGGTGAACCCTAATTTACTGAATTTGCCTCAAAACCTGCACCATCAAAAAACACCTATCATCCGGTAGATCTCCTCCGGACGCCGCCCTTCCCTCCGTAAAAACTGAATGGATGTCGCCCCCGCCGACTTGGATAGTTTGCTGCCATCCGCATCTTTCAATAACTCATGATGATAAAAACAGGCCTTTTTAAATTCCTCGCCTCCGGGCAGGAATGAAGCAAGATACAGCTGCGCAAGCGTAGAAGGCCAAAGGTCCTGACCCCGCACGATAAGGTCGACACCAAAATAAAGATCGTCCAGTATAGACGTCAACTGGTAAGCAGGAGCCCCATCCTTCTTTCGTATGACAAAATCCTTCATAGTAGCATCTAACGGACTCAACACAACACCCCCATCCACCCCACGGACAGCCAGTTCCCGCAACATATCCGTCCTTATCCGCCAGCTGACGTCGGGCGCATCCAGCGAAAAACCCTTTTCCCGGCAGGTCCCCGGATAGCTCCCATCCACCGTCTCCCGCTCTATCTGCGCCCGGGAACACGTACACGCAAACAAAACCCCCGTGGCCCGCAGCGCTTCCAAAGCCTCCCTGTACATCTCCATCCGATGTACCTGTGACCACCTCGTCTTAAGATCTTCTACATCCCTCGGCCCCTCATCCCAGCCTATCCCAAGGAATTCCATGGTTTCGAATATATCCTGTATATAACGCTCATCCGCACGCGCTTGATCAAGGTCGTCGATCCTCAGCAAAACCCTCGCCCCCGTAGAAGCAGCCAGCCTCAAAGTAGTAACGAACGATAGGATATTCCCCAGATGCAAAAAGCCGCTGGGAGTAGGCGCAAGTCTTGTTCGCATACCCGCAATATACCCTTTATTCAGCCAATAACCCCGCGGGTATCTTCCCTTCCCCGGTAGGTAATGAAAGCCCCAGCAATCTGGCAACAATAACCGCCTGGTCCCGTTGGTTCATTTCTGAAACTACCCCTCCCTTTCTAATCCCAGGCCCACAGGCTACATAGCCTGTCATGATCTCGCGAAAGTCGGGGAAATAACCATGCGTACCGCCATGTCCAGGCCTGATGGCCTCCCCCGTCATGGCATTGCCAAAACTGGCCCCATGCTCACCACTAAGCGCAAATTCCGCCAATGGATTGCCGCCGATGGCATCCAGCTGCGGCCTGTCGATCATACGAAATAATTTTCTGTCGGCCGAAGACAGACCAGCCAGCACTTCCTTCACTTTTGCCAACGTCGCCTTATCATTCCTGTCTTTTAAATACAAAAAAGAACTCCCGCCCACGGAAAAGAATTGCGCTTTCCAATCGTCCTTTTTCACATCCGTGATCAGCCCCGCCTTCACCAGCCAGACATTCGGGTTGATGCTGGTTTTTACATCCACAAATCCATGATCGCCCGTGACGATGATCACCGTCTTATCCCAGATACCCGCTGTCTTCAACGCATCCACGACGATGCCTACGCTGCTGTCGGCATCCCTTACCGCCATCCTCACACTGTCGCCATCCCGCCCCTGCATATGCTCATAATGATCCACGGAAAAGAAATGGATGGTCATCAGACCAGGCTTGCTCTTCCCGATAACATACGCGGCTATCCGGGCCACGTTATAGTCCTGACCATAATTTATCTTATCGGTATTGTCAAACACTTCTTTTTTCAGGACATCCACAAACCCCGCCGGCCTGGCATACTTCTCCCGCACACCCTCACCCATGCTTCCAATGTCAGGGATATTATATTGTACAGGCGCATCGGCCGAAACAGGCCAGAACAAGCTAGCCACAGTCATCCCCCTTTTCTCCGCCGCCTCCCAGATAGTAGGCGCATGTATGCTGCTGTCATTCCAATACATCTTCCCCGTGGGGCCGTTGGGCTCAAACATATTATTAAAATATACCCCATGCTTCGCCGGCTGTACACCCGTCACGATGGTGGTATGAGAAGGGTAGGTCATGGAAGGCAGCACACTATTGACCCCAAGCGCATGCGTCCCATCCTGCATCAGCCGGCGGATATTCACCGCCCCCCAGGACGGGTCCAGATAAAAGTCGGGACGGAATCCGTCCACCGTAATAAGGACGATATGTTCCGCAAGAGAGACAGCCCCGTACTCCACGGCCGCCATGACAGGAAAATGATCCGACGGCGTCCGCGCCGTATACTTACCCCCCGTATCGTCCTTCGATCTATAGGTATCCGTTAGTATCCCGTACCTGCCGACACGAAACCCTCGGCTGACAAATATATGGTCGATACGACTATCCGTCTTGCCGTCAGCCCGAAAGCTATTAAAGGTGCCATTGGTCGCCAGCCTGATAGGCGATAGTTCATAACAATCCCTTAATACACCGGACTCATTTATCAGTCGGTAACTCTCGTTGGTTTGATCCACATTAAAGTCGCCGGTAAGGATGACAGGGGTACCCGCCGGCATCGCCCGCACCCTGGCCAATATCAGCTTGGAACTTTCCGCACGGGCCCTCACCCCCACATGGTCCATGTGGAGATTGAACATATAAAAAACAAGCCCGGTGCTGATCTCCCTGAATTTTCCCCAGGTGCAGATCCTGGGCAACACGGCATCCCACCCTTTATTAGGCCTGTCCAGGGTGTCGGACAGCCAGAAATCGCCGTGGTCCAGCAGTTTGAACTTCCCGGTCTTATAAAAGATGGCTGAATGCTCGCCCGCCATCTTGCCGTCATCCCGGCCAACACCGATATATGTATAACCCGGCAGACTGTCCCGCAAACCTTCCAGCATATGATACAGACCTTCCTGCGTACCAAAAATATCGAAGTCATGGAAGCGCACCTGCGCGGCAATCACAGGCAGACGCTGCCCCCACCCGTTGCCGTGTACGGAATCCCCATGGTTGGCATAACGCAGGTTGTAGGTACCGATATTAAATCGTTGCGCATAAGCGGGTGTAACCCCGAAAACAAGGGACAGCGCAACGGCCGTCCCTGTAATGAATGTTCGAAAATGCCTCATGTGTATAATATTAATCCCATCCGGGGTTCTGTCCTAAATTCGGGTTCAACTGAAGGTCATTGTAAGGAATAGGATAAAGATAGAATTTATTATCCCATTGCGGAGTGAGGTCCTCCAGCCAGTGTATCTCTCCATAGGTGCCATGCTCCAGCTTTTGAGAAGCGCCTGAAACACTGATATAGGTTACGCCTTTCAAATTGCCGGGCGCCGTCGTACCCTGATAAAAATAAACGTCGGGATTCCCATCCTGGTCCAGGTCCAGCAACTGATTGATAGCAGGAACATACATGCCCGTCCAGACCTTCGTCGTCAGCTCACCGTGTTTCCACCGGGTGAGGTCGGCAAACCGGAAACCTTCCAACGCCAGCTCGATACCCCTCTCCCGCCGTATTTCCATCAGCACCGGATCGTCAACATCGTTGAAATAATTGGTCTTCATATAAGGGTCCACCACCGTAGGCAGCGTGTTCCACGCCGTAATGCCGGCCCTCTGTCTCAGGGCGCCGATAGTCTTGGCCCAGTCATCCGGGACAAACTGTCCTAACTCCGCCCGGGCCTCCGCATAGTTCAGCAATATCTCTGCATACCGCATAAAGGGAATGGAATTCGTATTCAGGGTGCCGGCATCATAATACGTATCATCCAGACACCACTTGATAGGCATATAGCCCGTGTAAGTATAATTAAAAGCCGGTGGAGTGGCAACAAGTTTACCACTGCTGATCCTCATATAGCCGGGAGTGCGGATGGTCTGCTGAAGACGTTTGTCGCGTCCCTGCGTCTCTTTCCAGAAAGGCAGGGTGTCATGTCCGGGTATATCCGTAAAAGGAGTACCGTTGAGGGTCAGATATGTGTTGATAAAGGTACGGGTAAAGTTCAGCCGTACGCCATAGGTAGAACTGGTGTACCACCAATTGGCATCATTCAATACGGCTAGAGCTTGATTGCTGACAATGGCAAACATAACTTCCGAAGCCACGGGTGCCATGCTGATAAATACATTGCGATAAGACATATCCGTGCCATTCAACATATTCAGGCTAAAACCGCCGCTGTCTATAACAGCCTTTGCGGCGCCGGCGGCTTCCTGCAGCCACCTGGCCGCGGCATTAAGGTCCGAGCGCTGATATTTCTGATAAGTTCCTTCAAAAAGACAGATACGGGACTTTAACCCATAAGCCACCCATTTTGTGACCTGGCTCCGGGTGGGATCAGTCGTGGTGATATGCCCGATAGCATAGTTCAGATCGGCCAGTACGGAGTCCATTACCTTGGAATGGGGATCGCGATGACCATATAAAAGGGCCGTATCATTCACCGTCAACGGCTTGCCGATCCAGGGCACATCGCCAAAACGTTGCACCATGCCATAGTAAAAATAAGCTCTGAAAAATTTAGCGATGCCCGTATAATTGTCCCGCACGGTTTGTATCACCTGAGGGCTCGTATTGCCCGCTATAAAATAATTGATATTCCTCAGCTTGGACCAGGTCCACCCTGAACTCTGACGGCTGCTGAACGCATTGGGCCGTATAAGGTTCGGAATGGCATTCTCGGCGCCGTAGTCGCTGATATCCCCATCTTTCTTATAGAGATCGTTGATCCCCGGTAGACTGTCATAGAAAGAGTTGGCATATAATTGCAATCCGTCCGGACTGCTGAATACCACATCCCTGGTCGCACTGGCCTGAGGGGGTTGGTTTAGATTCTTAGTGCAGCCGGCAAACAACACCACCACCGCCAGCCAGGTCAGATATTTTTTATTGAGACGCATACTGCTATTTTTAAAGTGTATCATTAATCAGGTTTACAACGTGATATTCAATCCAACGGTCAAACTCTTCAGTATGGGATAGTTGTTCCCATTACCACTGTTACCCGTGTTCCCCGAGCTGCCGGTGAGAATGATGTCGGATCTTCCGATACTTTCCGGATCGATGTCCCGTGTCAGCTTGAACATGGGGGAATAAGTCCAGAGATTCTCACCCGATACATAAAAACGTACGCCGGTGAGCTTCAGCCTCTGCACCAACCCCGCCGGCAGATTATAACCTATCTGTACATTCTTCAGACGGATATACGCCACATTCTGGAGATACCTGGTCTGGGGAGTGTACATCTCGCCCTGGCTGTTCTGCGCCGTGTAACCGCGGTACCGCGGGAAATAAGTGTTGGGATTCTGTGGGCTCCATATCTTTCCTTCCTGGTACTTCAGCAGAAAGTTATAAGGACGGTTGAGCTGTCCCCAAAAAACGTCCGCTTCGGAACCCGGGTACCAATCCCGCTTGCCTACCCCCTGGAAGAACAGACTGATAAAAAATCCTTCCCAGTCGGCATTCAGGTTAATGCCATAGGTGTAACGAGGTATGCTGTTGCCGATAATACGCAGATCTCCTGAGCTATCCACCGTGTTATTCCCATTATTCACTACCCCATCCTTGTTCAGATCTCTGTACTTGAGGTCGCCCGGCAGCCACTTGCCTGTATTGGAGGCCTTGAATATAGGTTGGAACTTGGGACCATTGACAGCAGGATTGTCCGCATCTGTCCAAAACCCGTCGTTGGTATACCCCCATATTTCACCCAGTTTCTGCCCCGCATAATAATCCGTCAGCAGCCTGGTAGCGTTGTTATACCTGGTAATGGTGGATTGATTGTCCGACATCCAGACCCCTACGCTGTAATGTAAGGGCTTGCCGGCTACCTTGAATTGGTCACGCCAGGAAACGGAAGCTTCCCACCCCGTCGTACGCATATCCGCATAATTACCCTTGGGTACGGTGGTCCCAAATACAGCCGGTAGAGTCTTGCCCACGGTGAACATATTCGAAGTGATACGGGCATAAATGTCACCGGTGAAGGTCAGTCGGTTATTGAGGGCCGAAACATCCATCCCCAGATCCTTGGTAGTAGCTTTCTCCCAGGTAAGCCCATCGGGTATGACATTCGGCATGCTGGTAGCCTGAGGCCGTACAGTGTTGATGACACGCCCGGACTGATAGATCTTCAACAACTCCTGGTACACATAAGAGTCGATGTTCCCATTCCCCAACGAACCATAAGATCCCCTGATCTTTATGTCGGAGATAGCCTTAGGGTCCACATTCCAGAAAGCCTCCTTGGCCAGACGCCATCCCGCTGACACAGAAGGGAAAAAGGCATACCGCTGATTGGAAGGGAATTTGGACGATCCGTCATAGCGGGCATCAAATTCCACCAGGTACCTGTCCTTAAAGGCATAGTTCAACCTGCCAAATCCACCCAGGATCGCCCACTTCTCATACCCCCCGGCAGTAGTGATGTTTTGGCCCACCGTCAGGTTGAGGTCCGAGGCATTGCCATTGATGATGCCGTTCCGCTGTGCGCTGAACGCATTAAAGGTGGATTGTTCATAGTTATATCCAACCATTGCCTTGAAATAATGGTCACCGCCAAAAGTATTCTCATATTCACCATAGATGTTCGTGGCAAGATACTGTGTCTTGTTCGATGCGCTCTTCAGATCGTTGGTCGTAGTTCCTACATAGGCGATGACACCGGGCGTGACACTATAAGGCACCTGTACCCTTCTCTGCTTCAGACTGCTGTCCGTGTTCTGGAAAGTAAGATCGCCTTTGATGCGCAGTTTATTGTTCAGCAGTCTGGCGACAAAACCCGTCGTGTTCCGGATGACCTGGCTGTTCAGATCGATCCCGTTCTTGCCATACCAGAAGTCCCCCACTGTATATGCAGCGGAAAAGGTCAACGTTCCGTCAGGGTTGAACAGCATGGAAGAAGGATGCGCTTCGTCAGCCATATTTCTCCATATACCACCGCCCTCACCGACATTCAGCGGATTGTGATAATCCCGGCTGGTAAACTGCGTATAGTTATACACGTCCAGCCAGGGCAGCAATTCTATATTGCCCTTTGCCGTAAGGTTGTACATGTGATAGTCATCGGAATTAAAACGGAATAACCCATCCTGGCCAAAATACCTGCCTGTCACATAATAACTGGCCTTGCCGGCGCTGCCGGAGAGGGACAGGTTCTGATCGATGGCGGCATTGTGTTTTTTATAAAGAAGGTCGTACCAATTGGTGTTGCCATAGTAAACATAGTTACCGTTGCTCCCCACATCCACCTTAGGCAGACTGGGGTCCGCATCCCGCTTAGCATACTCGTTGAGATAATCCTTGCTAAAAGGTTGTGTCTTGTTGACGCCGGCAGCCGGTATGATGGGATAATCGTTCCACCCCCTCCAGGCAGAATCAAACATCACGATATACTTGTACCCATTGGACTCGATCTTTGGCACTGTAGTGGGACTCTTGATGGAATAGTTGGAAGAATAAGTGATAGTCGTTTTCCCCTTCGCAGGCGTCTTCGTGGTGATCAGTACCACGCCAAAGGCGGCCCTTGCCCCATAGACCGCGGCCGAGGCGGCGTCTTTCAGCACCGTGACACTGGCCACGTCATTGGGGTTCAACAGGCTGGGGTCACCCTGCACGCCATCTATCAGCACCAGCGCATTCCCACCCTGACCGATGGAAGTGGCGCCCCTTATGTTGTAAATAGCCGAAGAGATAGGCTTACCATCCGGAGGCAACAGGTTTAGATTGGGAATAAGCCCCTGCAGACCCTGCGTTAGATTGGGTATGGACCTCCTGTCCAGCACATCTCCGCTGACCTGTGCAACAGCGCCGGTGAGATTGACCTTCTTCTGTGTCCCATAGCCGACTACCACCACTTCACTCAACGAACCCACCTGACCCTTTAGCCTGACGATGATGGAGGTGGAAGCATCCGCCTTTAAAATATATCCGGTGAGGGTCTGCTGTTGAAAACCTACACCGCTAAAAGAAAAATTATAACGACCCCGCACAGGCAGCTTTGCAAAATGAAATATGCCCGATGAGTCGGTCTGTGTGCCCGAAGACAACCCCGTCTCTGCATTGGTCGCAAGGACGGAAACCCCCATCAATGGATCACCCATATCATTACGGACAATACCCATGACACTGCCTGTTTTGTCCTGCGCACGCGCAGACAGACCTGTAATGCCGGATAAGATCAAGGTGAGAAACAACGCCGGCCACCCGCCGGCTGTAAATAGATCTTTTCTCATCGTGTAGTTTTTTCGATTGTTAGCAAAGAAATTCCCATCGCCGTTCGACGGCGTTTTTAAATTTTGTCAGTATGTGTCGTTGGACTAAGGCTTACTTACCTTTCTTAATAATGTACTTGCCGTTAAGACTGGTCACGGATAAATGGTTCAGTAGTGCTATGTCTTGTATGATCTCGAGCAACGAATCCCTTTTTTCAAGTCGCCCTATAAAATACATGTTGTGGAGGTCTTCATGAGAATATTCGATACTCACATTGTAAATGGCCGACAGTTGATCAAATACATCAGCCAGCTTCTGGTTGTTGAACATGTACCAGTTGGATATAGTGTCGGCTTTCAAAGGATGCGATCTGGCAACGGACGCATCAGGACGCTTCTCTGGCTCATTGATAGCTACATTCCGGGTGCTCCTGCTAAAAATTAGCTCCTGACCAGGCGAAAGATAATAGTCCTTCTGCTCCTGGATATCCGGCGCGCCTTCCAGTGATACCAGGACCTTCCCCGTATACAATCTTATTTTTATCTTGTCGCTGTAAGGATTGGCATTCACCTCAAAGGAAGTGCCCAATACCCTGGTCTGCAATCCATCACTATACACGGTAAAAGGAGCGTTCAGGTTCTTCGCCACATCAAAAAAAGCCTTCCCCATGATCTGTACATCCCGCGGGGAATCGCTTCCAAGGTCCTTGCGATACCGTATACGCCCCCCGGGCAGCAGACGAACCTTCGAGCTGTCAGGCAGCTGCAATAACATCTCTTTTTTTCCGTGATTGTATTTTTCTATCCAGGCAGCTTCCGGAGCATGGTACACCGCCAGTTTCTCACCCGTTACGCTGCCGCCCGGCTGTAGATAAGACCATCCTTTGACCAATAGGATCATCACGGCGGCAGCAGCAGCCCATTTCCATAATGGCCGGAGACGCCCTCTCCTGGAACTATTGTCCGCTTCCAATACTTCCTGCTCTCCTTTACCAGTAGCCTCCGTTATAAAAGCCAGCATTTCCTCCCGGTAGCCTTCGGGAAGAGGCGTTTCCCCATCAGTCCGCTCATACTCATCCAGCAGATACCGCTCTTCAGGATTATCCTTTAAATAGTCCAGCACAATCGCAGCTTCCTCTTCGGTGCAATTTCCACTCAAAAATTTTTCGATCAATTCGTCAGTTATCTTCTGCATGCATTCGGACTATGAAAGGATTTCGATAAATATATGTACAGTTGAAAGGACTGTTTACCCCTGCTGTGGAAATAATTTTTCTCCCCCCGCCTGCCGGATATGACGGAAAGCTTTGCTGACATGGTCCTCCACAGTCTTGATAGAGATGCTCATCTGGGCAGCTATCTCCTTGTTGCTGCACCCATAAAAAGCCTTGAGCATGATGACCTTTTTGCGGATGGGGGGAAGGGTATCAATGGCGGCGCTGACTTCGCTGGAGACTTCAAAATGACCGGCCGTGGAAGGTTGAACCATTTCTTTTCCAAGGGTTTGGCTATGCAGGAGCTGCAGCCTCTTCCGGGTGGTTTCTTTCTTGATATGGTTGATCAGCAGATTGCGGGCGATGATAAACACCTGCTTTTCCATGGAATGTTCTTCAGATAAGGTGTGCCGGTACTGCCATAATCTTATAAAACATTGCTGTGTGAGATCTTTTGCGGTGTCATGCAGGAGTACTCTCTTAAAAAAGAAGCGAAATATTTTGATGTGCAACAAATTATATACATCCAGAAAAGCGGCATGGTCGCCTTCTTTGAGAGAGATCAGTTTTGGTAGATCCGCAGCCTGCGACAAATTTTTCATATCAGCATGCAAATTGCAAAAAACAGACACATTGCCGCAGCCAAGTTAGGAAACTTAACGGAAAGATAAAATCTGTTTTATTTATCCATCTCTTCGTACAGGAAATAAGGATTCGTTTTAAATACGTCCCAGTCACTCTCCAATTGCCCCTTTACCTTATCAAATAATTTTCTCTCCTCCTGTGAAAGCAGGATACTCCGCTGCGCTTCCGGCAAAGCCTCCTCCTCCTTCATCGTCTGCTCCAGGTCAAGCGCATATTCCAGCAGCTTCGCACAAGTGGTGAACTGACCGCAAGCCACCACCTTCATCATCTTCTTATCCTTCGCATCCTTATGATCATACCATAAGGTCGTACCCATATTCCGCGCCTCTTCCGCCACGGCATTTAATTCCAGACAACCATCCAGCAACACCGACTGTGCAGCCGTATCTCCCGCAAATTTCTTCCTGATGGATTTCTCCCGGCTGGCCTTGTTAAAAGCGCTTAACTCATAAATGACATTGAAAGCACGCCGGTTCATCCACACATCCTGTCCATAAAAGTTGCCAAAAAAAATATCGAATATGAGCCGGCGCGTCTGTTTGAGATTGATGTCCATCACCATGCTCAACGTCGAATTGAGCCGAGTCTTTAGCATTTGTTCCAACACGCTGAACCGGGCCTGCTTCAAATACTTCGTCAATGATCCCAACGCTTCATCCGATAATACCCCCGCGGCAGGTAGCTGCTCTTTCAAAGAGGCCAATACAGCCCTGTCCGATGCATCCAGAAAAGCCGATATCCGCCCTATCTGGGGGATAAACCGTTTGCCTGCTAATGCAGCCACCCACAACAATAATAATAAGATAGCCGGCGACAAAAGAAAGAACCCGATATTCCTCCAGGGGCCTTCGTCATGCTGCACCAATAATGCCACCGAGATCCCCAGCAGGATCAACCCCAACCAAAAAATGATCCTTATCCACTTATTAGCCCGGTCGATAACCTTACCCGCCTCCTTCAATAACCCCTCGATATTCTTTTTCCTCCAACCCCCTTTTATCTCCGGCTTTGGCGGCAGATAAGGGTCCATAAAGTAACTCGCCACATCCGTCACCATGATAAGATCAAACCCGTTGTTCTTATCAGATTTTCTTCGACGAGTGTCCGCAAGGATGGCGCTATACAACCCCTGGTTGTCATCCACCCCGCCATCCATCAATCCGATAGCCCCATCCAATACCTTGGGCTCATTGTCATAGTTCGTAACGATCATCGCCTGCTGTAGCTTTTCGCTGCTAAGCCCTTGCCCCCCTTGTTTTCCATCCCGAAGGACAGAATAGCTAAAATCCTCGGGATATACAATGGGTTCAAAACCTCCGGGAAAACAGGAGGAAGAAGCCATGATATCTCCCAGCTTTATCCGCTGCAGTGTTTCCAGGTGCGCCTGTGTCGTCTTGTCAATATTGATATAGGCATTCCCCGTTTTGCCCGCGTCAAAGGTCTTATCCCTGAGCAGACCGCCATTGGTTTGCCAGCGAAAAGACAGACCACGGGTGAATTCGGTAGCATTAAAACATACTTCGATCTCACGCCCGCCCTTCTCCCAATACACCCCAAAAACTTCCCCCTTGAAAAGCTTCGCATCATAAATTTTTGCAAAGGCATTGATCAGATTCCTGTTCTTTTCCTCCCCATCCCAGGACTTATCATCATTCAGCAGCCGTAACACATCTTCCAATAAGGTCTCCCCCTCCATAAAGGACAACATGTCCTTGTATACTTTTCCAAAGGAGATACCCTTCTTTGCATAGGCCGAATACAGGATACCCGGAAAAGTCCCTCCCGAAGCGGAAGAGATAAATTCCACGTTGTCCAGCAAGTTGCGGCCTTCGCCATATTGCACCTGGTGCAGATAGCTCATAGCCCCAGTGCTAAAACTGGCGGCGCGAAAACCTCCACCGGACAAGGCCATGGCTATTTTCCTGAAAGGCGTCTTCAATGAAGTAAAAGTCAGCTGGAATTTGTCGGTCTTGTCCGCAGCGGGGTCGTACGAAGGCGTGAGGGTGGTTATTAGTGTGTCGTCCATACGAAAGGGTTTAATACAACACGCTAAATATATGAAAATTACACTATATTCCACCACTATATCTACTGATCGCTTACTGTGGCATCGGGTGCGTTCTTCTTTACGGATTCGATACCATTATCCCGGCTCGATTCAGCTTCGTACATTTCGCTGGTGCCGATGACCTGGCCATTGGTGGCTTTCAGATTAAAGTAGAATTTGCCGTTAGTAGATTTTTTTCTGTCATAACGATCGTCCATCGGAGAATTCTTTTTGACGGAGTCGATACCGTTAAGACAGCCGGCCTTGGCATTATAACCTTCACTGACAAGGATAATTTCGCCGTTGGAAGCCTTTAAAACAAATTGGAATTCGCCGTTCTTTCTGGTAGTGATCACAAACTTTCCCATAAAAACCTGAGTTTAAGAATGAAAAAATATGCGAAGGCAGTCTGAGAGGGTCAGAATTAAATATACAGTATTTATGCCAAATTTTACTCAGTCCTCAAACTCTTTACGGGGTTTGCCAGAGAGGCGCGCACCGTCAACACGCTGATCGTCCCCAACGCGATCGCCAGGGCTGAAAACCCCGCCAGGGGAAATATCCACCAGCTGATAGCAATACGATAGGGAAAATCCTGGAGCCATCTGCTTAAAAAATACCAGGCGATAGGCGTGGCGATAATAAAGGCCAGGGCTACGAGCCGTAGGAACTCTTTTGACAGAAGCCCGGTGATCCCCGCCACCGATGCGCCTAATACCTTGCGTACGCCTATCTCCTTACGACGCTTGCCGATCACCAGCGATACGATAGCAAACAAACCCAGACAGGACAGCAGGATGGCGATAGAGGCCGCCGAACAGAATAGGGTGGACAATCGCTCTTCTTTTGCATACCAGCGGTAGGTATTCTCCGTGAGATAAGATGGGTTGACGGTATTGTCAGGCTCTATCGCCTTATAAGTATCGCGCACCAGCGTCATCGCCTTCACCAGGTTATCGGTCCTCACCTTCACCAGGATATACCCCAGGGAAGAATGGGATTTCGGCTTGGCCATTTCCAGTGTCAGGGCGCCCAGCTTCTCGTGCAGACTGTGCAGATGAATGTCCGGTATAAGTCCGACGATATTCCACTTGGGCGCAGAACTGTCCGAATAAAAGGACATCCCTACCACATTCTTCTCATGAAATTGACGGGCCATACTCTCGGAAACGATGACATTCCGCGTACCCGCCGCCGTATCCGCGGGGTATTCTTTGCTAAAGCTTCTGCCGGCAAGCAGCTTGATCCCAAGCGTTTCCAAAAAGTCATAATCCACTATCAGCATCTCGGTTTCGATGGCTTTGCCATTATAGTCAAACCCAATGCTCCAGGCACTCTGGCTGCGATCCTCTCCGATACCGATGTTGCCCGAGCTGCCTGTCACGCTGACCACCTGCGGTTGAGAACCAAGCCGCTGCCGCATTTCCCTGATGTACCTGAGCGAGTTCTCTCCGCTCTTTACAGGTATACTGATCACGGACTCCTGCTCAAAACCCAGGGGCGCCTTGCGCATATACTGGAATTGCCGGTAAATGACGATGGTACTACAGATCAACAGACTGGCCAGGATGAATTGAAAAGTGATAAGACCGTTCCTCAACAACGCACTGCGCCCCACGGAAACCTTCCCCTTTAATACTTCCACGGTTCTGAACCGGGCCACCAGCCAGGCGGGATACCCCCCGGCCATAAACGACACCAGGAGCATCCCCACTATCACATACACAATGATCGCAGGTTGTGACAGCGCCTGCATGGTCAGCTTTTCCACAAACAGTTGGTTAAAGGGCTTCAGCAACAGGACAACCGCCCCAAGGGCGATGAAAAGCGCAACGGCAAATAATAAAAGGCTTTCCGTCCACAGCTGGAAAAAGATCTGTCCCCTTCCGGCGCCAATGGTCTTACGGACCCCAACTTCCTTTGCACGGGTAAAGGCACGCGCCACATTGAGATTGACAAAATTGAAACAGGCAATCACCAGTACTACCACTGCTATAAGAACAAGGATATATAAATAACTTTTCGATACAGTGGGGCCTCTCCCGAGCGCCACGTCAAAATGAAGAGAACTATACGGCGCCAGCTTGATCGCATACATATCCCCATAGACATCCCTGCGGAAACCTTTCGCCTTGAGATGATCTTCGTCCGCCAGGTGGTATTTCTTCACCAGACCCCTCAATCCTGCTTCCACCTGTTGCGGGGTCGCATTGGGCGCCAGCTGCACATACACAGGGTGATTCTGATGGTTCCATTCATTTTTATCTTCCACATAATTGCCGGCCAGCTCTATACGGGCAAGGATATTGAACTGAATACTGGAATTATCGGGCGCATCCTGTACAACCGCCGTCACAGTCAGGTCCTGCCATCTATTACCAACCTTTACCTTCACAGTCTTACCCACCGGGTCTTCCTTCCCAAATACGGCAGTAGCTGCCGACTGGCTAAGCACTACATTCCCAACATCCGACAAAGGATTTGACCTGGTACCCGACATGACCGGGAAACCAAACATGTCAAAGAAATCAGGGCTCACAAGCTGGATGTCCTTGCCCACCTCCTTGTCCTTATAACGGATTCCTCTCCCTCCATACATATAGCTTGTCGTCCTGAGGATACCAGGCACCTCTTTCTTAAAGGTGGGGGCAGCCGGATAGCCAAACGCCTCTCCTTTGTCATCCCCGTCAGGAGCATGACCAAGATTGTAAGCCATATAGAGACTATTGTTGTTCTTTAGGAATTTGTCAAAGGAAAATTCAAAATGCACCATCAGAAACAACAGGATACAGACGGTAAAAGCCACGGTCAATCCCGCTATATTGATTATAGCGTTCAGCCTGTGTAATCTCAGGTTCCTCCAGGCTGTCAGAAAATAATTGCGTATCATCCGGTAGTGTTTGGTCCTCTTATAATTCACAAAAAAACGCCCAGCTTCATAAGTCCCTAACCTTCAAAAAATTACAACCACTCTCCCCCGGCAGGACTGTCCGTTTTTGATACACGCCCTGTCCGGTTGACCAAATGAACCCAAAAACATATATTGTGTAACAATTACGCATAATGAATTTCCTATTTATGCTCCTACCCTTTCTCTTTACTATCGGCACACCCAACCCCTCCGGGTATGATCAATACCCTGTCTATACAGGCCCTGATCTTGGCCTTCATTATACGCCGGCGGCATCCACCTTCCGCATATGGAGCCCTCCAGCCACGACCGCACAATTGCTGCTGTACCATTCATGCAATGACTCCACGGCTTATAAGACCATCGACATGCAAAAAGGCCCTTCAGGCACCTGGTATATCCGGCTCGATGGCGACCAACGGGGCGCCTGGTATAATTTCCGCGTAAACATCGACGGACATTGGAACCATGCAGTACCCGACCCCTATGCCAAAGCCGTGGGGACCAATGGACAAAAAGCCCTTGTTTTTGACCCGAAAAGCACTGACCCGGCAGGATGGACAAAAGACAAACACCCTGCCCGTCATCGCCCCACCGACGCCATCATCTACGAGCTCCATATCCGCGATGCAAGTATCGATCCCTCTTCCGGTATAAAATATAAAGGCAGGTTCCTGGGTTTAACGGAAGAAGACACCCATAGTCCGGAAGGACTCTCCACAGGTCTGTCACATCTCAAAGAGATGGGAGTTACCCATATCCACCTGCTGCCCTTCTTCGACTATAGCTCCATAAATGAGAGCCGCCCCGACAGCCCTCAATATAATTGGGGGTACGATCCGCTGAACTACAACGCCCCGGAAGGCTCCTACAGCACGGACGCGGGCGATGGTATAAAAAGGATAAAAGAGTTAAAACAAATGATCGCCGCCTTTCATCGCAACGGTCTGGGAGTGATCATGGACGTGGTATACAATCATACGTCCATCACCGAAGCTTCCGCCTTTAACCAACTCGTCCCCGGCTATTACTACCGCCATACGTCCGATGGCCGATATTCCAACGCCACCGCCTGCGGCAATGAGACGGCCAGCCAACGGCCAATGATGCGAAAATTTATGTTGGAAAGCGTATTATACTGGGCAAAAGAATACCACATCGACGGATTCCGGTTTGACCTGATGGGCGTACACGACATTACGACGATGAATGAGATAGCGGATGCATTAAGACAGGTCAACCCCGGTATATTGCTCTACGGCGAAGGATGGACGGCCGGAGATAGCCCCTTACCCGACTCGCTCCGTGCGTTGAAGAAGAATGTCAGCAGACTACACGACATTGCGGTATTCGGGGACGAACTGCGCGATGGCATCAAGGGTAGCGTGTTCGATATCCATGACAAAGGGTTCGCCAGTGGCAAAATAGATGCTGCGGAATCGATAAAATTCGGCATCGCCGCAGCCTGCCCCCACCCTCAAATAGCTTATGATAAGGTCAATTACTCCAAAGCTCCCTATGCCTGGAGCCCGGACGAGGTCATCGCCTATTGCGAATGCCATGACAACAACACGCTCTGGGACAAGCTGGCCCTCTCCTACCCCAACGCTTCGGAAGATACGCGCAAACAGATGCATATGCTGGCGCTGACCATCGTACTGACCTCCCAGGGCATCCCCTTCCTCCACGCGGGCACGGAGTTCCTTCGCACAAAAAAGGGAGTGGAAAACTCCTACAACTCACCGGATAGCATCAACGCCATCGACTGGCACAGAAAACACCAATACCAGGACGTCGTACGATACACAAAATCGCTTATCCATCTGCGAAAAACACACCCCGCCTTCCGTATGTACACAGGCGCCCAAATCGCAGAGCATCTGAGGTTTGATCAGCAGACCCCCGCCGGTGTCATCGCCTATACGCTAAATGGCGCGGCTATGCAGGACAGCTGGGAAAAGATCTGGATAGCCTTCAACGGGAGCGAAACAGCCCAACAACTACAGCTCCCCGCCGGCACATGGTACACCGGCCTGGCCATGGATGGCGCCACAGGTACCCACACGGACAGCATCCGGTTGCCAGCACACAATGCCGTGATCCTTTATAAAGCATCCAACAACACCGGCAGCATCCGATCCACATCCAGCCGCCCCCGCTGAAGGGCCAGCCGCACCACCACCAGCCGCCTGGAAGGGATCACCCAAATATACTGTCCTTCATACCCTTCACAGACAAAACAATCCGCCGGCACATGAGGCCACCGGCCCGCATTATTCAGCCACCATAAGGCGCCATACCCCTCTCCCGTCCTGGTGAACTTCACCCATCCCTCGGGCAGGATCCGCCGCCCCATCCATACCCCGTCATACAAATAAAGCAACCCGAATCGCGCCCATTCACGAGCAGTAGCATAACAATAAGACGATCCGACAAAAGTGCCCCCGGCATCAGGCTCGAGCACGGCATGATACATCCCTATCTTGTAGAACAACTGTTCATACGGCCAGCGATAATACTCTCCCGGAGACAGCGCTTTCCGCATTACCCCGGAAAGGATATTCGCCGTACCACTGGAATAATTAAACACTTCGCCCGGCGAATGACGCAGCCCCGATCTCGCGGCAAAATCCCCCATATCCTTTTCCTCAAAAAACATGCGGGTACAGGCGTCCGGCAAAGCATAAAACTCCCACCATCGCAAACCACTGCGCATATGCATCAGGTCGGTGATGGTGATCCCGCGTCTTTCATCCATCTGCCAGCCCGCAACGGGCGCCGCCGCACCAATATCCAGCTTGCCTTGCCTGACAAGGATACCCAACAATGCATTGGTAACCCCCTTGGTCATCGACCAGCCGGCCAGTAACGTATTAGGACCAACCCCGGCAGCATACCGCTCGCCAATGATCCGGCCATCATATACCACGACCACCGCCCTGGTGCCATTGCTGTCATGCCCATCCCCCTTTAAAAATATCTTATCCAAAAATCCATTTAGCTTTCCACGATCGACCCCCGCCGGCAGAACAGTATCCCCTGTCCGGTCCCCCCGCGGCCAATCCATCGTATCCACATCCCCCGCAGGACGCACCGCCAGCAAAGAATCCGGCACTTGCCGCCGTAGATCCCGTTCATCAACCCCATTCACCAGCGTGGCGCCTAATCCCTTCCGATAGATGGCCTTCACTTTCCCCAAACCCCATACGCTGGCCGTAACAGAACTGTCACGCCGGGACACCTCATACCGCCCAAGGCAAAAAGGGAAACGACCCAGGTCCTGACGGCTCACGACCACAGGATCACGGCCCGCGACAAATACGGCAGAACACATGACCTTTGCGCCATACCCGCTGATAAGGGGAAAAGTCTTCCATAAAAGGATCACCGCCACCCCTAAACCACCTAACAATAATATCTTTAAGAACTTTTTTCTCATACCCCGCATATGCAAATGTACAGCCCCGCCCTTGCATCAATTGTCAAAAAGAGTGTATGAATTGTCATTTATCCCGTATGAACCGGTGGGCCATCCGGGGGGAGTTTGCTACATTAGCCCTCTAAACATGAGGCATTTACGACGCTCATATCCCCTGTCTATACCAGGCATCCTCCTCACTTGCCTGTTCTTGCTGCGCACACCCGGCCTTTTCGCCCAGCAACAATACCTCTTCTCTCACCTGGGCGTACGCGACGGATTGGCATCCAATGTCATCATGGACATAGAACAGGATCCAAAAGGGTATATATGGATTGGCACCATGGGAGGTGTCGAACGCTACGACGGTCAGCGCTTTCTCCTCTTCCATCATAAAAAAAATGACTCCAACTCGATCCCCAATAATAATGTCCTGGCCGTCCGGCAGGACAAGCACAACAGACTTTGGGTCCTTTGCCAGTATAATAAGGTAGGCTACATCGACCTGGACGAACTGCGCTATCACCCGGTGCGGGTGGATATGCCCGAGACAGATCTCGCCAGACAGGAAGGCGATATCCACATCGACCTCGAAGGCCACGTCATGCTCTTCTTCAAATATGGCCTCCCGGTGGCCTACGACGAGACAACCCATGTCTTCACCCAGGCTGCCGTCCCCTTCGAAATGCCCAGGGGCTGGTCGGCACAATCCATCCTCGCGGACTCAGTCACTCACACCTACTATCTTGGCAGCGATTCAGGGCTGGTAAAATACGATCCCACCCATCATACGCTATCCTACCGTGGACATAACACCGACCATGACCCTATCATTAGCCGCTATGGACACATGAAACCCGCCAAACCTATGATCCTGGATAAGAGCGGCCGCTTTTGGCTGTACTCCTGGCCCGCGGACGGAGCATTCTCCTGCTATTCTTTCCAGCTATCGACGGGGGAGGAACAGACCTGGCATACCACCCTTGCCAGGGCAATGCACGGAGAGTATTATGAGATCCACCTGGCCCATGAGCAACGGGACGGCACCCTCTGGATGGCAGGGGTCAACTCCCTCGTCACACTAAAAAAGAACAGCCATACCTTCGAAAACATGAAGACCAATCTGGCCAATGAGTTCTCCATCTATTTCGACATCGTGAACAGTCTCTTCCAGGACAGGGAAGACAATATATGGCTGGCTACGGACAAAGGCATCTACAGGTTTAATCCGGCGGGACAGCTATTTCGTACGATCGTGAATAAACGACCGGAAAAAGACTCCGCTTATACCCCCGAAGTAACAGATATCCTGCAATTAAAGAATAAAGACATCCTCGTCAGCACCTGGGGCAGCGGCCTCTTCGCCTACGACAGCTCCTTTCATCCCGTAGACCGCTGGTATGTCCGGCAGGGCCTGCGCCTGGGCGAAGGAGGTACCTGGTGTATCCACCAGCGACCCAACGGAGACATCTGGAGAGGCGAACAAGCCGGCATCCTGATGATCTCCCATGCCGCCACCCAAACCACCGAGCGCATTATCCCACCCGCCTGCGAACACTCCACCATCCGCCAGATCACAGAAGATAACAACGGAGATCTCTGGCTGGGTACGCAGAGAGGCAAACTCGTCAAATGGCAGGCGGCCACCAATACTTTCTCCATCATACAGGACCTCCACAGCCGTGTCTATCGCCTGTACGTAGACTGGAAAGGCGACCTCTGGGCATGTACCTTCCAAAGCGGCCTCTTCCATATCCGGACAGCAGACGGCGCCATCCTGCATCATTATACCTCCGAAGGGCCGGACAATGGGAAACTTCCGGACATCGGCACTTCCGATGTCATCCAATATTCGGACAGCATCTATGCCGTCGCCAGCAATACTCTTTGCCTGCTGAATATCCGCACGGGCGCCATTCGTCCGGTAGAGCACGGAGACGGCATCCCCTTCGAAGGCGTCGACAACGTCGTCCGGGACAAACTGGGCTACATGTGGATCACCACCCGGGACGGTATTTGCAGACTCAATACACGCAACCAGATTCGCAATGTTTTTCAGGGAGAGGACGGCATCAGCTCTAACGCTTTTCAAGTGGCGGCTTCAGCCATGTTGGCGGATGGCCGCATCGTCCTGGGTACCGCACATGATATCGTCGTCTTTCAGCCAGGAGAGGTCGGCAGCAGCCTGGCATATCCGCCTGATGTGGAGATCACGGGTATCGCCGTGTCAAATAAATGGCTGTCCTTGGATTCGGTATCCCGTCTCCACGAACTGGAATTACCATACGGAGACAACTCATTGAAGATCGCCTTCTCCACACTCACCTATTTTTGGTCTTTTGGCATCCTCTATAAAATGGATCACCTGGATAAGGACTGGATCCCTATGCAAACCAATGAAGCCGTCTATAACTGGCTGCCCCCGGGACATTATACCTTCCGCATCTACGCCCGCAATGCCGATGATGCCATCAGCCCCAATATCCGCGAGCTGCATATCATGGTGAAAAGCCCCTTCTGGCGTACCTGGTGGTTCCTGGGTTTCTTATTACTGACAGGGGCCGCCGTTTTGTACTGGCTGGACAGACAGCGTATGCAACGTAAAACCGCACTGGAAAATATCCGTAGCAATATTTCCAGCAACTTGCATGAAGAAGTAAATAAAGCCCTGCAGAATATCAATATGCTGAGCGAGATCGCCCGTATCAAGGCGGATAAAGACCCGCAGCAATCCATCAATTATATCAACGAGATCCACCACCAAAGCCACAATATGATCATCGCCATGGACGACATGCTGTGGAGTATCGATCCGTCCAACGACTCCATGGATCGTGCAATAGACAGGATGAAAGAATTTGCAGACGCCCTTTCCCACCGGCACGGAGCCCGCATCGCGCTGGAGGCGGACGATACATTCCGGTCACTCAGACCGGATATGAATATACGGCACGAATTCCTGTTGATCTACAAGTTCGCCCTGCGACTGCTAGTTGAAGAAATGAAGGTGGACAGCGTCCTTGTACAACTGGACTACCAGCGCCCCCACCTGCACCTGACATTGTTTTCCACAGGAGCGCGTATGGACGAACGGAATAATCGCTGTATCCGGCTCCTGGAAGAGATGAAGACCAGGGCCCATTCCGTCCACGGCACCCTGGAAATGCAATACGACGATAAAGGCACGGCCATCCTGTTTATTTGCCCATCCACTTTTTAAAATCCGTCACTTTCTCCCGGCTTACAAGCGCCTCTTTGTCCACGGCAGGCCTTAAGGTAAGTATCAGCCGGTTGCCAAAATATTCCTCTATCTTGTCAATACATCCCGCCGAAACATAAAAGCTCCGGCTGATACGGAAATATTGCTTGGGGTCCACCATGTCCTCCAACTCGTCCATCGTATAATCCACAACAAATTTCCGGCTGTCCACGGTCTTGAAAAAGTTCAGCCGCCCATCGCTAAAAAAGTAAGCGATCTCATTCATTTCAATACTCACCAGCTTCTGACCATGCTTTACAAGAAAGCGTTGTCTGTATTCTTTTGGCTCCAGACGGCCGCGCAACTCCCTCAGCAGACTGTCCAGCCGGGCCTCATCCGCATCGCCCTCTTTCCTCCGATAGCTCTTTTTCATCTCCTTGTATTTATCCAGGGCGGCCTGCAGCTCTTCCTTTTGCACAGGTTTCAGCAAATAGTCGATGCTATTGACCTTGAATGCCTTCAAGGCATATTCGTCATAAGAGGTGGTGAAGATCACCGGGCTTTTTACATCGGTCAGCTTGAATATCTCAAAGCTCTGCCCGTCCGCCAGTTCGATATCCATGAGGATCAGGTCCGGCGAGGGATGCTGCTGCAGCCACTCTACGGTGGATTTTATGCTGTCAGTGACACCTACAACCCTGGCATTGTCATCCACAGACAATAAGGTCTTCTGTATCTTTTTTACGGCGAGGTCCTCATCTTCGACGATCAGTATGTTCATAGTAGTTCGTTTTAATTGTTATTCCAGATGAGCGGCAGCACAACCATAAAATTATTCTCCCCCTCCACCACCTGAAAACCTTCCTGTTTCATCAGCCTGTATTTGGCCTGGATATTACTCAGCCCGATACGGGTGGACGGGTTGTTCATGGTCTTCCTCTGTAAATTATTATTCACCACGAGTTTATTGCCGGCCGCTGTAAAAATATCCATCACCAGCGGCCGCTGACGGCTGACGATATTATGCTTGACGGCATTCTCCACCAACAATTGCAGACTCAACGTGGGCAGCTGATAGGGATAATATCGCCGGTCTATCTCGATATTGAGCTGCAAACCCTCTCCATATCTCGTCCGCAGCAGCTCGTAATAGGATTGGATAAATTTTATCTCCTTCTCCACCGTGCTGATCCCCTCTTCATTATTTCTCAGCAGATACCGGTACACCTTGCTCAACTCGTCCAGGAAATGCTCCGCCTCTTTTTTATCTTCTTCTATAAGAGAGGATAAGGTGTTAAAGCAATTGAAAAGAAAATGGGGGTTCACCTGCCCTTTCAGGTTCTCAAACTCATGCTCCATGCTCAACTTCTCCAGCAGCTCTTTCTCGGCAACACTCTCCCTGTACTTCTCCAGGAGATACAACACTTCCCACAAAGTGTCAAACAACAGGTTGATGGCAAGCCCGATTAGGTAGCCCCACTTCAGATCGGCCGTCCGCAGACGATAACCTAAAACATGGAAGTAATCGTAAAAAAAGAATATGACTATGACCGAAGGCGTCATCACCAACGGGTTGGTAAAAGCTTTAAAAAATATCCTTTTAGCCGTTTGTTTCAGAGAAGGGAACCTCCGCCGGATAGCATGGTCATATTGGATATGCAGGTACCAGCTCACGATCCCGATGGCATAGATAATGGGCCAGGAAAAAGCCCATACCCGCCAATCCGTAAGAAACCGGCCCGGGTACAGGATCGCATTCCACATCAAGGTGATAACAGGCATCGATAGCCAGAAGCCGGTCACCTGTATTTTCAAAGGTCGCGAGAATCTCATAATGGCAGCTCGTTTAGTTCGATAAGAGGAATGATGACGCTCCGCCGGGTGAGGGACTCATGGATCTCCACTTCCGGCCGGCCCAGCAGCCGGTATTTACTCACCAGGTCATCCAAAGCTTCCTCCTGGTCAAAACCATCTCCGGTGACAGGCTTAGGTTGCAGCGTATTGGCGATGATCAGACTTTGCTCCGTCCGGATATCTATCTGAAGAGGCTGAGTCTTGCTAAAAACATTCCTGTAAATGATGTTCTCCAGTACGATGAGCAGACTCATCGGCGCGATCTTCTTTTTCGACTCCTCCGCCCCCACATCGATGATCACCCGCAACGCCGTCCCAAACCTCGTCTTTACCAGGTAGAGATAGGAGTCGATAAATTTCAGCTCCTCCTGCAGACTGACCAGTTGCTCTTCCTCGCCCTTCAGAAGATAACGGTATACTTTTGTCAGCTCGTCCAGGAACTTCCCCGCATCCTGTTCACTCTCCTGTATCAGGCTGGACAACGTATTAAAACAATTGAACAGGAAGTGCGGATGCAACTGACGTTTCAAGCTCATCAGACGGCTTTTCTGATAGGCGCTCTGCAGCCTGTTGGTTTCCGTCATGGAGTTCTTCCATTTCTCCCAGCCCAGGGCAGCCTCGTTGATAAAAGTAAGGATGGCGCTGGCCAGACAGCCATAGGCCGTCACCCACCATTCCATCTCCCGCCGTACGGGACAGCCGGCCGGCTGCAGCTTCTCATACAACAGATACAATCCCTGCACGGTCAGCAGGTTCATCACGCTAAACAAAGGGATAAAGGTACCGATACGTCTGAACAGCTCATGGTCGCCCGGGAATCGTCGCTTCACCAACACGGCGGTCATGCCAAACACGGCATAGACCAACATAAAATACAGCAAAGAGATACCCAGACGAAGAAAAAAATACCCGGGGGAATCAAGGACACAATAGCCAAACAAAAGCAGGTTGATCAACACGGTATAGGGTACCACGAACCACGCGAATATCTTTGGTTCTGTCTTGCTATACCTTTTTAGTGTCATGCGGTCAAATTAATACAAAAAACTCAATTCCTTTCCATTCGTATCAGAGCTGCCGTCTACGTCCGCAGCAAGACGATGCTCGAATCGATCACCCTTCTTACACTATTTCATAAATGTACCAGGCGGCATCCACGCCGGCACAGTATTTTGCACAGGTCTGGTCGTCCTGAGATATCGATAGATGCTGCCCAGGTCTTCATCAGTGAGCTTGGCAAGGTTCTGCCAGGGCATGGGCGGCAGCAACGGCCTGGCGCTATCCAATCCTTTCCATTTACCTTCCCTGAGACACTTGATAAATTGTTGTTCCGTCCAATTACCGATGCCCGTCGCATCCGATGTGATATTGCCGGCAAAAGAGATACCCCAGGGTCCTACACAGGCCGTGAGGTCCTGGCTCATCAACGCCCAGCTCTTTGCCGTATTGGTATCCCAGACAGCCAATGGCCTGCTGGCAGGATAACCCGAAAATCTAAGCTCGGGAACTATTTCCGGACCATGAGAACCCATTTTCTTGGGAGAATGACAGTCGTCACAGCCAATGGCCAAAACCAAATATTCGCCCCGCTTTATCATCTTCGCTGAATCGTCCGCGATCGTCACCGGCGCCGTCTCATGACAAGACTCATTAAAAAAAGCCACCATAACGCCGGTTACGGCCATGATCCCGAAAAATACTTTACGCATACTCCTTTTCATTTAAATTTCGATTTAGGGTTTATAACTTGTCTCCAGTTTTATAAAATCTTTCATTACTCCTTTGCCGGTGACACTCGCCTTAAAGCCAGATTCCAGCCCCAGCGAATACCCTCCCTCTACGCCGGCTAATGTCGTCCCCACCTTTCCAATGGCCTCGGTGATCAATCCTTCCGTAGTATACCCAATGCTTCCGCCGGCGCCTCCCCTGACGCCGATGTCGGTCATCTGATCGTTGTTGTCCAGGCTGATATATATCATCTGCGCGGCACTGACCTTGGCCGCGCCAAAATTGGCTCCTATGCCCGCTCCCAGGGAAAGGGTGGTTACGCCCGTCTTGAAGTTCTTTTCATACCCGCCTACCAGCCCTTCGCCGCCTTCGATGGCGTACTTGCTGCAATCCGCGCTGAATTTTAACATGGACAGGTCCAGTTTGATGTTCAGCCAGGAAGGACAATCCAGTTCCAGGTTATGACTGGCGGCGATAATCTCGTCGGCTTCCTCGGACGTCATGTCGACCATGCATTCCATCGGCGACGCCTCTACGGCGACACCCGTCTGCAACGTATTGATAAGAAATCCGAAATATTGCGCGACAGTGTGATATACCATTTTTTTATTCCCCGTATTAGGGTCCAGCCTGGCAATGTCCACCATCCCGTTGATATAGGATTTCCAGTTGGCGACAGCGGCATCCAGCCGTTGCTGCACCCAGCTGTTATGCTCGCTCATATACGCGTCGATGATGGGCGTATGCAGATCACAGCATTTTTTTGCGTATGCCTTGACCTCTGCCTCCGTAACACCGGGTCTGTTCGGTGGCGTGGGACATACGGCGCCTGCCAGCCGGGCCTGGTAACGCTCAAACATCTCATTCAGCATATTGACATCCTGGTCATCTCTCACAACACCCAGCAGATGCTCATACAGATCACCATGCTCGCTGAACAGTTCATCAGCCAGATCTGCATACAATCCGGGCGACTTCCTGCCCTCCGCCATACGTTGTTCCTCGGAAACATCTCCGGCGCTGCTCCAGAAAGCAAACTCCGCCACCATGCTCTTCAGCAAACCCCCAATCTCCCCCTTCCACGCAATCCCTTCCTTAAGACTTGTCGGCAACGCCGGTATCCGGAATTTCGACAGCCCGATCTCGGTAAAGAGGTCCTTGTGCGGGATACGTTTGCTCTGCTCTCTCAACGCGAGGAGATTTACGCGCCTGCCCATACGTTTTATCTGTGCCAGAGTGCTCCTGCGATAAGCCACCTGTAATTCTTTTGAAAAGTATTCCATGGCCTTGTCCACCTGGTGACTAAACGCCGCTATGATGCCCATGGAGTGATTGGCCTCAGGGTTCATCCCGTCGGCAGCCAGACACTTTTGCAGATAATGCATCGCCTTATCGATATCTCCCATCCCCAGATAAGCCTGTCCCATATTGTTCAACAACATGCTGTTGTCCGGCATCTTTTCCAGCCAGTAACGAAGAATGGGGACGGCCTTCTGCTCCAGCCCGATCATATTGTACAAGGCTGCCAGATTATTCCAGGCTGTCGGCTCCTGCGGGCTTTTCAAGGCGGATGTCATAGACAGCAGCATGGCCTGTACAGGATTATTGTTCAGCCATTGCCCGATGGAAAGACTTTGCAATTGTGCGGGAGTTTGTTCTGTCGTCATCTTCTTCACCTCCTGTACGACCGCCGGTGCGGAAATATTCTCCAATTGCTTCCGGGAATTACTCACCGCCGTCGAAAGCTCCGCCAGGGACGGCGCCGCCAGCGGCAGCATCGCAAGTCGTTTCAGGTCTTTCACAGGCGCTTTCAGCTCATAGCCAGGCAACATTGCCTTGTACTTCTCCAGGTCCTGCGCGCCAGCCTGATTCATCAACACATTTATAAATAATATAAAGAATACTTTTTTCATCGTAGTACTTACATCTCTTTCATCCATTGCTCAATAAAGACCTTCGCCTGCTCATGCACATCCTTCCCGGCACGATAGATCATCTTCCATTCGCCATTCTTCGACTGATAGGCAGGATTGACAAAACGTTTCTTACCGCCTTTGTCGGCAACAGCAGCCGAAAAGTCCACGGTCCCGGCTACATCCAGGTAATGTTGCAAACGGTTTCTCACAAACTGTTTGCAGTCTGCTGGGTATTCCGTCTCCCATTTCTTTATGTCCTCCTTGAAATAATTCAGATCACGCTGCCGCTCACCCAACTGATTTTGATACATCCCCTCGATGATCTTATTGTTCGGGTCCTGGTAATCCTTCACCGATTTACGAAGCATATCGATGGACGACTGATACCCTTTCTGCTGATCCGCGGGCAGCGACTTAGTCATCTTCTCCATATTTTGAATGGATTCCTTCAGTTTGTCTATCTCCTTCTGTCTTATCTGTTCCCTGGTCTGCGTACGGTCCTCCTGCTCTACAGGACGTGAGGCGGTCCGCATCTTGTCGTATTCTGTCTTGAAAGCAGGGCTGCCGAGATACTGCCTGGCAAAGGTCATCAGGTCCCTGGCGACGACAGCCCGTTCGTTCAACGCCAGGTTTTTTACGTTACTGACACCCGCATATTGAAGATACCCGTTGATAAAACTTTTGGAGATCCGTTCCGTACATTCCTGCCGGCCAATCCCCAATCTTTTCCAGATGTCCTCCGCCAGCCGGTCGGCCAGAACAAAGGAGAAGAGGGTGCAGCTGGTGAAGAGCAGGACGGCAAGCATCCCAAGCCTTCCCCCCAACCCAATATGCAATCTGATCTTTTTCATAAAACTTATTTTAATGATGATGATTTACAATTTCACAAACTCAACCCGCCTGTTCTGGGCCCTACCCTCCTTGGTTTTATTGTCCGCCACCGGCGCCGTCTCACCCTTGCCTTCCGTCTCGATCCTGCCTCCATCGACGGAGAAATCCCCCGCAAGCATATCCTTTACAGCAGCCGCCCGTTTTTTCGACAACTCCAGATTGACCGCATCGTCCCCATCACTGCTGGTATGACCGATCACTTTCACACGGATGGAAGGATTCTCCTTCAGGACACCCGCTATCTCTTTTACTACACCATAGGATTCCGGGCGGATGACGGCGCTCTGCTGGCCGAAAAGGATACCATTGGTGCTGAACTTCCCCTCTTCGATAAGCTTATGTCTCGTATCCGGCAACCCGGTGGCAACCTTGATATTGCCGATAAAGACGCCATAAGTAGCTTCGCTATAGTTGGTATTTCCCACCTGGAAACGCAGTTGGTTGATCGTGTCGGTGACAGGCACCGCTTTTGGCACATCGTATACTTTCAGCTCGTTGATCCAGCAACGATAGCGTTCCCGCTGTACTTGTACAGCTACGTGTACCGGCTGCCCATACCATTTCTGCAAGGGTGCAATGGAGATGAGGCTACTCTTAAAATACTCCGCCTTGTCCAGATATGACTCCAGGATACCTCTCGAATCATCGTTCTCAGCAGGCTGCAGCCTGGCCGTAACAGCAGAAAATTGTTTGTACTCTTTTAGCAGACTGTTATCCACGGGAGAAAGATCACGGCTGGAAAGAAGGGTAAAAAAGAACTCAGGATACATCCAGCCATTATTCTTCAGTTGGAGGATCAGGTCGAATTCCACGGTAAAGTTCTGGCCAAAACTCGTCTGGTTGGCCGTCAGATAAGAGACGGCCTTGTGTAGACGCATCCAGCGCCCGGCATATTTGTCCAAGGCTATGACCTCCCCGCTGCCATCACTGTTCCAATTGGTGGACAACTCTCCGATGGCATCCTGCGAAAAGTCTTCAGCATATAACACCTTTTCACCCGGGACAAAATCGTATTTGGAAAAGCTCTTTACAATGGGTTCTTCGGCGTTCCCCCCCTGACTGCTGGCTTTGCCGCCTCCGCCTGCCTCGCTATTATCCGTACCCTTCCCTTCCGCTTTGTCCAGGGTCTTGTCGATGGTATTGTCCACCTTATGGTCCACCCGTTGATTGACTTTATCTTTTACCTTGTTAAGAAGGCTTTTGAATTGGCTAAAGCCGGGCGTCGTCACCAGAAGGACCGCGGCCAGCATATATATCATTTTCCTCATAAAATTAATTTGTGACACAAAAATGCGATCCCGGACCCGGGGTGACAATCGGCGGGTGTATGAATTGAGGATTTGCCAGTGTGAAATGTCGCAATCTTCCTTTTATATTTGCCCCGTGACAAGCACTGATATAGCACGATGCCGGCTGGTAAACCAGCGTCTTTACGGGACAGAGTTCACGACACCACAACAGTTGGTAAAATGGATGGGATGTATCCAGGCGCAGGACTATGGTATGGCCAAATGGGCCGTGGGCTGCCGGCTGCAGCATTCCACCGCTGCGGCCGTAGAACAGGATTTCAACGAAGGGAAGATCCTGCGTACCCATGTCCTGCGGCCTACCTGGCACTTCATTTGCCCGGAGGACATCCGGTGGACGTTGAAACTCAGCGCCCCAAGGATCAAAGCCTTCGCCAGGCCTTATCATCAGCAGTTGGAGATCGACTCCGCCCTGCTGCGAAAAAGTAAAAAGATCATTATCACGGCGCTGTCTAAACAAAAAAAACTCACCCGGCCGCAGTTGACGGAGATCTTAAAAAAAGAAAAGATCAATACCTCCGACAGCCGGGTGGGGCACCTGCTGATGGATGCGGAACTGGACGCCCTCATCTGCAGCGCCGGACGCATCGGAAAACAATTTGCATACGGTTTGCTGGATGAACAGACACCAAAGTCCATTCAGCTCAGCGAAGAAGAAGCTATAGCCAGACTGGCCGGGATCTATTTTCCCAGCAGAGGGCCGGCCACCGTCCAGGACTTCGCCTGGTGGGCCGGTCTGACACTGACAGACGCTCGCAAAGGGCTGGAAGCCCATAAACATTATTTACACTCCATTACCCTCAACGGACTCGAATATTGGTTCGCCGATCCCCCTGCCGCCGGCGCCACCAGCACGGCCGCCTATCTCCTGCCTGCCTTTGATGAATTTACAGTAGCTTATAAATACAGGGACGATGTACTGGACCCGCAATATGCGGCTTCATGCTTTTATGGCCTCAAACCCATCGTCGTACACAGCCATAAGATCGTAGGCACCTGGATACGGACAGAAAAAGGAAAGAACGTCAGGGTGGAAACCATCCCTTTCCGGCCGGCCAAACCCGTTCCGGCCCGCCCCCTGGCTGCCGTAACAAAGAAGTATTTTTATTTTACTACATCCAATACCGGCTTATCCACGCCACTCAACTCTTTTTGATCAGTCGTTATTAATTCCAGCACGATCACCTCATTCTTTGTTTTCTTCAGCCATTCCACCGGCACATACAGGGTCTGCTGCGGACCCACCGACCAATATCTCCCAAGATTATGCCCATTAACCCACACAACCCCCTTTCCCCATTGCCGCATATCCAGATACGTATCTCCCACTTCCGGCAGATCAAAAGCCCCCTTGCGGATCACCGGCCCCTTCCCACTCCTGGCCGGAGATTTCAAACCACTCACATCCCCAAATGGCAATCCATACATCTCCCACCCTTTGACTTCCACACCCGCGAACTCCACCTTCTCCGTAATACCCTTCTTATTCTTCAACAGATAAGGACCAAAGTTGACCCTCCCTGAATTCTCCACCAGTATATCCAACCGGACTTTGCCGGCAGGCAGCTGCAACAGCAGACTATCCTGCTTCAAGCGCCGGTCCAACGTCCCTACCGTCCTGCCATTCACCATTACTACCGCATAGTCCCGCAGGTCTTTCACCCGCAATACACCTTGACGCCCTCCCCGCAACAAAGAACGATACAATACAAAACCGTAGTCCTGGTCCAGGTCTTCAAAGGTCAGGGGCGTTGCATTCCGCACAGGCTTTGGCAATATATCCAACACCCGGCCCACCTCCCCCATCTGTATAGCCGGCGCCGCAACAGCTTTCTTCGCGGCCGGCACCTCCGGCAGCACCACCCCCGCCGGCAAATGTTTTGCAATCACCTCCCGGAATTTCATAAATTTTTCCGTGGGATTACCCGCCTCATCCAATGGAGCGTCATAGTCATAACTGCTGATCTGCGGTTCATAAGGGTTACGGTCATTGTAGTTGGCGCCATTCATAAATCCCCGTGTAGTCCCTCCATGGAACATATACATATTGATCGATATGCCTGCCGAAAGGATGGCATCCAGTTTGCCGGTATAACGTTCCGCCGGCACCGTGTGATGCTTTGTCCCCCACCAGTCAAACCAGGCAGGATACCATTCCGCAATATAAAAAGGCCCGGCGCCGCCATGGTTCTCACGCACCAGCCGCCTGACCCCGGCGGGATCAACATCCCCGTTGACCGCAGGCAGCAACCCCGGCAAATGTCCCTTCTGTACATCTCCCGCAGGATCACAGGTGTACAGAAGACCGTCAAACCCGGCCTCGATAAACATTTTTCTATTGATATCTAGGTACTCCTTATCCGCCCCATACGACCCATATTCATTCTCTATCTGTACCATGAGGATGTTCCCCCCATGATTCACCTGCAACGGAGCCAGCTGACGGCCAACCTCCTTGATATAGGCCCTGTACTCCTGAAGATACCTGGCGTCCTTGCTACGCACTACGAGCCCATCCTCATTCTGTAACCAATAAGGATATCCGCCAAATTCCCACTCGGCGCAAATGTAGGGACTGGGACGCAGGATGACCCATAATCCCTCCTCACGGGCAATGTTGACAAACTCCCGAACATCATAATTTCCGGAAAAATCGAATACCCCCTTTTGCGGTTCATGCACATTCCAGAAAACATACGTACCAATGGTATTCAGCCCCATCGCCTTCGCCATCTTCATACGGGCCCGCCACGCTTCCCGGGGAACTCTCGGATAATGCAACTCACCCGAGATCATCACAAATGGCTTGTTATCCAAAAGAAAAGCTGTGTCGCTCAATGTAAAACTATGCTGCGCACACGCCCCCATAGCCAGCAGCAAACACAACGTCATGTAATAAAACCTTTTTTTCATACTTCGTCCGATATTTATCTATGCCCGAAAATCCGCAGTCTTTCATTATTTATCCCCGCCAGGATCAAATCATCGCCATTGCCGTTCTTTATCAATTTCAGGTCTTTCACATCACCCTTTATAAAAGGCCCGGCATCAATATGAGCAGCAGGAAGGAAATTTCCATCGCCTTTTCCCTTTAAAAATAAGCCGTAGGAGGCATCATAGCGGCCATTCATCACTTCCGCCTGGTACTCATTACCGGCCAGCAGCAGATCCAATTTGCCGTCTCCATCGAGATCATGGGCCAGTATGGCATTCACTGGCGCAAACTGCGCTTCCACTGGCAAAATATGCTTCCTGTATGCCCCATTCCCAAGGTTCTCAAACCAACAGGTATGCAATTCATTACAATAAAGCCTGAGGGCGTCTTTTAAAACATCGTCGGGGAAAAGGGTGGTAAGATCCGCCGATGCGAAATCTGCATTTTTCAGGAATCGCTTTTTTAAAGAAGGCATTTGTCGGGTGATCTGACTTAGGTTCATGCCCGCCTGTAATGTCTTCTTCCCTGATCCATCGGGTATATAATAGCAGAGAACAGGATCGATCCGCCCATTTCCTTCAAAGTCTTTTGCAAACAACTTCATCGGCGTTTCGCTCGAAACATGATACGGGTTGTTACCCCCCAGGTTGCCGGCTATGAGATCCAGGTCCCCATCGCCATCTACATCCACCGCTGCAAGGCTTTTCCACATACCGTGATCATTTTCCAACCCCATCGAACCCGTCACTTCTTTAAACTTTCCCTGGTCCGCTTTGAAAACACGTATCGGCATCCAATCCCCGGCAATGATCAGCTCCTTTTGCCCATCACCGTCAACATCTGCCCAAACGGACGCACATACCATTCCCGCTTCGGATAAAGCAGGACACACCTCCCGGGTTATATCCACAAATACGCCATTTCGATACTCCAGCAAAAAACTTTGGGGCGAATAAGGATAATCCAGCGATACCCGCCCCCCGATAAACACACGCAAAGGCTCTCGCCCGCCGCCTGTAACACTGATGCTTTGCGCAATCGTATTGACGGATGACGGAAAGGCTGCTCTGCTCCAGGCAAAGTCACCCTTGCCATCGTTGAGATAAAGCCGGGGTGTATGGAATGGCGAGCCTTTTTCGAATTCTGGACTCCCGCCTGTAACGATCAGATCAAGGTCATGATCTCCATCGACATCTACCAATACGCTCTGCATATCCTCTTCATATTTCGGACCGTTCACCAATGCTTTGCAAAAAAAAGATCCATTCTTTTGTTGCAAACAGACCACACCCGGCTGTTTGAAAGCGCCTCCGATAAAAAAATCGGTAAGACCATCGCCATTTATATCACCGGTGCTTATAAAGGGCCCAAGCTGTGAGTACTTCTGCGGGAGCAGGGGGTTAAAGGAAAAATCATTAAAAAAATTTTCCTCGTGCTTAAAATAAACATTAAGTTCATCCGTAACATCGGGATACAACTCCAGCAAAGACTGGCCTCCCGAACCTCCATCCAAAACAGCCTCACCTTCATTGAGCACCAGGGTCGTATCCCTCGCCGGCCCCATCAAATGCTGCCGTTTCCCGTTCGGCCAGGTGACGACCACGCTGTCAGGACGGCTGTTATTACCAAGCCCGAAGTGTAGTCTCGTATCCATGGATGAGGCGTATCCTCTGACAGGATATTGCTCCAAAGACTGTATACGCCCGTTCTGCCAGAGCATGATCTTCGCGCCAAATCCATTCCTGTTCAGGCTGTCTCCCTGCAACACAAAATTTATAAAATGCCCGCCGCTGCTATTTATATATATGGATGCTTCCTGGTTGATATTATTGACCACAAGATCCAGATCACCGTCATTATCCAGGTCCACATAGGCTGCTCCATTGGAGATCGCGGTTTCATCGATCCCGGAGAGCTGGGACTGGTTGGAAAAAGTGCAATTGCCATTGTTGTGGAAATAATATTTACGCAGGGCTACACTCCCTATTTTATCCAGTTGCTCTCTCAGTAATCGCGCTCTTTCCTGCTTGTCACTCATTCCATAGTTATCGGACCGGAAACTGATAAAATCCGAATTGATCAGGTCCCGCCCCATTCCATTGGTAATACTTATGTCCTTGTTGCCGTCATTGTCAAGATCAGCCAATAATACGCTCCAGCTCCAATCTGTTTCACTGATCCCCGCAAGCTGACCGATCTCGCTAAAGTAAGGCATGGCCGTATCGGCTTTTTTACGCACCCCTCGATTTAGCTGCAGCATATTCCTCATAAACTCCGGCTGGTATCCCGCCCGTCTTTCGGTTTCATATCTGCCGTAGCTCATAAAGGAGAACATCATCTTCTTCCGGTAATTTTCCTCCGGCATCATATCTAAAGTGGCGATATCCGGCAGTCCGTCATTGTTGATATCCGCCGCGTCCACTCCCATGCTGCTATAGCTTTGATGTCCTAGTGATTCGGCAATGATATTGGTGAATGTTCCATTTCTGTTATTCATCCACAAAAGGTCATTGCTCAAATAATCATCGGTAACATAAATATCCGGCCATCCGTCTCCATTAAAGTCGCTTACAACTACCCCAAGCCCATATCCGTCATCCTTGATGCCGGCAGATAGTGAAACGTCTTTAAAATAGGGATGGTTCGTACCCGGGAGGGTCCCCATGTTCTTATACAATTTATCCGACCTTATGGAATGTCCGCTATTATCAGGCTTGACAATATCGTTTTGCGAAACCGTAGGGTGCAGCTCATGATGAACAAGATACATATCCAGTCGCCCGTCTTTGTCAAAATCGAAGAACGCCGCCTGTGTGGAATAACCCGTGTCGGCCAGCCCGTATTCAGCAGCGCTTTCGGTAAAAGTAAGGTCGTGGTTATTGATAAAAAGCAGGTTCTTTCTTTTAATACCAGGTACGTTACCCGATACGCAAACATAGATATCAGCATACCCGTCATTGTTGATATCCACTACGCTGACGCCCGTGCACCAGCTGGTCGTTTCCAGACCCGCGGTTTTTGTAATATCCCGGAAATGAAGGTTCCCCAGGTTCAGGTACAGCCGGCAACTGACTTGGGACGCCCCAAAAAAAAGATCCGGTAGACCATCGTTGTTAAAATCTCCTACCGCGACCCCGCTGCCCATATACGCATATTCGTCAAAGATCAGGTTGACAGAGTCATTTTCCGTGATGGTGTTGTTAAATTGGACGCCGGAACTTCCGGCGTCCAGTTTGCTAAAAAGTGTGCTCGGTTTATTATGCTCTTTGCATGATAGAAAAAGAATTTGACACAGCAGCAGCCATGAAAGAAATAATTTGCTTATATTTCCTTTGACGGCGATCATTGATGATAATTTGCCACCAATGTAGTAACACTCCGCGGCTCCAGCTGGATATTGTCGGTTGCCATGGTAGATTTCTGCAAATTCTTGGTACCGCTGGTAACATAAGCCGTAAAATTACTACCGGTAAGACTTACAGCCCCCCCAAAAGATATGACAGAGGCATTTGACTGTGTATTCACAATGACTATCACCAGTGTTTTACCAACAGCATCCACATAAGCCGATACCATGATGTTGCTTGCTGCATATGTCGGATCCGTCTGACTCCCCAAAGCAGCGTCTACTCTTACCATTCCCGGCCTTACAAATCTTGAATAATTACCCAGACACCACAGTTGTTTGGAGTCGGACACCAAACCATCGGTCTTTGACATTTTGGGATCCATGGCGCCCGATGGGGTATTGATGTACACGAGTCCGTCACTGTAATTATAAGGATTGATACCCAGCCACCATTGCCAGGATGATGCACCCGCAATAGCCAGATCGTTATGTATCACTTTTGCCACATAAAGACCATAATCGATATTGGTATTTCTTGGAGAGCCGTTAAGGGACCCGCAGATATCACCCAGGACCCCAAACTCCGTCATCCACAATGTAAGGGCTGAATTTGTATTCGCCGCGCTGGTATTCGCCGCCTGACGGTCTTGTACAAGCTTGCTTTCCGGACAGGTAGTGAAATAGCTGTGATAAGAAATGGTATTGTCGACATTCGACACCCCGCCGATATAATCCGAACTGGAAGATTTAAACCATTGGTTTATCTGATCGCCCCGGTTGTCCGGGGTAGCGCTGTTCAGAAAAGTCACCTGTCCGGCTTCGCCAACTACGACACGGGTGTTTACTCCATTTGTCTTCAGGCCGGGACCGAGCACTTTCACCAGGTCCGCGATATCCGTATTGGAAGCGGCTGTCCCCTCCTGGTTATTGGAGCTCCCCCAATTCCATTGCGGTTCATTGACCGGGCTTATATAATCCAAAGGCGTGTTGGTCCCTTGAAAATGTTTACACACCTGGACAAGAAAATCCGCATAGTCCTGGAACTTCGATGGACTCAGACTGAATTGGGGAGTTCCCGTGCCATAGGCCTTGCCATTACTGGTCATATAAACAGGGGGAGAGGCGGCAAAACCTAACAAGTACTTTACGCCTCTTTGTTTGGCGGCATTCATGAACCATTGCTGACCTTGTTGCTTATTCCAGTTATAGGTGCCGTCCGGATTCTGAAAACACTCCTCCCTTCTGTACTCATCCGCTATGCCGCTGGCATCTCCCTGCTCATAACTTCCGGCGCCGATGTTAAATCGCCATAAAGACAATCCAATACCCTTTGGATTGCCTGACACATCCGCATCCATGCTAAAAAGGAGGTCCGCTATTTGATTTTTCTTGGAGAGATCGGCCCAGCTACCCACAAACTTCGACGACCACGCATCGGACGCGCCAAAGCTGTGAATGGTTTGATGCGTACCCTTCAGGTTCACTTGCAGTACCGCCTTTTTCTGACAGGTGTCGATGCCATTGACAATACACGCGTCTGTCGGGGGAAAAGAGGAAGGGCCTTTCTTACAGCTAAATACCAAAGAGAGTATTACAAAAAGAATATGTACCATAGACTGTCGATGCCTGTTCATTCAGTTTTATTGAGTACTCGGTTAGTAACCCGGGTTTTGTTTGATGACTCCGCCCGCTGCCTGAATTTCCGTCTGTGGAATAGGAAAGAGATCATTGGTCCCCGGCTTATATAACTTCCCTTTATTGGCGGTCACTTCAGCGATATTGGTCCTGCTGTCATACGGGTCTGTATTTGTCTGCAGCCATTGCACGTAAGTACCATTGGGGCCGAACATGGAAGACATCAGCGTAGTGCCGTTTACCTTCACCCTATGCAGGTCATCCCATCTCACATCCGCATACTCCCCGGCAAGCTCCAGTCTTTTCTCCAGGATGATAGCATTGATCAATGCATCGCCGGTCAATCCATTCTTTGGCGTCAGATTTACCCGGGCTCTCACCTGGTTGAGCATAGAGGTGGCCGTCGTCGCATCTCCGCTCCGGGCAGCAGCTTCGGCGTAGATAAGCATCAGGTTCGCCAATCGCATAAAGATATAAGGCTTGGGTTGCCAGCGGTTGTTATAGCCTTGGTTCGCAGGGCTCCGTTCCGCCAGGGGGATATAGTATTTTCTCCAGTTCCTGGCCGAAGTGTTTCCACTGGGACGGCCATCCCAGCTGGATACTTGCGGATCTCCTGCAACGGGCTGTCCATTTTTTATAATGGTATTAACCCTTCGGATACTATCATTCTCATTTAAAAAGGCATCTTCCAGGTTGCTGCTTGGCACGTGCCAACCCCAGCCGCCATCGGCGCCGCTTCCGGCAACCACCGAATTCACGTTCCCGATGAGATTGTTAGAGCCGATCTCAAACATCGACTCCTGCCCATTGTAATAAGCGGCTTTAAAAATATCCCCATAATTAGGTTCAAGCTGGTATTCATGTAACCCTATCAGCTGACTTGCAGCCAGGACGGAAGAATCGTAATGGCCGGACCATAAATTTGCATAGGCCAGATAGGCCAGGGCCGCCCCCTTGCTTGCCCTTGACTTATCCTGGGCAGCTGTATAATCCTTACGTTGAGGGAGATTGGCTGCCGCAAATTCGAAGTCGGCATTGATAAACGCCCACACCTGATCGATCGTAGCTCTTGCCAGCGGGATCTCGCTTTGTTTTGTGTTTTCTGTATAAAGCGGCACCCCTCCAAAGTTCTTTGCTAGGTCCATATAAAAGAACCCTCTCAAAAACCTCATTTCGGCCAGTAACCGGGTTTTCAATTGGGCATCTATTGACGCATTCGCCATATTGGCGATCCCAAAATTGCACTGACCGATCCCGATATAATTGAATTGATAAAGGTTGACGACGTCCCCGGCCGTGGGTGTGATACTTTCCAGACTGCCGATAGCCCGGTAGGACGCGGCATTGCTAAAGCCGCCAAGATTTCCCAGCCATCCATTGTCCGTGGCTGTTTCGAAATTGAGCCTGTACCACATTGTCTGCCACCAGTCATTTTGGTTGATAGCCGAATAACAGCCCGTCACATAGTTGATACAACCCGCGGGTGTTTTAAATACACCGGTGTTTTCTACAGTTTGCAGCCCGTAATAAGGAATATCCGTAAAACTCTTCTTACAGGAAGAGAGAATAAAGGCGCCGGAAAAAAAACAAAGTAATATGATCTTAATATTTTTCATCTTTACAATTTTAGATGTGAGCATTATAATCCCAGGCTTAACCCGGCATTAAATGATTTGGGCACCGGGTATTGCCCTCTGTCGACACCCTGATACTGTTGGCTATCGGATTGCACTTCAGGATTAAACCCTTTGTATTTTGTAAATGTGGCCAGGTTCTGCGCCCCCACATAGATGCGAACGCTCTTGATACCATTCACTTTCAGGAAGGGGAAGGTATATCCTAACTGAATATTCCGGATCCTGGTAAAGCTCCCTGATTCGACATACCAGCTGGAGAAGTTATAGTTGTTCCCAGTGGCAGGATTGGGGTTTACTGCATGGGGATTGTCGACCCTCCAAACCTTGTCATAACTCCCGGCAATAACATTCGAGGCACGGTCGCCGGTGATCAAATAACGCTTGGTGGTATTGGCCACTTTTTGCCCATACGAACCATACAATTCCGCAAGAAGATCAAATCCCTTGTAATCGGCCTTGATCGAAAAATCCATATTTAAATTCGGATAAGGGCTGCCCAGATAGGTCCTGTCGCCCGCCGTATTGATAGTACCGTCTCCATTTACATCCACGTATTTAAAATCCCCCGGCTTGGCCAAAGGCTGGATCATATTGCCATTCTTATCCTTATAGTCATTGATCTCCGCCTGTGACTGGAATATGCCGGCTACCTTATAACCGTAAAAAGCACCTACGACACCCTTGGTATACATTCTTGTAAAGGACATCCCGAATCGCTCCTCTTCCCTGTAATTATCCTGAGCACCCACATCCAGACCTTCCACGGAACCCAAACTCAGATAAGTGGATTTTACATGACTCAAAGAGATCCGGGGGATGATCCTCAACCCCTGAGGCATGGTAATAATATAGCTGGTTGAAAATTCCCAGCCTTTGTTCCCGATACTGGCCACATTGGCTGTTGGCAAATTGGGCTGTCCCGCGCTTAAAGGAATAGAGGGCAGCGTCAGGATCGCGCCACTGGACTTATTGTCAAAGTATTCAAATTCGAAATTGAGCTTGTTGTTAAAAAGAGTTCCGTCCAGCCCCAATCCACGATCCATATCAGTCTCCCATTTCAGGTTGGGGTTTCCTATCTGTGTGGGTACGGTGCCATAGGCCATCTGACCTGCAAATGGATAAGTAGCGCCCGTGTTTACCAGGCTGTACCAGGTCTTTCGGGTGATCGCATCGGCATTTCCTCTTTTGCCCCATCTTGCTTTTAGCATAAGGTTGTTCAGCCAGCCAAAACTTTTCATAAAATCTTCGGCAGACAGACGCCATCCGACCGAAACAGACGGGAAAAATGCATATTGGTTGTTCAGCGGGAATTTCGAGTTGCCATCTCTGCGCCCGTTGGCCGTTAAATAATATTTGCCATCATAATTGTATTCCAGACGACCAAAATAAGCTGATCTTTTTACCCAATAATCATTTTTGATACCGCCGGTAGGACTGGGATTCCCATCAGGATCAAGTCCAAAAGCAGCCAGAACAGCAGGATTTGTCAGGTCCATATTGAGATAGTCGGCATAGGCGAACAGGAGATTGTTGCCATTGGAACTATCAGCGGAAACTTTCTGACCACTGCCATAATATTCCTTTTGTTCCGCAGCCTCCTGGCCGACAAGCGCTGTAATATGATGCTTTTCCGCCACATCGAATTTATAGGTCAGCACATTGCTCAGCACCCAGTTGTATTTTGTGTCAAACCCTGTCCCGGCCTTGGTCAGCGAACTATAATTATTCGGGTTCAGATAATATCTTGGTATAAAGAAATTACTCGTGTTATTATCCACATTGGCCCCCACTGTGGTACGGAAAGTCAGGTTTTTAATGGGTTGAATTTCCAAAAATGCACTGGACTGGATCCCATACAGCTGATTGGGCCTCAAAGTGGCCTGGTTCATGTTAAACACATAATTGGGGGGAGGTGTTCCATTTCCCGGACCTCCATAAGGTGTCCCATAGGCGCTCCATTGCGCATCGTACAACGAAGGGTTTGCCGAAGCCGGGATATGCTGCAGATTCGTATTGATAAATGGGCTTGTTATAGGGTCCGTACCCAGCAGCCCCAAAAAGTCAACGGGCGTATTGATCCATGTTTCATACCTCGGCGCAATCGAGCCTCCAAACTTTAGCCAGTCATTGATCTTAAAATCACCGGTGAACCTGGCGGTGATCCTTTTCCAATCGCCTACCTTGGTGTTGGCATGCGCATCAGTATAGGACAAGCTCATGGCATACTGCGATTTCTCGGATCCCCCTGTATAGCTAAGCCCGATATTCGAAGTAGGGCTATGAGAATTGATCACGGAATTCCACCAATCCGTCGACTTGGTTGTATCATATTGATTAATGGGTGTTTCGGTAATTGAAAAACTTGGATTGGAAAGCCGCTGGATTTTCAACCACTCCGTGGAGCCCGCCATTGTAAAAGGTTTTTTCACCGTCTGGGATTGATAATTGGCAGTCACCGTCAAATTACTTTGACCGGCCTTGCCTTTTTTTGTGGTGATCACAATTACGCCGCTGGCAGCTTGTGCACCGTAGATGGCTGCGGCAGATGCATCTTTAAGCACGTCCATCCTTTCAATGTCGTTCGGATTTATTGAATTAAAATATCCGCTCTGGATAGGCACTCCATCAACGATCAAAAGTGGCTGACTGGTCCCTTGAATGGTATATACGCCCCTGATATAAATATTAGGCTGCGCACCCGGACCATTTGAACCGGCGAGCACCCGGACGCCCGGCACTTCTCCTTGAAGGGAATTCGCGGCATTAGGATCTTTAAAGGTGGTCAATTCTTTTCCGGAGATGGAACCTACGGAACTGATCAGATCAGCTTTTTTGACGGTGCCGTACCCCACGACAACCACATCCCCCAGGCTTGTATTCAGAGGCTCCAGTTCCACATCGATGCTGGTCTGCCCCGCTGCCACCGCCATCTCCTTGGCAGAAAACCCGACATAAGAGATCACCAGCTTTCCCCCCGGGTGAACGCTGATGGAAAAATGACCATCTTTATCTGTTTGTGTAGCTGTTTTGCTGCCCTTTACCGTAACAGTCGCCCCCTGAACGGGACCACCGCCTCCCCGGACTACCCCGGTGATGGTTTGCTGGGCAAAAAGAGAGAGACTAAGTAACGAGAATACACATAGCAATAATCGTCTCATAAATGACAAGCAGTTTAATTTTTTAAGATTCTTCCTGAATTACGGTGCTAAAATATAGCTGCTATAAGGGGAGAATAGGGGGTAAAATGCTAAAATGAGGGGGGTAAATTGACATGAAAGGGATTATTCCCCCTCTTCACTCCTTATTATATTGAAATCCCTGTTAAAGGAAGGACGATATTTCTTAATATATTCCGAAGGGGTCATCCCAAAAAGCTTTACAAACTGCTCCCTAAAATAACGGACATCCCCAATACCTACCTGGAAAGCGGCCTGGTTTACATTCAGGTTCTCCTTTAACATCAACACCGCCGCCCTGCGCAGCCGGATACTCCGGATAAAGGCATTCAGGGACTGCCCGGAAATGGATTTTACTTTCTGATAAAGGGCGCTCCGGCTCATCCCCATGGCCTTGGCAAATTTCGGGGTGCTAAAATCCTCGCTGTCCAGGTGGTTCTCAATGACTTCGATACACTTCCGGAGAAAATCCTGGTATTCCGCCGGCACCTTTACCGCCGTCTCACGCAGGGTAATACTGTCAAAAAAGTACCGTTGCAAAAGGTTCCTGTTCCGCAGGATGCTTTCCACCCTCGCCTGGAGAAAGTCTTTATCAAAAGGTTTGGTGATATAATCCTCCGCCCCTCCTTCGACCCCCTTTAGCCGGGTGTCGGCAGCCGTTTCAGCCGTCAGAAGGATCACAGGTATATGCCCCAGATTCTCCGACCGCTTGATCTTCCCGCAAAGCTCCACCCCATCCATACCCCGCATATTGACATCGCTGATGATAAGGTCCGGAACATGCTCCTGCGCCAGCCGAAACCCCTCATTACCATTGTCTGCCTGGTACAGCAGGTATTTATCTTTAAAAATATGTTCAAGATACGCTCGTATTTCCCCATCGTCATCTATCAACAGCAGGGACCTCTTCTCCGTGACCACCTCTTCCGCCATCCTGCCCCGGTCCATCAGCGCCTCCCCGGACACACCCACGGGCAAGTCCATCTCCTCCGTCAACTCTTCCAGCAAACCCTGCGTCTCCTTCTCCTCCCGCGCGGGCTCCTCCCCATGAATGCCTTCCATGCCCTTTTCCATGGTCACGATAAATCGAGTACCCTTACCCGCCACACTTTCACAATACACCTTTCCCTTATGCTGTTCTATAAAATGCTTCACCAGGTAAAGCCCGATACCAAACCCTGTTTTGGGGATACCCCCCGCAACTCCTTGCTGGTATTTTTCAAATATCCGCGCAATGTCAGCCTCGGCGATGCCACAGCCACTGTCTTCCACGACGATGACCACCGACATTCCATCCTCCTCCAGGGACAGGGAGATCCTCCCCCCATCCGGCGTAAACTTAAAGGCATTGGACAGCAGATTGAACAAGGCGATCTCGATCTTTTCCCTGTCCCCCCGGACCCACACCGGTCCGCCTTTCCCGCTGTAAGTATACTCGACATGCTTGGCCCTGGCCTGTTGTATAAAACATTGGAATACCTCATCACACAACATGACCATATCCAGCTGAGACAGCTTGAGCGCGTCAGCGCCGCTGTCCGCTTTACGGAACAACAGCAGCTGGTCCACAAGACTCAACAAACGCCGGGCATTCCGGTAGGCCGTGGTCAATCCCCGGTCTGCCCCCTCCTTCAGCACTTCCTTCAGAGGGTTGATGATCAGCGTCAGGGGTGTCCTGAACTCATGGGATATATTGGTAAAGAACGACAACTTTTTTTCATTCAGCTCCTTATCTTTCTCATTTTCCAGATGCGCCAGCTTGATCTCATACCGCAGCCGTTCCCGCTGCCGGGTATAACGCAGATATAAATACCCCGCCCCCAGCAACACCAGCCCATATATAATAAGATACGCCCACCAGCTGCGGTACCAGGGTGGCAATACTATAATGGACAACAATCGGCGGTCAGTCCCCCACCGGCCCGACACATCCGTCGACCTGATGATAAAGTGGTAAGTCCCTTCCTGCAGASGGGTATAATTGGCCGTTCGCACCGTATTGCTGTAGTTCCAGCCATTGTCCCATCCTTCCAGATAATAAGCGTATTGGATCTTGTCGGGTGCGCCATATTCCAGCGCCACGAAGTCAAAGGATAATGCTGCCTTGTCAAAAGGGACGGTGATCTCACGTATATCTTCCAATGACCGCCCGGTGACAAACGGGCTGCTGGCCTCCAGCCGCTGATCCCCCATACGTATACCCGTCAGCAATATATTCGGGGCCTGCACCTGCTCATACATGCTGTCAGGATAGAACAGGTTGAAACCCTTGATCCCTCCAAAAAGGAATTCCCCGGATCGTAACGCTATCGCCGCGTTAAAGCTAAACTGGTTGCTTTGCAGACCATCCGAAACAGAGAAGTTCCTGAACTTCCTCCCGGCCACATCCATCCGGATCAGACCGTTAAAAGTGCTCATCCAGAGATTGCCCTTGTCGTCCTCCAATATCCGCAGGATGGTATTGCTTCGTAGACCCTGTGCATCGGCAAACCGCTGCCAGCTGCCATTCTTCCTGTCAAAAAGCAATAAACCGCCGCCCTGCGTACCTACCCAAAAATTACCGGACCTATCCTCATGGATACATCGGACAGTATAACCCAGCTCATACCACTGATGACGTTTCCCCTCCCTGTCGATCCTGACCAGGGAAGAATAATTCCCACCCCAAAGCACACCCTGTCGATCCTCCGCCAGACATTGAACATTGGTGATACGCTTGTCATATAGCTCAAACTGGTTACTTTTCCTGTTCAGGATATATAATGTACCTTCATTACTCGTGCTGGCCCATAGATCTTTCCTGCCATCTTCATACAACAGCCATACCCTGTTCTCGGCTATATTGGTATTGGGATTATAACAGGTATAATGCTGCCAGCCGCCGGACTTGTCCAGCCGGCTGATACCGCCATACCAGTGCGACACCCAAATATCCCCATTCGTATCACAGAGGACTCCCGTGACAAAATTCCCCCCCAGACTCCTGCTGTCACCCGCCTCATGGGTATACAAAGTATAAGTGTTTGTGCTCCGCCGCCAGTACCGCAGACCTCCGCCATCCGTACCGATCCATAAATTATGACTCCTGTCCTCGCAAAAAGAAAGGATAAAATTATCATTGGGGTTGGGTGCCTTCTCGCTGGCATATTCAATGGTCCGTATCGGGTGAGGCCGCGGCTCGACAATATTGATACCCCCACGCAAAGTCCCGATCCATTTACGCCCCTCCTTGTCCTCACAGATAGAATAGACGGCGCTGCTATTCACCAGGGGTTTACCCGCTGTAGAAAGGAACGGCCGGGCCTTCTCTTCCTGCGGCCCCTTCCACCATACCCCCCTCCCATCCGAAGCGATCCACAGGACACCAGACCTGTCCATACAAAGATTCGATATCTTAAAATTCCCATCCACCAAATTCTCCGACCATTGGTCATGCGCTATATCATAATGGTAAAGCCCACTGTCATTCCCCAGCCACAAACCTCCCGGACCCGCCTCCAGACAATTCCCCTGCCGGATTATCCTGTTGACAACATTTACCCTCCCATTGGCAAGACGGCACAACCCATAATTATACACAAACAACCATACGCCATCCCCCTGAGTAACCTTGATACCCGACACAGCATAGTTATGCACCATCACTCCGTTATCATACAGGGGAACAGAATGACCGATCGCACCCGCTTTTTCAAACATCAGCAACCCCTGCTGCTCCGTAGCAACCAATATGATCCCCCCCTCGCCGGTCATGATGTTTGAAACAGTTCCTGATACGATGTGCAGTTGATTATCGGCCGGATCAAGATACCGGGCAGCGGAGAACAGGCCGCTCTCCGGATGATAGATACTGACCCCATTGCGTCCTCCAACCCATAAATTATGCGCCGCGTCACCGGAAATGGTATACACTTCATTCCCCCGCAGCGAAGTGCTGTCCCCAATCCTGTTGCGAAAGACAGTAAAAGTGTTGCCGTCGTATTTGTTCAGCCCATCATAGGTGGTGAACCACATAAAACCTTTATGATCCTGGTAAACGCCTGTTACGGAATTATTCGAAAGACCGCTCTCTATGCCGATGGTACGCACAGGCAGATCGGCGGCCGATAACGAGAAAGGCAGCAGAAAGAACAAACACAGTACCCATATCCGGGTCACATTACTTCTGTTGACCATATACAAATTTATCGCAAAATGCCTGGACATCTAAAAGAGATTGATTTTGAAGCAGTTAATTCAACATCACCCTAAATGAGCTCAAATCGGCTCTATATAGAAAAGTAAAAAAGCTTAATTTTACGGAATTATATACCAATTATGTGATTTTTTACACAAAAAGGACACATAAACTGTGAAAAATGGATATCAAAAGGGCCATCCAAAAGAAATTATTAAGCTGGAAGCTGTCACCAGGAAGAAAACCACTTATCCTTCAGGGGGCCAGACAAGTAGGTAAAACCTGGTTATTGAAACACTTTGGAACATTGGAATTTGACAGTACCGCCTATTTCAACTTTGAGGAACAGCCTGACTTAAAACAGTTTTTTGAAAATACAAAAGATGTACAACGGATCTTACAGAACTTGTCGTTGGTGCATGGCCGGCCAATAGTACCACAAAAAACGCTTATTATATTCGATGAGATCCAGGAATGCAATGACGCGCTGAATGCTTTAAAATATTTCAGTGAAAATGCTCCTGAGTATGCAGTGGCAGGAGCCGGTTCCTTACTCGGAGTTTCCATGTCAAAAGGAAATTCTTTTCCTGTTGGAAAAGTAGATTTCCTGCATTTAAATCCCGTTTGTTTTGCAGAGTTCTTATCCGTTGCCGATCCGGAATTGCTCTCTTATATAGAAACCATTGACCGGATTGAGCCTTTGCCGGATATTTTCTTTCATCCGTTGGTCGACAAATTGAAGATGTTCTTTATTTGTGGTGGAATGCCTGAAGCTGTAGTAGCATTATTGGAAAAACAGAACATGGAAAGAACGCAGCAAGTGCTTCAAAATGTTCTCAACGCTTATGCTCTTGATTTTTCAAAACATGCCGAAAAAAAGGAGATCCCTAAGCTTAACTACCTCTGGTCCTCTATTCCTTCTCAATTGGCCAGAGATAATAAAAAATTTTTGTATCAGGCTGTAAAACAAGGAGCTCGTTCCCGTGAATATGAAGACTCCTTGCTCTGGCTTTCACATGCAGGTTTAGTACATCGTATCTCCCGGATCGCCAAACCAGGGTTGCCTCTTTCAGCGTATGACGATCTTTCCGCTTTTAAGCTCTATTTACTCGATGTAGGGTTGCTGCGTAGGCTTTCGTTTTTAGATCCTATTGCAGTAAGGGAGGGTAACCGTCTATTTACGGAATTTAAGGGCGCTCTAAGCGAAAACTACATATTGCAACATCTGATTGCTCACTTCGAAGGAATTCCCCGCTATTGGACGTCCGGAAATCAGGCAGAAGTAGACTTCTTAATTCAAGTGAAAAACGACATCATCCCTATAGAAGTAAAGTCAGAGGAAAGTATACATAGTAAAAGTCTTACCGTTTATAATGACCTCTACAAACCGCCTGCCCGGATCCGGTATTCATTAAAAAATTTGAAAAAGGATGGCAACTTGCTTAATATTCCGCTGTTCCTGGTTGATTATACTGAGAAATTGCTCAAGCTTTCCACCCACTAACTAAAAACTTAGCTCTTACACACCAGAAAGATAATTACAGCAATTCTCCTACATTCGATACTACAATCATCAATACCATGCGAACCATTGCCATCTTTTTTCTCCTCCTGACCACCGCAGCCTCCAACGCTCAAAAGATATTGCACGTCGGCGTCGCAGGCCTCACCCATGACCATGTGCACAACATCATGAACCAGTTCAAAAGAGGAGAGGTGATCATCGCGGGCATTGCCGAATCGGACCCGCAGCTGGCGCAGCGATACAAACAACGGTATCAATTACCTGATTCATTATTCTACCCCAGCCTTTCCTCCATGCTGGAACACATCCACCCGGACGCGGTGCTGGCATACAACGCCATCTCCGAACACCTGGGCGTGGTGGAGCTTTGCGCTCCAAAAGGCATCTCAGTAATGGTGGAAAAACCGCTGGCTACTACGGTAAAGGACGCTGATCGCATCGCCGCCCTTGCAGGCCAGTACCATATCCATGTGCTCACCAACTACGAGACGACCTGGTATAACACCAATCAACAGGTGGGTCAAATGGTCAACGAACAGCATGCTATTGGCGACATCCGCAAGATGATAGTGCATGACGGACACCAGGGACCAAAAGAGATCGGCTGCTCCCCGGACTTTCTCGGCTGGCTGACAGACCCGGTGAAGAATGGCGGCGGCGCTATCAGGGACTTCGGCTGTTATGGTGCTAACCTGATGGTGTGGCTGATGCATGGTAAAGCGCCTATTGCAGTAACGGCCATGACCCATCATATCAAAACTTCCGTCTATCCCAAAGTGGACGATGACGCCACGATCCTGCTGGAATACCCCGATGCAACGGGCATCATCGAAGCATCCTGGAACTGGCCGTTCAGTATAAAAGACCTGGAAGTATTCGGCGTCACAGGCTACCTGCATGCACTGGACGGCAATACCCTGCTCTCCCGGATAAAAAAAGGCTATGACAGCGTCACGGTAAAGCCCGCAACCTACCGGGACAACCTGCCCTATCTTGCAGACGTCCTCAGCGGCAGGCTCGACCCGGCCAACGATCTTTCATCCCTGTCCAACAATCTTATAGTGGTGAGGATCCTCCAGGCGGCCAGCCGGTCCGCAAAAGAAGGGAAGAGAGTGGTATTATAGTCCGCATTCACTATCTTCGCGGCCAAAATCATCTCCATGATCTCCATCCGTATATTCGTCACAGGCGGTACCTTCGACAAAGAATACAACGAGCTCACCGGCGAACTTTTTTTTAAGGAAACCCACCTGCCCGAAATGCTCCAGCGCGCACGCAGCACCCTGGACGTCACCGTAAGAACGCTGATGATGATCGACAGCCTCAACATGACGGATGAAGACCGGGAACTCATCGCCCACCAATGCCGGAACGCCCACGAAGACAAGATCATCATCACACACGGCACCGACACCATGTCCGTCACCGCCCGGGTATTGGCCGAAAAAGTAAAAGACAAGACCATCGTCCTGACAGGCGCAATGATCCCCTATAAATTCGGTAGCTCCGACGGGTTCTTCAATCTGGGTGGCGCCCTGGCTTTCGCCCAAACCCTCCCCCACGGTGTCTATGTAGCCATGAATGGCCGCGCCTTCACATGGGATAATGTGCGGAAGAACAGACAGACAGGACAATTCGAAGAGCTGCAATAACCGCGTTACTCACTTCTTAAATTTTTCACCGGGTTGGCAGTAGCAGCTCTGATTGCCTGATAGCTTACTGTCAATAAGGTGATGAGAACCGATAAGACCACCACCAAAAAGATTACACCGGCGGATATATCAGTTTTATAATCATATTGTTTCAACCACTTATCCATCGCATACCATGCCACCGGAACTCCAATTGCACAGGCTATGAGCACAAGTACGACAAAATCAAATGAGAGTAACTTCCAAAGGCTCGGTACACTTGCGCCAAGCACCTTTCGTACGCCAATTTCTTTGATACGTTGTTCAGCAGTAAAAGACGCCAGACCAAACAGCCCCATGCAGGAAATAAATACGATCAGGACCGCAATGATCGCTGCCAGATTGCCGACAAGCTCCTCATAATTGAACTTTTTCGCATATTGCTCATCGGCAAATTTATATTCAAAAGGGAACGCAGGATTGTATTTGTCAAAGATTGGCTTTATCAGGCTTATGGCTTTTGACACCGGCAGCCCGGGGTTTATGCGCATGTTCATATAATTCACCCAACCACTATTGAAGATGATCGTCAAGGGAGAGATGGGCCGGAAAGGCGACTCCATCTGAATATCCGGCACAACGCCTACCACGACCATTTTTTTATCGTTCCATTTGAGCAACGTTCCCACAGGGTCTTTAAGCCCCATGCGTTTTACTGCAGCCTGGTTAAGGATGACACCGTTTGAATCCGCAAACTCACGTGAGAAGTCCCTGCCGGCCGTCATTTTGATCCCAAGGGTTTTCGTATAGTCATAGTCCGTGGCGATAGTCGAAAAGACAGTTGATTTTTCCACCGGAAGGCTCTTTGGCCATTCCCATCCATTGTTACTGCTGTATATCTCTGATGGCGGAGAGTTGCTTTTACAGATGGAGATCACTGCGCCTGAGCTGATAAGCTCCTGTTTGATCGCTTCAAAATGTTTCAGAATGTCATCAGACCAATTCACAGAAATAAGCCCCTTGTTATTAAATCCGATGGGACGGTCCTTGCCGAATTGTATTTGTTGATAAATAATAATGGTGCCGATCATAAGCACCACGGCGCTTGAAAACTGGAGCACCACCAATATTTTGCGTGGCAAAGAGCCGCCTTTGCCGGTCTTTATATTCCCTTTTAGTACACGGACAGGATTGAACGATGAAAGATAAAAAGCAGGATAACTTCCGGCCAGTAACCCGGTGAAGACGGTAAATGCAACCATGATGAGCCAAAAAATCGGACTTGCCAGACGCAAACTCATGTCCTTTTCCGTAAGCCTGTTGAAAAAGGGTAAAGCGACCGCCACCATTAAGATCGCAAACACAAATGCCAGTGCGGCGATCAACATGGATTCACTTAAGAACTGACTGATAAGCTGCCCCCGTACTGAACCGACGGCCTTACGAACACCCACCTCTTTAGCCCTTTTCTCCGAATGGGCCGTACTCAGATTCATAAAATTAATACAGGCGATCAGCAGGACAATGGCGCCCAAAATACCAAACATCCTTACATACTTTATAAAACCGCCCGTATTCACCCCATTTTCAAAGTCGCTGTACAAACGCCATTTGCTCATCGGATGAATAAAAACTTCCGGTTTGATGCTCTTTAACGTGTTCTCGTCGGTGAAATGGGAGATAACTACGTTCTTTATTTTGGCATTTACGCTTGCGGGCTGCGTATTATCATTTAATTGCACAAACGCCTGCCAGGAGTTGTTCCCCCAATTTGTTTTATGATACGGCTTGATATAAGTATAAATGACCTCCTGCAATTGCCATGGTATCAGATAGTCAAAAGTAAGCGAGCTGTTCCTGGGTTGCTTTTGAACAACCGCTGTAACTTTCAGGTTGGTGGCATTGTCCATTTTTAAGATCTTGCCGATGGGATCTTCGGTCCCAAAAAGTATTTTGGCGGTTTCTTCCGTCAACACAATGGAGTATAGGTCATGGAGTGGATTTTTATACCCATAAAGTATGTTGAACGAGAACATCGCCATAGCATCCTCACCAATAAAATGACCGTTCTTGCTGATCTTTTTTTCTTTGTAGATCAGAGAATGATCTCCCCCCCAATCACACATCGCCACTCCTTTAAAATCAGGGAACTTCGCTTTCAGTTCTTCACCCAGCGGAAAAGGTATCGCCTGCTGTGTGCCCCGGTGACCATCAAAGGTTTGGTTCATCATCACCTGGTATAGGGACGAATAATTTTTGTGGTGCCTGTTCGCCGACATCTCATCATGTATCCACAGACCGATAAGCATCACCACCGCCATACCCGTTGCCAGACCTAAAATGTTGATAAAAGAGTACACCTTGTTCTTCACAAGGTTTCTCCAGGCCACTTTAAGATAATTTTTTATCATACCATGTTTGGACAAGGAGAATGCCAGTTTCGCATATGACTAATAATCAATATATTACAAATAAGCAAATCGTTCGTACTGTCCGGTTATGAAGGGTCGGCTGTACATAATTGCACAATTCCCGCTTCCGTAAACCATTTTTCCTGATCCGGCCTGTCCATCTGCTCCTCCGAAGGTAACTTCGCCGGATGAAACACACCCGGCCATGACCATCAAAAAGCTCATTCTTCAATTACACTTATGGCTGGGGCTGGCATCCGGACTGGTGGTCTTTATCGTGGCCGTAACAGGCGCACTGTATGTATTCGAAGAAGAAGCACGGGAATTATTTCAAAATAAATACTACCATGTTGCCGCGCCGGAAAATGCAGCCCGTCTGCCCCTTACCCAACTGACCGATACTTTCCGGGCCCATTTTCCAAAAGAAAAAATGCTCAGCATCCGATGGAAAGAGTCAAAGGACGCGGCGGTGATCTTCTTCACTCCAAAAAAACTGGTTTCCATCAATCCATATACGGCATCTATTGCCGGCGTGCGCAATGTGAATGGGGACTTTTTTACCGTCGTGCTAAAGATACACAGGGAGCTTTTACTCGATAAAATTGGCAAACAGATCATACGTTGGAATGTCCTTATCTTTTTTATCATGTGCATCAGCGGGCTGATACTCTGGTGGCCCCGTCAAAAAAGATTTTTTAAACAGGCTGTTACCGTCAACTTTAAAGCCAGGAGCTGGAAAAGAGTGAATTGGGACTTGCATCGTGTCCTTGGCTTTTATGCACTGCTGGTATTGCTGATCATCTCATTGACAGGCCTGTTCTGGACATTCGATACGATAAAAAACATTGTGGCCTTTGTCACTCATAGTCCAACCCCCGAAAAAGAAACCAAACAAAAAACCAAACCCATACCGGGCAAACATTTTACGTTAGACGAAGCATACGCCTATGCAATCGTCAACTATCCCGGCGCACGTGAAACTTTTATCGCACCGCCTGCCGACAGCACGGCCCCAATCCGTATCATCATGCGCTATCCCTATACGCTGGTACGCAAACAGAATACGTTTCTTCTCTCACCCTATAACGGACGGTTGCTAAAGGCCGATCTGTATGCCAACTATACAGGCTATGATAAAGTAGCAAAAAGCAACTATGATCTTCACACAGGACGCATCCAGGCGCTGGGCCTGGGCAGCAAGATCATCTGGTTCCTGGCCGCCTGGATGGCAGCCTCTCTGCCGGTGACGGGTTTCCTCATCTGGTGGGGACGCAGGCGGAAAATAAAAAAGCCGGCACACGTTTATGCGCCGGCCCGAAATACCAATACTATTACAGAAGTACAGCCGCTGTAGGCGGCTGGTGCGATCATGTCAGATATTGCTGTTTTAACCGTTCGTAAATGCTATCGGGATGATAACAAGCATCCTTATTTAAGTTCCCCCTCCGCCATATCTCATTCCAAAGATGAATGGCCAGCGTATCGGGATGCTGCCGGTACTCATGCGCGCAGATAAGCCCGCTGAGATCAAAGTAATTCACAGGGCAAAACACTTCTGGCTCTTTCATATACGGCAGCAGATGGTTATACCGGGGAAAAACATGCCGGAAGAGATAAACCCCTATTTCTCCCCAGCCGATGAGGTCGCCTCCAAATACTTTCTCCTCCACCATTTGTAAGATGTCTTTAAGATAACCGGCCCCCGCGGGAGATTTTATACAGGTATTGTTGACCTCCTTTGTTTCCATGCTGTAAGCCCATTCGGAAGAGAAGCAGTATTCATCCTGTACATCAAAAGCTCTCATGCAGACCGTATCCATATCCACCCACCATCCTCCGTTCAGGTACAGCAATTTCATCCTGAACCAGTCGGCAAAAGACGCATAGGTATTATGGCTGTCCTTGAAAATGTCGCCGGCGGGTATGATATTATTGGCGTCCTTCAGCTCAACCCCATCCGGCAATGTCTGCAGCTCATTATAGGCATACAGGTGAAAGGTATGACCGTGACGCACATAAGAGCGCAGGCACAACAGCTCGTTATTGCTGAGCCTGTTTCCTACCCATAAGCTTTGAATCACCTTATTGTTCATATGATATCATGTTTACTTCATCTTTCCATTCACCTATCTGCTGCCGCCACATCGCATAATACAACCCCTTCTCCTCCAGCAGGGAAGCATGGTCCCCTGTTTCTATGATCCTGCCTTTTTCCAGGACATGGATCCTGTCGGCGAACATAATGGTAGACAGCCGGTGTGCGATCATCAGCGTAATATATTTCCCCTGAGAGGTTATCTGGCGGATTGTCCCCGCTATCTGACGCTCTGTAAGAGAATCCAACGAAGAAGTGGCTTCGTCGAATATCAACAGACTCGACTCCCTCAAAAGGGACCGGGCGATCGCCAACCGCTGACGCTCCCCCCCGGACAGCTTCAATCCTCCCTCCCCTATCCGGGTATCGATACCTTTTGCCGCACGAGCCAGAAGATTTTGACAGGAAGCGCTTTCCAGCACATGCTCTATCATCCTGTCCGTAGCCTGCGGATTTACAAAAAGCAGGTTCTCCTTGATGGTGCCTGAAAAAAGTTGAGTATCCTGGGTTACAAGACCCGTCTGATGCCGCAGTTCATCCAGATTGATACGGGTAAGACAGGATTCGTTACAGTATATATTGCCGCCCGTAGGCTGATACAATCCCGTCAATAACTTGATCAGGGTGGTCTTGCCCGCTCCGGAAGGACCGGCGATCGCCACGGTCTCTCCCATCTTTACATCGAAGGAAATGCTCTCCAGCGCGGGACGCATGGCAGTGACATGCTGGAAATGCACGCTGTCAAATCGAAGATGCGTAATGACGCCTATCTTCTCGGGGCGCCCCGGCGGCCGCTCCGCCGGACGGCTCATCAGGCGGCCCAGGTTATTCATGGATGCTTCCGCCTCCCGGTAAGAAAGGATGACCGCGCCGAACTCCTCCAGGGTACCCAAAATAAAAAAGAAATAGATCTGCATCATCAACAGCTGCCCTACGGTAAGCTTATCATAAAAGAGAAATATCAGCAGCAAAAAGACGATACATTGATTGAGCGTTTGTACAAATGCTCCATATATAAAGGACAAAGACCGTATTTTCTTCATTTTCCGGATCTCGTTCCCCAGTATCCGGGAATTCGCAGCAAAAAAACGATGTATCTCCTGTTGAATAAGACCCAGGCTTTTCACCAGCTCGATATTGCGGAGGGACTCCGTGGTAGAGCCGGCGAGGGCATTCGTTTCATCCAGTATCTCTTTCTGGATGACCGCCACCTTTCTACTCAGAAAATGCAGAATGGCGGATAGGGCCGCGGCGGACCCTATATATACCAGAGGCAGATAGGGACTCAGCTGAAAGGCGACAATGATGACAAAACACATGGCTATAGTGCTCACAAAGAGCACATTCACGAATTTTGTGATGAATTTATCACAGTCGGATTGAGCCCTTTGTAGTACGGAAAGTATCTCTCCACTGCGCTCATCCTCGAAAGCCTGGTAAGGCAGCCGGAGGATATGACTTTGCACATCGTTATAAAGATCGGTGCACAATTTGCGCACCACCACATTTACCACGTAATGCTGGAATCCCTTCGATACCCATGCCACCGTACTCACAATGACCATCAGCAACAGGCCATGACCGATGCCCTGCAGGAATTCCCTGAACATCCCATGCTCACGGTAATATCGTGCCTTGTAGGCAAAGGGATCGATCAACATATTCCCCAGGATATAGGGGTTGAAGGAAATGAACACCTGGTCGATGGTCGCCAGCAACAGGGCTACGAATACCCATTTCCTATACCGTCGTAAGTATTGCAGCAGCAGTTTCATGGCATCCAGGTAAATTGATGACGGCCGGTGGCCGGCAATTTCAGCTCCATCTCCAGTTCGGTAAGATATCCATTGATGATCTCCAGATCCGACGCGCTCAACGATACCTCCAACGCCTTTGCATCATAGACTATCTGATCGGGGTTCGTGGCGCCCAACAGGCCTGTCGTTATTCCCGGTCTGTCAATAGTCCAGCGGATGGATAGCTGGGTGAGCGTAGCCCCATTGTCTTCCGCCACAGACTTTATCTTCTCCTGGAAAGCCCTGATCCTCCTCATGTTTTCGTCATCATAGAGGGCTACCTCCACGGGATTATCCTTTTCGGACCCCCAGGTGAACTTAGGCAGGTCCCATCCTGTGAGGATGCCTCGCTGCAAAACACTATAGGCAAGGATGCTTTTCTTATGCTCAAGACAATACGGCACCAGATCATCCTCAATCACCCTGTTCAGCATGCTGTACCGTACCTTGTTGGATTCCACATCCACTACCCCACCGGCAGTCCGCATCTCCGTCGTACGGTAATTACAGACACCCGCTGCCCGTATCTTCCCCTGCTCTTTCAGCCGCGCCAGGGCTTCCATGGACTCTTCTATGGGAGTAGTAGGGTCGAGATAATGCACGGAATACAAGTCGATATAATCCGTACCCAGCCGGCGAAGACTGTCTTCACACTCTCTCATGATACTTTCCTTGCCGGAATATTTATACCAGTTTACCACACGGTCGCCATAGGCGAGATCCTTATACCATTTAAGCCCCTTGTCTCCTTCCCATACTACCCCGCATTTTGTAAGCACCTGCACTTTGTCCCTCGGCAATTCCCGGATGGCTTTTCCTACCATCTGCTCGCTGAGGCCCAAGCCGTAACAGGGCGCCGTATCTATAGACGTACAGCCTATCTCATGCGCTTTCCGCAGAGCTTTGACAAGGTTGTCCGGGTCGACGCCGCCCACTTCCGCCTCGCCGATGGCCCACGCGCCAAAAGTAATGGCCGACAGCATGACATCGCTGTTTCCCAATTGTCTGTATTCCATTTTTTATATTTTTAGGTGACACCTAAGGTGCTAAAGATGTACATCTATCTGGGTGAAATCTGTAAAGCTGTGTACCTGACCGATCCGGTATTCACAGGAGCTCAACCCATTGCAAAAATCCCTTGGGTTTAGATTGAAAATATCCCAGTTACGATTGAACAATTCCATGAGGGCCGGGTCCTTATCGACAATCCGCTCATGGGGCAGGGATTCATACCTTCCGTACCGTCGGTCGATAGGCAACCCCCTTTCGATAAAGGACCTATAAAAACAATCGTCCTCACAACCATATCCGGGATAATCGTTGTAAAAACCGTTCACCGAACGCATATGCTCTGCCGTTAACAGCACATGACCGGAAAAATAAGTAGGATAGGGCATCGTATACCCGAATTGCGATGCCGCCGAAGCCAGATGGGTTGCAGCCTTGGGGAATGAGTAGTCTACATGCCCCTCTACCGCCAGCATATCGACGTCGGACAGGTCAAAGGCGTCTGCCCTGTCTTCCACATACAGGAAGCCGATATTGATCAGCTTGCCTCTGTTGAAAGGCGCATTTCCCATCTGATGTACAATATAAATATCCGCCGCTGGAAAAAGACGCCGGTAATGCGGAACAAACTCCAGCAAATGAGCTTCCCTGTTCCTGTACGGCACAATAAAGGCCAGCTTATACTCCAACGATATCATAGTCTTATAATTCCAGTATATCTTTTTCACCCGCCTCTTCTTCAAAGAAGCTGTCCAGCTCCTGATAGCTGATGTCCGCCCCCAGCCCAAAATCGGCAGGTGTAAAAACTTTCTTTCTATCAGGCTCGGTGCAATGTGCGATCAGCTCATCCAAATGGCAGATATATGCATCCGCCAGTCCCTGCACAGTCACATGGTGAAAATGCTTTCCGCTATAGGCCCATTGCATACGCAGCTCGCCCCCCAGTATCCAGCAGTTCACCGATAGCTTCCACAATGCCATATGTCCTCCATCCACCTCGCACCCCGGTGATTCCGGACATCTGCTGAACAGATCATCTCCCTTCTCCCCCTTATCCAGCTGACCCAGATAATTAAAAAGGATCTCCCAGGGTTCTTTCCCCGCCAGGGCTTCGTGCTGGACGATATACTTAAGGACCCCATAACCCAACCCCTTGTCAGGAACCGAACGCAAACCCTCTTTCGTCCGCTTGATCAGGGATTCAAAAGATAACCCTTCCGCTGTTTCCAACAGGACGGGATACAAAGAGGTTAGCCAACCCACCGTCCTGGTAAGGTTGACCCCTTCCCCCATCTCTTCTTCCCGGCCATGCCCTTCCAAACCCACCAGTACATCCGACTCACCGCTCCACTCGCTTAATGTTCGGGCCAGTGCCGCCAGCAACAGATCATTCATTTCGGTATGATAGGCAAACTGCGCCTCCTTCAACAACAATGAGGTGCGGTCCTCCGGCAGTAGGACAGTGACCATATCCATGTCCTTCACCCTGCATTCACCAGAGTACTCCATATCCGTACGCAAGACCTTTCCCCCGCAAACCACCGACTGCCAGTAATCGCATTGAGACAATAGCCGGCGGCTATTTCCGTATTCCTCCAGGACGCGCCGCCAGTCCCTGCAGGAGCTCGTCTTGGACCCATCTTCCAGCCTGCTGCCATCCCTGATAGCTCGGAGCATCATTTCCAGGTCCTCCATCAATATCCGCCAGGATACGCCATCCACAGCAAGATGATGGATCACCAACAGCCACCGGTTGTCCCTTTCGAACAAAGGAGTTTTCATCAATGCGGCCTTGACTAGGATACCCTTCCCGATATCCAATGCCGCCTGGCACATGCTCGCCCGGGCAGTAATGGCGGCCGGCAATTGTTCCGCTCCCTGATCGCTGAGGTCGAATACACTGATATCCGTAGGCTTGCTGCCATAATGCTGTAGCCAGCCAGACGACGTACATGTATATACATTCCGCAAAGCATCATGCCGGGCCACCAGCAAGGCCATCGCCCTCGACAGCTCATCGGGGCCGATGCTTTTATCAATGCAGCATAAGACGCTTTGATTGAAATGCGATATGACCGATGGCGCCGGATCCATTCCCAGCCACCATTGCTGAATGGGGAGCAACCCACTGAAACCTTCCAACATCCCCTGTTCCGCACGGAAGGGCGGCGCCTCACCCCGGACAGTCAGCATCGCCGATAGCTGAGCAATGGTTTGATGCAGAAAAATATCCCTGGGCCGCAGTATATAGCCGTCCCGCCTGACCCGGCTGCAGATCTGTATCGTGATGATGGAATCCCCTCCCACTAAAAAGAAATTATCATGTATGCCTATGTGCTGAACACCCAGCAGCGACTGCCAGACCTCCACCATTATCGACTCCAGCTGATTGCGGGGAGCTTCATACGCTCTCTTACCCGCGTCCATTTCCACAGGATCAGGCAGCCGCTGCTTATCCACCTTGCCGCTGGGCGTCACCGGTAATGCAGGCATACAGACCCACAATCCCGGCACCATATATTCAGGCAGCCTCCGCAACAGCCAACTCCTCAACGCCACCGGATCGAACCCTTCCTCGGCCGTAACATACCCCACCAGCCGCAACCTGCCATTGCCACCCTCCCGCGCCACCACGACATTTTGCCTCACCATACCGCTCTGCTGCACAAAACCCTCTATCTCGCCCGGTTCAATCCGGTAACCCCGTATCTTCACCTGGTCATCCTGCCGTCCGATATACAACAGGTCGCCCGTAGGCAGCCACTTGGCCAGGTCACCGGTACGGTACATACGCCCCCCCCTCCCTTTCGAAAAAGGGTCTTCAATAAAACGTTCTTCCGTCAATGCCGGATTGTTCAGATATCCTCTTCCCACTCCATCCCCGGCTATATATATCTCCCCCCGTATACCGGGAGGTATAAGACGTCGATCTTCATCCAACAGGTACACCCTGTAATTGCATACAGGCCGGCCTATCGGTGTAGGCTGATCCGGTAACACAGCACTCCTGAAATGAAAAAAACTGGCGCAGACCGTGGCTTCCGTAGGACCATAACCATTGATGATCCTACAGCCGGACAGCCTGTCAGCCCAACGTTGCAGAACAGCCTGCCGGATCGGCAACACCCCTACCAACAGACGCCTGAGCGCCAACGCCCCCTCCATGACCTCGAGATGCTCTACCACATCGGGTAATATCGTCGGAGGAATATAGGCGGTAGTGATGGCATGCCGGCAGATATACTCCGCGAGAAATCCGGGATCAAAGCCGGCCTCTTCATCCAGTATATGTAACGTATTGCCAAAACACAGGTTGATGAACAGCTCCCACACGGACACATCAAATACATAAGGACATAGGGATAATCCGCCCGTCTCGCCTTCGGGAGGCGCGATCTCCTGAAAACCATGGACCAACGCCATAACATTCCTGTGCTCTACCATCACCCCCTTCGGACGCCCCGTCGATCCCGACGTATACAGTACATACGCCAGATGCTCAGGCTTCAATCCTGTCTCCGGACAGCTGGCCGGACAGCGGGAGATCATTTCCCAATCCCCTCCTTCTCCATCCAGCAGAACGACCTGACTTTCAAAACACCCATGCAGCAAAGACCAGACACGCCGGGTGGACAACACGATCTCTACACCGGCATCCGACATCATATACGCTATCCTTTCCGCCGGATAACCCGGGTCAATGGGTACATACGCTCCACCTGCCTTGAGAACGCCCAGTATGCCTATCACCATCTCAATACCCCGGGATACACAAATACCCGTCAGCTTCTCCTCGCACACACCCAGCTCCCGGAGATAATGCCCCAGACGGTTGGAACGCTCCTCCAGCTCCCGGTAGTCAATCATCTGCCCGCCAAATCTCACGGCAGCTCGACCCGGCGTCCGCGCAGCCTGCTCCGAGAACAGGTCTGCCAATGTCTGATGACGGGGATACGCCGAGGTCCTTGCATGCAATCCCTCCTCCAGCGCCAATTCCTCCTCCTCCGTCAGCATCGGCAGCTCCCCGACCCGCCGGCCGGCATCCACCGCTATACTTTCCAGCAATCGCCGGTAATGCGTCACCATCCGGTGTATGGTCGCTTCTTCAAAAAGATCCTTGCAGTATTGTACATGGCAGGTGAGCGACCCGGCGACCTCCACCACATTCATCGTGAGATCGAACTTCACCCGGCCGCCCCTGAATTGTATTTCCGATTGCTCGACGCCTGCCAGCACCATCTCCGGCATTTCATGCGAGTTCATAGACAATATCACCTGGAATATAGGACTCCTGCTAAGGTCCCGCTCAGGCACTATCGCTTCCACCACTTTTTCAAACGGCAGGTCCTGGTGATCAAAGGCATCCAGCATCGTGCCTTTCACCTGCTGCAACAGTTGCCGGAAAGTAAGGTCACCGCTGAGATCGCTTCTTATCGCCAGGGTGTTTATAAATGATCCTATCATCCCTTCCGTCTCCTGCGGCTTCCTGCCGGCCACGGGCGTCCCTACACAAATATCTTTTTGTCCGCTGTACCGGCTTAGCAATACCTTGAACGCCGCCATCAGTGTCATGAACAATGTTACCTCCTCCAACCTGGACAGGCTGCGTAACGCCCCGGTCAACCTGTCATCCACCGCAAAGGACCAGCTGTCCCCACGCGTGCTTTGTACGGCAGGCCGTGGATGATCCACAGGCATTTCCAAAGGACTGACACCAGCCAGCCGTCGCCGCCAATAATCTAGCTGCCCTTCCAGCGCCTTTCCCTCCAACAGACTGCGCTGCCACAATGTATATTCCACATACTGCACCGGCAAAAGAGGTAATGACAATGACGACCCGGTGTCATAGGCCGCATAGGCCGCGGTCAGCTCCCGCATGAGGATGCTCCACGACCATCCGTCGGCAGCCATATGGTGAAGGGTCATCACCATGACATGCTCTGTCTCCGACAGCACGATGATATGCACCCGTAACATGTGATCACGGGAAAGATCAAAAGGTTCATCCATCAGCTGGATCATCAGCTCCATCAACCCTTCCGGGTCCTCCCGGTACCTGGCGCCATTGGACAATTCCATCCGCCAACGACCCTCCTCCATCACCCGCTGATACCCTTTACCATCCTCCTCCTCTACTACTGTTCTCAACACTTCATGTCTGTCGACAACTGCCCTGCAGGCAGCCTCGAACGCAGCCGTGGAAAACCTGCCCTGTAATCTCAATGCCCAGGGAATATGATAATGCACGCTGCCCTCCAGCCTGTGTATAAACCACAGCCGCTCCTGGCTGAATGACAAGGGTATCTTCCCCGGACGGGAGACACCTTTTATAGATAGGGGACCTGCCCCTGCCCTGTTTTTTTCAAGATGCGCCGCCAATTCTTCCACCGTCGCCAACGTAAAGAGATCCCTCACAGCAGCCTCTCTATCCAGCCGTTGACGCAACAGGGATAGCATCTTCATGACTGAAATGGAATGCCCGCCCAGTGAAAAAAAATTGTCCCGTATCCCTACCTGCTCCACGCCCAGCACTTCCTGCCAGATGTCTGCCAACGCTTTCTCCAGTTCGCTGCGGGGCGCCATGCACCCATTTTCTCCCGGGACCGCCGGCAACAGCCCCTTCAACGCATGCCTGTCTACTTTTCCCGTCGCCGACAAAGGCAACGAAGACAGGTTAACCCATACCGCAGGGATCATATAATGGGGGAGATACCCCCTGAGATATTCCATCAGTTGCTGAGGATCGAAAACGCCATCCCCCACAACATACCCAACGAGGATAAAGTTCCCGGAGCCGTCGTCCCTCGCGGTGACGGCTACCTGCTGTATAAGCCCGCTGCCCAAAACTGCCGCCTCTATCTCTCCAGGCTCGATCCGGTAACCCCGTATCTTCAACTGCTCGTCCAGCCGACCCAGATATTCGATATTTCCGTCAGCCATCCATCGTCCGGCATCACCTGTCCTGTACCACCTGTCACGCTCCCCGCCGGCGGACAACCCTGTAATAAATCTCGTCTCCGTAAGCTCCGGCTGCCCGAGATAGCCACGCGCCACCTGAACACCACCGATATATATCTCCCCTGCAACACCCGGCCCCACTATTTTTCCATGCTTATCCAAAATATACATCCTGACATTGTTCATCGGCCGGCCGATGGGTATCCTGTCACCCAGCCTCTGGACAGGGAATGTGTAGGTGCAACACCCCACCGTCGCTTCCGTAGGCCCATACTCATTGATGATCTCTACCTCACTCTTACATCCTGTGAGGAATTGCAACGCACCTGCCTGCAACGCCTCCCCTCCCAATACCAGCCGCCTGGCAGGCGCTGCCCCTTCACCCATCTTCTTCATAGCCCGCTCCAACAAATACAAATGGGCGGGCGTCAGCTTAATATGATCATAAGGCCCCTTTGTATCAAACGCCGCATCTTCGAATACCTCAGTACCCTCCCCCACGCTGAGAACAACCGTTCGGCCCGCTATCAACGGCACAAAAATTCCAGTGATCGCAGCATCGAACGTAAAAGGCAGATAGGCAAAACACCCCGCCAAAGAAGTCTCCGTCCCCAAATAAGACAAAGCATTCCGCAAATAATTTACGACACTCCTGTGCTCCACCATTACTCCCTTGGGGCGCCCCGTCGACCCCGACGTATAGATCACGTAGGCCAGGTTTTCGGCCCGCAGGTCCACAGAGGGACAGGTGCGCGGACGGTCATTCCACCGCCGCTCCCCTTCCTCGTCCAACAAGACAACCTCCACCCCAAGCCCCGCCGGTAACGCGCTCCGGCCCCTCCGGCTGCATACGACCACCTTCGCGTCTATATCTGACAATATATATGCTATACGCTCAGGAGGATAGGCGGGATCCACCGGCACGAACGCCCCCCCGGCCTTGAGGATACCCAGCATCCCCAACAGCATTTCGGGGCTTCGCTCCATACATATGGCCGTCAGCACCTCCCTGTCCACACCCAACCCGCGGAGATAATGCCCTAATTGATTAGCCGCCTCATCCAATTCCTGGTAGCTCAGGGTTCGCGGACCAAAGACCACTGCAGGTGCGGTGCCGCTACGCATAGCTTGTTCCGATAGCAGCCCGGTCAATGTCTCATGGCCGGGATGATCGACTGCTGTCGGATTGAACGCTTCCAATAGCTGTAGCATCTCCTGCCCCGGCCCTCCGGCATCCTTCACCATAAGGTCGGGCTGGTATACACATTGTTCCAATACCCTTATATAATCCCGGAGGAACCATTCGACACAAGGCTTCCACTCCTCCGTACATTTCACATCCAGCCGCAATACGATACGGCTGACATCGTCGAATATGGATAACCCTATGTCGTACTGGGTATCCCCTACCAGCGTATTCTCATGTTCGATCACCCTGACCTCCTCCAGCCCTTCGAAAAGCGCCACCCCACTGCCTTTGATCAGGTTGAACACGGCCCTGAACAAAGGGTGAAGCCCTCTCTTTTTAAGCTGGTTGATCTCGCGCACCAGAGGTTCATAAACGACTTCCCCATTGACAAAGCCTTCCAACAGCCCTTTGTTCACCTTCTCCAGGAAAACCCCCAGACCTTCGCTTTCCTCCACTCGCTGGACATTCACCAGCCGCCTGGCAAAAAGACCGATCACACCCTTATATTCCTTCCTGCCGAAACCACGGCCATCCACCACATTGCCGACAGCGATCCGATCCTGCTGCCAGTACTTATGCAGGAAAATAAAATAGGCAGCCTGAAAGAGCGAAGAATACAACACTTTCCTGCGCAACGCCACATTTCTGATGTCTTCCGCCAGTTGCGGAGACAACGCCATCTCATAGTGGTGGATACCAGCGTCCATTCCCCGGTGTAACGGGAAGGCCGGCTCCGGCCATTCGCCGGACAGCATGCTCAACCAATACGCTTTCTGCCGTTGATACGCTTCCGTCTGCAGGAACGCATGCTGCGTTGCGCAATAATGTATATACTGTTGTTGCGGTGCCGACGGCGCCTGCCCACCCGATAAGATCAGGTTATACCATCTGCTCAGATCGCTCCAAAAGATACCCATGGAAAAAGCATCGATGACGATATGGCTGACCGTGAGGATAAAAAAATGCATTGCCCCGAACTGCAGGACCTTCAGCCGGATGAGCGCATCCTCCTCCAGGTCGAAACCCTCTTTTTCCGCCGCGGTCAGCGCATGCCGCATAGCCCTGTCGCGCGCCTCCTCGTCATTCGCATCCGGCATCTCGAACTTCAGCACTTCCTCCGCACGCAATTCCCGCCGAACCACCTGGCGCAACCCATCCTCTCGCATCCGGAAATTCGTCCGCAGGGAAGCATGACGCTGCAACACGGCATCCAATGCGCTATACAAGACCTGCCGGTCGAGGTTCCCCCGGTAACAACGCTTTTGAATAAAATTCCAATAATAGTCGGTGGTATTCAACGCATGGAACCATACTCCTTCCTGTTGCAGGGAGGCAGGCGCCACAGTGGCATCCTCCGCAAGATAAGGTTTCATAACGCAGGTTTTCAATAGACAAATCCAATGGCGTCCCCGGCGAACACCTCTTTGACGGACGAAGCGATGACCTTTGACACGAAGTCTCCATATAGGACACCCTGCTTTGTCAGCACCAGCTCATCGGTGGCATCCGTTATATACCCCTTATACACCAGCTCGCTCATTACGTCGGGTATCAGCTTGAAATAGTCGAACCCGAACTTATCGATGAACTCCTTTTTCGTATAAGAGAAAAGCCGCACTGCACAAAGCAACAGCTCTTTCACGATCATATCCTTATAGGACATGGCGTAGGTCCTGTACACAGGCATCACATCCATCTTCACTTTTTGGACGTACAGATGTATATTATTGAAGTTTTGATAGTTGAAGCTGGCCAGCTTGCCGAATGAGGAAGCCCCATACGCTATCATGTCCTGCCCCCGCCAGGTATGCTCGATATAACGGCTTTTACACCCATTGCGCGTAAAGGCAAATGTGCTCCACAGATCGTAGCCGGCAGCAAATACCTTATCCATCGCCCTTTTCATAAGGGACACCTCCTCCATTTGACCAGGCAGCTCGATCTCTTTCCCACGGACACCCTTCTTGAAAAAATTGGTATTGGCATAGGTCTTCATCTTATAGATGGTCAGCATATCCGTTCCCTGTTCGATGGCTGTGTCGACACTCCTGTCCCAGGAATCCGTGGTTTCCCCCGCCAGCCCGCTCAGCAGATCGATATTCAGCTCGAACCCACCCGCCTCGCGCAGGATATCGATGGAGTGGATCGCCTGGACTGCCGTATGTTTCCTGCTGCTCTGACGTATCACTTCATCGTCGAATGACTGCACCCCCATGCTGATGCGGTTGACCCCGCTCTCCTTATACCACTCCAGCTTGCTTTTACTAAAAGTCCCCGGCTCCGCCTCAAATGCGAACTCCGTATCCGCCGTCAGATAGTGGTATTTGTGGAGGCACTCGGACAGCTTTTTGAATTGCTGCTCCGTAAGCACCGAAGGCGTCCCCCCGCCTATATAAATGGAGTTCACCTTGCGCCTGCCCAGACTAAAATGCTCACTCGCCATCTTCATCTCCTTGCAAAGGCAGTCCACGTATTCATCCACCTGATCCTTGGACCTGATCAGCTCTTTCATATAGAAACAGTAGTCGCAGATCTGGATACAAAAGGGGATATGAATGTAAATATTGATCCCTTCCGGAACAAGAAGATGATCATTGCAATCGCTGTTCCAATATTTATAGAATGGATAATTGGTATAGAACTCTTCCCGCGTAGGATACTCAACGTTGCCATTGATATGAAGGGAAGCTGCATCCTGGGATGCCCAATTCGAGCCGGTGGTATTCTCAAACTTTCCCATAATACTGATTTTGAAATGTGATTATTTTTCAGCCAGAAGCACCATGGACTTCGCATTATTGTCATAAGGCGAACCTCCAAAGTCTCCATATACTTTGATATTCCTGAATCCTGCCGCGGCAAGATGACTTTTCAACTCTACGGCCGAATACAGACGGTGATAGGCTACGATCTCCTTCTCCACGCCGTCATGATAGACCCTTCTTTTACACTCCAGCCGGCTCCAGTCCGAGAGGATCCTGCTCTCCGCCACAACCCGGTAACCCTCGAACTCCAGCTCTTCGATCTTTTTGAAAGTAGCGGCGATGACCTCCTTACCGAGGATCTCCATGGCGAACTTTCCACCGGCCGCCAGACTCGTATATATATTCTTCAATACTTCCAGGTCGTCCTCCACATCGTCGAAATAGCCAAAAGAAGTGCAGAGGTTCACCACCAGGTCGAAAGACCCCGGGCGGACGAAGCTTCGCATATCGCCCTGCACGAATTCGATGTTCAATCCCTGCTTGGCTGCATTTTTCTCTGCTGTATCCAGGTAAGGCTGCGTAATGTCTACCCCCGTCACCTGGAAACCATGCCTGGCCAGTTCCATGGAATGTCTGCCAATGCCGCAACAAAGGTCCAGCACCCGGGCGCCCTCCTTCACACCGCCCAGCAACCTGATCAGCCTGTCCACCTCCATAAAGGTCAGCCTGACAAGATTCTTATTAAAGATGATCGAGCGTTTCAACACCCAATCCTCCTCTCTCGTATACCATGACGTCGCTTCCATATATTTTAGATATTTAATGCAGTTTCTCCCTCCATCACCTTGTCCAACATGTGCAGATACTCATCCCATACACATCTGAGAGCGGAAATGCCGTACACCCCCGCCGAAGAGGATAACCTCATGACCAATTCCTCTCCGGTGTCGAAGACCGCTGCGGATAAAGGAAGGTTCTCCTGGTGCCTGACGGGGATATATAATTCCAGGACAATCCCGCCCAGCCTGTATTCATCCCGGCTATGATGCCACCCGAAAAATGACTGTGTCAGCAATCCCTTGCTCCGTCCCTGTTCCTGCCAGATGGGATACAAATCTTCAAAAGGGAATTGCTGGTGGCGAAGCGATTTCCGGATAGCAGCCAGACAGGCGGCCATAATATCCCCGGTCAAAATACCCTCACCCACTTCGGATCGTACCAGCACCACATTGGCCAGCAACCCCGTCACCTCCTCCACGCTCTTATCATTCCTGTTGTGCACCGGCAACATCACCGCCACCGTATCCGACCCTGAGATCTTGTGCAAGAGCGTCATATAGCCGACGAGCAACAACTGAAAGCGGGTTAGGCCGCGACCCAGGACCCACCGGTCGATACGATGCATCGTCCCGGAGGGGACAGCGGATACGATAAAATTGCCTTCGTAGACACCCGCCCCCGCTATCCCACTGCTACGGGGAAAAGCAAGTAAGGGCAGCGGACGTTCCAGCGTTTGCCGCCAGTACATTTCATCCTCCTTCCTCTCGGCTGAATGCCGGTACCTTTCCATCCGCCGCTGATGATCACCGAACTGCGGCCTTGGTCTTTCCACATATTCTCCATTGTAGACAGCAGTGAGGTCCTTCATGAGAATGGTAAGGCTCACACCATCGGAATTGATATGTGGCATATCGAGATGGAAGTACCACGCCGTCTTCCCCGAATGGATGACAAAGACCCTTATCAACGGCAGGCGCTCAGGGTCGAAGGGCTGCGTAAGACGCCGGATTGTTGCATCTATGCTTTCCCCATCTGCCTGGATATAGGCCGGAGCCAGCCGGAAAGGTTCATGGACCTTCCCGTATACCTTCCCTTTTTTCAGGAAATAGACAGTCCTGAGACTTTCATGCAGGGCAACGATCTTTGTGCAGGCAGCCTCCAATCTGACCGCATCCGGCTCCTCCTTTATCCTGAAAGTAATGGAGGAATGAGGGAATGATGCTTTGGGGTAAAGCTTATGATGAAGAAAAAGATGTTTTTGCGCTGCCGTCGTCTCCCATTCCGCGGGATTTGTCCCATCGGCCGTCACCTGGGAGACAGCAGTCTCTTTATGACGGGTCAGATATCCGGCCAGTTTTTCAATGGTAGGATACTCAAATATATCCGCCGGAGAAATATTGACGCCAAGCTTGTCGCCCGTCTCGAAACCAAGACGCATCGACAACAGTGAATCTCCGCCCAGCAAAAAGAAATCCTCATCCAGACGGATCCCTGTTCGCCCCAGAAGCCGCTGCCATATATCCCTCAGAACTGCTTCCATTTCACTGGCCGCCCTTGTCTCCGGTCGCGCACGTTCTATTTCCTCCCAATCAGGCGCGGGCAGCTGCCGCCTGTCAGTCTTATTGTTAAAGGTCAATGGGAGATGATCCAGCATGACCCACTTCCTCGGTAGCATATGGTCCGGCAGCTGCGCCTTCAGACATTCCTCCAGCAACGTAGTCGCAAACCCGTCTTTCGGTACGATATATCCGACGAGCTGCTTTTCACCGGTACTCCGTTCGATGGCTGTCACCACACATTGCTCCACAGTCCCCAACTGCAGGATGGCATGCTCGATCTCTTTCAGCTCGATCCTGTATCCCCTGATCTTTACCTGGTCATCCATTCTGCCCAGATATTCCACATTCCCGTCGGGCAGGTACCTGGCCAGATCGCCGGTCTTATACAAACGGACATCCCTGCCGTCAGGTGAGCCCTTCACGAATTTCTCATCCGTCAGCACCGGGTTGCTCAGATAACCTCTGGCCAGCAACGCCCCCTCGATATACAGTTCGCCTGCCGCACCATCCATGACGGTCCGCCCACCGTCATCCAGGATATGCACTTTCGTATGCTCCAGGGGAATGCCAAGAGGAATCACGGAGGGCAATGATTCGGGGCTTGCAGGAAAAGCATAGGTCAATACACCTACGGTAGTCTCCGTGGGACCGTAATGATTGAACAGCCTGCACCCTTCGGGAAGGAACTCATACAGATGCCGGGCCAGCGCCCACGGACAGGCTTCCCCTCCCAGCATCAGCACTTTACGGGGCAATAGCTTATCCACGCTCCGCTGTCGGAGAAAAGTTTGCATCAGCGAAGGCGTGGTCTTATAGCAATCCACTGAATACTTCCCGAAATAATCGATGAGAGCTCCGGCGGAAAGATTTTTAATGTCGATGATATGCAGGTCTTTGCCATAACATAGGGAGGAAAAGACGGCTGTGAGTCCCGCATCGGCGGACAGGGTGCCCAACAAAGCGTAACTCTCACACACCGCAAGACCCAGCCGTTCATATACATCCATGATATACCGGTGTATCTGCGCATGCTCCACCATCACCCCTTTTGGATTTCCTGTGGACCCGGATGTATAAATGACATAGGCAAGGGCTCCGGGAAAAGGCAGGACACCGGGATCTTCCGCAGATAATTCCAGGATCACCGGCCAGTCCTCGTCCATCACGATCGGCACATATTTCCCTCCCGGCGGCAACTTGGATATGGAGGCCCTTTCCCCGATCACCACACTGCAATCCGTATCCTCCAGCATATAGACGATCCTCGGTCCGGGATAGCCTGTATCCACCGGGACATAGGCCCCCCCGGCTTTCAATACCCCCACCATTGCAATGAGAATGTCGATACCCCGGGTGAGCAGGATAGGGACGATACTGCCCGAACCTACCCCGTTCTCCCTGCAATACCGGGCCAAACGATTCGTGAGGAGATGGAAATCACGGTAGCTGATATACCGGTCCCCATCACGTATCCCCTGGCAGCCCGTGGCCGGCCCCTTCCGGACAATAAGATCTACCAGCGTTTCCATTACTCTTATATTATATTACGCTTTTCAGGTACCCATCCACTATTTCGGAGGCGGTTGTTTGAGGAGGTGACACCGGGAACTCTTTTGACAGGACATCCAATCTCGCAGTGTAGGTGGCTTCATTGTCCAGTATCTCCCGGATGGCGGCTTTCAGCCGATCTCTTGTGAGCTGTTCCGTTGGAATATGGATTCCAATACCTAGCTCCTGCACCTTCCCGGCCGTCTGCTGTTGCTCCGGTATCATGGGTATAACAATCATGGGTGTACGGGCATACACGGACTCATGGACACTCGCCATCCCACCCCTGGTGATGAACAATCTGCTGCGTTGCAGTACTTCCGGCTGACGGGTGAACTTCTCCACCCTTATATGCCCGGGGATCTCCCCCAGCTCTCCGATGCAGACAGCGGCCCCTACCGACAACACACAATCTATCTGCAGGTCTTTTAGTACGTCGATACACAAAAGATAAAAGGCTATGTCCTTATTCAGAATAGTGCCCATAGCCACATATATCAATTCCTTTTTAGCTCCTTCATCATTGTACTCCAGGGGGTACCCCATGAATCGGTACTCGGGGCCCAGGATATCTCGCCGGGGCTGAAAGGACGGAAGAATAAAGCTCAGGTTCAGTTGCCCCTTATTTATATACACATCCCAGAGATCGGGCTCGCCTTTCAGCTGCAGCCGAACGTAGAGATTACGCCACTTCCTGTAAACATTGACGGCCTCGCTGACATGGCCCAACCCGCCGGACTTTCCTGCATTCAGCTGTCTGAAAAAAGGCAGCATGATCCGCTTGTCAAGAATAAAAGTGGTAAATAAAGTGACAGCAGGTAGACCATACCGCATGGCTATCAGCTTCCCCCATACAGCCAGATGAGAATGAAGCACAAAACAAGGACGCTCCCGCGCTATCTCCCCAACAAGAAAATCCATCACGCCGGCGGCAGCATCGATAAGGATCTCTCCAAACTCAAAATAAGAAATACCCTCGTTGATCTTTTCGGAGTAATGCGCTTCAAAATTTTCCGGGTAGGACCTGAAGCTGAAAGCATGGTCGCCCACAGGCCGGAAATCCGCCGTATTGTAATAGATGATATCATACCCGGCAGCGGCGATGCCATCTATCACAGACGTCAACGTCCTGGAGACACTGACGGACGGCAGGCTGAAGAATAACCCTTTCGGCCTCATACCTTGTCGACCTGACTGCGCAGTTTGACTTCGATAAACTCCGCCAGGTTGTTGATATTACCAAACAGCTTGCTGCTAATCTCCTCACCTTCGAAAGTAATGTCGAATTTCTGCTCGACCAGCACAATAAAATTGATAATGGCAATGGAATCAAGCCCCAGTCCATCATCATACAGGGAGAGATCGTCCCGCAAGGATGCGGGATCGATATTGGCATCCAGGTCATTTACCAGTATCTCCCTTATTTTCTCTTTTATATACCCAATAGTAGGTTCCTGCATAACGGAAGTTTTTAAATGATATTCTTATAATGGTTGATCAGATATAGCCGGTCCGGCTTCCCATTGCCCAGCCTGGGCAACTGGCTGGTGAAATAAAAATCGTCAGGCACAAGATATTTGTTCATCCGATCCCTGCAGGCCGCCTTCACAACATCCCTGTCCGGCAGATGACCTTCCACCACCTCACAGACGGCAATGACACCCGTTGCCATCCCATTCCCTACGCCACCCTCGAACACTACGGCCTTGCAGATCCCCTCAATACTCTCTTCCAGCAACGATTCGATCTCTTCGAGAGATACCAGGAATCCTGATCGGTTGATGCAATTATCCATCCGCCCCGTTACTGAAAAACATCCTTTGCCGGCATCATATCCCCTGTCACGGGTATCGTACCAGCCGTCCGGGAGATAGCCCGGGCTTATACGCCCCGTTCCATCCGCATATCCTATAAATCCCGCATTGTGCCGGCACCATATCCTCCCGTCATCTCCCAACCGTACCGCAACCTCGTCCAGGGGTTCCAGCGGCAGCTGCACATCCTCCCGCCAAAAGGGAGTGGTGGCAATCGCCCCCAACTCCGTGCATCCGTATAGATTGATCACCCACCCGAATTTCTCCCGGAATTGTGTGAGGGTATCCCTGCTGATGCTCTCCCCCGCGGTGATATACGTCCTTTCCCCGGGCAACTGTTTACCCAGTTTCAGCATCATCCTGGCAACCGTAGGTGTTATAAAGATCATCCCGGGTAGAAAATTTTTCACCTTATCATAAAGCTTGACCACATTATTCCTTTCCACCAGACAAATGGAAGCGCCCGCAATAAGAGCAGGAAGGAAGCCGGCGCCCATTCCATACATATGGCTGATGGGTACAGGCACCAGCACACGTGAATCCTCATCATGGCCAAATCTCCTGCGGCAATTCTCCGCATTGCGAAGAAGGCTCTCCCCATCATAACAGATATATTTCGGTGCCCCCGAAGTGCCGGAAGAAGAAAACAACACCCGGCCGGAACGCGGATGCATCGATCCCGGACATATATACTCCGGGTTCCTGCTTATCCTGACCGCCGCGGCCGCCCCCCGCTCATGAGCAACCCCCACGTCCATAGACAATAGCTTGTCGCAGAATGAAGGCAGCGATTGATGTACGGGCGAGGCAGGCGCCCGTAAAAAGAAATTTATCCTTTCCGACAGCAGGTAAAGAATGAGCACCGCCTGTCGGACACTGTTCTCCACCTCCAGCGCAATACAGGACGACTCCCCAGCAGCCTCTCTGCCAAACAACATATCCAGCTCCTCCAACATGCCGGCCATCCGGTCATGATCCACACTTATATGCTCATCGCACAATATGCTGCCTCCTGCGATAGCAGGAACGATCATGTGATGCTTTTGATAACTCATATGCGCATAAGGGATTCCTCATTAAATGACTCATAGATGACGCCGATCTCCCGGTCGCCCACCCAGTAGTCATAACACTTAGTGAACACGATGGTAGACTGTACATACAGGGCCGCAGCCAGCAGGGGGTCGATCTCGTTGCTGACGGAGATCCTTCTTTTCTTGATGGACCGCACACTGTTGAAGGAATGAAATACTATGCCCATCGGCAGGAACTCTTCCATAAGAGCATGATACTCTTCTTCCGTAAGAAGATCCCTATTGATAAAACTTGTACAATACAATACAGGACGGTCGGGCTCGTCAAAGTAGAGCCTCACCACCCTCCTGATGATACGATGACCAGGTGGTCCGTTCTCCTCCTGGGATTCCATCATCACTTTCAAAGTGTCTCCTCTGATGGATTCAAGAAACAACGTCGTCGAATCATCCAGTTCGACAAGCCTGTCCACCAATGACACAGCATGCTCGCTCAGCATTTATTAATCTTCTATGACGATGGAAAAATGAAAAAAGAGAGAGTAATGATAAAGCTACCGCTATGGCAAAAACACAGTTATCTTTGACAGCAACAGATTGATCAGACTTGATCAAATTTAAAAAAAAAGAACATTAAGACAAAATAATTTTAACTTTCAGTCAGCTGAAAACCTTGCCTTATGTTAAAGAACTATTTCCGGATCGCACTTCGCAGCATGCTGAAAGACAAAGCCCACTCCTTCATCAATATCATAGGGCTCTCCGTGGGAATGGCAGTAGCCTTACTTATAGGACTATGGATATATGATGAGCTATCCTTCAATAAATATCACCGCAATCATGACCGGATCGCACAGGTCATGCAGCATGCCACCTACAATAATGAGAGATATTCTCTGATCTATAATCCTTATCACTTAGGAGACGTCATCAAAAGTGAGTACGGTAGCCAGTTCAAATATGTGGTAATGTCTACATTACCCGGGAGTCACGTCCTGAAATACGGAAATGATAATTTCATGAAGATGGGCAATTACATGGATGCCGAAACGCCAGAAATGCTCAGCCTGCAGATGATCAGAGGCAGCCGGTCGGGCCTTGGCAATCAGTCGTCCATACTCCTGTCGGAGTCGCTGGCGCAGACCATCTTTGGAAAGAAAGACCCTATTGGAAAAGTCTTGAAAATAGACAACCAGGAGAATGTCACCGTTACAGGCGTATACAAAGATATCCCCGACAACTCGGATTTCAAGGACCTTTTGTTCATCGCACCCTGGAAGTTATACCTGGCAATGAACCCTTCCCTGAAAGCCATGTCGGATCCCTGGTCCAGTAACAACTGGGCTACCTATGTGCAATTGGCGGAGAAGGTAGATATGGAAAAAGTTTCGGAAAAAATGAAGGACTTGCGCGCAAGACATATGAAGAGCACCAGCGTCGCACTGTTCAAACCCATCGTATTCTTACACCCCATGCGGAAATGGCACCTCTACGGTGAATTTAAAAATGGAGTCAATGTAGGCGGGAAGATAAAATATGTCTGGATGTTCGGGATGATAGGCGTCTTCGTCCTGGTACTGGCCTGTATCAATTTTATGAACCTGTCCACCGCCCGCAGCGAACGACGGGCGAAGGAAGTAGGTATACGCAAGGCCATCGGCTCCCTCAGAGGCCAGCTCATCGGCCAGTTCTTCTGCGAATCCATCCTCGTGGCGGCATTCTCCTTCGTGCTGGCGCTCGCCCTGTTACTACTGGTACTACCCTCCTTCAACGGACTGGCGGAGAAAAAAATGTCCATCCCATGGAGCAACCCCGTTTTCTGGATCGCAGGCATCCTCTTCAGCCTGTTCACCGGACTCATAGCCGGCAGCTACCCGGCCCTCTACCTCTCCTCCTTCCAGGCGGTAAAAGTGCTGAAAGGCACCTTCCGGCCCGGCCGGTCAGCATCACTCCCCAGAAAAATACTGGTTGTACTGCAGTTCACCGTATCCGTTGTCCTGATCATCTGCACCATCATCGTATTCCGGCAGATAAAATATGCCAAAGACCGCCCGCTAGGCTACGACAGTGACGGACTGATCACCACAGACCTCACCCCCCAGATCAGCAATCACTTCTATGCCATACGCAACGAACTGAAACAATCCGGTGTCATCGACGACATGGCCCTTTCCTCCAACTCCACCATCGACTGGAACGTGGACGTCACAGAATTGTATTGGAAAGACAAAGACCCGGGCCTCTCTATCATCTTCCCATTCAATAATGTCAGCTACGAATACGGGAAGACCATCGGATGGCAGATCGTGGAAGGAAGGGACTTCTCGCCGGAATACCCCAGCGACTCCTCTGCATTCATCCTAAACCAGGCAGCCGTCAGGATCATGGGGTTCCAACATCCCATCGGCGAAACCATCGAATGGCACGGCCGGCCATACAAGGTCATAGGCGTCATCAGGGATATTATATTCGAATCCCCCTACCGGCCCGTGAACCCATCCATCTTTAACATGACAGGTAACGTAAGTCTTGTCGTCACGCTTCGGATTACCCGGCAGATGCCTCCCTCAAAAGCCCTGGATAAAATTTCCGCCGTTTTCAATAATTACGATCCATCCGTGGCTTTCAATTTTCAGTTCGTCGACGGGCAATACGCAAAAAGATTCGACGACGAAGTACGCATCGGCAAGCTGGCAGGTTTCTTCACTATCCTCGCCATCTTCATCAGCTGTCTCGGCCTCTTCGGGATGGCCTCCTTCATGACAGAACGAAGGGTAAAGGAGATCGGCGTAAGAAAGGTCCTGGGGGCCTCGCTGTTCAGCATATGGGGACTGTTGTCCAGAGAATTTTTACTGCTGGTCACCATTGCACTCCTCATCGCAATGCCGGTCGCCTTCCTCTTTATGCACGGCTGGCTGTTAAATTACGCCTACCATACCTCGATGTCCTGGTGGATCTTTGCCCTAGCAGCGCTGGGGTCCCTGCTCATTACTATCCTGACCGTGAGCTTCCAGGCCATCAAGGCAGCGCTGGCCAACCCCGTCAAAAGCCTTCGCTCCGAATGACGAACTCCTCAATTATTTTCAACAGACGCTGTACCAACACTATCGCATGGGCACTCCGCACCATCGAATCATGCGTACCAGGCGCAGTCATCACATGGCACTTATCCGAAAATGCATGCCACCCCAAGCTTTCTCCATATCCATGCCAGTCCTCCTCCTCCGCCCTGACTATCACCAGCGGAGATACTATCCTTCCCGACGGCACATAATTCACCAGTATATTGGTCATCTCCAGGTTGAACAACCGCATGATAAAATCCACCATCTCCTGTCTTTGAGGATAACGATCACGCAAACACCTGCCTATCACAGCCGGCCTGTCATCTTCCGGTATGGCCTCCAGCCTCGCACTGAACTCACCCATCCACGCCAGCCCTTCATCACCCCAATCCTCCATAAATCCAAAAGCATATAAAAGGCGACGGAGCGTGGTCATCATGCATTCAAGAGGGATAACAGTCCCAGTGATGCCCAGCCTGTCGAGATCCACTGAAATATCCAGCAATGCCGTAAATGCTACCTCCTCTCCCCCGCTTTCCAGCTGTCTGGTCATTTCATACGCTACATGCGCCCCAAAACAATGTGCTACAAACCTGTACGGCCCATCGGGCTGCACTGTTTTTATCCATCGAATATTTTGCTTTGCTATTTCGGGTATATCCCTGATAGGCTCTTCCCCTTCACGGCTTCCCATCATTTGTATGCCATAGACGGCATGCCTGTCTCCAAATGCCTTTGCCAGCTCGTCATAACCATCGCTAAAACCTTGCGACCCCGGAACAATGAACAACGTTGCGCTACTATCCCCTTCATGTAATGAAATAAGATGCCCTCCCGACACCAGACCGGTTTCCCTCCGGCTGCCCCCGCCTGCATTTTTATCCATCCATGCAGCAAGACGCTCAATGGTCTGATACACGAAGAGGTCTTTTAAGGATACCCTCTCCGACACCCCTCTGATCTTGCTCAACAAAGGCAACATGACAAGTGAGTTCCCTCCAAGATCAAAAAAATTATCCCTGACCCCTACCCGATCTACACCCAACACCTCCCCCCATATCCCCGCCAGCAAACCCTCCATCTCCGTCCGCGGCGCCTCATACCCTTCCCTGGGCTCATCCCCCACATCCGGCAACCGCCGCTTATCCACCTTCCCATTGCTGTTCAACGGTAGCTCCTCCAACTCCACCCATACCACCGGCACCATATACGCCGGCAACCGGCCCTTCAAATACTCCACCAGCCCGCCCTTGTCCAGCACCCCCTCCGGTACCACATACCCCACCAACCGCAACATCCCCCGCGCATCCCCCCGCGCCACCACCACCGCCTGACGAACCAGGCCACTCTCCAGCAACACATTCCCTATCTCACCCGGCTCAATACGATATCCACTGATCTTCACCTGCTCATCACTCCTCCCCAAATACTCAATATTCCCATCCGCTAACCATCGGCCCCGATCTCCCGTACGATATACCCGTACTCCCGATCGCTCACTATACAGGTCCGGAACAAAACGCTCCCGCGTCAACTCTTCTAATCCCCAATATCCACGCGCCACACCATCCCCTCCCACACAGATCTCTCCGGCCACTCCCACCGGCGCCAACGCACCTCCCTGGCCGGCAATGTACACACTCCTGTTGCCCAACGGCTTTCCGATGGGAATACTTTCTCCGTCATACGGTCCAATGACCCGGTACATCGTGGAAAAAGTGGTATTCTCCGTCGGCCCGTACACATTCAACAGGGTGATCCCAGGATAGGCCTGGTAAATCTTTCGCACATGCTGCACCGATATCTTCTCTCCCCCTGTGATCACCTCCTCCAACCCTTCAAAAAGACTGGTATCCGTATCCACCAGCTGATTGAACCAGCCGGTGATAAACCACATCTTATTAGGCCTGTTCCTGGCAATGGCGGCTTTTAAAAGCCGGACGTCTAACAACGTCTCCTTCCTGCACAACACCAACCGCCCTCCGTTCAACAACGTCCCCCAATATTCAAAAGTGACGGCATCAAAACTGGGAGACCCGGTGGCCAGCACAATATCCGTAGACGTAAGTGATATATAACCACCTCCCATCACCAGGCAATTGATATTTCTGTGATCGATCATCACTCCCTTCGGTCTGCCCGTAGACCCCGAAGTATACATGATATACGCCAGGTTATCCGGTCTCAACACTACCTCCGGCAACATCACCGGTTCCCTGCCCATGCTCTCCTCCCACTCATCCATCCATATCACCCGGCACTCACCCTCCGGCAGCCGGCTACTCACCCCACGACTGCTGATCACCACCTTCGCTCCCGTGTCCGACAATATATACTCCAGCCGCTCCGATGGATAATCCGGGTCCAGCGGCACATACGCTCCCCCTGCTTTCAGAATACCCAACATCCCCACCACCAACCTCCACTCCCTCTCCAGACAGATACCCACCGGCTCCTCCAACCCAACTCCCAACTGAAGCAAATAATGCCCCAGCCGATTGCTTCGATCTTCCAGCTCCCGGTAGCTCACCTCCACCTCTCCAGACACCAACGCCACCGCCTCCGGCGTACGCAACACCTGCTCCCCAAACAGATCCACCAGGGTCTTCTCCCTGTCGTAAGCTACATCTTCTCCCCTGCTCATCTCCAACACTCCCCGTAACTCTTCCTCCCCTAGCGTCGGCAACCGGCTTATCCGCATATCCGGCGACTCCGACGCTGCGGACAACAATCTTACATAATGATCCGCCATCCGCTGGACCGTACCCTCTTCGTACAGGTCCTTCGCATACTCTATGAACAAATTCAGCCCGGCATCCTCTTCCACTAGTCCGAACATCAGGTCGAATGTTGCTATCCTATGCCGAATCAACACAGGGGACAACTGCAGTCCTTCCAGCCGGGCAGGTGACTGATCAGGTGTGTTTTGTAACACGAACATCACCTGGAACAACGGATTCCTGCTCAGGTCCCGCTCCCTCACCACCGCCTCTACCACCTTCTCAAACGGCGTCTCCTGATGCTCATACGCATCCAATGTCACATCCCGCACCCTCCGCAACACCTCCCGGAATACAGGATCTCCTCCCAGATCACTCCGCAACGCCAACGTGTTCACAAAAAATCCTATCACCCCCTCCAACTCCCGCCGCGTACGTCCCGCCACCGGACTCCCCACACATATATCCTCCTGACCACTCCAACGACTTAACAATACCTTGAACCTGTCTCTTATACACATCTAGATGTGTATAAGAGACAGTTCCCCCCACTCTTCTGACCATCCCCCAACCGCTCATGATCCACCGGCATCATCAACACTTCCAGACCCGACAACCGCGCCTTCCAGTACGACAACTCCCCCTCCAACAACGCTCCCGTCACATGCTTCCGCTGCCACAACGCATAATCCCCATACTGCACCGCCAATCCCGCCAAAACCACCGGCTCTCCCCTCACATAACTTCTATACAACAACTCCAGCTCCTTCATCAATATCCCGGACGACCACCCATCCGACGCAATATGATGGATCACCATCACCAACACATACTCCTCCCTGCCCAACCCGATCAGCGTCGACCGTAACATATATTCCCCCGACAAATCAAACGGACGCAACAACAACTCCGTCAACCGATCCTGCAATCCCCCTTCACTCCCTTCCTCATACCCCAACTCCCACCCCTCCCACGGCAACATCACCTGCCAACCACTACCCCCTTCCTCCCGGATCACCGTCCGCAATACCTCATGCCGGCGAACAATCTCACGCAGCGAACGCTCCAAACACTCCCGGTCCAACGACCCCTTCAGCCGAACCGCCTCCGGTATATGATACTGTACACTCCCTTCCAGCCTATCAATAAACCATAACCGCTCCTGGCCAAACGACAACGGCAGCCGCTCCGGACGATCCGCCTCCTTCATCACTCGCTCCTTCCCATCCGCCTCTTCCTTCCCGGCCGCCTCCAACCCCTCCAAATACACCGCCAGTTCCCTGATCGTCGCATGCACAAACAATGACTTCACCCCCACAGTCCGGTGCAATACCTGACGGATACCCGCCACCACCCGCATCGCCAGCAACGAATGACCACCCATCACAAAAAAATTATCCCTGACCCCTACCCGATCTATCCCCAACACCTCTCCCCATATCCCCGCCAGCAAACCCTCCACCTCCGTCCGCGGCGCCTCATACCCTTCCACCGGCTCATCCCCCACATCCGGCAACAGCCGCTTATCCACCTTCCCATTGCTGTTCAACGGCAGCTCTCCCAACTCCACCCATACCACCGGCACCATATACGCCGGCAACCGACCCTTCAAATACTCCACCAGCCGGCCCTTGTCCAGCACCCCCTCCACCACCACATACCCCACCAACCGCAACTTCTCTCTCGCATCCCCTCGCGCCACCACCACCGCCTGACGAACCAGACCGCTCTCCAGCAACACATTCCCTATCTCACCCGGCTCAATACGGTATCCGCTGATCTTCACCTGCTCATCACTCCTCCCCATATACTCGATATTCCCATCCGGCAACCATCGGCCCCGGTCCCCCGTACGATACATCCGCGCTCCCGCTCGCTCGCTATACGGATCCGGTACAAAACACTTCCGCGTCAATTCCTCCAATCCCAAATATCCACGCGCCACCCCATCCCCACCCACACAGATCTCTCCGGCAACCCCCACCGGCGCCAGCGCACCTCCCTTGTCGACAATATACACCCGCACATTGCCCATTGGGCGCCCGATAGGAAGACTCCCTTCCCCCTTTCCAAAAAGACAGCGATATTCAATACATACTACTGTAGTTTCCGTAGGACCATATTCATTGTAAAAGACCGCTGTCTTCCCCCATCGTTGACTCAACTCCCTGCTACAGACTTCACCACCTGCTATCACTCTTTCCAGGTAAGGGTAATACCTTGGTTCCAACGCCCCTAAATATCCGGGCGTTGCGTACAGATGGGTGATACGCTGCTGCGCTATGAACTGCCCCATTCTCTCCGTATCCAATATTATCTCCTTTGTCACCAACACCAGCACTGCTCCATTGAGCAAGGCCAGATAGATTTGTTCGACCGATACGTCAAAACAATAGTTGGAGAACTGTAACACACGTGCTGTCCCGGTGATCTCCAATTCTTTCTGCTGATAGACCACCAGATTTATCACCGACCGGTGCATTATCATCACTCCCTTCGGTCTGCCCGTAGACCCCGAAGTATACATGATATACGCCAGGTTATCCGGCTTCAACACTACCTCCGGCAACGTCACCGGCTCCCTGCCCATACTCTCCTCCCACTCATCCATCCATATCACCCGGCACTCACCCTCCGGCAGCCGGCTACTCACCCCACGACTGCTGATCACCACCTTCGCTCCCGTATCCGATAACATATACTCCAGCCGCTCCATTGGATAATCCGGGTCCAGCGGCACATACGCTCCCCCGGCTTTCAGAATACCCAACATCCCCACCACTTGCCCCCATCCCCTCTCCAGACAGATACCCACCGGCTCCTCCGGACCAACCCCCAACTGAAGCAAATAATGCCCCAGCTGATTGCTTCGATCTTCCAGCTCCCGGTAACTCATCTCTACTTCCCCGGACACCAACGCCACCGCCTCCGGCGTACGCAACACCTGCTCCACAAACAGATCCACCAGGGTCTTCTCTCTGTCGTAGACAATATCTTCTCCTTTACTCATCTCCAACACCCCCCGTAACTCTTCCTCCCCCAACATCGGCAGCCGGCTTATCCGCATATCCGGCGACTCCGACGCTGCGGACAACAACCTCACATAATGATCCGCCATCCGCTGAACCGTACTGTCTTCATACAGGTCCTTCGCATATCTTATCAGCAGATGAATATCTTTTCCCTCTTCCACCAGAGTAAAGCTCAGATCGAAGGTCGCGGTGCTATGCTGAAAATACACAGGAGACAACTGCAGTCCTTCCAGCCGGACAGGTGACTGATCAGGTGTGTTTTGTAACACGAACATCACCTGGAACAACGGACTCCTGCTCAGGTCCCGCTCCCTCACCACCGCCTCTACCACCTTCTCAAACGGCGCCTCCTGATGCTCATACGCATCCAATGTCACATCCCGTACCCTCCGCAATACCTCCCGGAATACAGGATCTCCCCCCAAATCACTCCGCAACGCCAGCGTGTTCACAAAAAATCCTATCACCCCCTCCAACTCCCGGCGCGTACGTCCCGCCACCGGACTCCCCACACATATATCCTCCTGACCACTCCAACGACTTAACAATACCTTGAACCCCGCTAACAACACCATAAA